>WNFF01001931.1_pt1 | contig 16868 bp, 16 predicted proteins | sample 5400441 | NCBI WGS metagenome assembly WNFF01 (sample SAMN13153345, study PRJNA577476) | soil metagenome | isolation source: 120 cm saprolite under Douglas fir tree site 2 hole 3 replicate 1 | place: USA:California | collected 2015-04-18 | reverse complement strand
CTGTCGGGGGTCGGTCCGGCCAAGTGGCGGATCGAGGCGACCAGCGGCAACGGGGCGGTGGTGGCGAAGAAGCCCATCGCCTGGTAGACCGACGTCGCGTCGAACAACCGCTGCACCACGACGGAGGGGGGCGGGGCACGATCCGTGGTACCCACGCGCTGCCAGGTACCACACGCGGCGGCGCAGGCGAGCGAGCACGTCAACACACGTCGTATCACTTGCTGAACCTCGAATCCTGACGTTAGCTTCGCGCGACCCCGATGCCCAACGAGAACCTCGCCGGGCGCACGATCGCCGGCTACCGCCTCCTGGAGCGCGTGGGCGAGGGGGGCACGGCGGATGTGTACCGCGCCGAGCACCCTGCGCACGGCGCCTGCGCGTTCAAGGTATTGCGCCAGCGCCTGCGCGGCGACCCCACGGCGGTGAAGCGCTTCGTGCGGGAAGCGGGGTATGGCTCCCGCGTGCGCCACCCCGGCGTCGTGCGGACCTACGATCTGGGCGAAGCCGACGGCCTCAACTACCTCGCATTGGAGTGGGCCGAGGGTCAATCCCTCGCGCAATTCCTACACCACAGCGGACCGCTCGCTCCCGACGTCGCCGCCGACCTGGTGAGCCAGTTGGCCGACGGGCTGGCGGCCGCCCACGCCGCCGGAATCATTCATCGCGACCTTAAGCCCGAGAACATCATGTACGACCCGGCCACGCGCCGGGCCAAGCTGCTCGATTTCGGTATCGCGCGCGACGCGGAGCTGCCGCCCGAGGAGCGCCTCACCCGCACCGGGTTCTTCGTGGGCACACTGCAGTACGTTGCCCCCGAGGCCCTCTCGGGCGAGCTGGTGGACGGGCGCGCGGACATCTATAGCCTCGCGACCATCGCCTACCACCTGCTCACGGGCCGCTATCCCTTCGCGGGGCGGACGCCGCGGGAGCTGTTTCAGCAGTTGCTGACGCAGCCCGCCCTGCCGCTGAACCAGGCGGTGCCGGGGCGCCGCTTTGCGGCGGCGTTGGAAGCGGCGGTGATGCGGGGGCTCGCCCGCAATCCCGCCGACCGCCAGCAAACGGTGGCGCAGTTCGCGCTGGAGATCCTGGCGGGCGCCGCAGCGCCCGCCGACGCGCCCTCTGGTGGCCTCTTGGGGACACTCAAAGGATTGATGGGTCGCCGAAAGGAGCGTTAGTAGTTGTTATTACTACTACTATGACGCCAGCCGACGACAACCGACGATTGCGCGAGCTCCTGCTGGAGCGCTCCGTGAGTCGCGGCGATTTCGTGCTCGCCTCCGGCCAGCGATCCTCGTTTTACATCGACGCCCGGCGCACCACGATGTCCGCTGAGGGCCTCGCCGTGATCGGGGCGCTCGGCCTCGCCCGGCTCCGCGCGCGGGACTGGCGCCCGCAGACCATCGGCGGCCTCACACTCGGCGCCGATCCGATCGCCTACGCCGTCGCGCTCGCGGCCTGGGCCCAGGGCGTAGCGCTGGATGCCTTCACGGTGCGCAAGCAGGTCAAGACCCACGGCACCGGCCGCCGGATCGAGGGGTGCTTCGCCCCGCAGACGAGCGTCGTCGTGGTCGAAGATGTGATCACGACCGGCGGCTCCGCGCGCCAGGCCATCGCCGCCGTGGAAGCCGAGGGCGGGCGCGTGCTCGGTGTGCTCGCCCTAGTGGACCGCGAGGAGGGTGGCCGCGCGACCCTGGAACAGGCGGGCTACGGCGTCGAAGTGCTCGTCACGCTCACGGATCTGGGACTCACGCCCGCCACCTGAGCCCACGCTGGCTCGCCGCCCGAGCGCGGTGTAAGATGCTCGCGTGACCCTGCCCCACCCCACTCCCGACCGCATGTCCCTCGCCTACCGCCTCCGCGGCTGGGCGGACGAGAGCGTCGGCCTCGAGCAGCGGCTCAAGGACCTCGAGACCTTCGACCGGGCGTTGCGCCGGCGCTGGTGGATCATCGCCACGGGTACCGTGATCGCGTTCATCGGGCGCGTGGCCGGGGCCGTCCCAACCGCGAGCGGCACCATCACCGTCATCGCCATGGCGGCACTGGCGCTGAACGGCGTGCTGGGTCTGGCCGGCGAAAAGGGGTGGTACCGCTGGTGGTTGATCTACGCGCTCGCGGTGCTGGATGTCCTTTTGATGGCCGTGCTGGTCGTGTGGTTCGGGCACGGCGGTCTGGTGGCCGCGTTCTTCCTGGCGGTCTTGCCCTACGCCTTCGACCAGGGCCGGGGCGTCGGGGAATTCCTGGTCCTGATGGCATCGCTCGCCTACCTGGGCGCCTGCGCCGTCCATAACCGGCTGTACGAGGGCGGGGCGCCACTCGAGACCACGGCGTTGATCGAGACCGGGGTCTTCATCCTGGTGGCGATGTCGCTGAAGCAGATTCCCGCGACGCTGATCGACCGCATTCGCCTGGCGCGCGGCGTGATGGGCGAGGCGGAGCAAGGGTTCCTGGCGGTGCGCGCCTCGGCCGCGGTGTCCGACGAGCTGGGTTTCCTCGAGAAGAGCTTCAACCGCATGCTCGAGGAGATCGGCGCGACCATCTCCACCGTGCAGCGCGAGGCCGACGAGGTCGCGGCATTCGCCGAGCAGCTGGCCGCGTCGGCGCAGGAGCTGCACGCATCGTCGGAGGCGGTGACCCACACGGCCCAGACGCTCGCGACGGATCTCGCCGGCCAACGCACCCTCGCCGAGAGCGCGCGGGGCGAGAGCGCCAAAGCAGCGGACCAAGCCGAGTCCCTGCGGGTGCGCGCCGAGCTGATGCAGGTCGACGCCACGCGCCTCGTCAGCGCGGCGGAGCGGGGCCGCGAGCGGGTGGAGCGGGCCAGCGCGACCCTGCGCTCCGTCGGGGAAGAGGTGCGCGCGACGGCCGCCACGGTCGCGGGGCTTTCCGGCATGTCGGAGCGGATCGGCGTGTTCGCGCAGACGATCGCCCGCATCGCGCGGCAGACCCACTTGCTCGCGCTCAATGCCGCGATCGAGGCGGCGCGCGCCGGCGAGCACGGCGAAGGCTTCGCGGTGGTGGCGGACGAGGTGCGCACGCTGGCGGGCGAGGCGGGGAAGTCGGCGCGCGACGTGGCCGAGCTGGTGAGCGAGCTGCGTGCGGGCATCGACGCGGCGGGCCGCGCGATGCAGGCCGGCGAGGCGAAGGTGCGCGACATCGGCGGCGTGGCGGCCGAAGCGGACGGCGCGTTGCAGGAGCTGCGCCAGGGGGTGCAGCTGCTCGGCGACCTCGTGAACGCCACGGCGGGCGTCTCGCGCAGCCAGGCGGAGCGCCTCGCCGCGCTGGCGCAGGGACTGCAGCAGGTCGCCTCGATCTCGAGCGTGTCAGCAGTAAGCGCCGAGGGCGCCGCGAGCGCCACCCAGGCTCAGATCACGTCGATGGGCGATCTCACGGCCACGTCCCAGCAGCTGGCGCAGCTCGCCGAGCGGCTCCGGGGCAGCATCGCCCGCTTCTCGGTGCTGCGCCGGGAGCAGCGCACCGCCGAGCATCGCGTCCTCCCACTCGCACCGAAGCCTTCCCAGCCGCAAGCCGCGGACTGACTCGTCACCCCGCCCGGAAGACCGCTCGGGCGTCGGGTCCTTGGTCCCAGATCCCCGCATTGAGGGGGTGAAAACCCCGGAGGGCCTCCCGGTACGGGGCGACGAGCAAGTCGACGTAGCGCGCCAGAGCCACATCGAAAGGAAAGCGTTGGCGGAATTCACCGGCCGTGACGCCCAGCGCCGCCTTCACGTGCCGGCCGAAGCTCTGCGGCGACGAATAGTCCAGGCGGTAGACGACATCCGCCACGGAGAGCCCGGGAGTGCGGAACAGGCACGCGGCGTGCAGCAGCCGCATGCCCACGAGGTAAGTCTTGGGAGAGGGCAGCCGCGCGCGGCCGAAGCGCGACGTCAATGTGCTGGGCCGCTGGCGCAGATGGCGCGCCAGGGCGCGCACGGTGGGCAACACCGGCGCGAGCCGCGCCACCGCCTCGAAGAAGATCCGAGCTTCCTCGGAAGAGTCTCCTAGGGCAGGGACGATGCGCGCGAGAATCCGCGCCGCGACCGGCGAGGCCGGGTCCCCGATGAGATCGCGGAGGCGGCGCCACCCCTGCGGCTCAGTGCAGTCCACGGCCGCCCGCACGCCGGACGCGCCCAGGCGCAGCAGCACCGCGCTCGCGGCGTGATCGGGCCGCGACACCAGGGCCACCGTGGGGATCAACGGAAACTCGCGGACGAAGCGCGCCACGGCTGGAAGCTCGTCGGGCTGGCAGCGGTGGACCGAGATGACGAGCGCATCGACGCGCTTGGTCCGGGCTGCCTTGACCACTTCGCGCAGCGACTCGGCGTGCATCGCCACAAAGCAACCGTCGCCCGCGGCCTCGAGACGGGGCCTGTCGCCGGGCGCCACGACCGTGCAGATAGTCACCATAACGGCAGGGATTCTACCGCCGCCGCATCAACGCTCGGTCAACGTCCCCGGGCGCCGCGCCGGTGTGCTGCAGGCGTCTTAGGAGCCCCGTCAACCCGTCGTCAACTGCGGCGAACCTAGCCCGCGTCCGGCTGGGGCTCTATATCATCGGGCACCACCATGATGCAGCGCGATCTCTTAGCCCGCGTCCGCCAGTTGCTGGGCGATCGCTACACCGCGATCACCGCGGTGGGCCGCGGCGGCAATGCGTCCATCTTCGGCGCGCAGGAAGCGAGCGGCCGTCAGGTCGCCATCAAGGTGCTGCACCCCGAGCTCGCGGTGTCGGTGGCGGCCGACCGCTTCTTGCGCGAGATCAACTATGCCGGCGCCCTGGATCACCCGCGCATCGTGCCGGTCGTCGACTGCGGCGAGTCGGACTACCTGCTGTGGTTCGTGATGCCCTACGTCGCGGGCGAGTCGCTGCGCCATCTCCTGCGACGCGATGCACAGCTCCCGGTGCCGCAGGCGGCGCGTATCGGGTGCGAGGTGCTCGAGGCACTGGGATACGCCCACGATCAGGGACTGGCGCACCGCGACATCAAGCCCGACAACATCGTCTGCTCGCCCGCCGGCGCGGTGCTCGTGGACTTCGGCATCGCCCGCGCGATCACGACCTCGGGCGAGGATCGCGTCACCCGCAGCGGCTTCGTGGTGGGCACGGAGGAATACATGAGTCCAGAGCAGGCCGCCGCCGATCCCGACATCGACGGGCGCACCGATCTGTACTCGTTGGGGGTGGTGCTGTTCGAGGCGCTGGCCGGGCGGCCGCCATTCTCCTCGCCCAGCGCCGCCGCGGTGATGGACATGCACCAGCACCAAGCGCCGCCTGAGCTGCGGCGCCTGCGCCGGGACGTCCCCAAAGGGCTCGCCGCAGCCATCGAGCGGGCTCTGGCCAAGGCGCGCGCCGAGCGCTGGCCTACGGCCGCGGCGATGCGCGACGCCCTGGCGCCATTCGCCGGGTAAGATCAAGGCGCCGATGCCCGCCCGATCGATCGCTGCAGCCGCCCTGCTGCTCGCTGCCTGCCAACCACAGGAACAGCGGCTCCTCGTGCTCGATCAAACGCACGCGGACCCCATCGTGTTGAATGCCCTCGCGGGGCCCTGGGCGGCAGCAGGGTATCGCGTCGAGTACCGCCGCTTCTACCCGCACCTCACCCGCGCCGACCTGGGGCGCTACCGCACCGTGGTGCTCCTCGGCGGCGGCGCGCCCGAGCGGCCGTCGGATCCGCTGAACACCGGCGACCTCGCGTTGCTGGGGGAGTGGACCGCGCGCGGCGGGGTGGTGGTGGTGGGATACGACGGCGCCGCCGCGGGCGCCGCCGATCGCTGGGTCTTGAATCGCTGGCTCGCGGCGACCGGCACGGGCATCGCAATCGGCGGCGATCCGTTACAGGACTCGGTACCGGCGGCTGCGCTCGCGCCCCAGCCGCGCGTCACGCCGCGCGGCGGATCGGGGCCGCGCGAGGCGGCGTTCGAAGCGTTCCCCGGCGGCCGCAACCACGCGTTGCGCGTCCCGGCCCCCGCGGCTGCTTTGGCCCGGGCGAATCGCCGTGTGCCCGTGATTGCCGCGACCCGCGTGGACGCGGGGCTGGTGATGGTGACGAGCCGCCAGCTCTTGAACGTGCTCGGGCCCGATCAGCGGCCCAGCACGATGCCCTGGCTCGACGGCGACGGGCTGGCGCGGGCCCGCACGTTCCTCGTGGCGCTGGCGCGCTGGACGCGGCGCCCGGCTGAGTGGGCCAGCCTGCCCGCAGGCGTGCGCCACCGCCGCTGGACCGTCTTGGACGCGCCCCGCGCGGTGCCGGTGAGGGCGGCCCTGCTGACGCCGCCCCCCGGTGCCGATGCTCGTCCGCTGCCTGAGACAGCGGCGCGGGGCGACACCGCGGCGGTGGCGCTGCCCGACTGGCTGCGGCACGGTGTGCGGTTGGTGTGGGTGCGCCAGCCGCTCACCGGCGCCGACGCCGCGCCAGCGCCCCGCGGCGCGCAACTGCTCGATTCGGTCGTCGCGTTCCTGCAAGTGGGAAACCTCACGGCACTGGTCAGTGCGGCGTATCCGCAGGCGGCGCCCGACTCGGTGGTCGTGCCCGCATGGCAACGTGACGCCGTGCGCGCGTTGTGGCGTGCCATGACGGACCGGCTCGAGACGACAAGCCAGTACTGGATTCCGGCGCTCGATTTCCGCGACTTCCCTCCCGCGACCGATTCCTTGCCCGGCCCGGCCTGCCCGCTGGCGCCAGAGTTCTGGACGCGCGAGCTGCTGCCGGCCGCGCGCACGCTGGCGCATCTCGCCGTCGAGCAGCGCGATCTCATTCCCGCGTTGGCATTCGATTTGGAGAATGCGCCGCCCGCGGATCCGTTCTGCCCGGCAGTCGCCCGCGCCGGGATCGCCGGCCTGGTACGCACCGGCGCGCTCGATTCGGCGCGCAGTATGGGCTTCGCCGGACTGTCGCCCGCGACGCTCGCTGACTCGCTCGAGGAGACGGGCTTGCTCGCCTCCTACGACAGCGTGCTCGAGGCAGCCGTCGCTGACCGGGTGCGGGCGTTGCGCACGGTGGCGCGTCGCGGCCGGCCCGATCTGTTGTTCGTGGTGCGTGGCGACGTCGCGCCGGCAGACTGGTTCCACCTCGGTGTATTACGCGGGCTGGCCATTCCGGACGCGCCGGTCATCCTGCTGACGCCCGAGCCCGACGGTCGGGCCCTCGCCGCACGCTACGCCGCGCGCGGCATTCCCGTGCTCACAGCGGTGGCGTTGGTGCCGCGACGGATCGCCCCGGCCGACTGGCCGCGGCTGCGGCGGCTGGCCTTCGAGCGGAACGACGGCTTTTGGCTGCCTACGGGGGTGGACGGGCTCACCGGGGTGGTGCGGGGGGACAGTCTGGCCCGCTTGGTGCGCCGGTTAGTGAAGTAGCGGTAGGCTCTTGCGGCCGCTTGCTTGCAGTGGACAGCCGCGCCTACCTTTCATCCTGGAGGGGGCAGGGCGTGATGGTCGCGGCACGCTGGTTGGAGTGGCGTGTTGAGGAAAGTCCGAGCTCCACAGGGCAGACTGCCAGGTAACGCCTGGGCGCCGCAAGGCGACGGACAGGGCCACAGAGAACAGACCGCCCCTTTTTATCCAAGGGGTAAGGGTGAAACGGTGGGGTAAGAGCCCACCGCGCGTTCGGCAACGGACGTGGCACGGCAACCCCCAGTCGGAGCAAGGCCAAATAAGCAGCGAGACCCGGCCCGGGTCGTTTGAGCTGCGGGTAGGCCGCGTGAGGTGGCTGGCGACAGTCATCCCAGAGAGATGACCATCTGACCGCCTCACGGCGGTCAAACAGAACTCGGCTTATGGCCCTGCCTTCCTCTCCCTCATCCGGCAAACCGTATCCCGCGCAATGGGAGTCCGTCGCCGACCTGCGGGTGTTCCGCACGACGGCTGTGGAGTGGGAAAGACTGATCGTGTGGCGGAACGACATGCTGAAGCGCGGCTGGAAGTTGTTGCGTGTGACGAGCGAGGGTCCGGAGCTCGTGGCGATCTTCGGTCGCACCAAGGCCGATCGTCCGGCAGCGACGTGAGAGGGGGATCGGTGCGATTGGTGATGCGATCCATTGCCGCGGCGGCGCTCGCCGCCGCCTGCGCCAGCCCCCGCGCGGCGCCGCCGCCCCGCGCGCCCGCGCCGGTGCCCACGCCGCTCCCCGCCGCCATTCCCCCCGCCCATGCGCCGGCCGCGCCAGCAGGCGTGCTGTACGGGCCCAGTGCCCTCCGCTACGTCATGCACCAGCGGCTCCACCTCGAGCAAGACTACGGGATGGGCACGCAGGCGCAGGATCTGGGATATCGCGTATTCGTGTCCGCCACGATCACCGGCCCGGCCGACAGCGGGGGCTATCCGACGACGCTCACGATCGACTCACTCGTACTCGACTCCGGGGTCGTGCTCCCGCCGCCTTTGAGTGCGGAGGGCGCGCGCGGGCTCGCGTACCGCGGCCGGCTCACTGCGCGGGGCGAGTTCCGACATCCGACGCCGTCGGACTCAGCGCGGGCGCGCTTGGTCGGCCAGTTCCTCGGGGGCTTCCGGAACTTTTACCCGCGGCTCCCGGCCACCGGCGCCGTGCCGGGAACGAGCTGGACCGACACGAGTGCGACGACGGACACGACCAGCACCGGTATCGTGATCACCCGCGGCACGATACAATCGAGCGCCACCGGATATGTGCCCCGCGGCTCCACGCAGAGCCTGGAAATCCACATCAAGTCCGCGCTGGCCGTATCGGGCGGCGGCGAGGCCAACGGCCAACGCTTCACCCTGGATGGTCAAAGCACCCAGACAGGCGTCGCCTACGTCGCCGTGGACGGGCGGTATCTGGGCGCGGAGGTGGCGGACTCGACGGATCTGACGTTCGCGTTCCTGATGGGCGGGCGTGCGCCGGTGCGCCGGGTCGCGCACATCACCGTACAGGTGCTGCCGTAATCGGGCGCCACGCGGGCGCCGCGCTTGCCACGCTGCTGGGCGCCGCGACCGGTGCCGGGGCGCAGGTCGCCGTCAACCGCACCACGCTGTACCTCCATCCCAGCGACGTCGCCGACGCACGCGCCATCTGGGTCAACCCCGGTGGGCTCGCTGTGGTGCGCGAGGCATCGGTGCACCTGGATCTCGCGGTAGGCAGTCCCGGCGCGAGCGGACGGCTGCGCCAGATCACGGCGGGCTTCAACTCCAGTGGCTTCGCCTTCGGCTATCAACACGACCTGTTCGGCGGCGGCCTGACCGGCACCACCTATCGCGTCGGCCTTGCCGGCGGATCAGGCGGGCTCACTGCGGGTTTCGCCACCGCGCTCTATCGCGGGGGCGGCGCGCATGCGATGGGCTGGGACCTGGGCTTGGTGTATCTGATGCGTCCCCAGGTCACGCTGGGCGCGGTGTTCGCGAACATCGGCCAACCGGTCGTGCGCGGCTTTCGCCAGCCCTTCACGTTCGAGCCCGGCGTCACGTGGCGGCTCGGCGCGCGGGCTGCGATCTCCGCCCACGGCCGCCTCGCCGCGGCCGGCCAGGGCGGCTATGCCGCGGGCGTGCGGTGGGGTGGACCCGCTCACGCGCGCTTCGGCTGGCTGGCGCGCGTCGACACCGATCGCCATCTGCGACGCGCGGGGTTCGCCTTCGGCATCTCGCTCGGCGTACGCGACGCTGTGGGTCTCGTCGCCACCACCCCGGGCGACCTCAGCAACGTGAATGAGGCCGACCTGTATGGCCTCACCACCCGAGCACCGCACCACCGCTAGTCGCCGCCGGCGCCGCGCGCTCGGCGGGGCGGGGCTCGCACTTTTGGTGTGGTTGTTCGGCGTGTGGCCGCCGCCCGTGTGGTGGCGTCGTCACTGGCCCCGCTGCACGGCGATGATGCGCCAGCACGCCGGCGGCAGCATCCCGTGCCCCGCATATCGTCCCGCGCCGCTGAGCGAGATCTCACCGCTGCTGCAACGCATGGTGATCATCGGGGAAGACTCGCGCTTCCGGACACATCACGGAATCGACCCCACCGAGATCGCCGACGCGCTGCAACTGGACGGCGGCATGGGCCTCCCGCGCGCCATCGCGACCGCGTGGCGCCGCCGGGATCGGCTGCGCGGCGCCAGCACCATCACGCAGCAGCTCGCGAAGAATCTGTATCTCTCGCCGTCACGCAACCCGCTGCGCAAGATCAAGGAAGCCGTCACCGCACTGCGCCTGGAGCTGGCGCTGTCTAAGAACCGCATCCTCGAGCTGTACCTCGACCTGGTCGAATGGGGACCGGGCGTCTGGGGCGCCGACCCGGCGAGCCGCAACTATTTCGGCGTCGCGGCCGCGCAACTCGACGAACAGCAGGCGGCCGAGCTGGCCGCCACGCTGCCGCACCCGCTCACGGCCAATCCATTCGTGCGGCCGGAGCGCATGCTGGCACGCCGCGATCTGATCCTGGCGCGCTTCCACGGCCACGACGTCGTGATTCCGATCGACGAGGGGGTGGATTCGATCGTCCTGCCGACGATCGAGCCGCCGCTGATCCCCCCGGCGGTGGACTCAATGCTGCAGGACACGTTGCGGCTGCGGACCGATACGGCCCGCGATACCACGCGCGATACGGTGAAGCGGGTTAGTCGACGAGGCGCAGCGGCATCACCAACGCCATGAAGCTCGCCGGGTCGTTCCACCCCACCGGCTCCACGGTCGCGGCCCGTTCGGGCGCTTTGAAGGTGATGCGGACTTCATCGGTAGGCATGAACTTCAGGATCTCAAGCAGGTAGGTCGCGTTGAACCCGATTTCCAACGGCTCGCCATCGTAGGTCACCGCCAGCTCGTCCTGGGCTTCGCCCAGGTCGGGCGTCTGCACCGAGAACTTCACTGCGCCGCTCGAGAACGCCAGCCGAATGCGATGCGTCTGATCGCTCGCCACCACGCTCATGCGGCGCAGTGCGCCCGCCATCGCTTCCTTGTCGACGGTCGCGACCTTGTCGTTCTCGCGCGGGATGACCTGCTCGTAGTTGGGGTAGGGACCCTCGATCAGGCGCGAGAACACGAGCGTCGTGGCGGAACGGAAACCGAGGTGATTATCGCTCTTGGCGATCTCGATCTCCGCGTCGGCCGGGAACAGCCGGCGGATCTGGTCCAGCGCCTTGGGCGGCACGATCAAGTCCGCCGTGGAGCCACCGCTCGCCGGCACGTCCATTTTTGCCAGGCGGTGTCCGTTGGTCGCCACCATGCGCATGCGGTCCGGCCGCAGCTCCCACAACACGCCGTTCAGAATGGGGCGGCTCTCTTCGGTGGACGCGGCAAACGCCACGTGCCCCACGAGCTTATGCACCACCCCTGCCGGCGCCTTCCAGGCGCCGTCGAACTTCACAGCCGGGAAGGAGGGAAACTCCTCCCGCGGCAGGCCGAGCAGCTTGAACTTGGAGCGCCCGCATTCGATCGAGACGCGTTGCTCGCCCGCGGCGGTGATGCGGATCGGGGCGGACGGCAGCTCGCGCGTGATATCGGCCAACTTCTTGGCGGGGAGCGTGACGCTACCCTCGGCGTCGACGTCTGCGGGAACGGTCGTGCTGACGGCGATGTCGAGGTCGGTCCCCGACAGGCGGAGTCCCTGCTTCGTAGCCTCGACCAGCACGTTCGACAGGACGGGAAGCGTCGTCTTGGCGGGGATTGCCGCCGCGACCGCATTCAATCCGCTCTGCAGTTGTTCCCGCGTGATCGTGAACTTCATGGCACTCCACAATCCGAAGTGGGAAAAGACTCTACTTCTATACTATATCTCTAAACTAGTAGTAGTAGTAGAGCATGCGGAAATGTTGGCGACAGCGCTAAGTCGCACGTCCCGCGTACCACTACGTCGTTTGCGACTGTTGGGTCGGTGTGGGTGATGTTGGCGCTTTGGGTACAATCCGCGGCGGCTGCGCCGCTCCCCACATGGCGCCAACATTTCCCTCGCCCGATGTGGGCTACAGTGCGGACAACTCCAGCCGCGTCTGCTCCACGCGTTCCTTGAACCCGCGATCGCGCATCATCTGGCGCTCGACCTTGTCCACGCTGTGAATCACAGTCGAGTGATCGCGACCGCCGAACGCCTGCCCGATCTCGACCAGCTGCATCCCCAGCATGTCGCGGGCCAGGTACATGGCCACTTGGCGCGGCACCGTGAGGGTTTTGGTACGTGCCTTGGAGCGGAGGCCCTCGGGCGTCACGCCCCAGCGCCGGGCGACCACTTCTTGGACCCGGTCGATGCTGGGCGTGGCGGGGGCCTGGTGGCCGCCGCGGTCGTCGCCCTGGCGGATCTTGTCCGACAGCGCCTCGCGCGCGAGCTCGATGGTGATTTCGCGATTCTTGAGCGAGGCGAACAGCAGCAGCTTGATGATGCAGCCCTCCAGCTCCCGGACGCTCGAGCGCACGTGCTCGGCGATGAAGCGCAGCACGTCGTCGGGGATGGTGAGCTCGAGATGGTCCTGCTGGGCCTTCTTGCGCAGGATGGCGACGCGGTGCTCGAGGTCGGGGTGGCCGATGTCGGCGGCCATGCCCCACTGGAAACGGGAGACGAGCCGGTCTTCCAGCCCCGGGATTTCCTTGGGCGCGCGATCGGAGGTCAGCACGATCTGCTTGCGCGCCTCGAACAGCGCGTTGAAGGTGTGGAAGAACTCCTCTTGCGTGCGCTCCTTGCCGGCGAGGAAGTGCACGTCGTCCATCAAGAAAAGATCGACGTTCTCGCGGTAGCGGCGCCGGAACTCCGACGTGGTCCGCGCGGTCATCGACTCGATGACTTCGTTGAGGAATTGCTCCGCCGAGAGATACACGACGCGGATGCTCGAATCCTTGAGCAGCACCGCGTGCGCGATCGCCTGCATCAAGTGGGTTTTTCCCAGCCCGGTAGCGCCGTAAATGAACAGCGGGTTGTAAGTCTTCCCGGGCGCTTCGGACACGGCGTGCGCGGCAGCGGCGGCGAGCTCGTTCGATTTACCGATGACGAAGCTCTCGAACGTGTAGCGCTCGTTGAGCGGCGTGGTCGGACCGGTCGGGCCCACCGTCGCGCGGCTCGCGTCGCGCGGCGCCACGAAGAAATCCATCTGCGGGCGGTGCTGGCGGTCTTCCTGCACGCGGAACACGACGGCCGTCGGCCGGCCGAGCACGCGCTCGGCCGCGCGCGCCAAGAGGCCGGCGTGCTTGCTCTCGTTCCATTCGACCGCGAATTGATCGGGGGCGCCCACGATGAGACGATCGTCGTCGAGCGCGATCGGCACGGCTGGCTCGAGCCACGTGCGCACCGTCGCATCCGACAACTCACGCCGCGCCTCTTCGAGCAGGCGCTTCCAGGCTTCTTTTGCGGACTGCTCCATCAGCGAATGAGTTTCTTGGGAAGGACGTTGAGCAAGGGCGGCCCGAAAGTACGAGCCGTGTGTGGAAAAGTCAACCTTGACCCGTCGGCGCGCGACCGAGTAGGTTTCCCGCCCTCACGGAGGATTCATGGGTCCGACATACCAGCCGCGCAATCGGCGACGCATCAACAAGCACGGGTTCCGCGCGCGGATGGCGGACAAGTGGGGACGCGAAACACTGTCGCGCCGTCGCAAGAAGGGGCGCAAGCGTCTCACCGTCCGGCTGCCCTCCAAGCACCGGGGCAAGCGCTAACGAGCGAGCGGTTCCCTCGGCGCGCGCGCCTCGCCCGCGCCCCGGAGCTCATGGCGTGCTGGGAGCAAGGGCATCGCCGGCGCGCCGCGCACCTCGACCTCGCCTGGCAATCCAATACCAAAGGCCATCCGCGCGTGGGAATCATCGTACCGCGCCATTCTCAGAGTGCGGTGGCCCGCAATCGTTTACGCCGCCGGCTCCGCGAGATTCTGCGCCGCGACGCGCTGGCGCGGCTCCCTGCCATCGACGTGGTCGTGCGCGCCCGGCGCGGGGCATATGCCGCCCCGTTTGCAGTGCTGCGCGCCGAATTGACCGACGCGCTGGGGCGCGTATCGTGAACGTCGCCCACGGCCCGCGTCGCGTGGTCATGGCACTCATTTGGCTTTACCAGCGTACACTGTCACACGTGATGTTGACGCAGTGTCGCTTCACACCGAGCTGCTCGCAGTACACGTACGAGGCAGTAGAGCGCTACGGCGCGCTCAGAGGCACCTGGCTCGGCATCCGGCGCATCCTGCGCTGTCACCCGTTTCATCCCGGCGGCTACGACCCGGTGCCGTAGGATAGGACGCGAACGTGGAACGACGCTTCATTCTCGCGATCGGCCTCATGCTGCTGATCGCGCTCATCCCCGGAATTCTCTGGCCCCCCAAACCGGCGCCGGTCGGGCGGTCGGGTCAGACGGACACGGTTGGCGCGCAGCAGGCCCCGCCGACACGGGACTCCGCGCTAGCAACCATCTCGCCCGCCCGGCGGCCTGTGCGCCCGGCCGCATCCGCCGAGACCGTCTGGGTCACGACACCGCTCGAGCGCTTGGGCGTCTCGAGCCACGGCGCCGTGCTCGTGCGGGCGGAGCTGCTGCGCTACCAGTCCTTCGCGCCGGGGGACGCCGCTCGGCCCGTCCAGTTGATCCCCGATGGCCGCCCGCTGCTCGGCCTGAAGCTCGTCGTGGACAAGGACACACTGGCCCTCGCGGACTGGGATTTCACGCCGTCGACTCCATCTCTGACGGTGCAGGGGCCGGGCTCGGTGGTGACGTTCCGCGCGCAGCGCGGCGGTGTCGATGTGGAGGTCACCTACAGCTTCGACCCGGCGAGCTACCGGTTCGGTGTGCGCGGCCGCGTCACGGGGCTCGGGCCCCAGGGCGCGGTCCTCGTGCTGGGCATGGGCGACGGCCTGCGCTCGGTGGAAGGCGACTCGGTCGACGATTACCGCCACTTCGCGGTGGTCACCAAGGCGTCGAAATCCGAACGCAAGGACTTCGGCTCGCTCAAGCCGGAGGAGGTCGTCGTCCTGAACGGGCCGTTCGAATGGGCCGGCGTGAAGTCGAAATATTTCCTCGTGACGGCGCTCGCGCTGGAGGAGAATCAGGCGCAGTTCGCGGGCGCGGTGGCCGTGGGCGGCGAGCGTGCGGGCAAGTTCGCGACGCGCGCGGCGCTGGCTCTCACGCTGCCCGTGCCGCCCTCAGGGGAATTTCGCTACGACCTGCTGGCGGGCCCGCTCGAGTACCGCACCCTCGCCAAGCTGGGCCACGACCTGGACGACGCCAATCCGTACGGCTGGATCTTCCGGCCGATCGTGAAGCCCGTGTCGGTGCTCGTGGTCAACATCCTCCTGTGGGTGCACGAGCATCTGCACCTGGGCTACGGCTGGGTGCTGGTGGCGTTCGGGCTGCTGATCCGGGGGCTCTTGTGGCCGTTGAACCAGAAGGCCATGGAATCGCAGATGCGGATGGCGGTGGTGCAGCCGATCGTCCAGGAGATCCAGGCGAAGCACAAGAACGACCCGGAGAAGCTGCAAAAGGAAATGATGCGGGTGTACAAGGAGCACAACGTCAATCCACTGGGCGGCTGCCTGCCGATGCTGCTGCCCTGGCCGGTGCTCCTGGCGTTGTTCTTCGTGTTCTCCAACACGATTGAGTTCCGCGGGGTGCCGTTCCTGTGGTTGCCGGACCTGTCGCGCGCCGACCCGCTGCACATCATCCCGGTGCTGCTGGGGCTTTCGATGTTCGTCCTGTCGAAGGTGGGCCAGAAGGGCGTCCCGCCCAACCCCCAGATGAAGACGATGACCTACTTCCTGCCCGTGATGATGACGATGTTGTTCTTCCGGCTCGCCTCGGGGCTCAACCTGTATTACTTGGTGAGCAACATCGCCAGCATTCCCCAGCAGTGGCTCATCGCGCAGCGGCGCTTGCGGCAGCAGGGGAAGCAGTAAAGCGCGGGGCCGGACCGGAGGCGGGAGACGTGCTCAGCGATCCCATCGTGGCGCTTGCGACACCTCCGGGCCGCTCCGCGATCGCGCTGATCCGGTTGTCGGGCCGCGGGGCACTTGCGCTCGCGGCCCGCTGTCTTTCACCCTTCCGGCCCGAGCCCGCCCGGGTGGTCGCTCGGGCGACGCTGCACCACCCCACCACGCGCGAGCCCATCGACGAGGTGCTCACAGCCTGCTTTCCCGAGCCGCATTCCTACACCGGCGACGATCTGGTCGAGATATCGACCCACGGCGGGCTCCTGGTGCCGGCCGACGCGTTGGCGGCCCTCGTGGCGGCGGGCGCGCGTCTCGCGGAGCCCGGCGAGTTCACGCGCCGCGCGGTGCTCAATGGCAAGATGGACCTGCTGCAGGCGGAAGCGACGGCTGATCTGATCGACGCGGGCTCCCCCGCGCAGCGGCGCCGCGCGCTGCAGCAGCTCGACCGCGGCCTGTCGCAACGGCTCACGGGCTTGCGCGCAGAGATTCTCGAGCTCGAGTCGCTCATCGCGTACGATATCGACTTCCCCGAAGAGGACGAGGGTCCGGTCAGCGATACGCGGGTGCGTGGCGCGTGGCGCGTGGTGCGGGACCGGGTGCAGCGCTTGCTCGCGACCGCACCGGAAGGCGAGCGCCTGCGCGAAGGCGCGCTGGTGGTGATCGCGGGACCGCCCAACGCCGGCAAGTCATCACTGTTCAACGCGCTGCTCGGCAACGAGCGCGCGATCGTCACGGAGATCCCCGGGACCACGCGCGACGCCATCGAGGCACATGTGGTGCTCGAGGGCTTCCCGTTCCGCCTGGTGGATACCGCGGGCCTGCGGTCGAGCCAGGATCGCGTGGAGCAGATCGGCATCGAGGTGAGCCGGAAGTACCTGGGGGCGGCGGACCTGGTGTTGCTCTGTGATGAGGGAGCGGGGAGTGGGGAGTGGTACGAGAAGGCGCAGCACGAATTCCTGTCACAGGTGAGCGCACCGGTGGTGCGCGTGCAGACCAAGATCGATCTGTCCGGCTCCCCGTCTGCCCCCCAGGGCGCAATCGGCGTCTCGACGA
>WNFF01002157.1_pt1 | contig 16869 bp, 19 predicted proteins | sample 5400441 | NCBI WGS metagenome assembly WNFF01 (sample SAMN13153345, study PRJNA577476) | soil metagenome | isolation source: 120 cm saprolite under Douglas fir tree site 2 hole 3 replicate 1 | place: USA:California | collected 2015-04-18 | reverse complement strand
CAATCGACTGCGCTCGACGTGCTGATTCTCGGCGAGGACAAGGCGCGCTCGCTCGGGGTCGCGGTGACGCGGCTGCAGTCGATCGCCTTCGGCTGCGCGACGCTCGCCACGGTCGCCGCTGTGCTCCTCGGCGGCTCGATCGGTTTCGTGGGACTGGTGGTGCCGCACCTGCTGCGGCTCTCGGGCGTGCACCGCCACGCCGCCTTGCTGCCGCTCGCCGCGTGCCTGGGGGGGAGCCTGCTGGCGCTCGCTGATACGCTCGCGCGCACCTTGGTGGCTCCGGCCGAACTGCCGGTCGGCGTGCTCACGGCGATGATCGGGGTCCCCGTGCTCCTTGCCCTCCTCGCGAGGCTGCGCTGATGCTGGAAGCGGTCCGACTCGGACTCTCGGCGGGCGGGCGCGAGCTTATCGGCGCGCTTGACCTCTCGCTCGTCCCGGGCCAGTTCTGGTCTCTCCTCGGGCGCAACGGCTCGGGTAAGACGAGCCTTATCCTCGCGCTCGCGGGTCTGCGCTCCCCGCAAAGGGGTACGATCGCGCTCGGCGGCGTTCCGCTCGCCGCACACCGGCGCGGCGAGCTTGCCCGGCGCATCGCCGTGCTGCTCCAGGACGAGCAAACCGATTTCTCCGGGAGCGTGCTCGATTACGTGATGCTCGGCCGCTATCCGCACTCGAGGAGCGCCTGGAGCCGGGACGAGGAAGGCGCGGCGGGGGCGCGCCGCTGGCTTGCCGAGCTCGACCTGGCCGATCGCGCGGCTCAAGACTATCGCACGCTTTCAGGCGGCGAGCGCCAGCGGGCGCGCATCGCGCAGGCCCTCCTGCAGGACGCGGAGNNNNTCCGGCGGGGAGCGCCAGCGGGCGCGCATCGCCCAGGTCCTCCTGCAGGACGCGGAGATCCTGCTGCTCGATGAGCCGCTGCAGCACCTGGACCTGCGCCACCAGGCGCAGGCGATGCGAACCTTCTCCCGGTGCGCGTCCGGCGGGAAAACGGTGCTCGCGGCGCTGCACGAGCCCGGTCACGCCGCCCGGCACTGCGGCTTTGCGGTTTTACTGTATGATGCGGGCCGCGCGAGCCTGGGGCGCTCAAACGAAATGCTCACCCAAGCCAACCTCGAAGCGCTGTACCAGTGCCCTCTGGAAGCGGCCGGCACCCGGAGTTTTCTTCCCTCTTGATCAAGAAATTCATTCGGCGCGTCCTCCGCCTCGGCTCCGGCTCCGGGCCGAGAACCGTCCCGAAGGAGCAGCACGGGATCGGCCGCGAGGCGATCTCGCCGGGCTCGCGCAAGGTCTGCGAAGTGCTGCACAGCCACGGCCACGAGGCGTATGTCGTGGGCGGCGCGGTGCGCGACCTGTTGCTGGGCCTGCGCCCCAAGGACTTCGACGTCGCCACCGACGCGTATCCCGAGGACGTGCACAAGATCTTCCGGCGCTCGCGCCTGATCGGCAGGCGCTTCAAGCTCGTGCACGTGATGTTCGGCGAAGAGACCGTGGAGGTCTCGACCTTCCGCGCGCGCACCGCGACGGAAACGGACGAGCACGGCCGGGTGCTCAGGGACAACATCTACGGCACGCGCGAGGACGATGCGATCCGGCGCGATTTCACCATCAACGCGCTCTACTACGATCCGGCGAGCGAGACCATCCTCGACTACCACAACGGCCTGAGGGACCTGCAGCGGAAATCCGTGCGCATCATCGGCGACGCGCGCGCGCGCTACCGCGAAGACCCGCTACGGATGCTGCGCGCCGTGCGCTTTGCCGCAAAGGCCGGATTCGCCATCGACGAGCGCACGCGAAAACCCATACGGGAGCTGGCGCGCCTGCTGGAGAACGTCCCTCCGTCGCGGGTCTACGAGGAAATGCAGAAGCTGCTGCTCTCGGGCCACGCGGCGACGGGCCTGCGCCAGCTCAGGAGCGAGGGCCTGCACCACGGCCTGCTGCCCCTGCTCGACGTCATGTTCGAGCAGCCGATGGGCGAACGCTTCGTCCGGCTCGCGCTCGAGCAGACCGACGCCCGGGTGCGCTCGGGCAAGTCCGTGTCGCCCGCGTTCCTGTTCGCGGCGCTCTTGTGGCACGAAGTGCTCGCCGCGTGGAAGAAGGCCGAGCAGCGGGGGCTGCGGCCGATCCCGGCGCTGTTCGAGGCGATGGACGCGGTGCTCGAGATCCAGACCGACAAGCTCGCCATCCCGCGCCGCTTTACCGCGGTCATGAAGGAGATCTGGGCCCTGCAGCCGCGCTTCGAACAGAGGAGCGGCCGCCGTCCCTTCGCCCTCCTCGCTCACGAAAGATTCCGGTCCGGATTCGACTTCCTCGTGCTGAGGAGCGCGAGCGGCGAGGCGCCCGAGGAACTCTCGCAATGGTGGGAAAAGTTCCAGCATGCAGGCGAGGCCGAGCGCCAGGCGATGCTTATGGCGCCGCAGCCGGGCGAGCGAAAGAGCCGCCGCAGGCGGCGCCGGCACAAGAGCGCGTTGCCGCCGCCGGACCCGGCGCAGGCTTGAAACGGGCAAAAGTTCTTGCGCCTTCGCGGAAAACTCGATGACACCCGGCGCCCCGCGGGTTATTCTTTCAGGAGAGGCAGGCACCAGATGCATCGCATTCGACGCGCGCACCTTGGGGGGGCATGAAACGCGTTCTGGTTGTGCATTTTTCGCAGACCGGCCAGCTCGCGCGCGTGGCGCGCCGGCTGGTATCGCCGCTGGCCGAAGCGAACGATGTGGAGCTCGTGGAAGAAACCCTGCGCCCACGCCCGCCGTACCCTTTTCCCTGGCCGCTCTGGCGGTTTCTCGACGCGATGCCGGAAACGGTGTTGCTTGAGGCGCCGACGCTCGAGCCCCTGGCGGTGCGCGCCGAGGAGCATTTCGACCTCGTCGTGCTGGCATACCAGGTGTGGTACCTCGCGCCCTCGGGTCCGATGGCCGCGTTCTTGAAGAGCGAATCCGGCAGGCGGCTCCTGCGCGGCCGGCCGGTCGTGACCGTGATCGCGTGCCGCAACATGTGGCTGCTCGCCCAGGAGACGGTCAAGCGACTGATCCAGGAAGCGGGCGGGCGCCTGCTCGACAACGTGGCGTTCACCGACCAGGGCGGAACGCTCGCGACCTTCGTCACGACGCCGCGCTGGCTCCTGACCGGGCGGCGCAACCCTTTCTGGGGTTTGCCCGCAGCGGGTGTGGCGGAGCAGGAGATCGCGAAGGCCGATCGCTTCGGCCTGGCCCTCCTCGCCGCGCTGCGCGCGGACCGCGAACGCGAGGACGCACCGATGCTCGCCGGGCTGGGCGCTGCGCGCGTCGATCCGAAATTGATCTTCAGCGAGCGCGCGGCGCGACGCGCGTTTTCGGTGTGGTCGCGGCTGATTCGCCTCTGCGGCGCTCCCGGCTCGATCGCACGCGTGCCGATGCTCGCGCTGTTTTCCGTCTATCTCGTTGCAATGATACTTACCGTCGTTCCGACGAGCCTGCTCGTGCAGCGGATCACGCGGCGCCTGTTCGCAGCGCGGCTGCGATCGCTGCAGGCGTACTACGAGCTACCATCGGGGCGCTGATGAACGGGCAGAATCCGGACATGAATCGCCGCACCGCCTATATCACGCGCAGCTCGGTGTGCCTGCCGAATGCTCCGGTCGAGAACGACCAGGTCGAAGCGATCCTGGGGCAGGTCGGCGAGCGCCCATCGCGCGCGCGCCGCGTCGTCCAGCGCAGCAACGGCATCCGGCGCCGCTACTACGTGATCGATCCGGTCACGGGAAAGCCGAATTACACCAACGCGAGCCTCACGGCGGCTGCAATCAGGGGATTGGCCGGAAACGGCTTCGCCCTCGATGACCTGGCGTGCCTCGCATGCGGAACCTCCAATCCCGATCAGCTGATGCCCAACCATGCGGTCATGGTTCACGGGGAGCTCGGCGTGCCGGTGTGCGAAGTCGTGGCCACGGCGGGCGTGTGCGTTTCGGGCGCCACCGCGCTGAAGTACGGCTGGATGTCGGTGATGTCGGGCGACGCGCGCAACGCCGTCGTGACCGGATCGGAGATCGCTTCGCTCGGCTTGCGCGCCCACAACTACGAGGTCGAGCGCCCCGCCGACGCGCAGGCGCTGGACGCGCGTCCCGAACTCGCCTTCGAAAAGGACTTCCTGCGCTGGATGCTGTCCGACGGCGCCGGCGCGCTCCTTCTCGAGCCCGCGCCGCGGCCCGGGCTCAACCTGCGCGTGGAATGGATAGACATATTCTCGTACGCGCACGAGCTGCCCGTTTGCATGTACGGCGGCGCGGAAAAGCAGGCGAACGGCACGCTGCGCGGCTGGTTGAGCTATTCGGCGTGCGAGCGCCAGGCGAAATCGCTGTTTACTTTGAAGCAGGACGTCAAATTGCTGAACGAGCAGGTCATCGAGCACACCCTGGTCAAGCCGGCCGGACGCGTGATGGCGCACCGCGGGCTCTCGCCCGCAGACGTGGACTGGTTCCTGCCCCACTATTCCTCGGAATATTTCCGCGCCCCCGTCGCAGCCGGCCTCGCTCGCGCGGGGCTGCCGATTCCCGAGGAACGCTGGTTCACCAATCTCGAACGCGTGGGTAACGTCGGATCGGCCTCGATCTACATCATGCTCGACGAAATCCTCCAAAGCGGTCGCCTGCGGAACGGGCAGCGCCTCCTGTGCTGGGTCCCGGAGAGCGGGCGCTTCTCGAGCGGCTTCATCTACCTCACCGTCGTCGCGCATGCGTGAGCGCGACGTGCCCCAGGAGGGCAACCGGACCCTCGCGGGCCATCGCAAGGCCGTGTACGCGATCGCCGACGACGGGAAGCTGCGGCTCGTGCCCTCGCGAGGCTGGGAGGTCGAGGAGATCGTCACGCGGCAGGCCGTCGAGGATCTCGAGAAGCGCGCCATCGAGGCGCGGGCGCGAGTGCGAGCGGGCGAATCCTCGCCGCTCGAATACCACATGTATCGAGCGCGCATGGACGTCGAGCTGCTGTCGCAGACTACCGGCCTGTGGCGCTGGCGCGTGCGGCGCCATCTCAAGCCGAAGGGGTTCGCGCGTTTGCCGCCTGCGCTCAAGCTGCGTTACGCCGAGGCGCTCGGCATCTCGGTCGAGGCCTTGGGCAAAGCGGATTAGCGATGCCGGAAGCCTTCGTGCACGCGCACGCCTCGCATTGCGAGTCGGGCGTGATGTCGTCGCTCTTGCGCCATCACGGATTGCCCATTTCAGAGGCGATGGCCTTCGGGCTCGCATCGGCCTTGTCTTTCGCCTACCTTCCCTTCGTCCGCATCAACGGCCTGCCGCTCGTGTCCTACCGCATGCCGCCGCGCGCCGTGATCAAGGGCCTTGAGCGCAGCCTGGGCCTCGCCATGCGTTTCGAGACCTTCCGCTCGCCCTCGGCCGGCATGGAGCGGCTGGACGCGCTGCTCGATGCAGGCAATTTGGTCGGGCTGCAGACCTCGGTGTTCTGGCTCCCTTATTTCCCGCCCGATCTGCGCTTTCATTTCAACGCGCACAACGTGCTCGCCTACGGGCGGGAGCGCGAGGAATATCTCATCAGCGACCCGGTGGGGGAAACGACGGTCCGCTGCGCGCGGGCGGATCTCGAAAGGGCGCGTTTCGCCAAGGGGGCGCTCGCGCCCAAGGGACTGCTCTATTTCCTGACGACGCCGCCGGATGCGCCCGATTGGGCGCATCTCGGGCGGCGGGCCCTCGCCCGCACCGCGCGCATTATGCTCGCGCCGCTGCCTTTCGTCGGTGTGCTCGGAATGAGGATGCTCGCGCGGAGAATCGAGCGCCTGCCGCTCGCCGACGGCGGAGTGTCGGCGCGGCTCTACATCGGCAACATCGTGCGCATGCAGGAGGAGATCGGCACCGGCGGCGGCGGTTTCCGGTTCCTCTACGCATCGTTCCTGCAGGAGCTTGCGGCCAAGACCGGCTACCCCGCACTCGAAGGGCTCGCGTCGCGCCTGGTCGAGATCGGCGACTGCTGGCGCGAGTTCGCGCTCGCTAGCGCGCGCATGATCCGCGGCCGCGACGCGCTCTCCCCGCCGGCCCTGGCTGCGCGCCTGCGCGGTCTCGCCGCCGACGAAAAACTTTTTTTCCAGAACCTGCACCGCGCCCAGCGCGCATGGGCACGCTGAACCTCGAAGCCTTGTCGTTTCGCTACCCCGACAGCGGCGATGCGGCGCTGGAGGACGTGACGCTCGCCATTCCGGCGGGCAGGGTTTTCGGGCTGCTCGGACCGAACGGCGCGGGCAAGACCACGCTGATTTCGATTCTCGCCGGGCAATTGCGCGGTGCGACCGGAAACATCAGCGCCGGCGACGAGCCGCTCGAGGCCCTGCGCCGCCGCCGGCCGCGCAGCCTGGGAGTCGTACCGCAGGAATACGCGTTCTACCCGATGCTGACGTGCGCGGAGAACCTGCGCTTTTTCGGCGCAATGCAGGGCCTGGCCGGCGCGCGGCTCAAGGAACGCATCGCAGCAGCAGCCGCGTTCGCGCGAATCGAAAGCGTGCTGGCGCGCCGCGCCGGCCGGCTGTCGGGCGGCCTGAAACGCCGCCTGAATCTCGCGATCGGCCTGCTCGGAGAACCGGAGATCCTGCTCCTCGATGAACCGACAGTGGGGGTCGATCCGCAGTCGCGCGCGTTCTTGCTCGAATCCATCCGCTCGCTGGCCGGAGCAGACAGAACGATTCTCTACACCAGTCACTATATGGAGGAGGTCGAGGCGATCTGCGATCACGTGGCGATCATCGACCATGGACGCGTATTGGTTTCGGGTGCACTTTCCGAGGTGATCCGGGGCGATTCCGGCCTTCAGGAGCTCTTCATGAGGCTGACCCATCGATCGCTGAGAGACTGATGCGCCGCATGCTCGCCCTGTGGGAAAAGGAATATCTCGCGCTTTCGCGCGACGTTCTCGGGCTCGCGGTGCTGTTCCTGATGCCGGCTGCGTTCATCGTCGTGATGTCGCTCGCCCTGAGCGACGTGTTCAGGGGCGGCACCGGACGCGGGACTGAATTCGCCGTTATCGCCACCGACGGGAAGTTCGCAAAGCAGCTTTCCGAGCGCCTGGCGGGCGATGGTTTCCGGCCGACGCCGGAGCCGGTCGAGCGCGGCGTGCTGCACACCACCAAACCGGCACTGAGCTTGATCGTGCCGCCCGGCTTCGAGCGCGCGCTCGATACGCCCCCCGGCAAGGCGGATTCCGCACCGGCGCTCACGCTGATCGCCGATCCCGTCCTGCCGCCGATGCAGCTCCTCGCATTCAAGCAGCGCGTCCTGGGCGTAGTTCTCGCGTTGCGCATATCGGCGATGATGCGGCAGGCCGGCATCGCCGTTAACGCGGACGCGTTGGATCTGAAACACGCGGCGACGCTGAACGTCGAAACGATCGGCGGCTCCGGACGCCCCTCCTCGGTGCAGCAGAACGTGCCCGCCTGGCTCATCTTCGGCATGTTTTTCGTGGTGATGCCGATCTCCTCGCTCTTCGTCGTCGAGCGCCGTGAGGGCACGCTCGCGCGGTTGGTGAGCCAGCAGGTGCCGTTTTCGATGCTGCTCCTCGGCAAGGTGGGTCCGTATTTCGTCGTCAATCTCGCGCAGGCCGCGCTGATGCTGCTCGCCGGCCGGACGCTCGTGCCCTGGTTCGGCGGCGAGACGCTCGCTTTCCCCGCGCGCTGGGACCTGCTCGCGGCGGTGACGGCCTGCACGAGCTTCGCCGCAATCGGCTGGGGGCTGCTCGTCGCGGTGTGCTCGCGCACGCTCGAGCAGGCGACCGTGATCGGCGGCGTCGGCAACATCCTCGCCGCGGCCGTCGGCGGCATCATGGTGCCGCGTTTCGTGATGCCCGAAGCCATGCAGAAACTCTCCGAGGTTTCGCCCATGGCCTGGGCCCTGGACGCTTTCCACGCGGTGATCCTGCGCGGGGGCGGCGCAGCCGATATCGCCGCGCCCTGCGCGAAGCTCCTCGTGCTCGCTACTGCGCTGTTTGCCGCCGCGCTGTGGGTGCACTACCGGCGCCGCGTCCTGACTTCCGCGCAATGACCACCCGTGATGCGATGATTGCCGAATTGACGGCGCTTATCCTCGAGGCGACGGAAAAAGCGCCGATGGCTCCGCCCCTGTCGCCCGACGAAGCGATTTTCGGGACGGGGACGCGCCTCGCGCTCGACTCGCTCGACGCGCTGCAGGTGTCGATGGCTCTGCAAAAGCGCTACGGCGTTCGCCTCACCGACAGCAAGGAGACGCGGCGCATCCTTGCCTGCGTGGGCAATCTTGCGGACTACCTGCTGCAAAAACGCGCATGACCGGAGCCTTCGTGCGCGCCTGCGCGCTGGCGAGCGCGCTCGGACCGGATCTGGATTCGGCCGTCGAACGGCTCGCCGGCGCGCCCGCCGCGCCCGCCCGAGACACGAAAATCGGCGGACCCTGGCCCTATTTCTCGATTCCGATCGCCGGGGAAGACTGGAGAAAACGCGCCGAAGCCATCGCGCGCTCGGTGGCCGAGGACCTGCGCCGCGAGGCCGCGCTCGCGCCGGGAGAATGGGCGGCGCTCCCCTGCATCGTCGGCTCGTCCTCCTTTTCCGTGGGCGCGTGGGACGACGGTGGCTGGGCGGCGGTGGAACCGTCGTTCGAGTTCTCCCGCAGGCTTGCAAAGGAGTTCGGCGTGCGCGGCCCGGTGACGGCCGTGAGCACCACCTGCACCTCGGGCTTCTCCGCGCTCGACATCGCGCTCGGTCTGATTGCGGAAGGCGAATTCCACGAGGTGCTGGTGCTCGGTGTCGAGTTCTGCAATCGTCTCACCGTCGCCGGATTCGCCGGACTCCAGCTGCTTTCGGCGACGGCCGCGCGTCCCTGCGACCGCGAGCGCGACGGACTGGTTCTGGGCGAAGCGCTGGGCGCGGTGCTGGTATCCGCGGCGCCCGCGCCTTGGCGGATCGCCGCGCTCGCCATCGGGATGGACTCTGCCAGCGTCACGGGTCCGGCTCCGGATGGCACGGCGACCGCAGAGACCATGCGGGCGGCGATGGCCCGCGCGCAATGGGAGACCACCGCGGTGGATCTGATCAAGCTGCAATCGGGCGGCGGGCCCCTCGCCGATCTTGCCGAGGGGCGCGCAGTGCGCGAATTGTTCGCGTCTGCGCCGAGGTCGGTGTCGCTGAAGGGCGCGCTCGGCCACACTCTCGGGGCAAGCGGTCCCGCGGAGCTCGCGCTGCTCCTCGCGAGCCTTTCGCGCGGGCGCGTGCCGGCGACCTGGGGATTTGCGAAGCCGGACGACGAGCTCGGCCTTGCGCCCTCCGGCGGCGACGCCAAAGGGCTGCGACGCGTGCTGTTCAATCTCTCCGGGTTCGGCGGAAGCGTGATGAGCCTGGCGCTGGAAAAAGCAGGCTGAACGTGTATCTGCTCGCCCCGACGGTATTGCGGGTTGCGCCGGAGGATCTTCCGGCGCGGGTCCGGGTGCGCTTCGCGGCCGAGCTGCGCCGCGCCGGCCGCTTCGCGCAGCTTTGCCTGCTCGGCGCGCAAGCCTGCCTGGATGCCGCAGGCGGCGACGGCCCCCTGGGAGTCCTGTGGGCGAGCGAGTTTGGCGCAGTGCACGCCACGCGCGCTGCGCTCGACGAGGACTTGAAGCGCGGCGAGCCGGCGATGCCTTTCACGTTCATCGCGATGCAACCGCACCTGGCCGGCGCGCTGCTCGCGCAGCGCTCGCATCCGGTCACGCGCACGGCCTGTCTGTATCTCCCCCCGGACGCCTGGCCCCGGCTGCCGCGCCTCGCGCTCGGCTGGCTCGCGGATTGCGAGCGGGTTCTGGTCGGCTGCGTGGAGGAATCCGGCTCTGGCGGCGTCGCACATCGCAGCGATTGGTGCCTGTTTCGGAAAAAACCCGTCGCACAGGCGGTTCGCTGCGAACGCTCGCGCGAGGCCGAACACGCGGCCGCAGCAAGCGGCGAGAACTGGATTGCCCGCGTCGCCGCCTGGAGCGGCTCAGCCGATGCGCCGCTCCTTCTGCGCGGAGGCGAAGACGCGTGGCGCTTTACTCGCCATGGATAAGAGGAACCTCGCGACGAAAGCTTTCATAGGACTGGGGGCGAATCTCGGCGACCCCGAAAGCCAAGTGCGCCGCGCCTTTGCGACGCTCGCCGAGCTGCCCGGCACGCGGCTCCTCGCCGCGTCCTCCCTTTACCGCAGCGCGCCCGTCGGCGTCGGCGCGCAGCCCGACTTTGTCAACGCGGTCGCCGCAATCGAGACCCAGCTCGCGCCGCGGCCGCTGCTGGAGGCGCTGCTCGCCGCCGAGCGGCGTTTCGGCCGCAGGCGCGAATTTCCCGGCGCGCCGCGCACGCTCGATCTCGACCTGCTGCTCTACGGCGATCGCGTGATCGCCGAGCCGGGTCTCTTCGTCCCCCACCCCCGCATGCACGAGCGCGCCTTCGTGCTCGCGCCCCTCGCCGAGATCGCGCCGGACATTGCGATTCCGGGAAAGGGCCGCGCCGGGGCGCTCCTTGCCGCCTGCGCCGATCAGAAAATAGAGAAGATTGGATAGGCTATCATGGGCGCGGTGTGTCATCTTTCGGGGCTGACCCGCGGCGGCACGCACCGATGAGGCTATCGACGCTGCTCCTTTGCCTTTCCCTCCTTCCGAGTTGCGCGTCGGGGGCCGGCCCGGTCGCCCTGCCGCCTTGGTTCACCGAGACCCTCCTCGACTTCCGGGAAGACGTGGCCCAGGCCGCGCGCGAGCGCAAGCGGCTCATGGTTCTCTTCGAACAGGACGGCTGCCCCTACTGCAAAGAACTGATCCTGACCAACTTCAGCCAGAAGACGATCGCCGACAAGGCGCGAAAGAATTTCCTCGCGGTTTCGCTCAACATCTGGGGCGACCGCGAGGTGACCTGGACGGACGGAAAGAAATTCTCAGAGAAGGGTCTCGCGGCTTTCCTGAAAATCCAGTTCACGCCGACGCTCGTCTTTTTCGACGAGCGCGGCGGGATCGTGGCGCGGCTGAACGGCTACTATCCGCCGCATCGCTTCGAAGCCGTGCTCGACTGGGTCGCCCGCCGCAAGGAAAGGAAAATCGCGCTCGCCGAGTATCTGCGCACCGCGGTGCGGGAGCCCGCCGGGGAGCAGCTGCACAACGAGCCCTTCTTCCTCAAACCGCCCTACGATCTGCGCAGGCGCGGCGCAAAACCGCTCGCCGTGTTCTTCGAGACGCCGTCCTGCGCGGCGTGCGACGAGCTGCACCGCGACGGCTTTCGCCGCGCGGGAATCGCCGAGTCGCTGAAGCGCTTCGATGTCGTGCGCTTCGCGCTCGGGGAGCGCACTCCGGTGACGACTCCGGCGGGAGACAGGCTCCCGGCCGAGGACTGGGCGCGCTCGCTCGGCGTCTCCTACACGCCTTCGGTGGTTTTCTTCGGCGCGGACGGCAGGGAGGCGTTCCGCATCGAAGCCTACCTGCGGCCGTTCCACCTCTGGGGCTCACTCGAATACGTCGCCGGGGGGGCCTACTTGCGCGAGCCGAATTTCCAGCGCTTTCTCCAGGCGCGCGCCGAGGAGCTGCGCGGGCGCGGCGAAACCGTCGATCTGTGGCGGTAGCGCCGCGCCGAGCCCTCTTGCGGCGCGTGTATGATGGGCGCCCCTTTCTGCGACCCCCAACCTCGTGCCGCTCTCGAAATATCACTACGTCGTCGTCGAAGGGCCGATCGGCGTCGGCAAGACGAGCCTCGCCAAGCGTCTGGCCGGCCGCCTGAACGCGACCCTGGTCCTGGAGCGCCCGGAGCAGAATCCGTTCCTGGCGCGCTTCTACCAGGACATGTCCCGCTTCGCCTTGCCGACGCAGCTGTTCTTCCTTTTCCAGCGGATAGGCCAGTTGCGGGAGCTCGCGCAGATGGACCTCTTCACCCGGCTCACGGTCTGCGATTTTCTCCTCGAGAAGGACCCGTTGTTCGCGCGCCTGACGCTCTCGGGCGAAGAGCTGCATCTGTATCAACAGATATATGACTCGCTCAAGCCGCAAGCTCCCAAACCCGATCTCGTCATCTACCTCCAGGCGCAGCCGGAGATCTTGTACGAGCGGGTGCGCCGGCGCGGGGTAGAATTCGAGCGGCCGATAACCGGGGAATATCTCGCCTTGCTCGCCGACAGCTACAGCCGTTTCTTCTACCATTACAGCGCGAGTCCCGTGCTGATCGTGAACTCCGAGCGGCTCAATTTCGTGCGCAAGGACGACGACCTCGGCCTGCTCGTCGAGCGCATGGGAGCGATGCGCGGCAACCGCGAGTTCTTCAACTGGGGAGACTAGGATGACGCGAGTGACCATCAAGGCGCTGCAGAAGCTGCGCGACGATGGAGTGAAGATAGCCGTGCTCACCTGCTACGACGCGAGCTTCGCCGCGATGCTCGACGCCGCCGGCCTGGACAGCCTGCTGATCGGCGACTCGCTCGGCATGGTGCTGCAGGGACACGACACCACGCTGCCGGTGACCCTCGCCGACATGGCCTACCACACGCGCTGCGTCGCGCGCGGCAGCAAGCGCAGCTTCCTCGTCACCGACATGCCTTTCGGCAGCTACCAGGAATCGCCGCAGCAGGCGTTTCGCAGCGCGGCCGAGCTGATGGCGGCGGGCGCCCAGATGGTGAAGCTCGAGGGCGGCGCGGAGTTCGCCGACACGATACGATTTCTCGCCCAGCGCGGTGTCCCGGTGTGCGGCCACCTCGGCCTCACGCCGCAGTCGGTGCACCAGTTCGGCGGCTACCGCGTGCAGGGCAAGGGCGAAGACGCCGAAAAGAAGCTGATCGAGGACGCCATGGAGCTCGAGGCCGCCGGCGCGGGATTGCTGGTGCTCGAGGCGATACCTGCGGGGCTGGGCGAGCAGGTCACGCGGCGCCTGCACATCCCGACCATCGGCATCGGCGCGGGCCCTGGCTGCTCGGGCCAGGTGCTGGTGCTGCACGACATGCTCGACGTGTTTCCGGGAAAGAAGGCGCGCTTCGTGAGGAATTTCATGAAAGGAGCGTCCGGAATCGCGGATGCGGCCGAGCGCTACGTGCGCGCCGTCAGGGACGGCAGCTTTCCCGCAGAAGAGCACAGTTTCTAGGACCGACGGTGGACATCGTCACTTCGGTGAGGGATTTGCGCGAGCGGCTGCAGCGCGAGCCCGACAACGTCTTCGTCCCGACCATGGGCAATCTCCACGCGGGCCACATCCAGCTGATGCGGTTGGCGAAGCATCGCGCGGCGTGCACCGTTGTCAGCATATTCGTCAACCGGATCCAGTTCGGGCCGAAGGAGGATTTCGAGCGCTACCCGCGCACCCTGCAAGCCGACGCGGAAATGATGAAAGACGTCGGTGTGGACGTGGTGTTCGCGCCGACCGAGCGCGAAATCTATCCCGAGCCGCAGACCTTCGTGGTGGAGCCTTCGGACCTCCAGCACATCCTCGAAGGCGCGTTCCGGCCCGGGCACTTCCGCGGCGTCGCCACCGTCGTGCTGAAGCTCTTCAACATGGTCTCCCCGCACACCGCGATTTTCGGCAAGAAGGACTACCAGCAGTACGTGGTGCTGCGCGACATGGTGAAGCAGCTCGCGCTCCCCGTGGAGATCATCCCGGCGGAAACGGTGCGCGCCGAAGACGGGCTCGCGCTCAGCTCGAGGAACGCCTATCTGACGCCGGTGGAGCGGACCGAGGCCGCGCGACTGTACCGGATCCTGCAGGAAGTCCGCGCCGCGCTGCTCGCGGGGCGGCGCGACTACTCGAAGCTCGAAGCGGAGGCACTGGCGAAATTCAATGAGAAGTGGGCGGCGGACTACGTCGCGATCAGGAGGCAGTCCGACCTGCAACCGCCGTCACCCCCCGATCGCAATCTCGTTGTCCTCGCCGCCGCGAAGCTCGGAAGGCCCCGACTGATCGACAACGTCGAGCTATCGCTCTAGGACGGATAAGGCTCCAGCATGAGTTTCTCGACCGGGCAGCCGAGCGCCTTGGCCATTTTCTCCATCGCCTGCTCGTTCACCGAGACCGGCTGGAACTCGCCGCCGCCGCCCTTGCTGGCGATAAAGGCCTTGGCCGCGCTTTCGGAGTTCCAGACCACGACCGGGTCGGGCGAAACCCCTGGCACCTGAACGCAGATCGGAACGCCGTCGGACTTGTACACGATCGCAAACATGGCCAGTCTCCTGTTGCAGATGAAGCCATCGGGGCGACCCGATCCCTCCCCCAGGGCCTTGTACTTTAACCCATGTCCAGCGGACCATCCAGTGGCGAAATCCTCGATCGATCGATCGGTTCATGCAACTCACGGCACATAATCGCGCGGTCGCCGCCTGGCTGCTCGTCTGCTGCGCGCTCGTGTTCGCCATAGTCGTGGTCGGCGGCATCACGCGGCTCACTCACTCGGGTCTGTCCATAGTCGAGTGGCAGCCGATCGTCGGCGCGCTGCCGCCGCTCGACGAGGCCGGATGGCATGAAACCTTCGGGAAGTACAAGCAGACCCCCGAGTACCGGCTCGTCAATCCCGGCATGAGCCTCGACGATTTCAAGAGCATCTTCTGGTGGGAATATGTCCACCGGCTCCTCGGCAGGCTGACCGGCGCGATCTTTTTTCTCCCGCTTCTGTGGTTCGCATTGCGCGGAAGGATTCCGCGCGCGCTGGCATGGAAGCTCGCCGGGATCCTCGCCCTGGGCGCAGCGCAAGGCGCCCTTGGCTGGTACATGGTGCAGTCGGGTCTCGTCGACGATCCACGCGTATCGCAATACCGACTCACGGCCCACCTCGGCATCGCCTTCTTGATCTACGCGGCGATGCTGTGGATCGCGCTCGATCTGCTCTTTCCCCGCGCGGGTCCCGGTTTCCGGGGGCTGCGCCGCTTCGCCTTCGCGCTCGTCGCGCTGATCTTCGCGATGGTGCTCTCGGGCGGCCTGGTCGCGGGAATCCGCGCAGGACACGCCTACAACACCTTCCCGCTTATGAACGGGAACATCGTCCCACCGGAAATTTTCTCGCTCGAGCCCTGGTATCTCAATTTCTCGAGCAACATGGCGACCGTGCAATTCGATCACCGGCTGATCGCCTGGCTGCTCGCGTTCCTCGTGCCCTGGTTCTGGCTGCAGGTCCGCCGCGCGGCGGCGCCACGGCGTGCAAAGCTCGCGGCCGATCTGCTGCTCGGCGCGCTTGCACTGCAGATAGCCCTTGGAATCGCGACCCTGCTGCTCGCCGTCCCGGTCCCGCTCGCGGCCGCGCATCAGGCCGGTGCCTTGCTCGTCTTCAGCGCCGCGGTCTTCGTCCTTCATTCGCTGCGCTGACCCGCGGCCCTCTACCTGTCCAGGTGCTTCGCCCGCTCGGCGATGAGCGCGTAGACCGCGTCGATCATCGGCGTCGCGATTCCAGCCTTGCGCGCGAGCTCCACCACCGCTCCGATGATCGCATCGGTCTCGAGCGGCCGGCGCTTGTCGATGTCCTGGTGCATCGAGATCTTGGCGCCGGCGAGCTGTCTTGCGACGTCGATGCGTTCCTCGACCGTCATCGGTATGCGCACCCCATAGGCCTCGGCGACGCGCATGGCCTCTCCCATCATCTTGCGGATCAGCGCGAGCAGCCCTTCGCTGCCGTGGATGTCGTTCATGTGGGCGAGCGCGAGCGCCGCGACCGGATTGTAGGAGAGGTTTCCGATCAGCTTGACCCAGATCTCGCCCCGGATGTCCTCGACCTGCCTCGCCTCGAAGCCGGCGGCGTTCATCGCCGCGACGAGGTGCTCCGCGCGCGCCGATCTCGTGCGGTCGGGCTCGCCGATCAGGAAGACCCGGCCCGCGGTGTGGCGGACCACGCCGGGTTCCGGGACCTCCGCCGCGGCGTGCACGACGCACCCCAGTATGTGTCTCGGGGCTAGCGCCTCGAAGAGCGTGCCCGCGGGATCGAGGCAGGCGACGCTCTGGCCGTCGAAGCGCCCGCCTTCCTTGTAAAAATACCACCAGGGCAACCCGTTGATCGCCGGGATCACCAGGGTTTCAGCGCCGACCAGCATTGCGAGCCGCGGCAACATCGCGGCGATCGAATAAGCCTTGAGACAGATGAACACCGCGTCCTGGATGCCGAAATCAGCGGGCTCCGACGATGCCTGCACCGGATGGACTTCCGCCTTGCCCCCGGAAATCAGCGTCAGTCCCCGTCTTTGGATCGCCTCGAGATGAGCGCCGCGGGCGACAAGGGACACGTCGTGCCCGGCCCTTGCAAACCATGCTCCGGTCACCCCGCCCACGGCGCCGGCGCCGACGACGCAAATCCTCACGCAGCCCCTTTCCGGGGTTCCGGCGCGAGGATGAAGTCGCGTACCGGAGCGATCTGCACTTCGCTCATCAACCACGGCGCGTGTCCCACCCCGGGGAATTCCACGAATTCGACGCGCGGACCGCCCACCTGCATCCGCCTGACGGTCGATTCGAGCAGGAGATCCGACTCCGCTCCCCGAAGCACCAGTGTCGGGCATTCAACCTGGTCCCAGGTCGGCCACAGGTCGATGCCGAAGAGAAAATCGCTGCCGAATTCAACGCCGGCGCTCCCGCCGCGGCGCATGCTGTTGACGATTGCAGGGTCGAGAGTGAGCGTATAGGTGCCATTCTGTCCACGTCGGGAGTCGTGCTCGGCGAGGCGACGCCACTGCCGGTCTTCGAGCGGTCCGAACTCCGCGCAGGTATGGCGCAGATGACGCTCGACCTCATCCAGGCTCGCGAATCGCGTGCCGACCCCGATGGCGGCGAGCTTCAGGCGCACGAGCGCGTTCCAGGGCACCATGGGCCCGACGTCGTTCAGCACCAGGCGCCGGATCGGAGAGTCGCGCCTGGCTGCGAGCATCATCCCGATCAGACCTCCCATCGAGGTTCCGACCCAGTCGATTCTCGGTCCCTCGCTCGCTCCCT
>WNFF01001930.1_pt1 | contig 16870 bp, 16 predicted proteins | sample 5400441 | NCBI WGS metagenome assembly WNFF01 (sample SAMN13153345, study PRJNA577476) | soil metagenome | isolation source: 120 cm saprolite under Douglas fir tree site 2 hole 3 replicate 1 | place: USA:California | collected 2015-04-18 | reverse complement strand
CACAAAGACTGGTCAGACAGCCCTTGCTTGGAGTTGACAGTTGAGAGTTCAGCGTCGAGAGTGCAGAACTCAGAGTGCACAGGCCACAGCCCCAGGTGAATCAGTTTTGCAAAGCTCTTGGCGGGTCCCGGAACCCCATCCGGGACGCACAGAACGTGCTTTGCAGAATATTATACCGCGGGCGTCAAGGCCATGGCCATCTGAGCTTGAGACGAGAGGGCCGCTGACGTGCAAGTCTTGCGAAAGGTAAGGTTGAAATCGGAAATTCCGGATAAGATGTACGGCGCGGGGCCCGAGGGCATCGGGGCGGTCAGGGGCAGGACGCACGAAGAGCGGCGCGGCGTACAGTTACCTCACAGGTAGACCCATTTCCCTTGCCTGATCCAGCGCGGGCGTCCAACTATCCGTGTATACGACCATGCCGTTGTCTGGGTACAGGGCCGGGCAACTCTGGCAGTGGCCTGACGAGGGGGCAAACCTTTGTCGCTGGTGATTGAAGAAAAATACGACCAGGTACGCCAGCTCATCAACATGGGCAAGGAGCGCGGCTACCTGCTCTACGACGAGGTGAACGACATCCTTCCGGCCGAGGTGCATTCGTCGGAAGAGATTGACGACCTGCTCTCCACCTTCGAGCACTACGGCATTGACATCTACGAGGACGCCGCAACCGCCAAGGCCGCTCTCGCGGCCGCGGAAGCCAGCGAGGGCGGCGATGGGGAACCCAAAGAAGAACTGCCCGCCGAGGAAATCGAACTCGACCTGACGCCGGGAGCGCTGGAGAAGACCAACGACCCGGTGCGCATGTACCTGCGCGAGATGGGCACGGTGATGCTGCTGACGCGCGAGGGCGAGGTGGCCATCGCCAAGCGCTTCGAGCGCGGGCAACTGCGGGTGCTCAAGACGATTTCGCGGTCTCCCATCGTGCTCAAGGAAATGCTGGCGATCGGCGAGGAGCTCCGAAAAGACACCCGGTCGATCAAGAGAATCGTTCAGTTTGACGACGAAGAGCTGACCGAACAAAAGATCGAGAACAAGACCCGGCAAACGCTCCGCATCATCGACAAGATCGAGAAGCTCTACCAGGCGGGGCTCAAGCAGGCGGTCAAGCTCGAGCACACGCCGAAATCGAAGAAGCGTGCCCACCTGCGGGCGCGGCACCAGCTCGGCCGGACGCGCATCGAGATGTCGCTGCTGGTGCGCTCAATCGACTTCAACCCGCTCGAGAAGAAGCGCCTGATCGACAAAATGCGCCACACCGTCGAGCGGCTCCATTTGCTCGAGCGCGAGGCCGGCCAGCTCGAGCGCCGCGCCGACGCCGCCCGGGGCGATGTCGCCGCCGAAGCGCGCAAGGAACTGCGCTCGCGCCGCTCGGAACTGAAAGAGATCGGAGTCTCGAGCGAGGTCGGCTTCACCGAGTTCAAGCGCACACTGCGACAGATCCTGCGCGGCGAGGCCGAAGCCGAACAGGCCAAGAAGGAGCTGACGGAGGCCAACCTGCGCTTGGTCGTCTCGATCGCCAAGAAGTACACCTACCGCGGCCTGCAGTTCCTCGATCTGATCCAGGAAGGCAACATCGGCCTGATGAGGGGGGTGGACAAGTTCGAATGGCGTCGCGGCTACAAGTTCTCCACCTACGCCACCTGGTGGATCCGCCAGGCCATCACCCGCGCCGTCGCCGACCAAGCTCGCACCATCCGTGTCCCCGTGCACATGATCGAGGCGATCAACAAGCTGATCCGCGCCAGCCGGCAACTGGTGCAGGAGCTTGGCCGCCAGCCTACCTCCGAAGAGATCGCCAAGCGCATGGATATCCCCGTCGACAAGGTGCGCAAGATCCTGAAAATCGCGCAGCAGCCGATCTCGCTCGAAACGCCCATCGGCGAGGAGGAAGATTCGCACCTGGGCGACTTTATCGAGGACAAGGGGGTGGTGTCGCCTTCGGACGCGGTGATCAATTTGAACATGAAGGAGCAGACCGCGTCAGCATTGAAGACGCTGACCCCCCGCGAAGAAAAAATCATCAGGATGCGCTTCGGGCTGGATGACGGCAGCGAGCACACGCTCGACGAAGTGGGTCAGGTGTTCGCCCTCACCCGTGAGCGTATCCGCCAGATCGAAGTTAAGGCGCTCTGCAAGCTCCGCCACCCGTCGCGTTCGAGCAAGCTCCGCGCCTTCCTCGAACGCCCCTTGCGAGGATAACTCTAGACCCCCGCTCCGTCCGAAACCCAAAACCCGTTCGCAGCGAACGAACCGGCCCGCTACGGCCTCGATCACCTCGGCGGCAGCCGCCAGCTCTCTCTGCTCGAGCCCCGAGTCTTCCCGCCGCTGTTTGATCACCAGGCAAACATCCAAAGGCTGTCTACGCTCGATTAACTGCATGAGATTAATCCTGTAAAATTAACAGGATTATCCTTGACAAGGCCAGTTAATTCACCTACTGTGGTTAATGAATGAGGGGGTCATAAGATAATCTAAACTAAATGGGGTTATCTAGAATCGGCCCTTGGCCATGACAACCAAGGAGGTTGACATGAACACCATAACCCGTTGGGACCAGTCCCGCGGTTTGACATCTTTACAAGACCAAGTCAATCGTTTGTTCGAGGACAGCTTTACTCGCGACCGCTCGGGTCATGCCGACCTGGCAACCTGGGCGCCACCGGTGGACATATATGAAACCGAGAACGAATTGGTCGTAAAGGCCGACCTGCCGGATCTCCAAGACAAGGACATTGACGTACGCGTCGAAAACAATACGTTGACCATCCGCGGAGAGCGGAAGTTCGAGAAGGACGTCAACGAGGACAATTACCTCCGAGTTGAACGCACCTATGGTCCGTTCATGCGGAGCTTCTCCCTACCGAACACGGTCAGCTCCGAGAGCATTCGGGCCGAGTATCGCAATGGGGTCTTGACCCTGCATATGGCGAAGCGTGAGGAGTCTAAGCCGAAGCAGATAAAGATCAGCGTCTCGGGGAACGACAAGTAATTCAAATCTCATCTACGGGGGTCGGCGCTCCGGCCCCCGTACTAGCAACCAAGGAGGGTGCCATGCATCTCAAGCCCGGCCAACGTCTCCCGAAGAATTGCAAGCGGAGTTGGAGTCTCTGTCAGAAAACGAACGGCGTCCGTGTACCCTACTTAGTGTCTTGGTTTCAGCCTAGGCGCTTTATACGGCTCTAATTCCTGCCCGCATAGCTCAGCTGAATACTCAAAAAGATCTCCCCGGAGGCTCATCTTCAATTATGCCTGATAAGCCAGTCTCCCGGAATTGACACGAAAACATGCGGTTTCGGCATTGCGCAGCCCATATCATGATCGCCGGAGAATTAGTAGCTTACAGCCTTAAGTTCAGGGAGCCTTTTGAACAAGGCGGAAGGGTGGATTTCATCCATTCATTTTGGATGTGACAGTGTCCGTCCCCAGGTCGTTCCCCACAGGAGAATGTTTTCGCATGCTGTGGTGCCTTACTGCCAAAATCCAGTTAGAATGAGCAATAGAGATCAGGTGTGCAGTCGCTGCGTGATCCTTGGCAGCGAAAATCCCTGGATCGGGAGACCGATGATGGCTATGCCTGACAAACGCAAGAGATCGGGTCTTGCAGCTCTTTGTTCCCTTGTCTTTCTCGCCATGGGGTTGTACGCGCAGAATGAAGTCTTGGGGGAGGTCGAGTTTGCCGGCGCTACCAAAGTTGAGAAAGCCTCCGGCGTCTGGATTGACGGACAATATATCGGCTACTTGGATGAGCTCAAGGGAGACAAGAAGGTTTTGCTTCTACCCGGCGAGCATGAAATTGTCGTGCGCCAGTCTGGCTACAAAGAATTCACTCAGAAAGTGATTGTGGAGCCCGCGAAGAAGCTCATTCTCCATGTCACGATGGAGAAAGACCCTCGAGTCCAATTCCCCACTGTGACGGCTGAAATCAAGCTCCAAGTCACACCAGACCGGGCAGCCGTCTTCCTCGACGACGCCTACGTAGGCCACGTCCATGAGTTTGGCGGAGTGGGACGGGCAATGCTGGTCAGCCCAGGCAGGCACCGCATCAAGATTGCCTTGGCTGGATATCAAACCTTCGAGACGGAGATGATCCTGCTGCCTCATCAAAAGGCCAAGGTCAAAACGGACCTGGTAAAAGGCAGCATCACTCAGGCACCCCCTCTGATCAAGAAACCATGACCCTACTCTCGGTGCCTGCGAGAAGAACACGACCGCCGAGGTTTTCTTCCTGGGCTGATTCTCAGCCAGCTTTGGATTTTTCGAGTTCTTCGGTGAGGGCGGGGATGAGCTCGAAGATGTCGCCAACGATGCCGTAGTCGGCGACTTCGAAGATGGGAGCGTTCGAGTCTTTATTGATGGCGACAATCGTGCGCGCGCCTTTCATTCCCACCACGTGCTGGATCGCGCCGCTGATCCCCAAGGCCAGGTAGAGCTTTGGGGCCACGGTTTGGCCCGAGCTGCCGATCTGCCGTCCCATCGGCAGCCAGCCTTCATCGCAGATGGGGCGCGACGCCGCCAGCTCGCCGCCCAGCAGCCTGGCGAGCTTTTCGACCGGCGGGATATTCTCCGGCGCCTTGATACCGCGGCCCACGGCCACGATGATCGGCGCCTGGGTCAAGTCCACGGCCTGCCTGGCTTCGCGGAAGAGCTCGAGCGGCCTGGTGCGGATCTGCTCGGGCTTGAGCTCGACGCTCAGGGGTCGCACCGGCGCTTTTTCACCGCTGCGCTTCTCGACCAAGTCAGCTCGGAAGGCGCTCGCCTGGAACGACGCGAACCACGGCGGCGCGCCCTGGAACGTGACGTCGGCGGCGGTTTTGCCCTGGAACATCTGCCGGACGAAGACCAGCCGGCCGCCTTCATTGCGATAGCCGACGCAGTCGGCGATCATTCCCTTCTCGATCGAAGCGGCGAGCTTGGGGGCATAGTCGCGCACCTGATAGGTGTGCGGCAGCAGCACCAGGTCGGGCTTGACCTGAGCGATCGCCTGCCCCAGTGCAATGGTGAAGCCGTCGGGCGTGTAGTTTTCGAGCAGGTCGTGCTCGACCAGCAGCACCTCATTGAGCCGCATCCCTGCAAGCTCGTCGGCCAGCCCGCGGACCCCCTTGCCGATGACCAGCCCCGCCAGCTTGCCCTTCGCCTCCGCAGCGATTTGCTGCGCTGCGGCCAGGGTTTCAAAGCTCGTCCTATTCCATTTGCTTTCCCGCTGCTCGGTGATCAGGAGAATATTCATCGCTTTTTCCGTTTTTCAGCCTGTTGGGCGCGCAGCCCACAAGACGCCGCCTCTGAGGAGGAGGGCTACAGCGCCCGGGCTTCGAACTTGAGCTTCTCGATCAGCTTGGCGGCAGCCTCCTTAGGCGTCCCGGTCAGAAATTCGGTCTTTTTGGTCTTCTGCGGCACGTAGATCCGCTCGAGGCGCTGGGTCAGCTCGGTCGCGACGCCGAGCGACTCCCGCGGGACGGTCGCGATCTCCTTCTTTTTCGACGCCATGATGCCTTTCAACGTGGCATAGCGCACCTTGTTGATGCCGGATTGAATCGTCAGCACGGCCGGCAGCGGCAGCTCGACCCACTGGAACCATCCGGCCTCGAGCTCGCGCTTGAGTTTCACCCGGCCGCCGGCGACGTCAATCTGCATGATGATGGTGGCGTGCGGCAGCCCCAGCACACTCGCCAGCAACACCCCGGTTTGCCCGAAGCCGTGGTCGTCGCTCTGCAGGCCCGTCAGGATGAGGTCGAATTTTTCCTTCTGGAGGGCGGCGGCGAGCGAGCGTGCCGCGCCCAGCGGGTCGAGCGCGAAGAAGCGGTCGTCGGCGACGTGGATACCGCGGTCGGCGCCCTTGGCCAGCGCTTCCTTGATCGTCTGCTTGACGCGCTCCGGCCCCATCGAAAGCGCCACGACCTCGCCGCCGTGCTTCTCCTTCAGCCGCAGGGCTTCTTCGAGCGCGTAGGTGTCCGGCTCGTTCATCTCAAAGCCGATATCGGTCTCGCGGATCCAAGCTCCGCCCTCGGCGATTTGCAGAGGCGTGTCTTTGGCCGGAACCTGTTTGACGCACACAATGATGTTCAAGGATTCCTCCCGCGGGGGCGGCAAAAGAACCTGGATTGGAGATGAAACTTCTATCCGGCCCGCGTACGGCTTCCGCCGGAAGTCCAGCGGCGAAAGAGCAGGGCCGCGTTGGTGCCGCCGAAGCCAAACGAATTCGAGAGCGTGTACTCGACCTCCGCCTTGCGCGCCTGGTTGGGCACGTAGTCCAGATCGCAGGACGGGTCGGGGTTTTCGTAATTGATCGTCGGCGGCAATACCCGGTCGCGCAGCACCAGCACACAGATGCCTGCCTCAAGCCCCCCCGCGCCGCCGAGCAGGTGCCCCGTCATGGACTTGGTGGAGCTGACCGGGACCTTGCTGGCGCGCTCGCCGAAGACGCGCTTGAGCGCAACGGTTTCGATGGCGTCACCGATGGGCGTCGAAGTGCCGTGGGCGTTGACGTAGCCCACCGCGTCCGGCGACAACCCGGCGTCTTTGAGCGCCGCCATCATCACGCGATAGGCGCCATCGCCCTGCTCGGCGGGCTGCGTGATGTGGAAGGCGTCGCCCGACATGCCGTATCCGACGACCTCGGCGAGGATCGGCGCGCTGCGGCGCTGGGCGTGTTCGAGCGACTCCAGGATCAGGATACCCGCGCCCTCGCCCACCACGAAGCCGTCGCGGGCGGCATCAAACGGGCGGCTGGCGCGGCCCGGCTCGTCGTTGCGCGTCGAAAGCGCCTTCATCGCCGCAAAGCCGCCGACGCCCATCGGCGTGATGGAGGCTTCCGAGCCGCCGCAGATCATCACCTCGGCGTCGCCCCGCTGGATGATCTTGAACGAATCGCCGACGGCATGGGCCGACGCCGAGCACGCCGTGGCCGTGGCCGAGTTCGGACCGCGGGCGCCGTAACGGATGGAGATGTAGCCCGAGGCGAGGTTGATGATCGAAGCCGGAATGAAAAACGGGGAGATCTTTCCCGGGCCGCCCTGCAACAGCTTGGTGTGCTCGCGCTCGATGACGTCGAACCCGCCGATGCCCGAGGCCACATAGACGCCCGTGGCGTCGGCGGTCTCCGGGGTGACCTTCAGGCCGGCCATCTGCACCGCAAAGTCGGCTGCGGCCAGACCGACCTGAATGAACCGGCCCATCTTCTTGAGCTCTTTTTTTTCCGCCCAGCGGAGCGGATCGAAGTTGCGTATCTCGCCGGCGATGCGGCAATCGAATCCGCTGGCGTCGAACTGGGTGATGGGACCGATGGCACTCCGGCCGGCCTGCAGGTTGTTCCAGACTTCCTGGGCGCCGATCCCGGAGGCGCAAACCAGACCGACACCCGTTACCACGACGCGGCGGCTCAAGGTTGTATTTCTCCTGTGTGGGACCCGACGGCCGGGCGGCCTACTTTTTTGCTTGCGCGTGTTTCTCGATGTACGCGATGGCGTCTTTGACTGTGGCGATTTTCTCGGCATCCTCGTCGGGAATTTCGATGCCGAACGCCTCTTCGAAGGCCATCACCAGCTCGACCGTATCGAGCGAGTCGGCGCCCAAATCATCCACAAACGAAGCGGTGGGCGTCACCTCGCCCTCATCCACCCCCAGTTGCTCGACGATGATCTGCTTGACGCGTTCTTCGACGCTGGCCATTCTGTCTATCCCTCCGCACTGTGGGATTTCAGGTTCCGCTTCTGGCTGCTCCGACTGCCGTTCAGGGCTTCCGATAGCCCGCCCATTCTATGCACCGCCCCGGGCAAGGTCAACCGCGGCGGATGAATACGTTCCTTCACGGTGCGCGGCCCGCTGTTCACGGCGAACCGCGGCGGGCGCCCCTACATCCGCGCTGCTTCCCCCGCCCTTGCGCAGGGGCACGCGCGGGGGCCTGCGCCTACGCCATGTACATCCCGCCGTTGATGTCCAGCACGTGGCCGGTGATATAGCCGGCTTCGTCGCTGGCCAAAAAGACAATGGCCGCGGCGACCTCTTCATCGGTGCCCATCCGCCCGAGCGGGATCCGGGCGATCATCGCGTCCTTGACCTCTTGCGGCAGCGGATCGGTCATCGGCGTGGCGATGAAGCCCGGCGCAACGGCATTGACGGTGATGTTGCGCGAGGCCACTTCGGCGGCGATGGCCTTGGTCAGCCCGATCAGTCCGGCCTTGGCCGCCACGTAGTTCGCCTGGCCGGCGTTGCCGGTCTGCGCAACCACCGAGGTGACGTTAATGATCCGGCCCGAGCGCCGCCGCAGCATCGCTGCGAGCGCCTGCTGCAAGCAGAGGTGCGCGCCGGTCAGGTTGATGCGCAACACATTCTCCCAGTCCTCGAGCTTCATCCGCAACGCCAAGGCGTCGCGAGTCACGGCGGCATTGTTCACCAGGATATCGAGTTTGCCGAACCGCTCGAGCACCTCCCGGAAGCCCGCTTTGATCTGTTCCGCGTTGGCCACATCGATCGGCACGGCCACGGCTTCTCCGCCCGCCGCAGCGATCTCGCGCACCACAGCGGACAGCTTCTCAGCGTTGCGCGCCGCCGCAGCCACTTTCGCCCCGGCGCGGGCCAGCGCCATCGCCGTGGCCCGGCCAATACCCTGCGAGGCGCCGGTCACCAGGGCCACCCGGTCTTTTAAGCTGAACATTCCGCTCCTCCGGGGCGCGCGTTACCCCTCAGCGGTTTCCCCTTCTGCCTGGGCGAGTTTCTCCAAGGTCGTCTGGAGGCTCTTCTCATCTTCGACGTTGAAGCAGTGCACCGACCGATCAATTTGACGCAGCAGGCCGCTCAGCACGCGCCCGGGGCCCACTTCGACAAATGTGCTGACGCCCAGGTCAAGCAGCTCGCGCATGCACTCTTCCCAGCGGACCGGCAGGGACACCTGGCGGATCAGTCCCTGGCGGGCTTCCTCTCCGCTCGAGACGACTTCGGCGTCCACGTTGTTCACCAGCGGCACCCGCAGCGGGCCGAACGCCGCCCGGCGCAAGTCCTCTGCGAGCCTTGTCTGGGCCGGCATCATCAGCTCGCAGTGGAACGGCGCAGAGACCGGCAGCATGACGGCGCGCTTGGCGCCGCTGGCCGAGGCAATCTCCACGGCCCGCTTCACCGCGGCCGCATGGCCCGAGATCACGGTTTGCTCGGGTGAGTTCAGGTTCGCCGGCGAAACCACCTGGCCGTTCGCGGCTTTCCGGCAGATCTCCGCGACCTGCACCGGCGCCAGCCCCATGATGGCGGCCATGGCGCCTTCGCCCGGCGGCACAGCTTCCTGCATGTAACCGCCGCGCAGGCGCACCAGATTCACGGCGTCAGCCAGCCCAAGCCCGCCCGCCGCCACCACGGCCGAGTACTCGCCCAGGCTGTGCCCGGCAACGTACTGCGGCGCAATCCCCTTCTCTGAAAGAATGCGAAATGTCGCCACGGAAACCGTCAGCAGCGCGGGCTGCGTGTTCGCGGTAAGCTTCAGCGCCTCCTCCGAGCCCTCAAAGCACAACTGCGACACCGAAAAGCCCAGCGCCCGGTCGGCCTCGTCACATGCCGCCCTGGCGGCCGGGTACTTCTCCGCGAGTTCTTTGCCCATCCCCGGGTATTGCGACGCCTGCCCGGGAAACAAGAACGCCAGTTTGCCCATACGAGGACTCAATTCTCCCGATCGGATTCCCTGCCGGCTGGCCTCAGACCCGGGCGCCGGCCGCCACGGAGGAAAGCTCCTGTTCGATCTTTTCATTCACCTTCGAGCGAGCCAGCTCGGCGGCGACGCGGATGGCGTTTTTGATGGCGTTCGAGTTCGAGCCACCGTGGCCGATGACTGTGATGCCGCGCACGCCCAGCAGCGGCGCGCCGCCGTACTCGGAGTAGTCAATCTTCTTTTTGAACTCCTGGTAAGCGCGGCGGGAGAGCAGCGAGCCCACCTGGGAGCTCAAGCTGCTCTGGAGGGCGTCTTTAAGCAGCGCGATGATGTGCTGCACCACGCCCTCGCTGATCTTCAGGGCAATGTTGCCGATGAAGCCGTCGCACACGATCACGTTTGCGTTGCCGGAGAAGACGTCGCGCCCTTCGACGTTGCCCACGAAGTTGAGCGGCATCTGCTTGAGCCGGACGTAGGCTTCGCGGGTCAGCACGTTGCCTTTCATCTCCTCTTCGCCGATCGAGAGCAGCGCCACTTTGGGACGGCGCGTGCCGAAGATCACCCGGTAGTACATCTCCCCCATGACCGCAAACTGCTCCAGGTGCGCCACCTTGGAGTCCACGTTGGCGCCCACATCGAGCAGGACGGCCACCCCGCCCCGCGTTGTCGGAAACGGGGCCGCGAGCGCCGGCCGGTCCACCGACTCGAGCGTGCCGAGCACAAACCGCGACACCGCCATCACTGCGCCCGTATTCCCCGCGCTCACCAGGCCGTCAGCCTGGCCCGCCCGCACCAGCTTCGCGGCGACGTGCACCGAGCTGTCCGTCTTCCGGCGGAAGGCCTTCATCGGCGCGTCCTTCATGGTAATCACTTCGCTCGCCGGGGCGAGCTCGATGGGCAGGCCGCGGTGGGGGTGCCGGGCCAGCTCGCGCTTCACCACCTCCGTCTGGCCCACCAGCAGGACCCGCACACCCAGCTCCCGCGCCGCGAGCACCGCGCCCTCCACCTCAGGGCGCGGGGCATGGTCGCCTCCCATGGCGTCAACCGCTATGGTGATCATCTGCGCTCCGGCTGGGGAAAGGGTCAGAGCCGGGCACGCTCGGCCGCTCAGGCCGAAGTGTCCATTACTTCCCGCCCCTTGTAGTAGCCGCAATGGGGGCAGGCCTGGTGGGGCTGTTTCATCTCGTGACAGTTCGGACATTCGCCGAGCGATGGCGCGCTCAGGTGGTCGTGCGCGCGCCGCTTGTTCTTGCGCGCTTTGGAATGACGACGCTTCGGGTTCGGCATGCAAACTCCTCGTACGCGCCCCGCATTCGTGTAGGGGCATTCTATGGGTTTTACTATTGAATTTCTATTGCTTTTTGAACCAGTCCTGCTTGAGACGCGCCAGAGGCGCGAGTCGCGGGTCAGCCGCATGGGTTTCGCAGCGGCACTCATCGGTGTTGAGGTTGGCGCCGCAGTGCGGGCACAGGCCGCGGCAGTCGCTGCGGCAGATGACCTTCATCGGCAGAGCCAGGAGCACCTGCTCGGCCAGCACGTCGGCGAGGAAGAGGCCGTCGCCCTGGAAGAAGGCGATCTCCGTGTCGTCGACCCTCAGGCGGAACTCTTCTTCCCGAGCGATCGTGGCCATGGGCCGGTAGTAGAGGTCAAAATCGCGATTGAGTTCCTCGTGCACTGTGTCCAGGCACCGGGCGCACACCAGCTCCAGGCGCGTGTGGAGCGCGCCGGAAATACGGATCTCGCCGCCCACCAGCTCAGCCGTGGCGCGCACATCGAGCGGCTGAAGCTGCCGGAACTCGCCCGAGTGGAAGTCGAGCGTGCCCGGGGCGTAGGTCTTCCGGATGCGGATTTTGTGGAGCGCGAGCTCCTTGACGTCTAGAAACATGCGTTTTCTCCGCGTTTTCCCGCGGAAAGGCCATTATAAGGGCGCCGCATCGGTTGTCAAGAATACGCGGCGGATTGCGGCCCGCATGCGTCAGCGGCAGACTCCGGGCCGCCGGCCGCGACTCGCCCCATTAGCGGGCACCCTATGTTACCCTGCCCGCCGGGGACAGCGGGCCGAATCGAGTGAGCCTACCCGACACTGTTGCAACCCGGCGTGCGTGCCCCGCATGGCAGGTTCCGTGGATGCGCGATGCGGCGGCCTCTCAGGTGAGGTGTGTATGCCTTCTTCTCGACGAGAATTTCTGAAAGCAACAGGCGTGGCGCTGGGCGCGGCTGCTCTGCCGCCGTGGGTTGTGGAGCTCGAAGCTGCCGAAGCCGCAGCGGTGGACAAAGGCAGGCTGGCCGAGGTTGCGCTCTCCGCGGCGAAAGCGCTCGGCGCGAGCTACGCCGACATTCGCGTCAACCGCTACCGCACCGAATCGGTTTTTACCCGCGAAAGGCAAGTGCAGCAGGTGACCCGCGGCCAGAACTTCGGCTGCGGCGTGCGCGTGCTCGTGAAAGGCACCTGGGGCTTTGCCGCGAGCCGCAAGGTCACGCCTGAGGAGGTCGGCCGGGTCACCCGGCAAGCGATCGAAATCGCGCAGGCCAATGCCGCCTACCAGCGCAAGCGAGTGGAGCTGGCGCCGGCGGCCAGGGCGGTGGCCAACTGGCGTAGCAGCTTCGAGAAAGACCCGTTCGAGGTCCCGCTGGAAGAGAAGATCGCTTTTTTGCTGAAGCTCAACGAGACGGCGCTGAAGGTCAAGGGTGTCAGCTTCGTCAACTCCTCGCTGGCGTTCGTCAACGAGCAGAAGTTCTACGCCTCCAGCGAAGGCTCGCGCATCGAGCAGTACATCATCCGCAGCTTCCCGCAGTTCAGCATGACCGCGGTGGATTCCGCCAAGGGCGACTTCCAGACGCGCCGCTCGCTGGCCGGGCCGCAGGGGATGGGCTACGAGTACCTGGAGAAACATCCCTGGCTGGCCGAGGCCGAGCAAGCGGCCAGCGAGGCCGTCGAGAAGCTCAAGGCCAAGCCCGTTGAGCCCGGCAAGTACGACCTGGTGCTCCACCCGACGCACCTCTGGCTGACCATCCACGAGAGCACGGGGCATTCCACCGAGCTCGACCGGGCGCTGGGCTGGGAAGCCGACTACGCCGGCACCAGCTTTCTCACGCCGGACAAACTGGGCAAATTCCAGTTCGGCTCAAAGCGGGTCAACATCGTCGCCGACCGCACGCAGCCCGCAGGCTTGGCCACAGTGGGCTACGACGATGATGGCGTGCCGGCGCAGCGGTGGCACCTGGTCAAGGACGGCGTATTCGTGGACTGGCAAACCACCCGTGAGCTGGCCGCGCTCATCGGCCGTAAGAGCTCGAACGGCTGCTGCCACGCCGATAGCTGGGGCAGCGTGCCGTTTGCGCGCATGCCCAACGTGTCGCTCGAACCCGCGAAGGAGAAAACCTCGCTCGACGACCTGCTCGCCGACGTCAGGAGCGGCATCCTGATCTACGGCGACGGCAGCTATTCGATTGACCAGCAGCGGTACAACTTCCAGTTCGGCGGGCAGACCTGCTGGGAGATCAAGGACGGCAAAAAAGGAGTGATGCTGCGCGACGTCGCCTACCAGTCGCGCACGCCCGATTTCTGGGGCGCGTGCGATGCCGTGGGCGGCGAGGCCACCTACGAGCTGAACGGCAGCTTCTTCGACGGCAAGGGCGAGCCAACGCAATCCAACGCCGTCAGCCACGGTTGCCCGGTCGCGCGCTTCCGGCAGATCAATGTGCTCAATACCGCGCCCGCGGCCAGCCGGGGCCGGCCCTAGGAGACGCTGATGCTGCCGAGCGAACAGGAAGCCCGGGCGCTCTGCCAGAAGCTGCTCGGCTACGTGAAGGCCGATGACGCTGCGGTGAGCGTCACGAGCCAGGATTACTCGCAGGTGCGCATTGCCGAGAACACCTTCGCCACCAGCGGCCGCCGGGAAGACGTCCAGGCGAGCGTGACGTGCTGGATCGACGGCAAGAAAGGCGCGGCTTCGACCAACGAAATCGAAGACGCCTCGCTCGAAGCCGCTGCGCGGCAGGCCGAGCAACTGGCGCGGCTTTCGCCGGTGGACCGCGAGTACGTGCCCACGCTCGGCCAGCAGCCTTATAAGCCCACACAAGGCTACGCCGAAGCCACGGCGGATATCGCCGCGGGCGCACGCGCCAAGACGCTGGACGGCGTCATCGCAGCGTGCGAGAAGGAAAACGTCATCGGCGCCGGCTTTCACCAGGCACGCGGGTCAGCCAGCGCGCACGCCACCAAGAATGGCAACTCCTCTTACGAGCGCACGAGCCTCGCCAGCCTTTCGGTGACGGCGCGCACGCGCGAAGGCGGCGGCTCCGGCTATTTCCTGCGCAACCATTTCGACGCCGGCAAACTCGACACCGGGCGCATCGCCCGCGAAGCCATCCGCAAGGCGCTCGGCTCACGAGAGGCGCGCACGCTCGATGCCGGCGCCTATACCGTGATCCTCGAGCCGCAGGGAGTGGCCGACTTGCTCGCTTCGCTGGTGTTTGCCTTCGACGCCCGCTCCGCGGAAGAGGGCCGCAGCCCGCTCTCTGCGCCCGGCGGCAAGACCAAACTTGGCGAGAGAATCTGCGACGAGCGCATCAACTTCTACAGCGACCCCTGGCACCCGGAGCTGCCGGGCTCGCAGGCGGCGTCGAATGGCTTGCCGGCGCAGAAGCTCTACCTGGTGCGGAACGGCGTGCTCGAAAACCTGGTTTACTCGCGATTCTGGGCCAAACAGAAGGCCAAGGAGCCCACGCCGGGCCCCGTCAACGTCATACTGCAAAGCGCACAGCCGCCTGCCAGTATGGACGAAATGATCCGCTCGACCGACCGCGGCCTGCTAGTCAGCCGCTTCTGGTACCTGCGGTTCGTGGACCTGCGGACGTTGCTACAGACGGGGCTGACACGCGACGGCGTCTGGCTCATCGAGAAGGGAAAAATCCAGTACCCGGTGCGCAACTTCCGCTTCAACCAGAGCCTGCTCGAGATGCTCGCGCCGGGCAACGTCGAGCTGATCGGCGCGCCCGAGCGCGTCAGCAGCTCCGAATCGCAAGGCACAAGCTCCGCGCTGCTTCCGGCGCTGAAGATCAAGCAATTCCACTTCACCTCCCAGTCCGAAGCGGTGTAAGGGCAGGATGTGCCGGGCTGAAGCCCGGCGCTACATGAGGCTGAAGTGCCTAAGTGGCGCTTTCGGCTTTGGTGGGTAGTGGCCGCCGAGGCGCGCCGACGAGCTTGCGGTGCTGGCGCAGGAGGAAGTGGTCGGTCATGCCCGCAATGTAATCGCAAACAATGCGGTGCGGGGGTCCCGCCGAGCGCGATTTCGCCTGCGCCGCATAGAATGGCGGCATGGCGTCTGGGTGATCGAGGTAGTAGCAGAAGAGTTGTTCGAGCGCGCCCACGGAGCGTTCGCGGTCCTGGACAATCGCTGGATTGTCGTAGAGCCGGGTGTAGAGGAACTTCTTTAGCTCCCCATTGTGTCGGGCGGCTTCCGTGCTGAAGCCCGCCAGGCGCGCCGGTTGCTGCCGTACGTCGTCCACCGAAACCGCGCCGCTTGCGCGGATCTGCTCGCGGGTGTTTTCGATCAGGTCGGTAGCCAGGCGGTCGAGCACGCGCTTGAGCGCTTCGTTGAACTTGAGCTTGGCGATGTCCCGCCCGCGAGCAGGATAGCGGCGCTCGACCTCGGCATAGGTTTCCGCGAACAGGGGCACGCCGGCCAGTGTCGTCTTGAGGTCCAGCAGGCGCGCTTCGAAACCGTCGTCGAGGTCGGCCGTATTGTAGGCGATTTCGTCCACCGGATCGATCAACTGCGCTTCGAGCGGCGGCCGCAGGTCGAGCAGGTAGTCGGCGAGTTCGGGGAATTCCGCAGGGGAGTATTCGCGGGAGTGCTTGATGATGCCCTCGCGCACCTCAAAAGTGAGGTTCAGCCCGGGAAAGTCCAGGTAGCGCTGTTCGAACTGCTCGACGATGCGCAGCGCGTGGAGGTTGTGGTCGAAGCGGTCGCCGTGCGGGCGCAGCAGCTCGTCCAGGCATCGCTCGCCGGCGTGACCGAACGGCGGGTGGCCGATGTCGTGCACCAGGGCCAGGGCCTCGGCCAGGTCGGTGTTCAGCCCGAGCGCGCCGGCGACGGTGCGGGCGATCTGGGCGACCTCGAGCGTATGCGTCAGGCGGTTGCGGAAGTGGTCGGAGTAGCGGGTGGTGAAGACCTGCGTCTTCGCCTCCAGGCGGCGAAAGGCGCGCGAGTGGATGACGCGGTCGCGGTCGCGGGCGTAGTCACTGCGGTAGGGATGCGGCGGCTCGGGATAACGGCGCCCGCGGGAGCGGCTCGCGTCCATCGCATAGGGGGCCAGCGCCATGCCGCCATTCTATTGCAAATCGAGGCGGCGCTCGACTCGCGGAGCGGCCGGCGCCGCGTCAGGTCTTCCCGCCGAGGGTATCCAGCCGCTTATCGGCCTCCTCGGCAACGGTGGAGTCCGGGAAATCCTTCTTGATCTGGTTGTAAAGCTTGGCGGCCTCCTGCGGATTGCTCTTGCGCAGGTCATCGGCGAGCGCCAGCAGCGCCAGCGCCTTGGGCACAAATGTCGACGGCTTATCCGCCAGAGCCCGGTAGAGCTTTACGGCTTCATCGGTCTTGCCCGTGCGGTCGTAAACCTCGGCCAGTTGGAATCGCGCCAGCGCCGAAAACTCCTCGCTGCCGGTGCTCGCAAGCTCCTGCAAGGTCTTCTGCGCCTCGTCGAAGCGGCCCAGGCGCTCCTGGCAGAGGGCGGTGTAGAACCGAGCAACCTGCCCGGGACGCGTGCGCGGGTAGGTGCGCGCCACGACGGCGAATTTCTTGGCCGCGTCCTCGTACTTGTTTTTCTCCTCGACGTAGGTGACCTCGGCCGGCTCGGCGGGCTCCCCCGGCGCACGCACGCGCGCCTCGAAGATCTTCATGCCGTCTTCGAGCGCCGCCGAGGCTTTGATCGTCTGTCGCTCGCTGTAAAACCGCCAGCCCACCACCGCCACGACCGCCAGCAGCGCGGCCCCCAGGAGAATCCCCGTCAGCCGCTGATGCGAGAAGACCGCCTCGGCGCCGTGTTGCAGGGTTTCCCGGAATTCATCTTTCTTTAGTTCCTTGCGCGTGATGTGCTGCGCCACAGAATCGCTCCCTCGCCATCCGCTAAACGGGGCATCGTATCACGAATGGTTGGCTTCCAACCGGTCACCTCATACGTTTCGCAGCCGGCGGGTCATGCAATCACAATCGTGGGAGCCATCGGCGCACGGAC
>WNFF01007614.1_pt1 | contig 16871 bp, 13 predicted proteins | sample 5400441 | NCBI WGS metagenome assembly WNFF01 (sample SAMN13153345, study PRJNA577476) | soil metagenome | isolation source: 120 cm saprolite under Douglas fir tree site 2 hole 3 replicate 1 | place: USA:California | collected 2015-04-18 | reverse complement strand
ACACTCTGCCGAATGTACAGTTCCTGGACTGGGAAGGGCTCGCCGGGCGGCTGCGCAGCGGCTCGTACGTTCCGCTAGAAGGCCATGCGAATTTCGCCCCGATGATGGACGCGCTGCGCGAACTCTTTCGCAGATATCAGGAAAATCGCCGCGTGCGAGTGGAGTACGCCACAAACCTCTATGCCGGGCAGTTGCCAAGCGAGCGGAAATAACCGATGAAAATCGTCTACAACTGGCTGAAAGACTTCATCGACGTGACCGCGCCGCCGCAGGAGCTCGCCTCGCGCCTCGCCCTCTCCGGCACGAACATTGCCGGCGTGGAAAACGGCCCGCACGGGGCCGTCATCGACGCCGAAGTCAGTTCGAACCGCCCCGATTGTCTCGGCCACTACGGCATCGCCCGCGAAGTCTCAGCCATCTACAAATTGCCTCTGAAGCACGTTTCGCCCAAACCTGCGGAAAGTGGGGCGAAAGCCAGCGACGCTGTGAGGGTCGAAATCCAGTCGCCCGAACTTTGCGGCCGCTTCACCGCCCGCGTCATTCGCAACGTAGGAATCCAGCCGTCGCCAAAATGGCTGAAAGACCGCCTCGAAGCGTCCGGCGTCGCCAGCATCAGCAACGTGGTGGACATTTCGAACTACGTCATGCTCGAGCTGGGCCACCCGCTTCACACTTTTGACTACGACAAAGTCCGCGATCACAAAATTGTCGTCCGCCGCGCCAAACCCGGCGACGCCGCCGGTAAGGCGGCTCCGGAGAAGATGAAAACGCTCGACGGCATCGAGCGCCAGTTTGATTCAAACATCTGCATGATCAGCGACGGGGAGGGCTCGCGACCCATCGGCATCGGCGGAATCATGGGCGGAGCGGAAACCGAGATTTCCTTTTCCACAAAAAATGTTCTGATCGAGTGCGCTTGGTTCGAACCAGTCGCGATTCGCCGAGCCGCGCGTTTTCTGAAATTGCACACCGAAGCCTCCACGCGTTTCGGCCGCGGCGCCGATCCGGAAATGGCCGAGCTGGCCTCCCGCCGCGCAGCGGAACTGATTCTGCAGCTTGCCGGCGGCGAATTGCTCGCTGGTGTTGTCGATGTCTATCCTGGCAGGCGCACGCCCAGGAAAATCCGCGTGACGCGCGCCGAAATCCTTCGCGTGATGGGCGCGGACGTTCCGGATAAGCAAATCGAAGCCAGCCTCGGCGCGCTCGGCTTCGCGCCCGTTCGAATCGATCAGAATCGCGGCGCGGAAGGCTCGCTGCTCGCCGCCTGGGAATGCACGCAACCTTCCTGGCGCGCCGAAGTGGAACGCGAAATCGATTTGATCGAAGAAATCGCGCGCGTTCACGGCCTCGATAAATTTCCTCCGCGTCTTCCCGCAGCGCGGCAAGGCGCCGCGCGCCTTCCGCACTACGAAGCGGAAACGCGTTTGCGCGAGCGCCTCATCGGCCTGGGCTACCGCGAAATCCTCACCATTCCTCACGTCGCTGAAGAGCGCGACGCGCTTTTCCGCCCACAAAACACCGCGCCTGCGCGGCTTTCAAATCCACTCTCCGAAGAGGCGAACGTTCTGCGCTCGACCGGGATCGTGACGATGGCTGCAGCCCTTGAGTGGAATCTGAACCACGGCCAGCGCAATGCACGCCTCTTCGAAATCGGCCGCCACTATCGCTTGAGCGGAAACGAGTCCGTCGAGACGCGCGTGCTCACGATTGGCGCAACCGGCGAAGCTCGCGAAAAAGGTCTCTACGACGCCGCGCGCGATTTTTCTTTTGCCGACCTCAAGGGCGATCTCGATTCCCTCGCCGAACTCTGCGGTGGTTTCCGATGGGAAGACGGCGGCGCGGAGTGGCTCCACGCCGCGCGACGCGGATCTTTCAATCTGAACACGGCTCTTTCGAGCGCAGCGAAAAACGATTCATCACGGCAAGACGTATTCCTCGCCGAGTTAGAGCTCGATCCGGTTTACGCCGCCATGCATGCGGCGAAAGAAGCGCGGCGCTATGAGCCTTTGCCGCGGTTCCCCGCAGTCGAGCGCGATTTCTCGTTGCTGCTCGGCGATGGCACAAAGTTTGCCGATGTGACGAAAACAATTCAATCGCTCGGCATCGGCGAGATTTCTTCGATCGAGGCGACGGATCTTTTCCGCGGCAAAAATGTTCCTGCCGGAAAATATTCGCTGCTCGTGCGAGTGACCTTCCAGAGCCGCGAAGCAACGCTGACTGAGTCGCAGATCGGCGATTTCAGCAGCAGAATTATTTCGACCCTCGAGAAAAATCTCGGAGCGCAGCTCCGCGCGAGCTGAAGAAGTATTCCGCCAGACCTCGCTCTGCGCTACAATCCTCGAACATGAGCGCGCCGGTAAAAGTGCAGATTTTCGGGCAGACGTATTCGATTCGCGGAGAGCTGGATGAGAAGTACGTCCAGAAGCTCGCGAAGTACGTGGACGAAAAAATGCATGCGATTGCGGGCGCCACGGCGACCGTGGACACGCAGAAAGTCGCGGTGCTCGCGGCGCTGGCGATTTCGGACGAACTCCACAGCATGCAACGCGATCGCGGCGATCATGAACAGTTGATGCGCGAACAAGTCGAGCGTTGCCTGACGCTCGTCGAACGCGCCCTGAAACAAACCGCGTGAAACAGTTCTTAGTTGTTAGTCTTGAGTTTTTTAGTCAGACAAAGTTAAGCTTTTTCCTCTTCTGTGCCATTGCTGATTTTCTCTTCTTCGCTTTCCTCTTTTCCCTTAACTCATAATGTAGGACTAACGACTGAGAATTCATTTTCATTGGCTCCAACTGGTGGGATTGCGGTCCCAGCGGTGGAGGCGGAGTTGTTTGTTGAGGGGGGCGGAGAGGGGGCCCTGGGTGCTGGCGGCGATGTTGGCTTCGACGTTGCGGCGCTTGCGCATGCCGGGGATGATGGTGCTGACGTCGGAGTTGTTGAGGATGAAGCGCAGCGCCATCTGCGCCATAGTGTTGCCTACGGGAACGAGCGGGCGGAGGGCTTCGGCGCGGGCGACGCTGCTCTTCAGATTTTCCGGGACAAAATACGTATTGCGCCAATCGCCTTGCGGCCACGTGCTATCAACGGTCAGCGTGCCGGTGAGCGTGCCTTCATCGAACGGGACGCGGGCGATCACGGCGACGTTTTTCATGCGGCAGATGGGGAAGAGCGCGTCTTCGGGATTCTGATCGAAAATATTGTAGATAACCTGGACGGCATCGGCGACGCCTTCGAGCACGGCGCGAATGCCGTTGTACGGCTCCCAGCGATTGACGCTGACGCCGACGGCTTCCGCTTTGCCGGTGGCGCGCAATTTTTCCACGGCGCGCGGGAGGCGTTCGTCGTTGAGCCAGCGGTCTTCCCAGGTGTGAAACTGGATGAGGTCGAGTTTTTCGACGCCAAGATTGGCGAGGCTTTTGTTGACGTACTCTTCGATGTGGTCCGGCGGATAGCAATCGTCGAGAGTGAACTCGCGGCGGCTGGGCCATTTCTGGTTCTTAGGCGGAATTTTCGTGGCGACGTAGAGTCTTTTGCCAGCGCTGGCGCGCAAAACTTTCCCGAGGATCTGCTCGCTGTGGCCGGCGCCGTAGGCCCACGCGGTGTCAAAGAAATTGCAGCCGAGATCCACGGCGCGCTCGAGGGCTTCGAGCGATTCGGCGTCGTCCGAGCCGCTCCAGCCGGCGAGTCCCCACATGCCGTAACCAATTTCACTGACGTTCCATCCGGTGCGGCCGAATTTGCGATAGTGCATGGTGTCGTCTCCTCTAAATGGAGCGCACATTATACGCGCTAGAAGGTGGGCGCCGACGCCACTTCCTCATCTGAACGGCCGGAACGTCTCTAGGTCGAAACGTCTCGATCGATTCCGGACCTGCGAGAGATACCGTTGCTCGGCTCCAAAATGGGAAGAATACCCGACAACCCCGGTGTTTAAGAGTGGCAGACAAAGGACTTGCGGGATACGGAACTTGGAAGAGGGTAAGGACGATGGGGATCGTTGGGCCTTCTCCTGTTTTTCTGCGTGGCGGACTCCCGGGAGAATTATCGGGAATGCTAACGTTACAATTTACGGGGAGTCATATCGGTTTGTTGGGGAAAGGGGTCATTACGGCGATGAATAAGAAGAAAAGACTCCTCGAAGTGGCGCTGATGTTCGCGTTGGTGGCCGTGGTGTTTGCGGCGCAGGTTCGCGGGGAGGCGGGGGAGGAGCTTGGGCGGTTGGCGGAGTTGATGGGATGGAAGGCCGGGACGGTGGTGGCGGACATCGGAGCGGGGGATGGGAAGTACGCGTTTGCGGCGGTGGACCACATAGGGACGGCGGGAAAAGTGTATGCGACGGAGATTGATAGGAAGAAGCTGGGGGAGTTGAGGGACGAGGTGGCGAGACGCAAGCTGGGGAACGTTCTGGTGGTTGAGAGCAAGGAGGCAGAGACGAATCTGCCGGCGGGATGCTGCGACGCGGTTTATTTGCGGCGCGTTTATCATCACTTGACGAAGCCGGCGGAGTTTGACGCCAGCCTGGTGCGGTCGCTGAAGGCGGGAGGGCGGCTGGCGATCATTGATTTTGCGCCGCGGGCAGGGCTGGAGCCGGTCGAAGGAGTTCCGAGCAACCGGGGCGGGCACGGGATTCCGGAGAAGATTGTGATTGAGGAGTTGACGGCGGCAGGATTGAAAGTGGAGAAGGTTGTGGAGGATTGGCCGGAGGGAAGTTATTGCGTTTTGTTTCAGAAGAGGTGATGAATGCAGTTGTTAGTGGTTGGTTTCGGCGAAGATTGGCTCCGCCACGTTACGGGGTGAGGGCGATGGCGCGGAGGGGGCTGCCGGAGCCGTTGACGATTTTCAGGGGGGCGGCGATGACTACGGCGCCTGTGGGGGGCAACTGATCGAGGTTGCAAAGGCTGGCGAGGCCGAATTTGCCGCTGCCGTGCATTACGAAATGATTTGAAAAGGGCGGGTCGAATTTGGCGGCCTGGCCTGCGTCGGTTCCCACCGTTTCGACACCCACGCCTAAGACGTCGCGTTGCTTGGCGAGGAATTCCGAGGATTCCTTAGCCCAGCCGGGGGTGTGCGGGCCGTCTTCTTTCAAGTTGATGTATTGGGTGGGATCGGCGCGCCTGGACCAGCCGGTGCGGAGGAGCACCCAGGAGGCAGGCGGGATTTTTCCGTGGGTGGCTTCCCACTGCTGGATATGCGTAGCCGTGAGGAGGAAGTCGGGATTTTTTTCGACTTCTTTTGTTACGTCAATGACGCAGGCGGGACCGATGAATTTTTTCGGTGCAATGCGGTCTACAGTCGAGTCCGGGAGATCCTTGCCACTGACCCAATGAACGGGAGCGTCGAAATGGGTGCCGGTGTGCTCGCCAGTTTCGAAGGCGTTCCAATACCAGGCGGGGCCGCGCTCGTCGTAGCGGGAGAGTTCGCGGAGGGTGAAAGGCGGCGTGTTGATCCACTGGGGAGGGAGCGGGAGGAGCGGCGTGGCGGAACTCAACGGGAGTGTGAGATCCACGACGCGCAAGCGGCCAGAGTGGAGAGCTTCGATCAGTTGGAGAAGGATTTCAGCCATGGCGACCCCTTCGATGACGAAATGCAGTGGGACAGCAAGAGCGGCCCGCCTCGGACTTTGGCCACGATGGTTTCTAGGCCATCGCTCGAGATGGCGTGGCGAACTGCTTTTGTGAATTCTTCGACGGTAGGGACAGTGCGCGCTTGCGGGATTCCGGCAGCGCGAGCGATGCCTCCCAGATCGGTGCCGGTGCCCGTGGCGGTGGGGAATCCGCCGACGGAGAGGAGACTCTCGTTGTCAAAAACGATGTGGAGGAGGTTCTTCGGTTTGTAGCGCGCGAGAGTGGTAAGGCTGCCGAGATTCATGAGCAGCGAACCATCGCCATCGAGAACGATCACTTTCTGATGGGGCAACGAGAGAGCGAGGCCGAGACCGGTGGAGGAAGCGAGTCCCATGGCGTGCTGCAAGTAGAAAAAATTGGGGCGATGGCCAAGCGATTGGAGCTCGGCGGGGAGCGCGCCCATGATGGTGACGACAAGACATTTTTCGAGGTCGGAATAGATAGCGCGAAGGCAATCGAGGCGAAGCATCATTCCTCCCACATCAGATCGCGCGTCAGGAGAAGAGCGACGGGCTGAAGACTGCTTTCGGCGAGGGTGTGAGCATCGCGAATGCGCTTTTCGACAGATGCGGGACCGTCAAGGAAAGAGTAAGGAATGTTCATGGCGCGAAGAAGCGGCTCGGTGACGTTGCCGCCCTGCGTCTGCCAGGGATCGCGCTCGCCGAAAGTGCCTCGATAGGAGATGAGCATCAGGAGAGGAATCTTGTAAAGGTGGGCGAAGGAGACGATGCCGTTGATGGCGGCGAGAAAACCGTGATTCTGCATGAGCATGGCGGACTTGACGCCACCGAAGTGCGCGCCGGCGGAGAGGCCGACGCCTTCCTCTTCCTTGGCGAGACGGACGAGAGTCATTTGCGGATCGTCTTCGGCAATGTGGATGAGGTGCACGAGCCAGGTTTCCGGGAGCGCGGAAAGAAGCTGGATGCCACAGGATTTGAGCGCGTGGTAAATGAGTTGCGAGTTTTGGAGCGATACGGGCATGGTTCACGGGGCAAAGTTCGAATCGAACTTTTGCACGGAGAGATTCTACGTCAGTACGCGAGTAGTGACAAAAAATTGGATTGGCAATAGACTGGCGCGGCTTTGAGGCATACGACACGAAGGCGATTTCTGGCGGAGGCGGCGGGAGCGGCTGCTGGCGCGGGGGTTTGGACGGAGCTTTTTGCTGGAATGGGAACGGCGCTGGCGGAGGCAGGGCCGAGTCTGCGGTTTCCTGTGGCGGCGCGGGAGCGGATTGCGATCGCTTCGTATCCGTTCCGGGAGTTCATCGCGGGGCGGAAGGACCAGCCCGGCGGCGGGAAGATGGAGTTGAAGGAGTTCGCGGCGCACGTCAGCGCGAAATTCAACATCAAGAAGATTGAACCGTGGAGCGAGCATTTCCGTTCGCTCGAGAAGGCGTATCTCGGGGAGCTGCGCGCGGCAGTCGGAAAGGCGGGCGGAGCGATCGTAAACGTTGCGGTGGATGGCGAGCACAGCCCGTACGCGGCGGATGGCAGAGAGCGCGAACGGGCTATCGCGTTCAGCAAGGAATGGATTGACGCGGCGGTCGTGATCGGCTCGCCGAGTGTGCGGACGAACATTCCGCAAGCGAAGGATTCGAAACCGGACGTGGGACGGACGGCGGAGAGTTTGAAACGCATTGCGGAATATGGAGCGGCGAAGAACGTGGTGGTGCACCTCGAGAACGACAACTCGGTGAGCGAAGACCCGTTTTTTCTCGTGAAGGTGATTGAGACGGTGAACAGCAACTGGCTGCACGCGTTACCGGATTTTGCGAATACGCTGGCGGCTTATGAAGAGGAGTACGCCTACCGGGGGATCGAAGCGATGTTCGGGCACGCTTACGGCATTTCGCACGTGAAAGAAACGGAAGTGGGCGATGGGAAGGACAAGATCGCGCACGTGGATTTGCCGAGAACGTTTGGGATTGCGAAGCGGCACGGATACAAAGGTTATTTTTCGATGGAATGGGACAGCCCAGGCGATCCTTATGCGGGAACGAGGGGTTTGATTGAAAAGACGCTCAAAAATCTCTCCTAGTGCTGTGCGAGCTTGATGGACCTAAATGATGAGAGACACTAGTGGTACGGTAATTCCCCGCAAATAGTCTTCAACTCATGGAGTTTAGACCTGAGCCGGCAAGCCTAGCGGAGCTACGGCACTACCTCAGGTTCGCTTGTGGCGCAGAAGGCGGCATGATTTATTCGTAGCGAAGTGCCACGATGGGATCCACGCGGGTGGCACGCCGCGCAGGGATGAAGCAGGCCAGCAGCGCGACCATCGCCAGCAAGCAGGCGACGCCGGCGAAGGTGAACGGATCGGTGGCACTTACGTTGAAGAGCAAAGTGGATAAGAGCCGCGAAACAGGACATCGCGGCGCTGGGCGCCGAGGGCGATGCGAATGCCAAGTTCCTGCGTCCGCTGGGTGACGCTGTAAGCGATCAAGCCGTAGATGCCGACAGCGGCGAGGAGCAGAGCGACAGCGGCAAAGATGCCAAGAAGAAGCATGGTGAAGCGCGAGCGCGAAAGAGAATCGGCGAGAAGCTGGTCCATGGTCGCGACGGCGGCCATGGGCAGTTCGGGATCCAATTGCTGAAGTTGAGCTCGCACTGCTGGTACCAGGGCGCGCGCGTCGTTTGCAGTGCGCAGGAGAATCGTCATTCCCGACATGACGAGCTCGGGGTGCGGCCAATAAACCGTGGGCTCCGGTGCGGTGTCGAGTCCGGTCTGATGGACGTCACCAACCACGCCGATGATTTCCGAGGCCTGAAGCTCATTCTCGTTAAAACTTTTCATGTAGATGGCGGCCTTCTGGCCGAGTGGATTCGTCTCGTGCAGATATTTGTCCGCGAAAGCCTGATTGATGATGGTCACGTGCTTTTCCTGGATCAGTTCTTGCTCGTTGAAGAAGCGGCCGGCACGCAAGGGAATATTCATGGTGTTGAAATAGCCGGGCCCGACAACCTGAACGTTGGCGACGGGAAGATCGGAGAGGGTGAGAGACGGCTGGCTAAGGATGTGCACGCCGGTAGCAGCACCAAGACCGGCAAGGGGAGGAAAGCTTTCCATGCTGGCGGAGCGGACACCGGGGGCGGCGGCGAGCCTGGGGAGAAGCTGCTGGAAGAAAGCCAGGCGCAACGGGTCGGTTCCGTATTTGGAGCGGGGAAGAGTGACCTTGAAGGTCAAGAGATGGCCGGTTTCAAATCCAGGATCAACGGCAATCAGGCGGGCGAAGCTGCGAATGAGCAAGCCGGAACCGATGAGCAGGACGAGGGCCAGGGCCAATTGCGCGACCACGAACGCATTGCGAGCGAAGGCTCGGCGGTTTCCGGAAGAGGCGCCGCGGCCTCCTTCTTTGAGGGTTTCCGAAATTCGCGAATTCGCCGAGATGTAGGAGGGCAAAAAACCAAAGAGCAAACCGGCCAGGAGCGTTGCAGCGACGGCGAAATAGAGTATAGGCAAATCTATTGAGATAGCGCGAAGGTCGAGAAGATTTCTGGGGCTGGCTGCCAGAAGACCGTTGGTGCCCCAGACAGCGAGCGCGACGCCAACTGCGCCGCCGATGAGCGCGAGAAGCAGGCTTTCAATGAGCAATTGGCGGGCGATTTGCCAGCGGCTTGCGCCGATAGCAGTTCGAATGGCCATCTCGCGTTCGCGACTGGCAGCTCTCGCCAGAAGCAGGCTGGATACATTGGCACAGGCGATGAGCAAGACAAATGCAACGGCACCGAAGAGTACGAGCAGTGCGGGACGAAGATCGCCGGAGAGCTGCTGGCCGAGTGGTACGACGTTGACGCTCCAATGCCCGTTGAAATCCGGATACTCCCGTTCCAACTGAGAGGCGATGGCATTCATCTGGGTCTGCGCCTCAGAAGAGGTGGCAGCGGGATTGAGCCGAGCGACAACGCTGAGGAAGCGGCCGATTTGCTTGTGATCGTGGAACGATTGCGGAAACACAAAGGGAGACCACATCTGCGGTTTTGCGCCGGTCATTGAGCCGTCTTTGATGAACCACCGGAAATTCTGAGGCGCAACGCCAACTATCGTCTGAGGACGACCGTTCAGGACAATGGATTTGCCAACAATCGTCGGATCGGCGGCGAAACGTTCGTTCCAAAGACCATAACTGAGGATGACGACGTTGTCGTGACCGGCTTGGCCGTTTTCGGGAGTGAAGCCTGGACCAAGAATGGGATTGACCCCGAGAACGGAGAAGAAATTGGCGGAAACGTTCTGGACGACAACTTCCTCAGGTTCGCCCATTCCGGTGAAATTGTCGCGCCCGTCGTAGATGTACGCCATGCCGGAGAAAACAGTATTCCGGCTTTGCCAATCGAGAAAATTCGGCGGAGAAACGGTGTTATGGGGTTTGGGATGCTGGGAATTGGTTTCCCAGACCATCACCAGGTTGTCCGGCTCGTGATAAGGCAGGGGGCGAAGGAGGACGGAGTCAATCACCGAGAAAATAGCGGTGTTCGCGCCAATGCCGAGAGCGAGCGTGAAGACGGCGACGGCGGTGAAACCCGGGCTGCGCTTTAGCATCCGGAGCGCCTGGCGAAAATCGCGCGCGGTCTCATCCAGCCAGCCGACGATATCTGCATCACGAGTGTCTTCCTTGAGGATGGTGGTGTTGCCGAAGCGCTTTTGTGCGTCGAAGCGCGCGTCCTCGGGCGACATGCCCGCGGCGAGATTGTCCGCCGCGCGCATCTCGACGTGGGAACGCAACTCTTCGTCGAGTTCGCGATCCAAGCGTTCTCGCTGCAGCATGCCTCGCAGACGCGCGATCCAGGACATGGTGTACCTGCCTTTCTCATCCTTCAGGCGAACTCGAGTACCTGGGCGACGGCTTCGGTGAGGCGCTCCCAATTTTTTTCTTCCTCAGCAAGTTGCTTGCGGCCGGCGGCGGTTAGCCGATAGTAGCGAGCCCGCCGGTTGTTTTCCGAGGCTCCCCATTCCGCGCTGACCCAGCCATCCTGTTCCATGCGATGGAGGGCGGGGTACAAGGAGCCTTCCTCGACACGCAGGATGTCTTTTGAAATCAATTGGATATGGAGCGTGATGCCGTAGCCGTGCATGGGTCCGCGAACAAGTGTTTTGAGGACCAGCAGAGCCAGGGTGCCTTGGAGCAGGTCGTTTTTGGGTTTGACCATGACGTTCCTATAGATAGCTATAGGTAGAGACGGGGCCGCGAGGAGAACGTTTCTAAGAAAATGGGAATATGCACTGGGCGAAGGGGAACCCGGCGACGGGCGCGAGTGGCGCTTGTTGGAAGGGCGTTGCAGGCGTATCCTTCCGGAGCGGGTCTGGGGGGAGGAGGAACATGAAAACACAGTTGAGGTTGTTGGCAACAGGAATGATGGTATTGATGGCAGCAGGAGTTGCGGCGGCCCAGCAGGCGGCGCCTGCGGCCAGCGCGGCGCCGGACATGTCGCCGGTAGCGAATCCGGTGAGCGGGTTTGTCAAGGCGGGGGTGGCGCGATACCAGAAAAATATGGTGGCGGCCGCCGAAGCGATGCCGGCGGAGAAATACAGCTTCAAGCCTTCGCCGGAGATGAATTCGTTCGCGCATCTGGCGATGCACATCGCGCAATCAAACAATACTTTCTGCTCGAAGATTTCCGGGCAGGCGGCGCCGGACGTGAAGATTGCGGAGACGGATTCGAAGGACAAGCTCGTGGCGGCGATAAAGGATTCGTTTGCGTTTTGCGCGGCGTCGCTCGAGAAGGTAGACGATTCGAAACTTGGCGAGCAATTCGTGATGTTCGGCACGCGACCGATGTCGCGCGGAGGCGCGCTGGTGGCATTGGGCGGAAGCTGGACGGACCACTATGCGACGGAAGCGATCTATCTGCGGCTGAACGGGATCTTGCCGCCGACGGCACAGCCGCCGGAAAAGAAGTAGTTGGATTGCCAGAGAAATAAAGAGCGGTCCGCCTCAGAAGGCGACCCTACAACGGCGGAGAAAGGAACATCCGCCGCCGACGCAGGCACCCGTAAAGGACGCTTGATTTCGTCTGCAAACTAGACTTGGAGGACGTCCCCGTCGCGGGCGACGATTTCGTAGAGGACCGGGTTGACGAAGAAACCAAGCAAGAGGCGCGAGAGCAGGCCGGCTACGACAACAATGGCGAATGGCTTCTGCGTGTCGCTGCCAACGCCCGTGGACATCGCGGCGGGGAGAAGACCGAGGCAGGCGACGAGCGCAGTCATCATGATGGGGCGAAGGCGGAGGAGAGAAGCGCCGAGAGTTGCCTCGCGAACGGATTTACCTTCGAGGCGGAGCTTGTTGATGTAGCTGACGAGAATGACGGCCGTTTCGACGGAAACGCCGAGAAGAGCGAGCAGGCCGAGGATACTAGAGACGCTCCACGGTGTGTGGGTAAGCTTTAAGGCGATGAGCGCACCGACAGGTTCGGTAAGAACGACGCCGACTGCGATGGTGATCGGGAATTTGAAATTGCCATACAAGGCGAAAAGGATCATGAATATGAGGAGAAGAGCAAGCGGGCCAATGATGATGAACTGCGATTCGGCTTCGAGCAACTCGCTGTACTCGCCGCCCCAATCGAGGGTGTAGCCTTCGGGAAGTTTCACGGATTTGGCGACGGCGGCCTGTCCCTCATTTACGACACCCTTCAGGTTGCGACCCTCAATCGAAAACTGAATGCCGATGTAGCGGGAATTATTTTCGCGGTAGATGAAGGAAGCGCCGGTGCTTTCTTTGATGGTGGCGAGTTCGGAGAGGGGAATCTGCTGTCCAGCGGGCGCGGGTACGAGAATGTTGCCAATTTCGCGGGTGCTCGAACGATACTGGGGCTCCATTCGAACGACGAGATCGAAAAGTTTTTCTCCCTGAATAACCTGAGTGGCAGCCTGGCCGCCGATGGCGGTTTGGACGACGGCTTCGACATCGGCGACGTTGATGCCGTAACGCGCGATTTTCTGGCGATCGGCTTCGATAAGCAGACTGGGCTGGCCGAGTTCGCGGACAACAGTGAGCTCGGAAAAGCCTTCGGTCTTGGCAAGAATATTTTTGATCTCGACGGCTTTTTTCTCGAGGACATCAAGATCGGGCCCAAAGATTTTGACGGCGAGGGCACTCTTGAGGCCGGTGAGAGCTTCGTCAACAGCGTCTTCTGCTGGCTGCGTGTAATTGAAGATCACCCCGGGATAGGCTTTGAGTTTTTTCTGCAAATCGGTGATGAGCTCTTCCTTGGAATGGATGGAGCCCTTCTTCCAAACCCCGTCCCCGTAAGGTTTCAAGCCGACATAAAACTCGCAGTTGAAAAAGCCGGTGGGGTCGGTGCCGTCATCGTTGCGGCCAAGCTCAGAGCCCACGACTGTGACCTGAGGGTATTTGGAGAGCTGGTCGCGGATTTTCGGCGCGAACTTGCTCGATTCCTCAAAAGAAATGGTGTAGGGCATGGTGGCGCGGACCCAAAGAGCGCCTTCGTCGAGGTGGGGAAGAAATTCGCCTCCGATAACGGGGACGAGGAGGAGAGTGGCAGCAAATATGAGGGTGCTGACAAGCAGGATAAGTTTAGGATGATCGAGGCACCACTCGAGGCGCTTGGCGTAAGCGTCGCGGACCCAATCGAAAACGCGGTTTGGTTTTTCCTGAACGCCCTTCTTGAACCAGTAGGAGGCGAGCACCGGGACGACCGTGAGCGTGAGGGCCAGCGCGCCGACGAGGGCGAAGGCCATGGTGTCCGCCATGGGATGGAAGAGTTTTCCGGCGGGGCCGGTGAGAGCGTAGATGGGGAGGTATCCGGCGATGATGACGGCAACGGAATAGAAAATGGGGCGGTCGACGTCGCGGGCGGCGGCAAGGATGACTTCGCTCAGTTTGTAATTTTGGCCGTGGCGGAGGCTCAGCTCGCGATAGATGTTTTCGACCATGACAATGGTGCCGTCAATGATGATCCCGAAATCGATGGCCCCGATGGAGAGAAGGTTGGCGGCTTCACCGGTGGCGTGAAGAAAGATGAACGCAAAAAGCAGCGCCAGGGGAACGGTGAGAGCGGTGATCACGGCGGCGCGCACGCTGACCAGGAAAAAGATGAGCACGAGGAGGACGAGAACCATGCCGCGAATGAGGTTCCATTCCACGGTGTCGGTGGTCACGCGGACAAGGTCGCTGCGGTCGTAGAAGGGACGAATCTTGACGTCCGGGGGAAGGATGTTGCGATTGAGTTCCTCGGTCTTTTTCTCGACGCCTTGCAGAACCGTTTGCGGTTGTTCACCGCGGCGCATGAGGATGATGCCTTCCACGGCGTCATCGTTTTTCTGTGTGGCGGTCTGAAAACCAAAGATACCGAGGCGCGGCGCGTGGCCGATTTCCACCCGACCGACATCCTTGACGCGAATGGGAACGCCATTGTTGCTGCCGACCACGACTTCGCCGATGTCCTCGGTATTTTTAAGGAGGCCGAGGCCGCGGACGTAGTAAAACTGGCCGCCTTGGGAGTAGAAGCCACCGCCGGTGTTGGCATTGTTGGCCGTAAGAGCGTTGAGCACCTGAACGACGGGGAGGTGATAGCTGTAGAGGCGCGCGGGGTCCAGCAGGACTTGATACTCCATGGTAGGGCCGCCGAGGCCGGAATCGTCAGCAACACCGGGGATGCCGCGATAGGCGCGAGCAATGATCCAATTATTGATGGTCTTCAGTTCCTGGGGGGAACGGTCTGGGCTTTCCAGAACGTAGCGATAGACGAGGCCGCTTGGGCTGAAGAGCGGCGACATGCTGGGCGTCACACCTTGGGGGAGCTGCGCGTCGCCGATGCGTTCGAACACCACCTGGCGAGCGAAATACGGATCAACGCTTTCGTCAAACGTAAGGCGGACGCTGGAGAGCCCATAGAGAGAGATGGAACGCATCACTTTCAGATGTGGCGAACCGTTCATGGCCAGCTCGAGCGGCAAAGTGGTAAGGCGCTCGACTTCTTCGGCGGCGTGGCCGGGCCACTGGGTGATGAGCTCGACCATGGGTGGAGAAAGATCGGGATAGGCGTCCACCGGCATGCGCTGGAAAGAAACGGCGCCGGCGATAATGATGAGCACCGTGACCATCATCACCAGGAATCGCTGCTGGAGGGCGAATTGGACAATGCGATGGATCATGTGTAGATTTTCGGCAGCGTCTCCGGTTAGTGCTGCAAGGAATTCTTGAATTGCAGGAAGAGGCCGCCGTCACCGACAACGCGTTCGCCTTCCTTCAAACCTTCCGTAACTTGCGTGTGACCACCCTGACTGTCAGCGACTTTGACCAGGCGGCGCGCGAATTGAGTCGCGCCGGTCTGGACGTAAACGAAAGGCTGGTTTTCCGTGTCGCGAAGGACGGCAGCGTCAGGAACAGTGAGGGCGTCGCGAATCGCGCCCGCTTGGACAGCGGCGGTGACGTACATGTCTTTCTTCAGTTTCATGCCACGATTGTTGGTGACGATACGCGCCTGCAGCGTGCGCGTGGTGGGATCGAGAGCCGGTGCGATGTAAGAAATAGTTCCGTGAAAAACTTCGGGGTATGAATCGGTGGTGATCTCCACGGCTTCGCCAGCATGCACGAAAGCCATGTCGCTCTGATAGACGTTGACGAGAACCCAGACGGTGCTCATGTCGGAAATTGTAAAAATCTGCGTCGCGCCCGCTATAAGCAACTGGCCGGGACCGACCAGCCGCTCGACGACTTCGCCTCTGACGGGAGCAATGAGGGGGATTTGCGAGGTCATCTTCGGCGGATTTTTCACGACCGCTTCCGGATCGTTCAGGCCGAGAGCCCGCAAGGCATCCTCGCTGGATTGCATGTCGGCTTGCGCCTGGGTTCGGCTGGATTCCGCCTGTTGAAGGTCCGCCTCGGCGATGGCGCCGTGCGCGAAGAGATCCTGCGAGCGCGTGTAGATTTTGTCCGCGAGTGCGTAGGCTTGACGGGCCTTGATGTAGGCAGAGCGCGCGGCGGAATAGTCCGGGCTGTTCACGGTGAGGAGCGGCTGGCCCGCGTGAACGGTCTGGCCCGGTGCGACAAGAATTTCATGAACGGGCCCGCCGATGGCGCTGAAGACAGGGGTGGTTTTGAAAGCATTGTAGGTGACGTTTCCGGTAAGGCGCAAGAGTCGCGAGAATTTCGTCTTTTCCACGGCGACGACCTGGAGATGCGACATCTGGTCCTGGGGAACGCTGAAGAGCGCGGCGCTATTGGCCTCGGTTCCGGAATAGGAAGTCATTTTGGATTCGGATTCCGCAGGACCGGAGCCGCACCCAGTCAAAGCGAAAGCAGCAACCAGCGCTGCGAAAGAAAGGAAGAGTATTTTTCTCATGGCAGAGTCCTTGTTCCGGCAGCTTGGCGCATTTGTTCCAGCGCAGTCATGTATGTGGCGAGGGCCTGGCGATAAGCGAGTTGATTGGCGCGATAAGTGCGCTCGGAATCGAGGTAATCGAGCAAACTGGCGGCACCGCGCTTGTAAGCGTATTCGCTGATGTCGCGAGATTTTTTGGCCTGGTCGACGTAGCCGCCCTGATAGAGTTGGACGATTTGCTCGCTGGTGCGAAGCGCGGAGTAGGCGTCAACCACGTCGGTGAGAACCTGCTGGGCGGTCTCGCTGGCAAGTTCCTGCGACTGGGTGATGACGTAGCGCGTGCGTGCAATTTCTCCCTGGTTGCGATCGAAGATGGGGAGCTGGATGTTGAAGAAGAACGCGCCGGTGTTGGTGGCGGCAACGTGGGAGTAGTTGAAAGTGATTCCGAGGTCGCGCTTGCGATTGGCTTCGGCAAGTAATTCGGCGCTGCGCGCGGCGGTGACGTTTCGTTGCGCAGCTTGAAGGTCGGGGCGGGTGCGCAAGGCCAGCGCCTTCAGATCGTCGACCCCGGCCCGCACTGGCTGATAATCGAGGTCACCCTCGACGTCATAATTGTCGGGAGCGGACTCATAGCCGAGGAACTGGCGCAGGCTTGCGAGCGCCTGCACTTTGGCGAGTTTCGCAGCGAAAACATCGTTCTGGAATTGCAGCATTTGCAGCTTGATTTTGAGCAGGTCGCCCTCGCTCATGTCGCCGGCTTTGTAACGCGTCTCGCTGATGTCCACGGTCTTCTGGAAGCTGTCGAGATCCTGCTGAGTGAAATCGACGGTGGATTGGGCGAGAAGCGCGGCGACGAACTGCTGCGAAACATTGAAGACGAGCTGGCGTTCGTTGTCAGCCACGGTGGAGCGCGTTGCCGCCGTTACATCCTTCGCAGACTGCAAGCGATGCTGGCGCT
>WNFF01001928.1_pt1 | contig 16880 bp, 15 predicted proteins | sample 5400441 | NCBI WGS metagenome assembly WNFF01 (sample SAMN13153345, study PRJNA577476) | soil metagenome | isolation source: 120 cm saprolite under Douglas fir tree site 2 hole 3 replicate 1 | place: USA:California | collected 2015-04-18 | reverse complement strand
GATCTTGCCCGGGGCCGACGTTCGCGTGATTCGCCGTGTAGCTGAAGGCGAAGGCCAAATCCTCACGCGAGTGCGAATGCTTCTGTGGCTGGTCACGGGCGCGGCGCTGCTGGCGGCGGCGCTGGCTGTTGGGGCGTCTTCGGCGGCTTCGGTGATTGAGCGGCGCACGGAGATTGGCTTGATGAAAGCGCTGGGCGCGGGTTCCGGCACAGTGGGATTCCTGCTTGCAGCAGAGCAGTTATTGCTCGCGTTTGTAGGTGGCGGCGTCGGCTACGCGCTGGGAATTGTTCTGGCGCGCTTGGTCGGAGAGAAAATCTTCGGCGCGGCGCCTGAACCTTCGCTGATTGTCTTTTTCGTGGTGATTGCGCTTGCTGCCGGCGTCACGATTCTGGGCAGCGCTCTTCCGTTGCGCCGGGCTTCACGGTACGAACCGGCGCCCATCCTGCGAGGCGAGTGATGGCCGCTCATCGCACAAGTAATCGAGCCATGTTCTGGCGCATCATCAGACGCCTGTTCGGCGCCAATCCCGGCCGCCTTTTCGTTATATTGCTCGCCCTTGGCGCAGGCGCAGCCGTCACCGCTGCCCTTCTCAATCTCCAAGTTGATGCCAAGCGCCGCCTTACCACGGAATTCCGCGTGTTCGGCCCCAATGTCCTCGTTATGCCGCGGGAGGTTGGGTCGACAGCCTCTTTGGGTGCCACGCTGGATGAATCCATTGTCAAACGGGTGCCGTTTTCCTGGGAAGGGAGCCGGGTTCACGGGTCCGCATATCTGTTTCTTATTGCAGACGCCTCCTCTGTCCAATCCAAAGAGAACCAACGTGTTGTTGTTGCGGGCATCCATGTCTTAGGAGCTGACGACCTAGCAGTGGCTGCGAAGACCGACATGCAGGCGCCCGACAAACAGCTCTGCATTGTTGGCCACCAGGTTGTCGGCCTGATGCATCTCCAAGTGGGTGATCGGCTGATGCTACGTGGGGCTGAAATTCAGGAACCCTGTCAAATCGCGCTCGTTACCCAGAGTGGCTCCGCCGAAGACAGCCAAATACGCCCGCACCTGGATGTAGCGCAGCGCCTCGCCGGCCTTCCTGGCCGCATCAGCCTTATCGAACTTACTGTGTCGGGCACTGGTCAGCAAATTGATCGCTTCGTTGCCGCATTGCAGCAACAACGCCCCGACGCCGAGGTTCGCCTCATCCGCCAATTCACCGAAGCTCAAGCCAAGATCTACGACCGTATCAGCGCGTTGCTGACGGCGACGGTGGCCATAGTGCTGGTGCTCACGGGGCTGTGCGTGATGGCGGCGATGACCAACGTGGCGATGGAGCGGAGGAACGACGTCGGCTTGATGAAGGCCATCGGCGGTTCGGTGCGCCGCGTGCTCCGACTATTCCTTGCGGAGGCGGCGCTGCTTGGCCTGGCAGGAGGAATGATTGGTGCGGCGGCGGGGATTTTTCTGTCGATCGGTTTGGGCAAAGCGGTTTTTGGCGTGGCGGCGCGGCCGCGGCTGATTGTGTATCCTGTAGCTGTGGCATTGACCATCATTGTGGCGATCATCAGCGCGTATCCGCTCCGGCGGCTGGCCAGCATCCGCCCGGCATCGGTTTTCAGAGGTGAAGCGTGAGTACCCTCGTTGCAGCGCCGCCGCGAATCGCGACGAAGCAAGTGGTCATAGAAAATTTGATCAAGCAGTACGGCGCTCTGCGCGCGCTCGGCGGCGTCAGCTTCGATGTACACACCGGCGAATGGGTCGCACTGATGGGCCCCTCCGGCTCGGGGAAAACCACGCTGATCAACATTCTCGGCGGCCTGGACACGCTCACATCAGGACATGTGGTCGTTGACGGCGTCGATCTTTCGAAACTCAGCGAAAGTCAGATGGTGCGTTACCGCGCGGAAAAAGTTGGCTTCGTATTCCAGCAATTCCACCTCGTGCCGTATCTCACGGCGCTGGAGAACGTGATGCTCGCGCAGTATTTCCACAGCGTCACGGATGAAAAGCAGGCCGAAGAAGCCCTGAAGCGCGTGGGCCTCGGCGATCGCTTGACGCATCTCCCCGCGCAACTCTCGGGCGGCGAACAGCAGCGCGTAGCCATTGCGCGCGCGCTAATCAATCAGCCGAAGATCATTCTCGCCGACGAGCCCACGGGAAATCTTGACGAGGCCAACGAAACAGTCGTCCTCGAGATTTTCCGCGAGCTGCACAACGCCGGCCATACCATCCTGATGGTGACGCACGACCCGGACATCGCTCGCCAAGCCGACCGCCGCATCGAGCTGGCCCACGGCCACCTGCACTTCGACACAGCGCAGCATGGGCCGGGCCATCCGCTCGCATGTCCGCTTGCCGACACGGCGGACTGCTGCACTCCAACTTCCACCGACGATGAAATTCGCTTCGACCATCTCCTCGAGCAGATTTGGATCTGCGGCGAGGAAGGGAAGCCGGCGCAAGCGGAGCATCTACATGCATCGGGGCCTGCGGGAAAGTTGCCGGTCGTAGGCGACGAGCCCGCCGCGCGGGTTCTTTCTCGCATGTCCGATCTGCGCCTGGTGCAAATGCAAAACGGGGAAGTGCAGCTTACACCCGTGGGCAGCCAGCGTGCCCGCGACGTCGTGCGCCGTCACCGCCTGGCCGAGCGCCTCTTCAAGGACACTTTTTCCGTTGACGATTCCGAGGCGCACACGCAAGCCTGCAAGTTCGAGCACATCATCAGCCCGGAACTGGACCAGCGCATTTGCACGTTCCTCGGGCATCCCAAGACCTGCCCGCACGGCAATCCCATTCCACCGGGCGACTGCTGCGACGGCAAGTCCAAGGGCTGATCGCGCGCCCAAACCATGCCGACCCCTCTCGACCCACGAAAAAAACCAACGAGCGTCAAGATTCACGTTTCGAACGGCACCGGTGTTGACGTCACCTGGGCCGACGGACATGCGAGCCACTACGAGTTTGCCTATTTACGCGAAGAATGTCCCTGCGCCACATGCAACGACGCGCGCGAGAAGAAGCAATTGCTCGGCGAGGCTGCTTCGCCGTTCAAATCATCTCCTGCGCTGCCCATGTTCAAGCCCAAGCCGCGCGCCCAGGCAGCCACGCAGGTGGGCAATTACGCCATACAGATCAGCTTCACCGACGGCCACTCCACCGGCATCTACAGCTACGACCATCTTCGCAACATCTGCCCCTGCGCCGAATGCGCCAGAGCCTTCCGCGCGTCTGCAGGCTAGATCTTTTCGACGGTTCACCGCGCTAACCAGCTAGACTTAGTCGCTCAAAAATGCGAGCATTTCAAACTGCGATTTAGCGAAACCCATACATGAGCAGCACTCCCAACAGCCCTGCTGCCGCCGGCAGCCGCGGCAACGGTATTCCGCGTGTCATCGTCGCCACCACAGCCCTGCTGACATTCATATCGTTCTGGCGGGCGGCGGCCATCGTGCTGAATGACCTGGCCTCCTCGGCGTACTACGCCGGCGGCGAAGCCGAAGGTTACATTGGCAAGACGGCGCCGTGGTTCATCCTCGCCATCATGCTGTTTTCGTACGCCGTGCGCGCCGTTTACGTCGAAAGCTGCAGCATGTTTGTGCGCGGCGGCGTGTATCGAGCCGTGAAGATGTCCCTCGGCGGGACGCTTGCGAAATTCAGCGTTTCAGCGCTGATGTTTGACTACATCCTTACGGGCCCGATCAGCGGCGTCGCCGCCGGCCGGTATCTCGCGGGATTGATCGATGAACTCCTGCAGTATTTTCACCTGAGCGGCCCGCTCGCTTCCGGAACAGTCAGTTTTATTGCCGCGAGCTTCGCCATCGCGGTCACTCTCTATTTCTGGTGGCAGAACACCAAAGGGGTTTCCGAGTCTAGCGAAAAAGCTTTGCAGATCATGAAGCTGGTTACTGTCATGGTGGTGATGCTTATTCTCTGGTGTGGGTACACGATTGCCGTGCGCCATTCCGCCCTGCCTCCTTGGCCATACCCGCGCAACCTCAGGTTGAGCCCCAGCGCCCTCGGCTGGCTCGCGCACAGCAGCCTTCCGCACATGTTTGGCATCATCGCCATCTTCATCGCCCTGGGCCACTCCGTCCTGGCGATGAGCGGCGAGGAATCGCTGGCGCAGGTTTATCGAGAAATCGAAAGCCCCAAGCTTCCCAACCTGAAAAAGGCCGGCGCGGTCATTTTCGTCTACAGCTTGGTTTTTACATCATTGGTTTCCTTCTTTGCCGTGATGATCATTCCAGATGATGTCCGCCAGCATTTCCTCGAGAACCTGATTGGCGGACTGGCGATGAATCTGGAAGGGCCATTCTTCGTCCGTTTGATATTCCATGGTTTCGTGGTCGTAGTAGGCACCTTCATTCTGGCGGGCGCGGTGAACACGGCCATCGTCGGTTCCAACGGAGTGTTGAATCGCGTTTCTGAAGACGGCGTGCTCAGCTCCTGGTTCCGGCAGCCACACAAAAAGTTTGGCACTAGCTACCGCATCATCAATATCGTCGTGGCGCTGCAGGTCATCACCATCATTATCAGCCGCGGCGATGTGACATTTCTCGCGAACCTCTACGCTTTCGGCGTGATCTGGAGCTTCGCGATGAATGGCCTTGCGGTTCTCGTTCTCCGCTACACCAGTCCTGGCCAGCGGGAATTTCAGGTTCCGCTGAATTTCACTTTCCGTGGCGTGCAGATTCCCGTGGGACTGGGGCTGATTACTGCGACGCTGTTTTTGATCGCCATCGTAAACCTGTTCACCAAGCCCATCGCCACGATGGCTGGCGGAGCCTTTTCCGTTCTCCTTTACATCGTGTTCACGATATCGGAACGCCGGGGTAAACACGGCGGCGCATCCCATGTCGAGATGGACCAGTTCAATCTCGAGTTGGAATCGGAATTGACACCCAAAGCCGTGGGTGCGCGCCCAGGCAACATTCTCGTTCCGATCAGCAATCACTACGCGCTCTATCATCTTGGAAACGTGCTTGACCGCGTTAAGCCCGGGCGCCGCGACGTTGTCGTGCTCCACGTCCGGCTCTTGCGCCGCTCCGCCTCGGGCGGAGACGAGCTCGAGGCCGATCAGCTATTCGGGAGCATTGAGCAGCAGCTCTTCTCTCAAGCGCTTTCCATGGCCGAAAAACGAGGCAAGTCCATCCGCCTTGCAGTCGTCGCCGCCAACGATTTGTGGGACGGTATCTTGCGCGCGGCCACTTCGCTGCAATCCAGCACGATTGTCGTGGGACGTTCGACCAGGGAGTCGAACGAGGAACAAGCGCGGCAGATCGGTGAAGCCTGGGAAAAACTTGGCGATCAAAAGCCGCAATTCAATCTGGAAATCCATTTACCCAACGGGGACAAGCTCTACAAAGTCCTCGGGCCGCACGCGCCCAATCTTACCGCCAACGAGGTCAATCTTCTCCACCGGCTGTGGCTGCGTTTCAGTGACGCCGTGGCGCCCCTGGAAATGCATCATCACGACGTCGTGCACTTCGCTCTCGAAGAAGTGCAAAAAGAGATCGACGAAGGACACGAAGACATCGTGGTCTCCCGCTTGCGCGCGCATCTCGAAGCCAATCAGAAAAAGAAAGGTCCGAAGTCCTGAACGAATCACCGGTCATCAGCCACGAATTACTGTCTCAAACAAGCTGCGCCGTGCAGTGACCACAGCGCTTCGCGGCGATCGGAATGGTCATCGCGCACTGCGGGCAATCTTTGGTGGTTGGTACCACCGCTGGCGCCGGTTTTTTCGTAAGGCGATTCATTTGTTGGACGACCAGGAAAACCACGAACGCTACGATAAGAAAATTGATCACATTATTGATGAAGATCCCGTAGTTAAGCGTTGGCCCCGGCGGGGTTGCAGCCTTGGCCGCCGTAAGCGAATCGAAATGCCTGCCGCCCAGATTGATGAACAACCCTGCAAAGTCGACCTTGCCAACCAATTGGCCGATGGGCGGCATAAGCACATCCTCGACCAGCGACGTCACAATTTTTCCAAACGCAGCGCCAATGATCACGCCGACCGCCAAATCCATGACATTGCCGCGCATCGCGAATTCCTTGAACTCTTTTAGCACGAGCATTCTCCTTTATTTTTTCGATCAAAATGAATGACGGGCCCAGGCGGATTCCCAAGCATTGAGTGGGCTGTCTGTTCCGCGGATTATAGTCGAAGCAGAAGTGAATGAGAGACAAGAAGACGTGCCGACATGGAGTCTGCCGCCACAGTCTCGCGCCGGAAACTCTCTTAGCGTGGCCGGAAAATCAAGTACGAGGCGATTATCCCGCGCAGCACGAGCAATACGCCGCCGGCTGCAAGCATCGGACCAACCCAGAGGAACGGCACGCGCGAAATCACGAGCATCAGAACGCCCAGAAGCGCGAGCGACAACCCGCGTGTCCAGTTCTGCCAGCGCCGCCACCATTGGCCCGGGCTATATAGTCCCCGCAGTCCCCAAAGAATCAGCGCCACGCTGAGGACCAGCCAGGGTATGCCGTGCCGGTCAACAGTGCGGCCGTGGGCAGGGCCGGCAAGCCCCAGCCATATCAACAAGGCGCCGAGCAGCACAAAAATAAATTCAATCATCAGCCGGAGGAGTCGCTCGGGCGTGAGCATTGCAATGGCGTCCGCTTAAGCGACGCGCTCGATTCGAAGCTTCTTGATGGAGACGGGCGTTTTCGGGCGGTCGTTCGAATCGCGCGGCACATTCGAGATTTTATCCGCCACGTCCTGCCCTTCAACGATCTCGCCAAAAATAGTGTGGCGATTATCCAGCCAGGGAGTCGCTGCCACCGTGAGGAAGAATTGGCTGCCGTTCGTTCCCGGCCCGGAGTTGGCCATCGACAGTTTTCCGGCTTTCGAATGTTTCAACGAAGGATGAAATTCGTCCGCAAATTTGTAGCCCGGTCCGCCCATACCGCTGCCCTGTGGGCACCCGCCCTGAATCATGAATTGCGGAATCACGCGATGGAAGATCAATCCGTCGTAGAAAGGCCTCTTTTCCTTCTGGCCGGTTTTTTCATTCGTGAATTCTTTTGTGCCTTCGGCAAGACCGATGAAATTCGCAACCGTCTTCGGCGCTTCGTTTTCAAGCAAGCGCACCACGATGTTCCCTTGCGATGTTTCAAAAATAGCGTAGGTTCCTGCCGCGCGGCTCATGCGATCTCCTTTTGTGCCAGATCATCGTACACGAGCCGGACTGGTGCGCGCTATACAACTGCGGTCCGGATTCTGGCTACCGACAGGAAGGAGTGACAATGTGGAAGGTGAACTCAAAAACGCGCTTCGTCTCTTTACCAGCCTTTTTGCTTGCGAAGCTCCGTGATATGCGCAGTGTGATGTTTTCCGTGCCACTCGTAAATAAACAGCAGCCAGTCAATGGTGCGCTCGCCATGTTCCGGGTGAATGAGAACTCTGGCGAAATGTTCGGGTTTCAATGAGCGCCACAGTTTGTCCCAGCGGATGTGTACGCAATCCAGCAGCGTCTGCGAAACCTCGATGGGCGTCGATTTTGCGTCGGCAAGCTCAGCCCACGCCGCTTCATTGTACGGCTTGACGGTCGGCTTGTCCTCGGTGAGCGCCAGTTTCAACCGAACGTAAGCATTGACATGGCTGTCCGGAACGTGATGCACGACCTGCCGCACCGTCCAGCCACCTTCGCGATAAGGTGTGTCAAGCTGCGCGTCGCTCAGGCCCTTTGCCGCCGCGCGCATTTTGGCTGGAGTAGCCGCAATCTCCTGGATGGCCTGCTGGCGACGAGCCGGCGTTACTTGTGCGGGCATTTCAAATTTTCCAATCGGGTAGCGCGGATCCATTGTGACTTTCTCCTTGAGGCAACGTGAAGTTTCCTTGGACTATAGCGGCTGCCGCGCGCGTCGGTCAACGCCGCCCGCGCAAAAAGCCTCTCCAATTTGGCTGCCGCCCGAATCGCGGGGAAGGGAATGCTACAATACGGGCCCGAGTATCCGGCAGGCGCAGTGTTGAATCTAATAGGTGGAGATCGATCGAATGTACAACGTCCTCATCATTGGCAGCGGCTGCGCGGGTCTAACTGCTGCGATTTACGCCGGGCGCGCAAACCTGAAACCGCTGGTTCTGGACGGACACGAACCCGGCGGACAGCTTTCGCTGACGACGCACGTCGAGAATTATCCCGGCTTCCCCGACGGCATTATGGGGCCGGAACTCATCGAAAATATGCGCAAGCAGGCGCAAAAGTTCGGCGCGGAGTTCAAAGCCGGGGCCGTAACCGAAGTTGACGTCAGTAAGCGCCCGTTCAAGATCATTGCCGGGAAAGATACCTATGAAACGAAGGCGCTGATCGTTGCGGCGGGTGCTTCGGCACGCCTGCTGGGGTTGAAAGGTGAACGGGAGCTGATCGGCCACGGCGTTTCCACCTGTGCTACCTGCGACGGTTATTTCTTCCGCGGCAAACCCATCGCGGTGGTCGGCGGCGGTGATTCAGCCATGGAAGAGGCCAACTTTCTTTCGCGCTATGCCAGCAAGGTTCATCTGGTTCACCGCCGAAATGAATTTCGCGCCTCCAAGATCATGATTGATCGCGCCAGGGCCAACGAGAAAGTCGAGTTCGTCACTCCTTACGCCGTAGAGGAAATTTTCGCCCCCGAAGGCCGCGTCGAGGGCGTCAGCCTGCGCAATCAGCAGACCAAGGAAAGTCGCGAGATTCCTTTGGACGGCGTATTCGTCGCCATCGGTCACGATCCAAACACCATTGTCTTCAAGGGAAAACTCGACATGGATGCCAACGGCTACCTGCTTGCCAAGCACGGCAGCCTCACCGCCATTCCTGGCGTGTTCATAGCCGGCGACGTGCAAGACCACCGCTACCGCCAGGCGGTCACGGCCGCGGGCTCCGGCTGCATGGCCGCCATTGACGCGGAAAAGTTTCTGGAAGAGCACAAGCCCTAGTTTCGTCCTTCCTGGGCTGCCATAATTGTTCCCGCATGCTCCGGTCGACCCTGCTTAAGCTTGCCGAAAGCAAAGGTTTCGCCAATTGGGTCGTTTCCAATGGCACCACGCGGCGCTTGGCGCGCCGATTCGTCGCCGGTGAGACGCTAGACGAAGCCATCGCCGCCGCCCGCGAGTGCAATAACGCCGGCATGTTCGCCAGCCTGGATTACCTTGGCGAAAATGTTGCCACTATTTCTGACGCGCAACATTCCCGCGATGCCTATCTCGAGATTTTTGAACGTATCGCCCAGGAAGGGCTGCACGCCAATGTCTCCGCCAAGCTCACGCAACTCGGCCTCGACATCAACATTGAGTTTTGCGAAGGTTTGCTTCGCTCCATCGTGGAGCGCGCCGCGAGTTTCGACAATTTTCTGCGCGTGGACATGGAAGGGTCTCCCTACACGCAGCGAACCATCGACCTCGTCAAACGGGTTCGCGCGCGCAATCCCGCCGTCGGCACGGTCATTCAATCCTATCTGTACCGCAGTGAAACCGACGTCACGGATCTGCTGGCGTACGGCTGCCGCATCCGTCTGTGCAAGGGCGCGTACAAGGAATCAGAGGACGTTGCCTTTCCACGAAAAGCCGATGTGGATGCCAATTTCGTCCGGCTGATGCAGCACTTGCTCGACAGCGGCTTTTATCATGGTATCGCCACCCACGATCCACGCATGATTGCGGCGACCATTCGCCATGCGGCGGCGAAGCAAATTTCCAGGGACGATTTCGAATTTCAGATGTTGTATGGAGTGCGCACCGATTTGCAGCGCCGGCTCGTCAAGGATGGCTATCGCGTCCGCATTTACATCCCATACGGCATGGATTGGTTCCCCTACTTCATGCGCCGCCTCGCCGAGCGTCCCGCAAACCTCGGCTTCCTCGCCCGCAATTTCCTTCGCAAGTAAGGTTCGTCTCCATTCATCACGCGTCCGAGAATGTCTGCTTGAACTACGACTCTTGCGCAGGTTGCGATTGGTATTTGCCGTTTGCTGTTCGGCGCTCCGGGATCACGCGAATGCCATGCTTGGGGCGCAGCGTAACCGACGCGAAGATTTCGATGGGATGCCCTGCGACTATTTCGAGATGAAATCTCTGCTGAATCATAGCAAACAGCAGCGTGGCTTCCATCATCGCAAAGGAGGCGCCGACACAAACGCGCGGTCCGCCTCCGAAGGGGAAATATGCGAAACGGGGGATTTTACCCGACCGAATGGGGTCTTCGCGCCAGCGTTCGGGGTCGAATCGTTCCGGGTCGGGGAAAAAGCGCGGATCGCGTTGCGTGCGCCACTGCAGAATGAAGATGTTTGAGCCTGCCGGCACCCGGTATCCACCAAGCTCGCATCCTTCCACGGCTTTCCGGCCGATGCCCCACACCGCCGGATAGAGACGCATCACCTCCTTGAGCACCATGTCCGTATACCGCAATCGGGGGAGGTCTTCTGGTGTCGGCACGCGATCGCCGAGGACCGCCCGCAGTTCTTCAGCGAGCTTGGCCTCGATGTGCGGATTCTGCGCAATCAGGTAGCAGGCCCAGGAAAGCGCAATGGCCGTGGTCTCGTGACCGGCCAGAAAAAGGGTCATCACCTCATCGCGCAGTTGGGCGTCGCTCATAGCGTTACCATCTGCGTCGCGCGCTCGAAGCAGCATGTCCAGAAGGTCTTCGCGTGGCTGGTTGGAAGAACGTCGCTCTCGGATGATGCTGCCGATAATCTCATTCAATTCGCGGATTGCCCGCCATTCCCGGGGCGCGAATAAAACTGGAATATCGAAACGAAACACCATGGCCAAGCTCGCGTTGATGATGAACCTTTCCGTCACCACTTCCATGGCTTTGCCGACTCGCTCAGCGGCATCGGTGACTTCAGCGCCAAACAGACACTGCGCGACGATTTCCAAGGTCACACGCATCATGTCTTCATGAATGTTCCGTTCGCCCTTTTCCTTCCACGAATCCAGCATGCGGCCGGCGGGGCGGGCCATCACCGCCGCGTAAGCCAGGATGCTTTGGCGGTGAAAGCCAGGTTGGATGAGGCTGCGCTGACGCTTCCAAAAATCACCTTCGCTGGTCAGCAAACCCTGGCCGAGGACGCGCGCCAGAGCGCGATAGTCTGCGGACTTCGTGAAATTTCCTGCGTTTGTGACCAGCACCGTCTCGATGTCGCGGGGATGCACCACCAGATATACAGGAACATGGGCGAGATGCACGCGAACTACGTCCCCGTACTCCTCGGTGCATCTGTTGTAAAATCCCAGCCAGTCGCGCGACACCTCGATCAGATTGCCCAGCAGGAATCGTCCCTTTGGCCCGGGGGCGCGTCCCGGGACAGCTTTCGGCGTGGAGGCGGAGACGGTGGACATAAGTTGCGTTCAGTTTTTTCGGCACACGGTCACGCCGTCGCGCAGTGGAATCAACACTGTGTAAAATTCCTTTGAAGCATAAACCAGCCGGTTGAATTCTTGGATGCCCAGTGTGCGGACGTCATCCGGCGCTGCCGGCCGCGCCGCTTTTCCTGACCACAGCGTATTGTCCGTGATGAACAAGCCGCCGCGGCGCAGCTTCGGCAGGGCCACGCGCAGCGCGGCAGGGTATTGGTCCTTGTCCACATCGTTAAAGATCAGATCGAACTTGCCCGGTGTTTTCTGCAACAGATCATGCGCGTTACCAACGCGCACATCAATCCGTTTGGCGACGCCCGCGCGGCGAAAATAATCCTTGGCGCGGCGCGCTTTCTCCGCATCGCCATCGGTATAGATTACTTTTCCCTTCGGCCCCGCCGCGCGCGCCAGCCAGATTGTTGAATACCCGATGGCCGAGCCCATCTCAAAAATCCGTTTGGCACCGGAAACTTGCACGAAGAGCGCCAGCATTCGCGCCACCGCCGGCCCGATGATCGGAACGTCATTCTGCGCGGCGTAATCCTCCATCTCCGCAACCACCGCATCACGCTCCGGCAGCAGTTGGTAGAGATATTCCTCTACATCGTCCTGAATGAACCCGCTGCGCAAATTCTCAGTTCGAATCATAGTTTCTCCCCCGGCTTCAGTGCATGAATTTTCAGCCCTTTAATGCGATTGCCCTTAGTATTGAGCACCGGGAAGCCCCTCCCAACAGAATTCTTAGCCTAACCAAAGCTCTGATTTCGACGGCCTCGATTAGTGCTACTTGGCCCCCGAAGCAAGCAGCGTTCGAATGGCCGCTTCATACGTATCCCGCGTGCCCTCACCGAGCACATGTCCAATCTGCCGGCCGTCTTTGCCGTAGAAGAACGTAGCCGGAAGGGATCCGTTCCAGCCTGGTAGTATCCTCTGCCGGAACAATTCCTCCTCACCAGGCTTTTTCCGGTAATTCGGAAACACCGGCTTGTATCGAACCAGAAAACGCCGCATCAGAATTAAATCGCCATCGTCATCCATGCTTACGCCTATGACCTTCAGTCCTTGTGGAGCGTATTGCTTCGCCAATTCATTCAGCAGGGGGTACTCGTGGCGGCAAGGTTCGCACCAAGTGGCCCAAAAATTGACCAACATCGGGTTCCCACGGTTTTGTTCGAGCAACTTCTGGTAGGCCTGCGCGTCGATCATCTCTGGATCGTGGGGCGCCGTAGTTCTCGAGGCCTGCGGCGCGGCTAGCGCGGTCGCGGTACCCATCAAGACAAGAAAGAGAAAACAAGTCCGGGTTTTCATGTGCATTCCTTCCGCTCTCATTCTATCCGTACCCCTGCTGGTTGAGAAACTCCTCCCCACCGCGTACAATTCCCTTAGCTGCTTGTCGCGCCCGGCAGCCGCATGGTATAAGGAATTTTTGCCGGTTGTGCTGTTCCGCTGGATGAGCCACCGGTCCGCAGTCCGAACAAAGGAGACCCTCAATGGCTTACGTGATTGCCGAGCCGTGCATCGGCACAAAAGACACCGCTTGCGTGGATGTCTGTCCGGTGGACTGTATCCACCCCCGCAAGGATGAGCCGGGTTTCGAGGCTGAGACGCAGCTCTATATCCATCCCACCGAATGCATCGATTGTGGAGCCTGCGTGCCCGTTTGTCCGGTGACCGCTATTTTCGCGCTCGAAGATCTCCCTGAAAAGTGGAATAGCTTCACCCCGATCAACGCTGACTGGTATGCAAAGCAAGGAAAATAGCTCCCTCTTTTAGGACGTACCCAGTTTGTTTTGGTTTTCCGCGGCACTCTTCGGCGTGCCGCTTTTTTCATGCCATCCCTCCCAATTCGGCCTTTATCAGAACATTGGTTTACGCCCCGCCCTGACCAGCGCCTGCGGCGTTTTCACCATGCCAACTCTTTCTTGCCAAGAATCATCTACCATCCTGAACGTGTCCTGTGGAGGTCTCGGTGAAGCCCGGAAACTTGTGCCTGGCATTGACCATCTCTTTTCTCAGCCTCGCCGTCTTTTCGACCGCCTCGGCCCAAGCTCCGGCCGTTCATAAACCACGGCCCCAAAGCAGTCTCTCGCCACTGGAAGGGCACTGGAGCGGCTCGCTCCAAGCGGGCGAAGCAGTGCTCCATCTCGTTCTGCATGTATCCAAAGCGGCAGACGGCTCCTTACAAGCCACCATCGACAGTCTGGATCAAGGTGTCTACGGCATTGAAGTGACAGGTCTCACGCTGAAGGATTCCACCCTCCATTTCAATGTGGCTTCCGCCGGCGCTTCCTACGAAGGAAAATTTTCCGCCGTTCATGCCACCATCGAAGGGGACTGGACCCAGGGCAGCGCCAGCCTGCCGCTCGTTTTTCATCGCCAGGCCGTGGGATTCGGCGCAAAGAAACCATCCGATGCCATTGCCGCCGCCGAAGGAGTCTGGCAAGGCGCGCTGGAAGGCAACGGCATGCGGCTCCGTTTGCAATTGCACGTTTCGCATGACGATCAGAAGCAGCTCGTCGCCGCGCTCGATAGTCCCGACCAGGGCGTGAGTGGTCTGCCCGCAATCAACGTGACCCAGAAGGACGCCGCCTTTCATTTTGAAATTCCCGTGGTGAGCGGCGTTTATGACGGCACGCTCAACGCCGCAAAGACCGTCATCAACGGCAGTTGGACGCAAAATGGCGCGGAGCAGAAGCTGAATTTTCAACGCTCGGACCAGCTTCTCGAGCTGGTCCGCCCGCAAAACCCCGCAAAACCTTATCCGTATAGGGAAGAAGAGATCAGCTTTCCGAACGCCGGCGCGAAAATCTCGCTCGCAGGCACGCTCACCCTTCCGCCCGGCCAGGGCCCCTTTCCCGCCTCTATTCTACTCAGTGATTCCGGGCCGCACGACCGGGATGAGTCTATCGCTGGACATCGCCCTTTCCTCGTCCTGGCGGACCACCTCACTCGAAAAGGCGTCGCCGTTCTGCGCTTCGATAAACGCGGCATCGGGAAGTCCACCGGCGACTACGCCAGCGCCACAACAGAGGATTTTGCCGCCGACGCTCAGGCAGCCCTCGCCTATCTGAAAACCCGCAAGGAAATCAACGCCAAGAAAATCGGTCTCATCGGCCATTCGGAAGGTGGCCTGATTGCGCCGCTGCTTGCCTCGCATTCCAGCGACGTTGCCTGGATCGTCCTTCTCGCGGGGCCCGGCCTGAAGGCAGAGGACACTCTTTTGCTCCAATCAGAACTCATTTTGCGGGCTGCCGGCGTGAACGATGGCGAAATCGCCAGGACCCTCGCGTTCAACAAACGAACCTACGCCCTTGTTCGGGAGGAAAGAGATCCCGCGGCGCTTGAAGCGAAACTGAATGAACTTGTGGGAACCACCACCACCGGCGCCGCTCTCCCGCCCGCCGCCGTTCAGGCGCAAGTTCGCATGATGGTTTCACCCTGGTTCCGGTTCTACCTCGACTACGACCCTCTCCCCGCGTTGCAAAAGACCGCGTGTCCGGTCCTGGCCCTCAATGGTGAGAAGGACCTTCAAATCTCGCCCAAGGAGAATCTCGCCAAAATCCAGAAAGCGCTGCAGGACGGCGGCAACAAGGATTTTCAAACCACCGAATTGCCAGGTTTGAACCACCTTTTCCAACACGGTCCAACAGGCTCTCCCACCGAATACGGCGGCATTGAGGAGACCATGGCCCCGCTGGCCTTGAACGCCGTCTCCGATTGGGTCCTGAAGCACACCGCGCCCTGATCGAACCGCCCCGCGGTCACCATGGAGCCGGTCCCGTGCCATCGAGGTGCGCAATTCGCGCGATTCACACGCGGCGGGAATTCATAAATTTGCGCGGCGGGTTATGATGTTAGAGAGAAAAAACTGTCCCCATGCCCCAGAAATTTCATCTCACTCTGCTCATTCACGCGCACCAGCCTTGTGGCAATTTCGAGCATGTCCTCGAAAAGGCCTACGACTCGTCCTATCTTCCATTCATCGAGCACCTTGAAAAGCATCCCAAAGTTCATCTCGGCCTTCACTATTCCGGGCCGCTTCTTACCTGGATTGAGAAGCATCGTTCTGAGTATTTTGTCCGCCTGAAAAAGTTGGTCGACGCCGGCCAGGTGGAACTCGTCGGCGGCGGCTTCTACGAACCCATCCTGGTCTCCATTCCCCCCGAAGATCAATACGAACAGATTACGCGCCTGGGCGCTTATCTCGAGAAGCACTTCGGCCGGCTGCCGTCCGGCGCGTGGCTTGCCGAGCGTGTTTGGGAGCCGCAGCTTCCCACCGCTCTCGGCGCCGCAAACGTTGCTTACACTCTCGTTGACGACATGCATTTCCTCGCCGCCGGCTTCGAGCCCGAAGAACTCTTTGGCGCTTACCTCGCCGAAGACCGTGGCAAGACCGTATCGCTCTACCCCGGGCAGAAAGCTCTGCGCTATCTCATTCCTTTTGGCAAAGTCGAGGACGTCATCGCCTATCTGCGCGATGCCGCTAGTGTCCACCCGGACGGTGTCGCCGCCATGGGCGACGATATGGAAAAGTTCGGCGTCTGGCCTGGTACGCATGACCACTGCTACAAGGACGGCTGGCTCGCCGATTTTTTCACCGCGCTGGAGAAAAATTCCGATTGGTTGACGGTTTCTACGCCCGGCGGCTATCTGGAATCACACGCGCCTCTTGGCCGTGCCGACCTGCCCACCGCTTCCTATACCGAGATGATGGAGTGGGCGCTCCCCACGCGCGTTCGCCAGCGTTATCACGAAGTCTTGAAGGAATTCGGCCCGCGTCCGGAAGTCCTCTGCTTCCTTCGCGGCGGTTCCTGGCGCGGTTTTTTTCGCAAATATCCCGAATCCAATTTACTGCACAAGAAAATGCTGCGCGTTTCCGCCCGCATCGCCGCCGCGCCCGTGCGGCACGATGGCTCGAAGGCCACCGAGGAATTGCTGCAAGCGCGCGATCTGCTCCTCTGCGCCCAGTGCAACGACGCCTATTGGCACGGCATTTTTGGCGGAATCTATGCCCCGCATCTCCGCACCGATCCGTGGCGCAATTTGATTCGGGCTGAAGCCATCGCGGACCGCCAGATTCCCGGCGCGCTCGTCCCGCGTGTCGAACTTCTGGACTACGACTCCGACGGCGCGAACGAGCTGCTTTTTACCTCCCTCGAAGCTCAGGTGCTCTTGAAGCCCGGTGACGGCGGCACCATCGCCGCGCTCGATTTTCGCCCTGCGGCCGCCACGCTCGTCAATTCCATCTTGCGCCGTCCCGAGGCCTATCACACCCGCTTGCGCGAAGCCGCTGGCAAGCCCGCCACCGGCGCTGTCGCCTCCATTCACGAACAGACCCGCGTGAAAGAACCCGGCCTCGAGCGCTTCCTTCGCTACGATCGCTGGCCGCGCCACGCCTTCCGCGTCCTGATCTTTGATCCGGCGCGCACCCATGCCGACTACGAAGCTCTGGAGCTTCGCGAAGACGCCGGATTCGCCGGTGGCGCGTTCACCGTAAAAAATTCCGCGCCTTACGAAGCCGAGCTTTTCCGCGCCGATTCCTTGA
>WNFF01017175.1_pt1 | contig 16887 bp, 18 predicted proteins | sample 5400441 | NCBI WGS metagenome assembly WNFF01 (sample SAMN13153345, study PRJNA577476) | soil metagenome | isolation source: 120 cm saprolite under Douglas fir tree site 2 hole 3 replicate 1 | place: USA:California | collected 2015-04-18 | reverse complement strand
GCCAGCTCGAGCGTGCGCCCGCGGCCCCAGTGCACCGCCACCGAGAGCGCGTAGAGACGGATCTGCGGGCCCGCGCCGGGCGTCAGCTCCTCGGGCACCGGCACGAGGCTCACGCGGCGCTCCCACTGGAAGCGCCCCTCCTGGCCGGCCTGGGCGCCCTCCTCGACGACCTCGGCGGCGCGCGCGACGCGGTCCGCCACGACCACCGCCTGCTGGTAGTCGTCCGCGAGATGGAGAAGCCGCAGGCCCTGGGAGGAGAGCTGCATGAAGGCGACGATGGCGACGGCCAGGATGGTCAGTGCCACCAGCACCTCGAGCAGCGTGAATCCCCGCGCGCCCCCTCTCCCTCCCGAGGAGGGAGAGGGCCGGGGTGAGGGTGGGCTCATCACGATCCTGACCTCGACGTGTGTACCCGCCCGGTCAGCGGGTCGACCGTGATCACGTATGCACGCGATCCGGGCGTGCCGATGGCGAAGCGCGCGCCCGTCGACATGCCGTGCGGGAGAAAGATGACGGTGGCCGGCGGCGGGTCGGCCGCGATGCGCAGGAGCGGGGAGACGGGCCGCGTCGCCTGCACTCCAGCCTCGCCGGCTTGACCGGTGCGGCGCATGACGAGGGTGTGGGTCTCGTCGTCGACGCGCACCTCCAGGGCCTGCTGGCGGCTCACCGCGTGCTCGCGGGCAGAGCGGAGGAAGGCGGCGACGGCGCCGACCTCCGCGCGGGCGCGCACGCCGTCGGCGGTGCGGGCGACGCCGGTGGCGACCACCGCGGCGGCGATGGCCAGGACCGCGAGGACGACCACCAGCTCCATCATGGAGAAGCCCCTCACCATCAGGCCCCTCGCCATTAGACCCCTCACCATTAGACCCCTCACCCTGCCCTCTCCCCACAGGGGAGAGGGATGTGCGGGCGTCACTTCACGTCCCAGGAGGTGATGTCGGCGTTCTCGCCCTCGCCGCCGGGGGCGCCGTCGGCGCCGGTGGTCCAGATGTCGTAGTCGCCGTGGTCGCCCGGGCAGCACTTGTACTGGTAGGGGCGGCCCCAGGGGTCGGACGGCACCGCCGGCTTCTTCAGATACGGCCCATTCCAGGCCGCCAGGTTGGGGTTCTGCACCAGCGCCTGCAGGCCGGCGCCGGCCGCCGGGTAGGTGCCGATGTCGAGCCGGTACTGGTCGAGCGCGGCGCCGAGCAGCTCGATCTGCGCCCGGGCGGTGGCCACCTTGCTCTGGCCCACTCGCCCGAAGAGCCGCGGGCCGACCAGCCCCGCGATGAGCCCGAGGATGATGATCACCACGAGCAGCTCGATGAGGGAGAAGCCGCGTTGATCCCGGAGCAGCCGTTTCAGCCTCATGGTCCGCCTCATATGGGCAGGTCGGTGACGGAGAGGATGGCCATCAGCATGGCGACCACGATGAAGCCGACCACCAGGCCCATGACCAGGATGATGCAGGGCTCGGCCAGGGCGATCAGCCGCTTGACGAGCTTGCGCGTGTCCGCCTCGAGCGAGGCCGCGACCTGCAGCAGCGTCTCTTCGAGCCGCCCGGTCTCCTCTCCCACCCGCACCATGTGGACGGCGAGGGCCGGGAACGCGCGCGCCTCGGCCATCGGGTGGGCGAGGCCGGCGCCGCGGCGGACGCCGTCGCCCAGGCTCTCGACCGCGCGGGCCAGCACCTGGTTGCTCAGCATCTCCTTGACGACGGTGAGGGCCGGGATCATCGCGACGCCGCTCTTGAGCAGGGTGCCCAGGATGCGGGTGAAGCGGGCCACGTCGGTCTGTGCGATGACCGTGCCCGCGAGCGGCAGGCGCAGCAGCAGCCGGTCGGCGCCGAGCCGCCCGTGCGGGGTCGCCAGCACCATGCGGCTGCCGAGGACGCCGGCCGCGGCCAGCAGCGCGAGCAGCCACCAGTAGCGCTGGATGAAGCCGCTCGCCTCGAGCAGGATCAGGGTGGGCAGCGGGATCGTGGCGCCCAGATCCTTGAAGATGGCCGCGAACCGTGGGATCACGAACGTCATCAGAAAGACCACCGCGGCCGCGCCCACCCCGGTGAGCAGCACCGGGTAGATCAGGGCGGAGACCAGCGCGTCGCGGAACTCCTGCGACTCCTCGAGGAAGCCGGCGAGCCGGCGCAGGGTGGTCTCGAGCACGCCGCCCTTCTCGCCCGCCCGCACCATGTTGATGTAGAGGCGTGAGAACGGCCGCGGGTGATGCTTGCCGAGCGCGTCGGCCAGGGCGGCGCCGCCCTGCACGCTGCGCAGCACGTCGGCCATGATGGCGCGCAGCCGCGGCGTGGGTGCCAGCTCCGCCTGGATTGCGAGCGCGCGGTCGAGGGGGAGGCCCGCCTCGACCAGGGTGGCGAGCTGCTGGGTGAGCGCCACCAGGTCGCGGCCGGCCACGCGGCCCCGCCCCGTCTCGGGCCAGGCCAGGCCCCGCAGCCGCCGGCGGTGATCCTGCGCGTCGATCGCAATCGGGAAATAGGCATCGCGCTGCAGGCGCTCCACCACCGCGCGCGCGTCCGGTGCCTCCATGACCCTGTCGATGGTCTGCCCCCGACGGTCGGCCGCACGATACGCGAAGACCGTCATGCGTCCTCCGGGGTCACGCGCAAGATCTCCTCCACCGTGGTGAGCCCCGCGCACGCCTTCGCCCACGCGTCCTCGCGCAGCGTCACCATGCCCTGCGCCACCGCGAGCCGCCGGATCTCGCCCGCCGGCGCCTTGCGGACCACGAGGCTCCGGGCCTCCTCGGTGATGCGGAACAGCTCGTAGATGCCGGTGCGCCCGCGGTAGCCGGTGCTGCGGCAGTCGTCGCAGCCCTTGCCGTGGAACAGCTCGACGCCGGCCACGTCGGTCACGCCGAGCGCGAGCAGCGTGGCGGGGTCCGGATGGTCCGCCGCCCGGCAAGCCTGGCAGACGCGCCGGACCAGCCGCTGGGCGAGCACCCCGCTCAGCACCGAGGAGACCAGATACGGTTCGCAGCCCATGTCTTGCAGCCGCGTCACCGCACCCGGTGCGTCGTTGGTGTGGAGCGTCGAGAAGACCAGGTGCCCGGTGAGCGCGGCCTGGATCGCGATCTCCGCCGTCTCCAGATCGCGGATCTCACCGACCATGATCACGTCCGGGTCCTGCCGCACGATGTGCCGGAGGCCGGAGGCGAAGGAGAGCCCGATTTTGGGCCGGACCGGGATCTGGTTGATGCCCTTGAGCTGGTACTCGACCGGGTCCTCGATGGTGATGATCTTGAGGTCGGGCCGGTTGATCTTGTCGAGCGCGGCGTAGAGCGTGGTGGTCTTGCCGGAGCCGGTGGGTCCGGTGACGAGCACGATGCCATGGGGCCGGTGGATCGGCCCCTCGAAGCCGCGGGCCGCCGCCGGCGCGAAGCCGAGCCGGTCGAAGGGCAGGAAGACCGAGGAGCGGTCCAGCAGCCGCATCACGATCGATTCGCCGTGGACGGTGGGCACGGTGGAGACGCGGATGTCCACGCGCCGGCCGCCGGGCGCGGTGACTCGGATGCGCCCGTCCTGGGGCAGGCGGCGCTCTGCGATGTTCATCTCGGCCATGATCTTGATGCGCGAGGTGAGCGCGGCCTGCAGCCGCCGCGGCGGCGCCTCCTGGTCGTAGAGCAACCCGTCCACGCGGTAGCGCACCCGCAGGCTGTCCTCGAAGGGTTCGATGTGGATGTCGGAGGCGTCGGCGGCGAGCGCGCCCTCGATGAGGAGATTCACCAGCCGCACCACCGGCGCTTCGAAGGCCATGTCCCGCAGGTGATCGACGTCGTCCTCGGGGTCGGCGTGGCGGTCGGCCCCGGTGCCCATGCCCTCCACGATCTTCTGGAGCGGGGTGCTGGCTCCGTAGGCGCGCTCGATCGCCTCGAGGATGGCCGCCTCCGAGGCGACGCAGAGCCGGATGGTGAGCGGCAAGGTCTGCTGGAGCTCGTCGAGCAGGAGGGGATCGGTGGGATCGGCGGTCGCGACCGTGACCGTCGTCCCCTCGATCGCAATCGGGCAGGCGACGGACTGGCGCAGATACTGAGGCGACAGCTCCTTGAGCACGGGTGGCGTCGAGGGCAGCTCCTCCGCGGAGAGATAGGGCAGCGCCTGCTGAGCCGCGACCGCCTTCAGCACGTCCTCGACGGTGGCGACGCCCATGGCCACCAGCGCCTGGCCCAACCGCTGCCGGTCCCGGCCGGCCTGCGCCAGCGCTTCCGCGACGACGTCGTCGGTGACGACGCGCGCCTGCACGAGGATCTGGCCGAGACGGAGTGGCTCGACGCTGATTGTCCGCATCGTGCCCGGAGTATCTTCGCTGCCGAAGAGCACCGTCAATTGCCACACTATGTCGACAGTGTGGCGAAAGTGTTGCGGTCGGCTAGGGGCGGCGATCCATCTGGCGTGAGGCCGGCGGGAGGTTGCTGTACGTCAGGGTATCGTCGGGCCCGACGTACCGGTAGATGATCTGGCGAGCTTCGACCGTGGCGGTCGGTCCCGCGAGCCGGAGCACGCGCTCGACATAGGCGCGGGTCTCGGAGAACGGCGGGACGCCCCGGTGGGCATCGACGGCCGCCTGGCCCGCGTTGTATGCCGCGAGCGCCATCCGCACGTTGCCGTGATACCGGTCGAGCAGGTAGCGGAGGTGCCGCACCCCGCCGCCGATGTTCTCCTGGGGGTCGAAGCGGTCGGTAACCCCGAGGGCGGCCGCCGTCTGCGGCATCAATTGCATGAGTCCGCCGGCCCCTTTCGGAGATACCGCCGTCGGGTCGAACGCCGACTCGGTGCGGATCACGGATTCGATCAGCGCCGCGGGGACGCCATGTAGCCGCGAGAGGTTCTGGATGTCGTCGGCATATTCCGCCCACCTTCGCAGAGGGAGCCGCAGCCAGCCCGCGGTCGTGCCGGACGATCCGGGGAAGGCTCGGTAGCGTGGATCGGCTGGCACGTCGGTGAGGTGAACGACCCCTTCGCCGTCGACGAGCCGGAAGGCGCCCGCCGGCGCGGCACGCGGCGTGGCCGCTACCGCCGCGAGCGCAGAGACCAGGAGGATCGGCGTCACGACGCTCGGACGACGGCCCCTACGCATACCGTTGGTACGGTAGCCGAAGACGCCGCCGGCGCGCAAGTTACTGCAGCGTCGACCTACCGCGTCTGCCCCTTGCTCTTCGCGCTCTCCACCAGCGCCACCACCCGGTCGTGGTCCTCGCCCTTGGGCACGAGCTTGAGAAAGCTCTCCCACGCCTTCACCGCCCCCGCATAGTCCTGCTTCTGCTCGAAGAGCACCTGGCCGCGGTAGACGCTTGAGCACGGCCTGGTAGGCGGCGATGGCCTGCGAGTAGTTGCCGTCGAAGAGGCTCTGGCGCGCGGCGTTGAGCATGCCCGCGAGCATCTCGGGGGGGATGGGCTTGCCCGGCTCGAGGCGCACGTTGGGCGGGCCCACCGGCGAGTCGCCCTGAACCGGCAGACGCGAGCCGGGCGGCGTCATGGTCTGGTCCGGCTCCGTGAAGCGGCTGGCGTTGATGCCGATGACGACGCCGAAGATCACCAGCACGACCGCGCCGGCCGCCAGCACGACCGGCTGCCGCGTCCAGGAGACGCGCGCCGGCCCCGCCTCGGCCGCCGCCGCGGCGGGCTTCGCGCGCGGCGCGGGCGCCGGCCCCAGCGCGTCGAGATCCGTGAGCAGCACGGCGGCGCGCGTCTCGTAGCGCTCGCGCAGGCCGTCGTAGTCCGCGTCCGAGAGATGCCCCGCGTCGTGGTCGAACTCGAGCTCGCGCAGGGCGCGGTAGAGCGCGACCTTCTCCTCCTCCAGCTCGAGCCGCCGGTCGTCCCGCGGGCGCTCCGCGCCCGCAATGGCGTCGCCGCCGCGGCCACCCACGAGGGGCCAGAGCACGATCGCGAGCGCGGGGAGCGCCAGGGCGACGATCAGCGTGATCTGCAGGCTGCTCACGGCTCACGCTCCGCCATCTCGCGCCGGATGCGCGCGCGCATCGCCGGGTCCAGCGGTGGAGCCTCGGGGACGGCGGGCCGCCGGCTCCAGCGGCGGACGACGATCAGCACCAGGACGAGCCCCAGCCCCAGGGCCGCGAAGGGCACCACCCACACGAGGAGGTTGAAGCCCTGGCGCGGCGGGGAGAGCAGGATCCAGGTGCCGTACTTCTCGACGAAGTAGGCGCGGACCTGCTCCGGGCTCTCGCCGGCGGCCAGGCGCTCGCGGATGATGTCCTTCATCTGGTGCGCGGTCTCCGAGGGCGAGTCGGCCACCGAGAGGCTCTGGCAGACCACGCAGCGGAGCTGCGAGGCGACCTCGTGCACGGTGTCCTCGCTCACCGGGGCGGCGGCGGCCGGAGCGGCCATGACCAGCACGGCCAGCATCACGACCGCGGCGAGCCCCCTCACGCCGCCTCCGCCAGCAGGCGCTCGATCTGGTCCTTCAGCATCTGGTCGCTCACCGGCCCCACCTGCTTGAAGCGCACGCGGCCCTTCCTGTCGATGAAGTAGGTCTCGGGCACGCCGTAGACGCCGTAGTCCACCGAGACGCGGCCGGCCGGGTCGGGCGCGTTGGGGAAGGTGTGGCCGAACTGGGTGAGGAAGCGCCTGGCCGGCTCGTCCTTGTCCTGGAAGTTGACGCCGACCATCATGAGGCCGCGGTCCTTGTAGGTCTTCCAGGCACGCTCGAGGCTCGGGGCTTCCTCGTAGCAGGCGGGGTAGCACCACGAGGCCCAGAAGTTCACGACCACCACCTGGCCGCGGAGCGCCTCCAGCGACAGCGGCTTGCCGTCGAACGCGGTCAGCTTGAACGAGGAGGCGGGCTTGCCCACGAGCGGCGAGGGGATGTCGCGCGGGTCGGTGCGGAAGCCGTAGGCCAGCAGCACCAGCACCGGGACCACCGCCAGCGGGATCGCCCAGCGCAGGATGCGGGAGCGGCCGCTCATGCCGCCGCGGTCTGGCCCGCGCGCGCCACCGCCGGGGTGCGCCGCGGCTCCGGCACGATGGCCAGCGCCGCGCCCAGCGTCAGCAGGAAGCCGCCGATCCAGAGCCACGAGACCATGCGGTTGACCTGGATCTTGATCGTGGCGTGGGAGCCGTCGCGGGCGAACTCGCCCAGGACCAGGTAGAGGTCCTCCATGAAGCCCAGGCGATAGTCCACCGCCGCGATCGGGGTCTGCTCCTGCGGGTAGAACTTCTTGGCCGGCGTGAGGACGGTGTAGGGCCCCTTGCGGTCAGAGACCGTGAAGGTGCCGACCACCTTGGCGTGGTTCGACTCCTCGACCCCCTGCAGGCCGTCGAAGCGGATGGTGTAGCCGGCCAGCTCCATCGACTCGCCGCGGTTCAGCGTGGCCTCGGTCTGGGTGGACCAGGCCTGCGAGCCGGCGACGCCGAGCGCGACGACCAGGATGCCCAGATGCACCACGAAGCCGCCGTAGCGCCGGTTCTGCTTCAGCGCCAGGCCCCAGGTGGCGTCGAGCCAGCCGTCGCCGGTGCGGCGGCGCGCACGGGCGGCGCGGGCGAAGTCGAGCGCGATGGTGGCGGCCACGAAGACCACCAGCGCCAGGCAGAGCAGCACCAGCGCGTTGGCCACGCCGAGCAAACGGCAGATCAGGGCGGCTGCGACGCCGATCGCCACCGGCTTGAGGAAGTTGCGACGCAGGTTCTCACCCGAGGCGCGGCGCCAGGCGATCAGCGGGCCCACGCCCATCAGGAAGATCAGGGCGAGGAAGATCGGGATGTTGACCAGGTTGAAGAACGGGGCGCCAACGCTCACCTTCTGGCCCTTCACCGCTTCCGAGAGCAGCGGGAACACGGTGCCGAAGAACACCGTGAAGGCGGCGGCCACCAGGAAGAGGTTGTTCAGCAGGAAGGCCGACTCGCGCGAGACGATCGAGTCGAGCTCGCCCTGCGCGTGCAGGCGCTCGAGCCGCCAGGCCAGCAGCGAGAAGGCGCCCAGGACGATCAGGGCCAGGAAGCCGAGGAAGAACTGGCCGACCGAGCCCTGGCTGAAGGCGTGGACCGAGCCGATGATGCCGGAGCGGGTGAGGAAGGTCCCGAACAGGGTGAGGCTGAAGGTCAGGATGATCAGGGTCAGGTTCCAGAGCTTCAGCATGCGCCGGCGCTCCTGGATCATCACCGAGTGCAGGAACGCGGTGCCGGTGAGCCAGGGCATGAAGGCCGCGTTCTCCACCGGGTCCCACGCCCAGTAGCCGCCCCAGCCCAGCACGTGATAGCTCCACCAGCCGCCGATCAGCAGGCCGAGGGAGAGAAAGTACCAGGCCACGATGGTCCAGCGCCGGGTGATGGTGATCCACTCGTCGCCGGTGCGGCCGATGATCAGCGCGGCCATCGCGAAGGCGAACGGCACCGTGAAGCCGGTGAAGCCCAGGTAGAGCGCCACCGGGTGGGTGATCATGCCGGAGTCCTCCAGCAGCGGGTTGAGGCCGCGGCCGTCGGCGGGAATGGGCGAGAGGCGCTCGAAGGGCGGGGCGGGGATCGCCATCACCAGCAGGAAGAAGGCGGAGATGCCGAGCATCACCGCGAGCACCCACGGGTAGAGCTGGGGCTGGGTGCGGCGGTAGCGCGCCATCACGATCAGGGTGTAGATCGAGAGCATGAAGGCCCACAGGATGATCGAGCCCTCGAGCGCGCCCCAGACCGCGGTGATCCGGTAGTAGAACGGCGTGCCCAGGTTGGTGTTGCCGGCGACGTAGCGGACCGAGAAGTCGAAGGTCAGGAAGGCGTAGATCAGCAGCCCCATGCACGTCACGACGAGCAGCCAGACGCCCACCGCGGCGCGCTCGGAGGATCGGCGCAGGTCCGCGCGCCCCTTGACGGCGCTCAGGGCCGCCGCGCCGGATCCGTAGACCGCCAGGATCAGGGCCGCGACCGTCGCGGCGTAGCCGAGCTCGGGAGTCATGGCTTTCCCTCCGACCCTTTCAAGGTCTTGAGCAGGTCCTTGTAGCCGGCCTGATTCTGGTCGTGCGGGGCCTTGTACTCCTCCGAGTGCTTGGCCAGGATCGTGGTGGCCTGGAAGTAGCCGTCGTGGCTCCACGTGCCTTCCACGACCGCGCCCCGGTTCTCCGCGAAGAGGTCGGGCGGCGTGCCCCGGTGGCGCACCGGCACCGAGGCCTGGCCGTCGGAGAGCGTGAAGCGCAGGTCGAGGCTCTTGGCGTCCCACCTGAGCGTGCCGGGCAGGACCATGCCGCCGAGGCGGTACGACTTGCCCGCGACCGGCGCGGCGCCCAGCTCCGACGGGGTGACGAAGTAGACCACGGACTGGCTCACGCCGGCGTAGATCAGGTAGGCGAGCGCGGCCACGATGACGAGGCCGCCCCCGATGAACTTGGCCTTGCGGTTCACGCGGCCCTCGTCTTCGCGGCGGTCCGCGGTCGCGCGGCCAGGGCGCGGGCCCGGCGCGCCAGCCGGCGCCAGTAGCCGAAGAGCGCGACCGCGGCGATGCCGTACGCGGCGATCACGTAGCCCCAGTTGGCCGGCATCAGGTCTGCTCCTCGAGCCGGGCGATCTCGATCCGCCGGGACAGGAAGTAGGCGAACAGCAGCGTGAAGGCCACCCAGTTCACGAAGAGCGCGAGCCCGATCGCGGGGTCGATCGGCGAGGGCTCGGGGCCCAGGATCGTCGACGGCTGGTGGAGGGCCCGCCACCACTTCACCGAGAAGTGCACGATCGGGATGTTCACCGCGCCGAGGATGCCGACGACGGCGGCGTAGCGCCCGCGCGCCTCGGGGTCGTCGATCAGGCTCCGCAGCAGCAGGTAGCCCACGTAGACGCAGAAGAGCACTGCGGTCGAGGTGAGCCGCGCGTCCCACGTCCACCAGGTGCCCCAGGTGGGCTTGCCCCAGATGGAGCCGGAGACGATCGTGAGCCCGGTGAAGAGCACGCCGATCTCCGCGGCCGAGCCCGCGAGCCGATCCCAGCCGGGGCGCCGCGTCGCCAGGTACGTGATCGAGCCGAGCAGCACCAAGCCGAAGGCCAGGTAGGCGGTGAGCACCGAGGGCACGTGCAGGTACATGATGCGCTGCACATTGCCCTGCACGGCCTCGCGCGGCGCGTAGCCGAAGCCGGCCGCGAGCCCCGCCAGCAGCCCCAGTGCCGCCAGCCAGCCGAGTGCGCGCGTCATGTCCTCTCCCGGCTCAGCCCTCGAGCACGAACTCGAAGGTGAGCAGCCCGATCGTCACGTAGACCGCGTCGGCCCCGGCCAGCAGCTTGAGCCAGTGCGCCACGTCGGCGAGCGGCTGGCCCAGCAGCAGGGCCTGCGTCGCGCTCACGGTGGCCAGCAGCAGCGGCACCTGCACCGGCAGCAGCAGCACCGGGAAGAGCAGCTCGCGGGCGCGCACCTGCGCGGTCATGGCGGCGAAGAGCGTGCCCACCGCGGCGAGCCCGATCGTGCCCAGGGCCAGCACCAGGGCCAGGGGGGCCGCCGGCGTCCAGAGGTCCACGTTGTAGAACACGCCGAAGAGTACCACCAGGACGACCTCGACGGCGGTCATCAGCACGCAGTTGCCCGCGAGCTTGCCGAGATAGATGGCCGACTTGTCGCCCGGGGTGAGCCGCAGGCCTTCCCAGCAGTCGTTCTCGCGCTCGGCCAGGAAGCTCCGGCCCAGGCCGAGCAGGCCGGCCAGGATGAAGCCGAGCCAGAGCAGGCCGGGGAGCGCGGCGGCGAGGCGGTCGCGATCCGGGCCCAGCGCGAACTGGAAGAGAAACAGCAGGAGCAGGCAGAAGAAGAGCAGCGCGTTGGTCTGCTCCTTCGAGCGCCGCTCGACCAGCAGGTCCTTGTAGAAGATGATCCAGGCCCGTCGGGCGTAGGTCACGCCCCGGCCTCCGCGCCCTCGGTGAGGCTCTCGTTGGCCGAGGATGGCGATGCGGTCGGCCACGCCGAGGCCGCCGCCGAAGCTGTGGGTCGCCAGCACCGCGGTGCCGCCGCCCGCCTTGAAGGCCAGCAGGAACTCGTTCACCCACTTCCGCCCGCGCCGGTCGAGCCCGGTGAAGGGCTCGTCGAGCAGCAGCAGCCGGGCCTGGGCCAGGAGCACGCGGGCCAGGCCGAGGCGGCGCTTCATGCCGGCCGAGAACGTGCGCACGCGGTCTTCTGCGACGGCATCCAGCTCTACCTGGGCGAGGGCGGCCGCGAGACGGGCGGGGGAGGCGTCACCGCCGCGCATGGTCTCCCAGAAGCGCAGGTTCTCGCGGGCGGTCAGATCCTCGTAGACGTACGAGCCGTGCGCGACGACGCCCAGCAGTGGGCGCACCCGGTCGGGCTCCCGGAGGGCGTCGATCCCTCCTATCTGGAGCGCGCCCGAGGTCGGGCGCTGGAGAGTGGCGAGCAGGCGGAGCAGCGTCGTCTTGCCGGCGCCGTTGGGGCCGAGGAGGGCCAGGCACTGGCCCGGGGCAAGCGCGAAGGACACACCATCGAGCACGAGCGTGGGGCCGTAGGCCTTGCGGAGCTCCTGCGCGGCGATCATGTCCGTGAAAAAGGGGAGACGGTCGCCCGTCTCCCCGGAGTTGCGATCGTGGGTGCGACCGACTCGACGATCGAGCTACCTGGCCTGGGACGAGGCCATGGCGCGCAGGCGCGCCACCCGCTCGGCGATGGGCGGATGCGTGGAGAAGAGCGTGGCGAACCCGCCGCCGCTCAGCGGATTGACGATGAAGAGATGCGCGGTGGCCGGGGTGGCATCCATGGGCGCCACCTTGGAGGCCATCTCGAGCTTCTCGAGCGCCTTGGCGAGCCCCCACGGCTGGCCGGCCATGCGCGCGCCGCTGGCGTCGGCCTGGAACTCGCGCGAGCGGGAGACCGCGAGCTGGATGAGCGTGGCCGCCAGCGGGGCCAACACGATCATCAAGATGCCCCCGAAGATCCCGCCGCCGCTCCCTTCCTCGTCGCTGTCGCGCCGGCTGCCGCCGAAGATCATCGCCCACTGGGCCATGTGCGCCAGGTAGGTGATGGCACCGGCCAGGGTGGCCGCGATGGCCATGATCAGGGTGTCGCGGTTCTGCACGTGCGAGAGCTCGTGCGCCAGCACGCCCTCCAGCTCCTCCTCGCTCATCACTCGCAGGATGCCCTCGGTCACCGCCACCGCCGCGTGCTGCGGGTTGCGCCCGGTGGCGAAGGCGTTCGGGGTCTCCTGCGGGAGGATGTAGACGCGCGGCATGGGGATGCCGGCACGGGTGGCCAGGGTGCGAACGATGCGGTAGAGCCCGGGGGCCTGCGCCTCCTCGACCGGCTTGGCCCCGTACATGGACAGGACGATCTTGTCCGAGAACCAGTAACTGCCCAGGTTCATGACCATCGCCATGACGAAGGCCAGGAGCATGCCGTGCTGCCCGCCGAGGGCCCCGCCGATGAGCACGAGCAGCACCGTCAACGCTGCCAGCAAGACACCGGTTTTCACGAGGTTGCCCATGGGGTTGGTCCTCCCGACCGAAGGGTAGCAGTCGACCCCTGGAGCGTCAAGCAACCGCCCATGTGTGCGCCGTCATGGGGGCAATTAGGTTGACAAGGGGTAACCCCGCGCTTATACTGACGCGGCTTTAGCAAAACGCCTTAATTGACAGAAAGTTAGGGGTCCTTCACGTGCTCATCCAGGTCTCCGAGATCCCCGACGAGGGTCTGCGTATCGAGGGCGTCGCGGAGTTTCCGCACCCCTTCCAGGACGCGACGTGGGCGCTCGACGAGCTGTCGCTGGTGGTGGAGAAGGATGGCGATGTCGTCTTCGTGCGTGGCGAGCTGGAGGCCCGGGTGCCGCTCCACTGCGGCCGGTGCCTCGAGTTCTACACGGTGACGGTGCACCCCAACGTCGATGCCCGCTTCGTGCCCGCCCCGGCCAGCCGCGGGGAAGAGCGGGAGCTGGCCCGCGACGACCTGGAGACGGACGTCTACCAGCGGGGCCAGCTCGACGTGACGGCCCTGCTCGAGACCGAGACCACCCTGGCGCTGCCCATGAAGCCCCTCTGCCGTGAGGGCTGCCGGGGCCTGTGCCCCGTGTGCGGCGGTAACCGCAACATCACGGCCTGCGCGTGCGAGACGCCCGCGCTCGATTCGCGCTGGGCGGCCCTCAAGGACTGGGCCGAGCGGACGAGATAGATAGGAGATCCGATGCCTCTTCCCAAGCGACGCCATTCGAAGACGCGGGGCCGCAAGCGGCGTACGCACTACAAGATGGTCGCCCCGAGCCGCTCGCTCTGCCCGCAGTGCCGCGAGGTCAAGCCACCCCATCGCATCTGCCCCCACTGCGGCTTCTACAAGGGGCGCGAAGTCATCTCGGTCGAGGGAGAATAGTTCTTTCCGGCTGGACCGAGCCGTGCCATAAGATCGGCGCCATGAAGATCGCGGTCGACGCCATGGGAGGCGATTTCGGCCCTGCCGTCGTGGTCGAGGGGGCGGTGGCCGCGTGCCGCGAGTTCGGCCTCGCCTCGGTGCTGGTGGGCGACCGCGCGGCCATCGAGCGCGAGATCGCCCGGCTCGGGGCCCAGGACCTGGCGGTCTCGGTGCGCCACGCCTCGCAGGTGGTGGGCATGGCGGAGGCGCCCTCGCAGGCCCTGCGCCGCAAGCGCGACTCGTCGCTGCGGGTGGCCGCGGAGCTGGTCAAGGAGGGCGAGTGCGGCGCGCTCGTCTCGGCGGGGAACACCGGCGCCGCGATGGCGATCAGCATGTACGTCATGGGGGTGCTGCCCGGGGTGGATCGCCCCGCGATCGCGGCGCCGCTGCCGAGCCTCTCCGGCTACACGGTGCTGATCGACGCGGGGGCCAACGTGGATCCCAAGCCCCGGCAGCTCTTCCAGTTCGCGGTGATGGGCCACGTGTACTCGCGCCACATCGTGGGGAAGGACAATCCGCGGGTCGGGCTGCTCTCGGTGGGCGAGGAAGAGGGCAAGGGCACCGACCTCACCAAGGAAGCCTTCGAGGACCTGCGCGGGTCGTCGCTCAACTTCATCGGCAACATCGAGGGGCGCGACATCTACAACGGGCGCTGCGACGTGGTGGTGACCGACGGCTTCACCGGCAACGTCTGCCTCAAGGTCTCCGAGAGCCTGGCCGAGATGCTCACCGCGATGATCCGCGAGGAGCTGACCCGCGACATCCTGTCGGTCGCGGGCGCCGCCCTCTCCAAGCGCGCGTTCGCGCGGCTCAAGCGGCGGGTCGACTACACCGAGATGGGCGGCGCTCCGCTGCTCGGCATGAACGGCGCCGCCATCATCTGTCACGGCGCCTCCCCGGTGAAGGCGATCAAGAACGCGGTCCGGGTGGCGGCGGAGTGGGTTCGCAACGACGTGAACCAGCACATCAAGACCGCGCTCGAGGCCGAGGCCGTCCTCGCCGAGGGTCGGGAGGGAGGCCGCGAATGACCCGCGCCCGCATCGTCGGCATCGGAGCGTACGCGCCCAAGCGAATCCTCACGAACAAAGAGCTCGAGACGATGGTCGACACCTCCGACGAGTGGATCGTCCAGCGGACCGGCATCCGCGAGCGCCACATCGTCGAGGACGGGGAGGGGCCGGCGGACCTCGCGATCCGGGCCGCCCACCAGGCGATGGAGCGGGCCCAGGTCACTCCGGAGGAGATCGACTTCATCGTGGTGGGCACCACCGCGGGCGACATGCACTTCCCCACCACCGCCAACCTGGTGCAGCACCGCCTCGGCTGCCGCAACGCGGGCTCGGTCGACGTCTACGCGGCGTGCTCGGGCTCGGTCTACAGCCTCTCCATCGGCGCCCAGTACGTGCAGACCGGGAAGTACCGCACCGTGCTCTGCATCGGGGCGGAGTGCCTGTCGCGCATCACCGACTTCACCGACCGCGGCACCTGCATCCTGCTCGCCGACGCGGCGGGGGCGGCGGTGCTGCGGCCCGCCACCGACGAGTCGGGCATCATCGACACCGACCTCTACTCGGACGGCCGCTACGGCGAGCTGCTGATCCAGCCCGCGGGCGGCTCGCTGCGTCCCGCGACGCACGAGACGGTGGACCAGCGGCAGCACTTCGCCAGGATGAAGGGCAACGAGGTCTTCAAGGTCGCGGTGCGCATGTTCGGCGAGTGCGCCGACCGCATCCTCAAGAACAACGGCTTCACCGCCGCCGACCTCGACCTCTTCGTGCCGCACCAGGCGAACCTCCGCATCATCGAGGCGGCGGTGAAGCGCCTGAAGGTGCCGATGGAGCGCGTGATGGTGAACGTGGAGCGCTATGGCAACACCGGCGCGGCCTCGGTCTACGTGGCCCTCGAGGAGGCGTGGACGAACGGCCGGGTGAAGCCCGGCGATCTCATCCTGCTCGCCGCCTTCGGGGGCGGGTTCACGTGGGGGGCGGCGCTGCTGCGATGGTAGCGGGCCCGATCGCCTTCCTCTTCCCCGGCCAGGGCTCGCAGGAGGTCGGGATGGGCCGCGCCCTCGCGGAGGCCTCCACCGGCGCAGGCGCGGTGTGGGCCGAGGCCGACGCCGCGCTCGGGTTCCCGCTCTCGCGCCTCTGCTTCGAGGGGCCGGCCGAGGAGCTGGCTCTGACCGCCAACACCCAGCCCGCGGTGCTCACCGCCAGCGTGGCCGCGGCCGCCGCGCTCGCCGAGCGGGGCGTGACGCCGGACCTCGCGGCGGGCCACAGCCTGGGCGAGTACTCCGCCCTGGTGGTGGGCGGAGCGCTCTCCTTCGCGGAGGCGGTGCGCCTGGTGCGGCGGCGCGGCGAGTTCATGCAGGAGGCGGTGCCGGTGGGCACCGGGGCCATGGCCGCCCTGATGGGGGTGGACCTGCCCACCGCCGAGCAGGTGTGCGCGGAGGCCGCGCAGGGCGAGGTGGTGGGGGTGGCCAACATCAACTCCCCCGGCCAGATCGTGGTGGCCGGCCACCGCACCGCGGTGGAGCGCGCGGTGGCGGGCGCGGGCGCGCGCGGGGGCAAGAAGAGCGTGATGCTCCCGGTGAGCGCGCCCTTCCACTGCGCGCTCATGAAGCCGGCCGCGGATCGCCTCGCCGCCGAGCTCGACCGGGTCACGGTCTCGGCACCCCGCATCCGGATCGTGCGCAACGTGGACGGCGGAGTCACCACCTCCGCGGACGAGGTGAAGCCCTTCCTGGTCCAGCAGGTGGCGAGCCCGGTGCGGTGGACGGACTGCACGCAGCGGCTCTCGCGCGAGGGGGCCACCGCGTTCCTCGAGGTGGGGCCCGGACGGGTGCTGACCGGTCTGCTCAAGCGCATCCTCGACGGGGTGCGCGGCCACGCGGTGGAGGATCCCGCCTCGCTCGACCGGGCGGTGGCCGCGCTGGCCGGAGGGGCTCGGTGAGCGAGGGGAAGGCCCTGGCCGGCAAGGTCGCCATCGTCACGGGCGGCACGCGCGGAATCGGGCTCGCGATCGCCCGGTTGCTGGCAGAGGACGGCGCCTCCGTGGTAGTCTCTGGCCGCGACGCGGCGCGCCTGGAGGCGGCGGTCAAAGACCTGGAATCGCTGGGCGCGCCCGCGATGGCGGTGGCGGCGGACGCCGCGAAGCGCGAGGACGCCGACCGCCTCGTGGAGGCGACCCGGGAGCGCTTCGGGCGCCTCGACGTGCTGGTGAACAACGCGGGGATCATGCGGGATCAGCTCCTGGTCCGCATGAAGGACGACGACTGGGACCAGGTGCTCGATACGAACCTGCGGGGCGTGTTCCTGATGACCCGCGCGGTCGGCAAGGTGATGATGAGGCAGAAGAGCGGGCGCATCATCAACATCGCGTCCACCGCGGGGGCGATGGGCAATCCCGGGCAGGTGAACTACTCGGCGGCCAAGGCGGGCGTGATCGGGCTGACCAAGGCGGCGGGGCGCGAGCTGGCCCACTGGAACATCCTGGTGAACGCGGTGGCGCCGGGCCTCATCGAGACCGACATGGCGGCGTCGATTCCCGCGGAGGCGCGGGAGGCGATGCTCCAGCAGGT
>WNFF01001926.1_pt1 | contig 16888 bp, 12 predicted proteins | sample 5400441 | NCBI WGS metagenome assembly WNFF01 (sample SAMN13153345, study PRJNA577476) | soil metagenome | isolation source: 120 cm saprolite under Douglas fir tree site 2 hole 3 replicate 1 | place: USA:California | collected 2015-04-18 | reverse complement strand
AAGATGGTCGTGCTGCGTCATGCAGGCCGGCCGTCGCTTGACGTGGCGTTCGTGGGCGGGATCGACCTGTGCCACAGCAGGCGCGACGACGCCAGTCACCGCGGTGACCCGCAGCGCCAGCCGATGGCCGCCGTCTACGGAGAGCGACCGCCCTGGCACGACATTCAGGCCATGATCCGCGGGCCAGCCGTGGGCGACGTCGAGGCGGTCTTCAGGGAACGGTGGCAGGACCGGGTGCCGATCACGCTCAACCCGGTAGCCAGGCTGCACGACCTGGCCGACCGGCAGGATGACACCGCGAACAGGTTGCCTGATCAGCAGCCGGACCCGCAGCCGTGCGGTACCCACGCCGTGCAGCTGCTGCGCACCTACCCGTTCCGGCGCCCAGGCTTCAGCTTCGCCCCGAAAGGGGAGCGCAGCATCGCGCGCGGTTACCTGAAGGTCCTGGCGAGGGCGCAGTCGCTGATCTACCTCGAGGACCAGTACCTATGGTCTACGGTCGTCGTCGATGCTCTCGCCCGGGCGCTGGCCGAGCGCCCCGCGCTCCGCCTGATCGCGGTCATCCCGCGCTATCCGGACACCGGCGGGCGCCTGGCCGGGCCGCCGAACCTGATCGGCAGGATCGACGCAATGCGGATGCTGCGGCAGGCCGCCGGCGACCGGGTCGCCGTCTACAGCCCGGAAAACGAGGCAGGAACGCCGATCTACGTGCACGCCAAGGTCTGCGTCGTGGACGATACCTGGTCGATCATCGGATCGGATAACTTCAACCGCCGGTCCTGGACGCACGATTCCGAGCTCAGCTGCGCCGTGCTCGACCTGGGCGGCAAGGAACGCGGCGGCGGCCGCGACACCCTCGAGCTCCCCACAGCCGACGGGCCCGTCATCCGAGCGGGTGCCCGCGGTGACGTCGAGGCGGAACTGAGCGGCTTGACGGCGGGCTCCGGCTGGACAGCCGGCTCGGTGGCAGCAGCCACCCTGTCCGCGGAGCCCGTGGCCGCCGATCCTGCGGCAGCCGCACCGACGCCCGGCCCGAGCGAATTCGCGCGTGCGCTACGGCTCACGCTCAGCCAGGAGCATCTGGGTACCGAACTGGACCCGGCGGCTACTGCCGCCCAGACGTACGCGGCCTTCTGGCGGAGTGCATCGGACACCGATGCATGGCACGCGAACGGCAGGCGCGGGCCGCGGCCGCCGGGCCGGCTCAGGCACTACCACGCGCCACATCTCACCCGCTGGCAGCGGGCCATCGCCAGGCCGCTCTACCGGTTCGTCTACGACCCTGACGGCAGGCCGCACGGCATGCGCCGCAGGGGCGAGTTCTGAGGGTGCTAGAGGCTGGCTACATCAGCCTGCTTGGCGCGGACCGCATCTGCCGCCGAACGCAGCCCGGCCAGCTCTGACTCGGTGAGCTCGCGCTCCACCACGCGGCGGATGCCGTCCGCGCCGATCTCAGCCTCGACGCCGAGGTAGACGCCGGAGATCCCGTACTGGCCATCCACCCAGGTGCACACCGGCATGACCGCTCCGGTGTCAAGCGCGACCGCGCGGGCCATCCTGGCCGCGGCCGCGGACGGCGCATAGTAGGCAGAACCGGTCTTCAGCAGGCCGACGATCTCAGCCCCGCCGTTCCTGGTGCGCTCGACCAGCGCCGCGATCTCGTCGGCGCCGAGCAGGTCAGCCAGCGGCGTGCCGTTGACCGTGCAAGCAGATGGGACAGGGACCATCGTGTCGCCATGCGACCCAAGTGTGAGCGTCCTGACCGAGCCGACCGGCACCCCGAGCCGTTCAGCCACGAAGTAGGTGAACCTCGCGGTGTCGAGCATGCCTGCCTGACCTATCACGCGGTTCGCGGGGAACTGCGAGACCTTGGCTGCTAGCGCGGTCATCTCGTCCAGGGGGTTGGAGACGACGATCAGCACCGCCTCGGGCGCGTGCTTGACTACCTGCTCGGTCACGCTGCGGACGATGCCAGCGTTGACCCCGATCAGGTCCATCCGGCTCATGCCTGGCTTGCGCGGCAGGCCGGCCGTGATCACCACGATTCCCGAGCCTGCGATCGCCTCATAGCCCGTTCCGTCCTGACCGGTTGTCTGCCCCGTGACCGTGGTCTCAAAGCCCTCGATCGGGCGGGACTGGCTCATGTCGAGTGCGAGCCCCTCGGGCTTGCCCGCAACGATGTCGGTCAGCACGACCTCATCGAAGATGTCGTACTCAGCCAGCCGCTGCGCGGTGGTCGAGCCGTAAAAACCAGCTCCGACGACCGTTACCTTCCCTGAACGAGCCATCGACGTTCTCTCCTTAGCTCTGGCTGCTCGCGGGCGCTCCGGGGGCTCCGGGGTGCTCCCCGGGCCAGCCCGCTATGCCATCGCGGCCTGCAGGTTCTTGTGCAGCGCGCCGAGAAACTCCTCGGTGGTCAGGTACGGCGCGTCCGGGCCGATCAGCAGCGCAAGGTCTTTGGTCATCATCCCGCTGAGGACTGTCTCGATGCACACCCGTTCCAGCGTTTCGGCGAAAGCCGTGACCTCGGGCGTGCCGTCGAGCTTGCCGCGGTAGGCCAGGCCCCTGGACCAGGCGAAGATCGAGGCGATCGGGTTGGTGGACGTCTGCTTGCCCTGCTGGTGCTGCCGGTAGTGCCTGGTCACCGTGCCGTGCGCCGCCTCGGCCTCGATGCAGGATCCGTCCGGCGTCATCAGCACGCTCGTCATGAGGCCCAGCGAGCCGAAGCCCTGCGCCACGATGTCGGACACCACGTCGCCGTCGTAGTTCTTGCAGGCCCAGACGATGCCGCCGTCGCCCTTGATGACCTGGGCCACCATGTCATCGATGAGCCTGTGCTCATAGGTCAGGCCCGCGGCATCGAAATCGGCCTTGAACTCGGACTCGAATACCTCGGCGAAGATGTCCTTGAACCGGCCGTCGTAGGCCTTGAGGATAGTGTTCTTGGTCGACAGGTACAGCGGGAGGCCACGGTCAAGCGCGTAGCGCATCGTGGCCCTCGCGAAATCCCTGATCGAGTCGTCGAAGTTGTACATGCCCATCGCGACCCCGCCGCCGGTGAACTGGGCGACCTGCATCGAGACCGGCCGCCCGGCGGACCCGTCGGCGGGCTGGTACGAGATCGTCACGGTGCCTGCGCCGGGGACGACGAAGTCGCTGGCCCGGTACTGGTCGCCGTGTGCGTGGCGGCCGATGACGATCGGCTTGGTCCAGCCGGGCACGAACCGCGGGATGCTCTCGATCACGATGGGCTCACGGAAGACGACGCCGCCGAGGATGTTGCGGATCGTGCCGTTGGGTGACCGCCACATCTTCTTGAGGCCGAACTCGGAGACCCTGGCTTCGTCCGGCGTAATGGTCGCACACTTGACCCCGACGCCGAACTGCTTGATCGCGTTGGCGGCATCGATCGTTACCTGGTCATCGGTGGCGTCTCTGCTGCTGATCGACAGGTCGTAGTAACGCAGATCGATATCCAGGTAGGGCAGGATCAGCTCATCCTTGATGAACTGCCAGATAATACGCGTCATCTCATCGCCGTCGAGTTCTACGACGGGGTTGGCCACCTTGATCTTGGACACGCCAATGATCCCTTCATCACTTCTGGCTCGAACAGTCAAACCGCGCTGGTCGCGGGGCTAGCTGGGAACCGGCACCACCAGCCCGGCCACCAGAAGGCCGATGCCGAGCGTCCCGAGGATCGCCACATCCAGCAATCGCCGCCTCGATGACAGTAGCCCCGCCCGCCGTTCGGGCAGGACCAGCCTGGCCATGGCGGCAATGAGCAGCACGCCCGCGAATACCAACGTACCGCTTCTGACGAGGTGGACGCCTTGACTGATTATCAGCAGCGCGATGCCGACGCCGACCATGACGGCCAGATACGGCAATTGCCCGACTCGTGACTGTCCGGCATGGTCCTGCTCTCCGTGCCCCCGGCGTCCCCGGACCTCGCGCCTGCGCGCACCATGCCGGCCGGCCCCCGTGATCACCCGTCCCGGCGGAGGCGCCGATCGCTCAGGTGCTGCGTGGCTCACCGTGCCGCCAGCGGGGTCCAGGTCAGGCCTGCCTCGCCGATGTACTCGCTGTCTGGCCTGATCAGCCTGTTGTCCGCATGCTGCTCGATCACGTGCGCTGTCCAGCCGGCCATCCTGCTGACCGAGAATACCGGCGTGAACAAATCCGTCGGTATACCGAGGTAGTGGTAGACCGTGGCCGCGAAGAAGTCCACGTTCGGATACAGCCCCTTCACCGCGAGCACAGTCTCCTCGATCCTGCGCGACATCCGGTAATAGGTGTCGTCACCTGCGGTCTCGGCCAGTTCAGCAGCCAGGACGCGCAGGTGGGTGGCGCGCGGATCCTCTACTTTGTACACCCGGTGGCCGAAGCCCATGATCTTCTCGCCGCGGCCGAGCCTAGCCGCTACCTCGGTGCCGGCGGCTTCGACCGGGTCGTCCTGAGCGTTCTTGGCGATCTCCTCCATGCTGCGCATGACCTGCTCGTTGGCGCCGCCATGCAGCGGCCCCTTGAGCGTCCCCAGGGCCGCGACGACCGCTGAGTGCATGTCCGACAGGGTGGCCGCGCATACCCGGGCCGCGAACGTGGACGCGTTCATGGTGTGGTCGGCGTGCAGGACCAGGCAGATGTCGAGGATCTCAGCAGACCGCTCGCTTGGCCTCCGGCCCGTGACCTGGAACAGGAAGTTGCCGGCCAAGCCAAGCCGGGGATCAGGTGCGGGCGGTTCCCGCCCGTTGCGGGCCGCTTCGTAGGCGGCGACCAGCACGGGCTGCTGTGCGGTCAGCCTCGCGGCTTTGCGCAGGTTGGCGTCCGCGCCGTTGGAATCCTTGTCCGGGTCGTCGGCGCTGGCCAGCGACACCAGCGTCCGCAGCGCCTCCATCGGCTCCTGGTGATGCGCGATCCGGGCGAGATCCTCGGTCACCAGGGTGCCGAGCCGGCGCCCGGCGAGGATCTCGGCGTGGTAGGAGGCAAGCTCGTCGGCGGTCGGCGGGCCGCCCCGCTGCAGCAGATAGGCGATCTCCTCGAAGGTTGCCGTCCCGGCCAGCTGGTTGATGTCGTAGCCGCGGTACGAAAGCCGCCCGATCCTGCCGTCAATATCGCTCAAGGCGGTCGCCGCGGCCACGACGTCCGCCAGTCCCTTCGATGGCTGCCGCGCCATTACATCGCCTCCAGACCGCCCGCTCGGAAGTGTACTTTCCCGCCGAATCCGATAGCTACGCGCGGGCCAGCCCGTCTCTGTCCGGGTTGCCCGGTTGGATCTTGTTATGCCGGGTAAGCATGCAGCTGAGGAGGGCTGTCTCCTGCGCGGAAGGTGCTGTCTATGGAAGGTCCCCAAATCCAGGTCGCGAGCACCGGAGCCCAGATCCCGCTCCAGCCGGAGCTGACGATGGTCGGCCGCGGAAAGTACGTGGATATCAGGCTTACCGATCCCAGCGTCTCATTGCTGCATGCGGAGCTGGTCAGGCGCGGGCCGTATGTCTACGTGATGGATCTGGGTTTATCGCGCAACGGGACCAGAGTGAACGGCCGGCTCGTCGCCAGGCGCCTGCTGGCCGACGGAGATGCCCTGACCTTCGGCTCGGCCCGGTGCAGAATCAGCGGGATCGAGACCGATGAGAACCTCGAAGCTGAGCACCTTCGGTCGGCCGCACCGGAGCTTACGCGGCGCGAGTTCGACGTCGTCGCATCATTGTGCCGGCCCGCGCTGTCCGACGACGCGTTCGTCACCCCGGCGACCGCCAGGGAGATCGCCGCCGACCTCGTCGTCACCGAGGCCGCCGTGAAGCAGCACCTCCTGCGTCTCTACACCAAGCTGAAGATCCCCGAAGGGCCCAACCGCCGGATCAGGCTGGCCAACGAGGTGATCGGGCTCGGTCTGGCCAAACCGGAGCTCGCCGGCGAGCAGAACGCCGTCAGGGTGCGGCCGGAGCAGACACGCTCCGTGCCGATGCCGAGGCAGCCCGCCGAGCGCCGCGCGGCTACAGGCCAATCTGGTGCGCCAGCCTGAGCAGGCTCTGCCGCACGTCGGTCAGCATGGTCCTGATGGCCGGGAAGTGAAGCAGCTGGTTGTGCAGGCTGCTGACCGGCCAGTAGGCAGGCGCCGGCGACTGATACCAGGCGGTGAGCCCGGCCCAGACCGCGACCGCGATGACCCCCACGTACGCGATGGCCAGCAGGATCGTGCTGCGCGCGGCCGACGTGTACAGGCGGGCAAGCGCCGACCTGCTACCCGACGAACCAGGCCCGAGCCCGACGACCGCGACAAGCGCTCCCGCGCCGAAAGCCACCGCCTGAGGGAGCGGGCGCGCCGGCCCGGCGATTACGGTGATCGCCGCCACCACGCAGAACGCGAGCAGCGCCACCGGAGCGGCCAGCAGCAGCCCGAGCAGCGAGCGCAATGCCGCGAGCGGGTAGAGCGCGACCGCGAGCAGCGAGAGGCCGGCCCGGCTCCCGTCGCCTGACCGCCGCTTGGCGAGCTGCCGGCCGGTAATGGTGACCGCGCGCAGAGCGACAAGCAGGGCAAGCGCGAGCCCCGTTCCGAGGATCGGCGCCATGACGCTGATCGCCATAACCATGGCGACGGTGGCGATCACCAGCGGGCTCCACGGCGACACCGGACCCACCGTCCTGGCCGCTTCACCGCCGCCCGCCGGCCGCTCGCTCTGCCGCGAACCACCTGGCCCAGGTCCGCCCTGCGACGGCCCAGGTCCGCCCTGCGACAGCCCAGGTCCGCCCTGCGACAGCGCTGCCGGGTCCGCCGCCTGCCCCGGGGCCGCAACTCCGGCCGGAGCTTGGCCCGCCAAGCCCCCGTCCGCGCGCGCCAGGCCTGCCCCTGGCGGACCGGCCCTGCCCGCGCCGCCGGCAAACCCTGCCCGGCCCGCGGGCGGGTAGCTGACCGGGGGCAGCAGATCACGAACATCCCCAGGTCGCGATGTGGTCAGCGGCCTGGTCGTCGAAGGCCATGCCTGCCGGTCCTGATCGGTACCGGTCGCCGCGGGCGGCGCGCCAGGCGCTGGTCCCCCGTTGAGGCCGCCGAGACCGCCGCCTGGCGGCTCGTCAAACATCGTGTCGCCGGCCGCCAGCCGCGCAGCGATGGCCGGCGGGCTCGGGATCAGGGCGCCAGGATCAATCGCGGCGACCCGCTGGCCGATCTCGGCAGGTGACGGACGCCTGGCTGGGTCGCGCGAGAGCGCGTCAAGCACGAGGGGCTGCAACGGCGCGGGCAGCGTGTCCAGGTTCGGGCCGCCATGCATAATCCGGTAGAAGATGGTCTCGAACGGCCCTGTGCCGTACGGCGGCCGACCGGTCGCCGCGAAGGCCACTGTGGCCCCCCAGGAGTGCACGTCGGAGGCGGCGCCGCTCTCCTTGCCCTCGATGACCTCGGGCGCCAGGTAGCCAGGGGTGCCCATGAACATGCCGGTCATGGTCAGCCTGGTCGTCTCATGCAGCTGGGCGATGCCGAAGTCGATGATGACAGGCTCTCCGTCGGAGATCATCACGTTGCCCGGCTTGAGGTCTCGGTGCACGACTCCGGCGGAATGAACCGCGGCCAGCGCCTCGGCCAGCCCGTATGCGAGCCTCGCTAGGGCAGGACCGGAAAGCGGGCCGCCTCCGGCGACCACTTCGTCCAGGGTCAGCCCGGGCACGTACCTGGTCACGATGTACGGCGGATCGCCGTCTAGGTCCGCGTCCATCACCTCGGCCACATAGCGGCTACGTACCCGCCGCATGGTCTCGACCTCACGGCCCATCCGCCGCCTGGCGTTCGACTCCTGGGCCATCCCCGGGTGCAGCGCCTTGAGCGCGACCTGTTCGTCCGCCGCGTTCAAGGCCAGGTACACCACGCCCATGCCGCCCTCGCCGATCCGCCTGACTAGGCGGTACGGCCCGAGACGATCGGGCGTGAGGTCTTGTACCTTCATGACCTCATAGCTTACGGATCGCCTTCTGCGCACCGGCCGCCCAGATATCGGGGGCCGCCGTTACTGACGGCCCTGGCCTTCGCGGGCTCATATACGGAGGCCGTTAGCTGCCCGCGACCAGGCGTCGCAGGGCCGTGGCGGCGGCCGCGTTCTGCTCCGCGTGCTGGACAAGCCCTCTCGCCAGCTCGGCAGCCCACTCGGCGATCGGCACGACGTTGCGTGACAGCACGATGCCGCGTACCTCGTGACAGATCTCAGCGACCGGTGCTCCACGCTGAGTGCCCAGCGTCATGGTCTTCTCGCCGAGCCGAACGGAGACTTTCGTGACGGTGCCTGGCCGATCCCGCATCCGGTCAGACATGCTTCTGTTCCGGTCAACGGTAACGCAGCCAGCGGGCAAGGACTCACCAAGCGACTCGGTCAGCACCTGGGCGTAGATCGCGATGTCCGAGCTGTCGGCGCGCAAGGCTGCGGCCACCATGTCCAGTGCGAGGCCGTCGTCGGCCTGCGCGGCATCACCCGGCTGTGTCATCTTTCGTTCCGTCCTCCTCCGCCGATCCGGGCCAGACGGATAGTCGTGGCGCGAGGGCCGTGGCTACCGCCCGGTGAACGATGCCTTCCCCGGTCCATTCTCCACGAAGCTGCGCATGCCCGTGCCCGCGTCCTCGGTCGCGAAGAGGCCGGCGAAATGCAGCCGCTCGATTTCCAGGCCGGTACGGAGATCCGCGTCCAGCCCGTCGTCGATCGCCTGCTTTGCTGCCCTGAGCGCGACAGCGGGGCCGTTGGCGTACCTGGCTACCAGGTCGCGGGCAGCGGCGTAGACGTCGGCATCAGGAACGACTTTGTCCACCAGCCCGATCGCGAGCGCCTCGGCAGCCCCCACGAAGCGGCCGGTGAAGACGATGTCCTTCGCCCTGGCCGGCCCGATGAGCCTCGGCAGCCGCTGTGTGCCGCCCGCTCCTGGGATCAGGCCGAGCAGGATTTCCGGCTGGCCAACTTTCGACTTCTCGCCAGCGACCCGGAAGTCGGCGCACAGCGCGAGCTCTAGACCGCCGCCGAGCGCGTAACCGGTGATCGCGGCCACGACCGGCTTGCCGATCCTGGCCACCGCGGAAAGGGCATCCTGCAGCCGCCGGCTTCGGGTCGCCGTGGCGCTATAGCTGGCGTCGGCCATCTCCTTGATGTCGGCGCCGGCCGCGAATACTTTCTCGCCGCCGTAGAGGACTACCGCCCTGACCTGGTCGTCAGCTGCGACACCCGCGGCAGCCTCGGCAAGCTCGGTCTGAAGCTGTGAGTTGATCGCGTTCATCGGGGGCCGCTCGAGCCTGATCGTCGCGATCGCCTGATCGATCTGCACCCGCACGAACTCGCCCATGTCGACCTCCGAGGGTCCTGCCTGTGCCGAGAGTTAGCGTGCGAGCACGCGCACCGGCGATTTTACGCAGCCCCTTCGGCGATCACGGCGGCGCGTCCTCCGCGCGACACAGGTTGGCGGCTGGCCAAGACAGCGGCGGAGGGCCTGCCCGCTCCGCACGGGAACGCCCTCCGCCGCACAACGCGGGATCGGTGACCCTGTCACTCACCTATAGCGCTCGGCAGGTTGACACCCGGCCAGCTGGTCAGGAACCCGCGGACCTCGGACTCGCTATACCGGCGGTGACCGCCAGGCGTCCGGATCGAGGAGAGCTTGCCGGCCCGAGCCCAGCGCGTCACGGTCTTGGGGTCGACTCGAAGCATGGCCGCGACCTCGGCAGGCGTGAGGAGCCTATTGTCCGGCTCAATCTGAATTCTCACTGCAGCGGATCCTCTCGTTGGCGTACTAAAGTGACTACGTCGTGACTTACAGTGACCATTACTGGCGCTACTCCTTGAAGTCGTCGAATCACAGGATGTCACACGTCGTTCGATTTTTGCTGGCGTTCTAATCGCTAAGACGACAAATTTTGCTCAGGGGACGGAGCGTGTCGTTTCCGGAACGGCGGCATGACGTCCAGCTTGCCTTAAATCCGCACGGTGACGTGCTAATTACATTGCGTGGAGCAATGGCGCCTCGGCTCGTCGCGAACCTGGCCGGAGCGGGCTAACGCAGGTCGCCGCTTACCATGCCGGTCGGCGCGACCGGCACGGCGACGAGGCCCATCTCGGCCGGGCCGGAGAGCAGCGGGTGCTTGGGCAGCACCCGGACGGTGTAACCGAACGGACCGGGCTGGCCAAGCACCGCATGGCCGCAATACCAGGCGACCGAGTCCGATCCTGGCGGAGACTCCAAATCCAGCTCGGCCAGGATCGGATCGGCGATCTCATCGTCGTCACCCGTCCTGCCGTAGATCACCTCGACGCTCACGTCCTCCGCCGACAGCGGGCCGAGCGCGACGCCCACCCGCACGGCGAGCTTCGCCCCCGGGTACTGCTCGCCATCGTGCGATTCCACGTGCTCGATCCTGACGTCAGGCCAGGCTTGCGTAACGCGCTGCTTCCAGGCGGCAAGCTCGGCAGCGCCGGCGAAGGGCCGGTCAGCGTCGTCGGTCAGCGCCCTGGAGGACCGGGACGCCGGCACGTAGAGATCGGCGGTGTACTCCCTGACCATGCGGGTCGCCTGGGCCTTGGGACCAAGCGTGCGCAGGGTGTGCGTGACCATTTCCAGCCACCGGCGCGGCAGCCCGTCGGCGCCGCGGTCGTAGAACAGCGGCGCGACTGACCGGCCAAGCAGGTCGTAGAGCGCGGCCGCCTCGACAGCGTCGCGGCGGTCAGAATCGGCGACCGAGTCAGCCGACGGGATGGCCCAGCCGTTCTGGCCGTCGAACCACTCGTCCCACCAGCCGTCGAGCACCGAGACGTTAAGGCCGCCGTTCAGCGCCGCCTTCATGCCCGAGGTGCCACAGGCTTCGAGCCGCCTGAGCGGGTTATTCAGCCACACGTCGCAGCCCTGGACCATGGTCCGGCCAAGTTCCATGTCGTAGTCGGGCAGGAACACGATCCGGTGCCGAACGGCCGGGTCGTCGGTGAACCTGACCATCTCCTGGATCAGCGCCTTGCCGCCGTCGTCAGCCGGATGGGCCTTCCCCGCGATGACGATCTGCACGGGCCGCTCGGGATCAAGCAGCAGCGCCCGCAATCTGGCGGGGTCGTGGAGCATCAGGGTGAGGCGCTTGTAGGAAGGCACCCGACGGGCGAACCCGATCGTCAGGATGTTCTCGTCCAAGGCACCGTCGATCCAGGAGAGCTCGGCGTCCGATGCGCCGCGCTGCTTCCAGGACGTCCGCAGCCTGGACCTCGCCTCGGCCACCAGGCGACCTCTGAGCAGCTGCCTGATCTGGAAGATCAGGCCCGGGTCGGCGGCGACCGCTTCCCACGTCAGCGGGTCGTCGGCAAGCCATCCGGCAGCACCGGGCGGGTGGACTTCCTCGGCCCGGCTCATGATCTCCGTGGCCACCCAGCTCGCGCCGTGGACGCCGTTGGTGATCGATCCGATCGGCACCTCGGCGGTGTCGAAGCCAGGCCACAGACCGGTGAACATTTCCCGGCTGACCTGGCCGTGCAGCTTGCTGACACCGTTGACGCGCTGAGCCAGCCGCATTCCCATCACGGCCATGTTGAAGACCTCGGGGTCGCCGCCGCTGTAGGTCTCGGCGCCGAACGCCAGAATCTGCTCGACGGGCAGCCCAGACTCACCGCCGCCCGGCCCGAACTGGGCTTCGATCAGCTTCTTGTCAAACCGGTCGATCCCCGCGGGCACCGGTGTGTGCGTGGTAAACACCGTCCCCGCCCGCGTCAGCTCGACCGCTTCAGCGAAGGACGCGCCGCTGGCGAGGTACTCCCTGATCCGCTCCACTCCGAGGAACCCGGCATGACCCTCATTGGTGTGGAACACCTCGGGCCGCGGGTGGCCGGTGATCGCGCAGTACAGCCTGACCGCCCGGACGCCGCCGATGCCCAGCAGCAGTTCCTGGCGCAGCCTGTGATCGCTGCCGCCCCCGTACAGCCGGTCGGTGACGTCGCGGAGCAGCGGGTCGTTGTCCTCGGTGTAGGAATCCAGCAGCAGCAGCGGGATCCTGCCCACGTCGGCGACCCAGATCTGAGCGGCAAGCACCCCGCCCCCGGGAAGGCCCACCGTCACCCTGGCCGGAGCGCCGACGTTGTCGCGCAGCAGCGCGATGGGCAGCCCGGCTGGGTCCGACGCCGGGTACCGCTCGGCCTGCCAGCCCTCGGCTGACAGGGACTGGGTGAAGTAGCCGTGCCGGTAGAACAGCCCGACGCCGATCAGCGGGACGCCCAGGTCACTGGCTGACTTCAGGTGATCGCCGGCGAGGATTCCGAGGCCGCCCGAGTACTGCGGCAGCGCGGCCGTAATCCCGTACTCAGGAGAAAAATACGCGACCGCCGCCGGGCCATCGGACATCTGGCCGGACATCTGATACCACCGGCTTCCGGTCCGGTACTCGGTGAGCCCGTCGACGGCCTCGCCCAGCCTGCTCAGGAAAACCTCATCCCCGGCCAGTTCAGCGAGCCGCTCGTGCGATACCCGCGCGAGCAGCCCGACCGGGTCATGTCCCGACTCATCCCAGGCCACGGGGTCGATCCCGGCGAACAACGCCCGCGTCGGAGCATGCCACGACCAGCGCAGATTGAGCATCAGGGTGCGCAGCGGAGCGAGTTCGGCGGGCAGCGCGGGATGGATGGTGAACCGGCGGATTGCTCTCACGCAGAGTGACCTTAATGCGTGCCAAGACCAGCAAGTACCACAGCCCCGGGTAGGCCCCGGCGGGCCTGGCAGGTTGGCGCACCAGAATGACCGTCCGCGTGCATGCCGTCCGGCACGATTGGGTAGCTTTTCGTAGTGATCGGCAGGATCCCCATTCTCGACATCGAGCCCATCGTGGCGTGCGGGCAGCGACCGGCCAAGGCGGTGACCGGCGAGAGTCTGCCGGTGACGGCGACAGTGTTCCGCGAGGGCCACGAGATGCTCGGTGCGGGGGTGGTGCTCCGAGATCCCGCAGGCAATTGTCGCCCAATCGTGACTATGCGCGAGCTCGCCGAGGGCACCGACAGGTACGGCGCCGAGGTCACGCCGACGAGCGAGGGACTCTGGCACTTCAGGGTCGAGGCGTGGGGGGATCCGATCGCGCACTGGCGGCACGACGCGGCGATCAAGGTGCCGATCGGCCAGGACGTCGACCTGATGCTGACCGAGGGCGCGCTGCTGTTCGAGCGTGCCGCCAGCGAACTCGAGCAAGCCGCAGAACCGTCAAGGACGGCAGAACCGGCAGCGGCGGCCCGCGCGCTATACGAGAGGGTCGCCAAGACGCTGCGCGGCGGCAAGGGGACGCCGGTTGACCGGCTGGGCAGCGCGTTCACCGCGGACGTGACACGCACGCTCGCCGCTTTCCCGTTGCGGGAATTGACGACCACGTCGGGGTGGTGCCCGCTGGTCGTGGACCGGCAGCGGGCACTGTTCGGATCCTGGTACGAGTTCTTCCCGCGCTCGGAAGGCGCGAAGGTCGATCCGCTCGGGCGGCGCCGGTCGGTATCAGGAACGCTCCGTACCGCGGCCAGGCGCCTGGACGCGATCGCGGCCATGGGTTTCGACGTCGTCTACCTGCCGCCAGTGCATCCGATCGGGACGACGGCGCGCAAGGGGAAGAACAATGCGCTCGTGGCCGGTCCCGACGACCCTGGCTCGCCCTGGGCGATCGGCTCGCCGGCGGGCGGGCATGACGCGATTCATCCTGACCTCGGCACCATCGCGGACTTCGATTACTTCGTGCACCGGGCCTCGGACCTCGGCCTGGAGGTCGCGCTAGATCTCGCGCTGCAGGCATCGCCTGACCACCCGTGGGTGGCCAAGCACCCGGAGTGGTTCACGACCCGAGCGGACGGCTCGATCGCCTACGCCGAGAACCCGCCGAAGAAGTACCAGGACATCTACCCGCTGAACTTCGACAACGACCAGGAGGGGATCTACGCCGAGGTGCTGCGGGTGGTGCGGTACTGGATCAGCCACGGCGTGACGATCTTCCGGGTCGATAATCCGCATACCAAGCCGCTGCCGTTCTGGGAGCGGCTGCTGCGAGAGATAGCGGCCACGGACCCGCACGTGATCTTCCTGGCCGAGGCGTTCACCAGGCCTGCGATGATGCGCGCGCTCGCCATGATCGGCTTTCACCAGTCGTACACGTATTTCACCTGGCGCAGCTCGGCGGCCGAGCTCGCCGAATACATGACTGAGCTGGCTGGCCCGGCCGCCGCCTACATGCGGCCGAACTTCTTCGTCAATACCCCGGACATACTGAGCGGGTATCTGCAGCACGCCAACCCCGCCGCGTTCAAGGTGCGCGCCGTGCTCGCCTCGATGCTCGCTCCCTCATGGGGCGTCTACTCGGGATTCGAGCTGTGCGAGAACTCCCCGCTCAGGCCCGGCAGCGAGGAGTACCTGGACTCGGAGAAATACCAGTACCGCCCGCGCGACTGGGCGCTGGCGGCGCGCGTGAACCTGGGTATCTCGCCGTTCATTACCCAGCTGAATGCGATCAGGCGAGCGCATCGTGCGTTGTCACAGCTCCGCAATCTCCGGTTTCATTTTGCGGACCGGCCGGAGATTCTATGCTTTTCTAAGAGTGTCGGCGCGCAGCCTGGCGCCCTTGGCGGCGATACGGTTCTGGTCGTAGTCAACCTCGACCCGCACCAGCCGCGTGAGGCCACGGTTTGGTTGGACCGAGCCGCTTTCGACTTCGACGTCGGGGCGGGATTGCTGGTAACTGATGAGCTGACCGGTGAGTCTTACCGATGGGGCGAGGCTAACTACGTACGGCTGGATCCGGCACGCGCTCCAGCGCATATCTTTACGGTTACCGCCGATTAGCCAGGCGACGGGGCCAGGCTGGCCTGACGCAAGTCATAAAAACCCTCAGCAAGTAAGGAATTAGTAGGAGACACCCCGTGGCACAGCCGGAACCAGCGCGGCACGGATCGCCCGCGCCGCAGACCCCCTTCCTGCCGAGCGTCGCGGCTCCCAACGAGCCGGTGCCGAACTCCTTCTCCTTCGACAAACCGCGCGATCCGCGGTGGTACCAGCACGCGGTCTTCTATGAGGTCCTCGTCCGCGGCTTCCACGACTCCAACGGTGACGGCACCGGCGACCTGCGGGGCCTGATCTCCCGGCTCGACTACCTGCAGTGGCTCGGGATCGACTGCATCTGGCTGCTGCCGATCTACAACTCGCCACTCCGCGATGGCGGGTACGACATCGCGGACTTCATGGCCGTCCTGCCCGATTTCGGCACTATCGGCGACTTCGTGGAACTGGTCGAGGAGGCTCATGCCCGCGGCATCAGGGTCATCGCCGACCTGGTCATAAACCACACCAGCGATCAGCACCCCTGGTTCCAGGCGTCCAGGTCTGACCCAGAGGGCCCGTTCGGCGACTTCTACATGTGGTCAGACTCCGACGACAAGTACCCCGACGCCCGGATCATCTTCGTCGACACGGAGCAGTCCAACTGGACCTTCGACCCGGTCCGCGGGCAGTACTACTTTCACAGGTTCTTCTACCACCAGCCTGACCTGAACTACGAGAATCCCCTGGTTCAGGACGCGATGCTCGAGGTACTGCGATTCTGGCTCGACCTCGGCATCGACGGCTTCCGGCTGGACGCGGTCCCCTACCTCTACGCGCGCGAGGGTACGAACTGCGAGAACCTGAAGGAAACCCACGAGTACCTGAGGCGGGTCAGGACCGAGGTGGACCGGCTCTACCCGGACCGAGTGCTGCTGGCCGAGGCTAACCAGTGGCCTGATGACGTGGTCGAGTACTTCGGCGATCCCAGCGCCGGCGGCGACGAGTGCCACATGGCCTTCCACTTCCCGCTGATGCCGCGGATCTTCATGGCCGTGCGCAGGGAGCAGCGCTACCCGATCTCGGAGATCCTCGCCAAGACGCCGCAGATTCCCTCCGGCTGCCAGTGGGGGATCTTCCTGCGCAACCACGACGAGCTGACCCTGGAGATGGTCACCGACGACGAGCGCGACTACATGTACGCCGAGTACGCCAAGGACCCGAAGATGAAGGCCAACATCGGGATCCGGCGCCGCCTAGCCCCGCTGCTCGACAACGACACGAACCAACTCCAGCTGTTCACAGCCTTGCTGCTGTCGCTGCCTGGCTCGCCGGTCATGTACTACGGCGACGAGATCGGCATGGGGGACAACATCTGGCTCGGCGACAGGGATGGCGTCCGGACGCCGATGCAGTGGACGCCGGACCGCAACGGCGGCTTCTCGCGCTCGGATCCGCAGCGGCTCTACCTGCAACCCAATATGGACCCCATCTACGGCTACCAGGCCATCAATGTCGAGGCACAGGAGCGCAACACCGGCTCGTTGCTGCACTGGACGCGCAGGGTGATCGAGATCCGCAAGCGCCATCCGGTATTCGGGCTCGGCAAATACTCCGAGCTGACCAGCTCGAATCCGAGCGTGCTCGCGTTCATCAGGGAGTACGCCGATTCCGGGCCCGGCAGCGCGGAGGGTAATCCGATCCTGTGCGTGAACAATCTGTCCAGGTTCCCGCAGCCGGTGGAACTCGACCTGAGCAGGTTCAACGGCTACACCCCGGTCGAGTGCATGGGTGGCGTCGCGTTCCCGCCCGTCGGTGAGCTGAGCTACCTGCTCACGCTGCCCGGGCACGCCTTCTACTGGTTTGTCGTGCAGCCGCCGAGCTAGCCGGATCCGGCCCGGATACACCAGAAACAACCCACCCTGGATCAGGCCCGGCCACTGCCTGATGCTTGACTCGTCTGGTGACGCAGGCCGCGCTCGCTGATCTGCTCTCGCAATGGCTCCCTGCCCAGCGCTGGTTCGCGGGCAGCGGGTCCAGTTTGCGCCAGGTCGAGATAACCTCCGACGTCCAGCTGGCGGCGGGTGACCCCGAGCTGCGGCACCTGATGGTCGAT
>WNFF01006334.1_pt1 | contig 16893 bp, 13 predicted proteins | sample 5400441 | NCBI WGS metagenome assembly WNFF01 (sample SAMN13153345, study PRJNA577476) | soil metagenome | isolation source: 120 cm saprolite under Douglas fir tree site 2 hole 3 replicate 1 | place: USA:California | collected 2015-04-18 | reverse complement strand
TAGTCCCGGGCTGCCGGTCGGGAATCTGAGTTCTCCGTTCTTTGGACAGTCCATCGCGCTGGGGGGACCATTCTCTTCCGCCTCATCGAACCGGCGCGTGGATTTGCAGGTGATGTTCTCGTTCTAGGATTCAGCCGTCAGCCATCAGCCGTCGGGCAGAGCAACAGCCTAAGCATTTAGGGCTCTTCCTGATGGCTGACCGCTGAAGACCTCACTGGCAGTTTATGCCCTGTGGAGGCGAAAGCGCCGTCAGCACGTTCTGATTGGGATAGCTGTAAGCGCCGCCCAGCGCGGATGAGGGCGATTGGAATTCGAACCAAGGCAGGAGCGCTTCGTTCTGCGGATGATAAGTCCTGCTGTTCGTCCGGATAGCAATGGTCGCGTCCGGCAGGCCTTCGATTGCGTCTCCCACTTCCATGTCATTCTGGCAGTTTCCGTTTTGCGAAAGCCACCACGGTGTAATGCCGTGAACCCCGTCGCTGCCCACAAAAGGATCATTCAAGCTCTCGGTAATCTCGTGGCTGAGCGCGGTAATGTCTCCAAACCCGGGTGCGAAAAGGCCGGGACTGATCCAGCTCGAGTAATTGAAGACGTAGCGTTTCTCGCGGAAATTGTTGCCCGCATCACCGGGTTCAGAATCGTAGGTGTGGAAGCCGAGGACGCAGCAGTGGTTTGGATTCCCGTCGAGATAAAGATAAGTATTGGGAAAAAGGAAAGTGGAGATGTCGCCGGTAGTGATGTCCCGAGCCTGTTCCGCGGCACCCACCAGAGTTGTGGCGTCGTTCGCAGCCGCGGAGAATAACAGTTTCGAGAAAGCCTTGATGTCCACCAGAACAAAGGCGCAGCAGGAGCCATCGGGATTCAGCGCGAAATAATATGAGCCCCTCCGAATGGAAAGCCTGCGCTCCGCCTTGACCGAAGGTTTCAGCAGCGTGTGCCAGTCGGGCTGCATCTGGTTGTAGAACTCGGCCCGCTGCACCGCATCTGCAAACTGCGTAGGCACGTCACTGCTGGTGTAATCCGCATTCTGGAATACCGGAGAGTTGACGACCGCGCTGACAAAGGGCCGCACCGAATAGTGAAGCCGATGTCCGTCCACCACGCGCACTGCACCGTCGTAATCGAGCAGATCGAGTGAAACCGGCACAATGGGGGCATTGAATGTCGTCGTTCCTCCCGTATCAGGACCACCGCCGGCCATGGTGAAAAGCCACTTGCGCCGGGGATTCCCCTGAGCGTCGAATCCCGAGACCTGGAACTCGCCCGCAAAGGTCCGGATGGAATCAATGCTAGTCGCGGGCGTCAGCGCCGAATGAATGGTGCGTGGCGAGACGGCAATCGTTTTTCCGCGGGGAATCACGGTCGTGAACGCGCGATGGGCGCTCGAAAGCGTCGCCGCGATCTGGTCTTTATTCTCCGCCGAGGTTTGCGCGAACGCCGGGCACACGCCCGGCAAAAATGAGCACAGAACGAATGAGCGCAGAACGAATGAGCGCAGAACAAATGAGCGCTGAACCGGGGAGAATGTTTTACTTGTCCACAAAGCCTCAACCGCCTGCCATAAAACTACTTGGATGCGATGAGACTTGCAATTCTGTTTTGTAAAAATGTAATGAATTTGTCATTCCGAACCCGCCTTGCGGGAGAGGAACCTGCTGTTATTTCGGCCGCGTGATCGCGCCTTCCGACGCCGATGAAACTAGCGCGCAGTATTTTCCGAAGACTCCGGTTGCATAACGCGGCTTTGGCGGTTTCCACCGCGCCATTCTGCGATGGATCTCGGCATCGCTGATTTCGATTTCCAACACGCGCTGGTTCGCGTCAATACGAATCGTATCCCCTTCGTGCACGGCTGCAATTGGGCCGCCCAGTGCCGCTTCTGGAGAAACGTGTCCCATCATTAAGCCATGAGTAGCGCCGCTGAATCGGCCATCTGTGATCAGCGCGACTGACCCGCCAAGTCCTTCGCCGACGATGGCGCCAGTCACGCTGAGCATTTCGCGCATGCCCGGCCCGCCGCGTGGGCCTTCGTTGCGTATGACGACTACGTCTCCAGCTTTGATCCGTTTGCCCGTCACAGCGGCCATCGCTTCTTCTTCGGACTCGAACACCCGCGCTGGCCCGCGATGGCTCAGCCGCTCATGCCCACTGATTTTTGCCACGCATCCCTCTGGCGCCAGGTTCCCACGCAGGATCACAAGTCCGCCAGTCGCCTTCAGCGGTTTGTCGAGGGGCGCGATTACCTCCTGGTCTGGAGTCTCCACGGAAGCCGCGGCTTCTTCGCCAATCGTCTTTCCGCTTACCGTCATCGCATTCTCATGCAGTTTTTTCCCGAGCAGCAAGCGGTGCGCCAGCAAACGAATCCCGCCTGCCCGGTGCATGTCTGCTGCGACGAATCTCCCGGAAGGCTTCAAGTCGCACAGCAGCGGCGTGCGCTCGCTGACTTTTTGGAAGTCGTCAATCTCCAGCGGAACTCCCGCTTCGCGCGCAATGGCCAGCAGATGCAGCACTGAGTTGGTCGATCCTCCAGTGGCCGCGACCGACGCAATCGCGTTTTCAAACGCCTGCCGCGAGAGGATGTCTTTTACTTTGGCCCCGCTCTTTAGCAGATTGAGCACGACCTCGCCGCAGCGAAATGCAATCTCATCCTTTTGCGGATCCATGGCCGGCACGCTGTTGAATCCCATCGGTGACAATCCAATCATCTCCATCACCGTGGACATGGTGTTCGCCGTATATTGCCCGCCGCACGCGCCCGCACCGGGACAGGCGACATTTTCGATTTCCAGCAGATCGGCGTCGCTGATTTTCCCCGCGGCATTGGCGCCGACCGCTTCGAACACATCCTGAATGGTCACGTCTTTCCCGCGATAATTCCCCGCCGCAATAGTCCCGCCGTAAAGCACCAGCCCCGGCAGATCGAGACGCGCCATCGCCATCGCTGCCGCGGGAATCGTCTTATCGCAACCGACCACGCACACGACAGCGTCGAACAACTGCCCCCGGCAGACCAGTTCAATAGAATCCGCAATCACTTCGCGGCTTACCAGCGACGCGCGCATTCCCTCCGTGCCCATAGTCTCGCCGTCGCTGATGGCGATAGTGTTGAACTCCATCGGTGTGCCCCCGGCCGCGCGAATGCCTTCTTTCACCTTCGCTGCCAATCGGCGCAGGTGGAAGTTGCACGGCATGGTTTCAATCCAGGTGTTGGCGACGCCGATCAGCGGTTTGGTGAGGTCTTCGCCGGTAAAGCCGATGGCTTTGAACATGGCGCGCGACGGAGCTCGGTCACGCCCATCAGTGATAAGGCGGCTGCGGTGTTTCAGGTCCATAGGATTAAAAGACTACGACAGAGCAGCAGAAAGCGAAAGCTCTGGACTTAAGACGCTTACCACGGAGACACGGAGACACGGAGAAAGTCAGTCACAAAACCCTTCTTACAATTCCGTTCTTGAGCACACCAACATTGAAGTTGATGATCAGGCCGATTTTCTTTCCGCTCAGGCGTAAGTACGTAAGTAGTTGAGCTTGGTGAACGGGCAAGATGTGCTCTACCGCTTTAAGTTCGACAACAACCGAGTCCTGAACCACAATATCCAAGCGGTAACCACAATCGAGTTTGAGTCCTTTGTACTCGACTGGAAGCTCAACCTTGTCGTTGAAAAACCAAATCGCGAAGGTGCAATTCATGGCAAAAGCACCGTTCGTAAGCCGGCTCCAGGAGACCGGGCCCAAGCTCTCGATGAACTTCTATGCCCGCACCAATGATGGTCTCCGTGAGCTGTTCTTCAATCAACATGATTGATCTGCCTTTCTCCGTGCCTCCGTGTCTCCGTGGTGCAAATGGTTTAAATATCGTAACTATCACGGCATCCTGAGGGCTGTAACGAATGACCCGAAGAATGCCTTTTGGGTGTGGAAAAAGCCTCTCTGGCATGACCGCGAGTCCTCAGGTAAGCTTCGTCTCATGAGAGGACGTATCGCGGTCACTGCGCTGATGGTTTTCCTGGGCACAACGCTCCTCGCCCAGAAGCAGGAAATCGTCTGGAGCGATCAGGAAAAGCCCATCGCCGAGCAGCTACGCAACATTCGCAACCTGCCCGACGACGTTCGTGTCCAGACAACGAAAAATCTGGCGCTGCAAATTCGCCGGCTTCCTGCCGTGCCTAACAAACTTCGTCTGGCCATGGGACTCGCCGGTCGCGCGACCGAGGGCGACTTCGGACATGACACGCTACAGGAAGTCGCAACCACTCTAGCCGAAGCAATCCAAGAGCAGCCGCCTAGGGAACAAGGCGCCTATCTCGAACTTGCCGGTCTGGTCCGCTACGAGCACGTGAACGCTTCGCTCGATTCACCCCAGTTCGCGGCGGCAATGGCCAAGCTCGAAGCCGACGACCAGCATCGCAATGAAGCCAACTTCACCCTGACCGACCTGAGCGGAAAGACCTGGACGCTGAAAGATCTGCGGGGCAAAGTAGTGATGCTGAATTTCTGGGCCACCTGGTGCCCTCCCTGCCGCAAAGAAATGCCTGACCTCGAAGCCCTCTACCGCCGGTTCGGGCCGCAGGGGCTGGTCATTCTCGGGATCTCCGATGAAGATGCTGCCAAGGTGCAGCCCTTCACTGCCCAGCAGAAAGTCACTTATCCAATTTTGCTCGACCCTGGCCGCAAAGTGAATGAGCTATTCCAAATCGACGGCATTCCCAAGACGTTTATCTACGACCGCGAAGGCAAGATCGTCGCCGAGTCGATCGATATGCGGACGCAGAAGCAGTTCCTGGGGATGTTGGCGCAGGCGGGATTGCAGTAACGGTGTCAGCGTCTCCCCGGACGAGGGCGCCCGTGGCTACATGTGAGCGAAGTTTTTGGCAGGTTGTTACGCCATCGCCGCACCAGTCGAGTGCCCATTCGCACCCGCCGAAGCAGGCGGATGCGGGCCTGAGAATCCGGAGGCGGCTTCCAGCATTTCGGGCGTGGGGACACCGACGCGCACATCGCTTACATCCACAATCGCGTGCCAGTCGCGGCAGAGCTGTCCGATCTGCTTGGGATTGACCTCCAGCAGCAAGTCGGCACGATGGCCGGGGCCTACGGGGCCGGCATGCACGTAATGGATCTCGAGGCCGCGTCGGGAGACGGCAGTCAGGATTCGCATCAGCGTGCCTTGCGTGTTGCGATAGTGGATGTGAAATGCGTGCATGATTTTTCTCCCCAAAATCTAATTCATGTGGAGACGGGCGCTCTCACCCGTCCTCGTGCCCGCAAGCCCGATCTTTTCTGCTGGCAGCTTGTCGAAATTCCCTCGCTGCCAAAAGCATGTCGAGCTTCGCTCGACCGGGCAGGTGAGGGCACCTGCCCCTGCGTAAATCTTTTTATTCGTCGTCGAACAGCATCTCCGAAAGCGCTGCCCCCGCTGGGACCATCGGATACACATTCGCTTCCGGAGCGCAATCAAACACCAGCAGTTCCGGTTCGGACGACTTCAGAAAGCGCTCCAGCGCGTCGCCGGTTTCGGCGCTCACTGGATATTCGGCCATCGCGTCTTCATTCAGCCGCTCGGCGTTGATGCGATAGGCCTTCGCGATCTCGACAAAGTCCGGATTGTCGCTGAGATCGGTCTCGGCATAATTGCGCTGATAAAAAAGCTGCTGCCACTGCCGCACCATACCGAGATATTTGTTGTCCACGATCACCAGCTTGATCGGCAGATTCAGACGGCGCACCGTGGCCAGTTCCTGAATGTTCATCTGAAAGCCGCCGTCGCCGGAAACACAAAGCACGGTCGTGTCAGGCTTCGAAAGTTGCACCCCAACCGCCGCAGGCAACGCAAATCCCATCGAACCAAGTCCGCCTGAGGTAATGAAGCCACGCGGTGACGCGGAACGATAGCGCTGCGCCGCCCACATCTGGTGCTGGCCCACGTCGGCGATGACAACGCTGTTTTCGGGCAGCCGGCCAAAGAGTTCGTCCAGGAAGCGGACCGTCAATTGCGAAAGTCCACGAGGATCAAGCTCCGCGCGATCAGGCCCGCAAGCCAGCGCACGCCACTCAGTCCAATCAGGCAACTTCACGCCCTGGGTTTTTTTATGAAAAGCCGGAATCGTCTGCGCCAGATCGCCAATCACCGGCAATTCACATTGACGCACCCGGTCAAGCTGAGCCGGATCAATTTNNTCGAAGTGAACAATCTTCGCATTCGGAGCAAAGCGCGTTGGATCGCCGGTGACGCGATCGTCCAGCCGCGCCCCAAACACCAACAGCAGATCGTTCTCATGCAGCGCCATATTGGCGGCGCGAGTGCCGTGCATGCCGACCATCCCAAGGTAATACGGTGCGGAAGGCACAACCGCCCCCAGCCCATGTACCGTGGCAAACGCCGGAATGTTTAAGTAGTCGAGAAGGTGCCGCAGTTCGGGGATCGCGCCGGAAAGCTTTGCGCCGGCTCCGATCAGCGCCACCGGCTTCTTGGCCTGTTGCAGCAGCGCGACCAGCGCGTCGCCAAACGCTGCCCCCGCTTGGCCATCCAAAGCTTGAGCGTCCGACGGACGCGGCTTCGGCGCGAACTTCACGGGGCCTGCAAATTCCATCTTAGCTTTAAGAAAGTCGGTCGGGATATCAATCACCACCGGCCCCGGACGTCCCTCACGCGCCCAATAGAATCCCTCGGCAATCGCCGATGGAATTTCTTCAATAGATTTCACCAGCCGGCTCCACTTGGTGAGCGAGAGCGTCAGTCCGAAAACGTCGGTTTCCTGGAATGCGTCGGTCCCGATCAAAGCGCTGCGGACCTGCCCAGTGATGCAGACTAGCGGTACCGAATCCATTTTCGCGTCAGCGATTCCGGTAACCAGATTCGTCGCCCCAGGTCCGCTAGTGGCAATCGCGACACCGACTTTGCCAGTGGCTCGCGCATGACCTTCGGCAGCGAACACCGCGCCCTGCTCATGACGCGTAAGAATGTGGCGGATGCCGCTGCCCTCGAGCGCGTCATACAAAGGCATGATCGCGCCGCCGGGGTATCCGAACACCAGATCCACACCCTCGGCGCGCAAACACTGCAAAAAGATTTCGGCTCCTCTAAGCATTCACGACCGTTTTCTCCTGGGCAGGCTCGGCCTTGGTGGTTTGCTTGCCCGGATCTTTTTGCAGCCACGACATCATGCTGCGCAAGTTCGCTCCGACCGCTTCGACCTGATGACTCTTCGCGCGCAAACGTGCCGGCCTGAATGTCGGCAAGAATCTTCTTCATCGCAGCGCGAGTTTCGTCACCCACAACTTTCGGTCCACGGGTCAGGTCGCCATACTCAGCTGTGTTCGAGATCGAGTAGCGCATCCGGTCCAGGCCGCCCTCGTAAATGAGATCGACAATCAGCTTCATTTCATGAATGCACTCAAAGTACGCGATCTCCGGCTGATAACCGGCCTCGATCAACGTTTCAAAACCTTTCTTCATCAGCGAGGTCAGTCCGCCGCAGAGCACGGCTTGCTCACCGAACAAATCGCTCTCGGTTTCTTCTTTAAATGTGGTCTGCAAAACTCCGGCCCGAGTCGAGCCGATGCCGTAGGCATACGCGAGCGCAAGTTCGTGCGCCCGCCCGCTGGCATCCTGCTGAATGGCAATCAGCGACGGCACGCCTCGCCCTTCGGCATAAACCCGCCGCAGCAGGTGGCCAGGACTCTTGGGCGCGATCATGACCACGTCCACATCCGCAGGAGGAACAATGGCTTTGAAGTGAATACTGAATCCATGCGAGAAGCCGAGAATTTTTCCCTTGGTGAGGCCCGGCTTGATCGCCGACTCGTAGAAGTCAGCCTGGGTCTCGTCAGGAGTAAGGATCTGGATCCAGTCCGCTTTCTTGGCGGCTTCGGCGGGCGCGAGCACTGTGAACCCGTCCGCCTTCGCCTGCGTGGCGCTCCCGCGGGTCGGATCCAGCCCGATAATCACGTTGTATCCGCTGTCGCGGAGGTTCTGGGCCTGGGCGTGTCCCTGGCTGCCGTAACCGAAGACGGCGATGGTTTTGCCCTTGAGGGCTGCTGGATTGGCGTCGCGCTCGTAGAAGATGGTGGCCATGATTTACGCTCCGATCAGTGCATACCGACCGGTCGGTCGGTATGGCGATGTTAGCCGCCGCCCCGCCAATTGTCAATAGTTTCGTGATTACATGGTCGGACTGTATGACGCGCTGTGTGACGTGCTGTATATTGATCGGCAAATGGTCCGCGAGTCCGCCCTCGATCCCCGCCAGGAAATCCTCCGCACCGCCGCCCGCTTGTTCCAGCAGCAGGGCTACGACGGCACTTCCATGAACGACGTGGCGGCTGCCCTAAAGCTAAGTAAAGGCGGACTTTACCACCATTTCCAGAGCAAAGACGAGATCCTCTTCAATCTGATGAGCCATGCCATGGACATCACCGAGGAGCAGGTCATCGCCCCGGTCAAGGCCATCGCCAATCCCGAGGAACGGCTGCGGGCACTCATCAGCCGCCACATCGGCGTAGTGCTGAGCGAACGCGATCGCGAGATTACGGTAATGCTGCATGAGAACCATCCGCTGACGCCCGCCCTGCGCAAGCGGATCAATGCACGCAAGAAAGATTACGTGCATTTCGTCGAGAACCTGATTGGTGAAGTGCAAGCTCAGAGAGCGGTCGGATCGCCCCCGGGTTTATCAAAGAAGACCGTCACTCCCCGCGCCGCCGCCTTCGCGCTACTGGGGATGATCAACTGGATCTACCAGTGGTATCGGCCTGAAGGCAGCCTGCAGGAAGAAAGCCTGGTCCAGCAGTACACGGAGATTTTTTTCCAGGGAGCATTCGGGTGAGCATTCGTCGGGTGAGCATCGGGTGAACATGGCGATGACCGAAGTTTTTGCGCTCGACGAACTGCTCGCGAAACGACTTCAGGCTAGACGCTCCTACCTCGAATTCCTCCGCGTTCCCGCCATGAGCGCCGGAGTCTATGTCCTCCCCGCCGGAGCCCCCGATCCGCAGCAGCCGCACCACCAGGACGAAATCTATTACGTAGTCCGCGGCAAGGCGAAAATGCGTCTGGTGTCCAAGGAACACGATGAGGAACGAGCCGAGGAACGTTCCGTCGGCGAGGGAAGTGTGATCTTCGTGGAGGCTGGGCTGGAGCATCGCTTCTTCGATGTGGAGCAGGAGTTGGTGGTGCTGGTGGTGTTCGCGCCGGCGGAGAGCAATTAGGGTTGGGGCCGATCTCTTCAAAGCGCAAGGAGCCTGTCCCCAGCGAAATTGAAGGCGAGTGATGTCGTGAATTTGGTGTGAGGGTAGTATTCTCCGGCCTACATGATGATGTAGGCCGGAGATGTGTTGAGTTTCCTTAGAACAGGTATTTCAGGACAAACTGAATCTGCCTTGGCGTGTAGTTCTGCGACACGTTGGTAACCTTGCCGAAGTTTCCTGTGCCTTTAGGCTGCCATGTATTGCCCGGGTTCGCAAAACTGCCAGTGTTGGTCAAGTTGAAAAATTCCGTCCGGAATTGCAGTGTGGACCCTTCCGTCACCTTGAAGTTCTTGAAGAGCGAGAAATCAAAGTGCCGGAAATGGGGGCCATACAATTGGTTTTTCCGTTCGGTCCCAATTGTCCCCAGGGGCTGTTGCGCGAAGGCCGCTGGGTCGAACCAATAGACGCCTGGACCGCCGCCCACGCCAGGATTGGACAGGTTGGGATCGCCAACTCTATCGGGACGGTCGGGGTTGGTAAAGTAGCGAGCTCCAGACCGGCCCGGGCCCGGATTAATGATGGAGAAGGGTTCACCGGTTTCCCAAATATCAATGAAGTTTACCTGCCATCCCTTCGCGACCCCGCCCTCGACTCCGCTCAAGGACTTGCCGAAAGGGATTTCATAGTTAGCAGCCATAGCGATACGATGGCGGATGTCAACGTCGCTATTTCCGCGATCAATCTTAGAGATTTGATTTGGGAGTACCCCCAGCCCATCACCATTCTCATTGCTCAGACCAGTAACGTCGTCGATTCCATGAGCCCAGGTGTAGTTGATGTTGAAAGTCAGGCCGTGCTGTAAGCGCCGTTCAAAAGAGGCCTGAAGAGCGTTGTAGGAGGAATTCCCCGTCGTGAAGTATTCGCCAATGCTTCCGGTAATGCTCGGCAACTGTGCGAAGAAGGGACGCAGTGGCTGCAGACAGTTGGCCTGGGCTAAACTGGTGGCAAGTGCCAGACAGTTAGCGGTGGCCGGTCCCAGCGGAGGACCGTTGAGATCGCCCACCACCCAGCCCAAATGTCGGCCTAACATTCCGACATAGCCTACTGTCAGGACGTTGCCCGAAAAATCCTTTTGGATGTTGAGATTGAACTGTTGCAAGGAAGTGTTCTTGAAATCCAGAGACACCGCATCCGGAATCGACACTGGAGATGTTGCGCTGGCGGGAGCCGGAGGCTGCAGCCCCTGCGACAATGCGCGGGTCCCGTTGTAAACAAACACAGAAATAAATGGTGGATTCTTCTGGGTTACGTTGGAGGTGTAATTCTCGGGAACATAACTGATTCCATACCCTCCGCGCACCACCATTCCTCGTCCCACGGTTGCGGCGAAGCCGATACGCGGAGCGATATTGTTGTATTGAGTCTTGAGGCCGCCACCCTGGCTCACCCCATTCACCCCAGCGAGAATGATGCTGCCAGTGTTGGGATCGAAGTTCGCCATTCGGTTCTTTTCCTCAATCATGGGTGTGAACACGTCGTAGCGGACGCCGAGATTCAATGTAAGCCAGTTCTTGACGCGCCAGTCGTCTTGGACAAAAATGCTGGGCTCCCAAAAACGATAATGGGGCACGTTTAACTCGTTGATGCGAGTGGTGACTCGAGACGTTCCCTGGAGCAGGGATGGCAGATCCGGGAAGGCCCAGGTGCCCACTCCGGAGTTGCTTTGTCCCTCGGTGGCTAGCCGGCGAATGAGTGTCGAGCCCATCTTGATGTTTTGCCGACCGCGCGTATACGTCACTGTGCCGGAGTACTGATACGTGTTGTCAATATCAGAAATTGGCACAAACTGATCATCGCCCAAAGGAGCGTAACCACCATTGTCAAACGTCACCTGCGACAACCCCGAGTCCAAGGGACTGGTATTCACACCGGGCATTCCCAGCTTCTGGCTTACGTTGGTCCCGAAGTTCAGAGGAAAGGACCCGTTGTTGGTTCTCAGATAACCTGCTTTTAGTTCCAGCAGGAGGTTGGAATTGAAAATATGGGTGTAATCGATCTGCAGCTGCTGCGCTTTGTCTGGAGCCTGTCCCGAGAATCCAAAAAATAGTCCGCCAGGATTTACCGTTACACCATTGATAGTGACGTTTGGAAATGCTCCCGGGAAAAAGGTGCTTACGTTGTTGTAGGTGTAGCGGGCGAAGAAAGAGTTGTTGCTATTGAATCGGTGATCCACGCGAAGGTCAAACGTGCTGCTGTTCTGAATTTTGTTCAGATTTGGGGTCGTGAAATTATTTGACGTTGCGCCCGATCCGCCAGTGTTGGGCGCTGGGAACATCTTAAAATATTCAAGGCCAACAGGATCAATCGTGGTGATTGTCGGCCCACCGATGTCGGAAAAGTCTCCCGGATTCTGTTCTTCAAACAGCGTCGGCACGGTTAATTGTCTCGACGGTTGGCCGCTGACCAGACGGAATCCTTCGTAGTCGCCAAAGAAGAAGGTTTTGTCCTTGATGATGGGCCCGCCGACGCTGCCACCGTACTGGTTTTGGCGGAGTTCAGGCTTGGAAGAACCTTGCTTGTCGAAGTAGGAATGAGCATCGAACTTGTCGTTGCGGAAATACTCATAGAGTGAGCCGTGGAGTTGATTCGTCCCGGCCTTAGTGATCACATTGATAACCCCGCCGGCGGTGCGCCCGACCTCCGCGGTATAGTCGTTGGTCTGAACCCGGAATTCCGCAATTGCATCCACCGAAGGGCGCACACCGATCCCCCCGATGATGCGTTCATTGTTGTCCATACCGTCGATCATTTCATTATTGATCACGTCGGACTGTCCATTTACGGAAATCGCCGACGTCTGACGCCGGTCATCTGGTCGCGTGCCGCTGGTTAAGCCAGCTGGCGGTCCTTCGTTGGCTCCAGGAACCGCCTGCGCGAGCTGAACGAAGTTGCGGCCGTTCAGCGGCAGATCCTGCACCGCCTGCGAGGTCACCGTGCTGCTGAGGGTTGAACTGTCGGTCTGAAGCAGCGGAGTCGAAGCCGTGACTTCCACAATTTCGGAGGTTTGTCCCGCCTGCATGGTCGCGTCAACCCGAGTACGGTCGCCGGATGCTAGTGTCAACGTTTGTACTCTAAAGGTTTTGAAACTCGGGGCCTCAACTTTGACGGAATAGGTCCCCGGTGGCAGCAAATTAATAACGAAGTCACCGCTCGTGCTGCTTTGGGCGGTACGAGTTAATCCAGTGCCAACATTCGTAATTGAAACTTTCGCATCGGCTATTACAGCTCCAGTGGGATCGTGTACAGTTCCCACCACATCGGCGGTCGCTACCTGTGCGTTTGCAGAAAGTGCCCAGAGTACCATCACGCCTACGATAGAAAGAGATTTGCCTACGCAGCGGATCAAATTAGCACCTCGAGAGAACTGAATTATCGAGGCAAGCACGGGCAAGGTCGAGGCAATGCGGTTGACCTTCCCGTCATCACACGTGTGAAGTTTGCCTTACTAGTCAAAACGTATTTCTGGGTAACATACGTTGTCAAGCCAGAAAATCGGTTGTCTTGACCGAGGTCAATGCTCCAGGATCTTTTTTTTGGCTTTACGATTCTGAGATCCGATCCGCGGCGTCCAGCACGAACCTCTCATAACGCTAAAAGCTTTTAGGTCAACTTTCTTTCAGCCAACTTTTTTCTAACCCGCGCGTCTTGGATTGGACACTAAAAGCCTTTAGCTTTTTAAGGTTGCTCCGGCTATTTTTTTACATCATCCGCAACTGCGCCTGCCGTGAGCGAAGTCGAAGGAGTTGGGCGACCTCAGCTGCGGTGGCGCATAGATGGATCCGCGCCCAAGGGCTGCTCATCTGGTCTTCTGGTGCGAAATCTTGCTACCGGTCGCGGCGAAACAGCGTGGCGGTCACGCCATCGGCGTGACCCAGTTTCGATGCCACGAATCCTTCGTCGGAGAATCGTCCCACTAACCACGGAGTGAAAGTGTCTCCCTGGTCGCGGGTGACGAACACGAATTGGCTGGCGGGTTCGAGGACTTTGGATGACACATCTTCCATGTAGCGAATGTTATCGCTATCGAGCCGCACCGGGATCAGAACAATCCGCCCGGGGATGGGATACTTCGAGAGTGGACACAGTAACGGACTGTCGGGGTCGATGTCGAAGTCCCAGGTGACCTTGGCCGATTCGATGAGACCAGGGCGCACCAGCACCGGCGTTTTGTCGCCAAGATTAGCAGCGCGGACCGCCTGCGCGGCCGCACGCCAATCTTCCAAGTGCGGATTCACCCACAGATGATGGCTTCCGAAGCTGGCGATGCCGGCAAGCACGACGCAGAAGCTGACGTAAACGCGTACCTTCTCGGGGAGCAAAGTGCGTATTCCCCAAGCGACGAGCAACGCCAATCCCAAAATTGATGGAAGGTAATACTTTTCCACGAAAAGCTTGAAATCGGTTAGCCGGGAAAACACAAACAACGTGACAATCGGTATCAGCAGCCAGCTAAGCAACAAGACTGCCGTATCGGAGGCCATCGCAGGCTGCGGGCTCACACTGATTCTCCGACACAAAATGTAACCCAGCAGCAAGCCGGCGAAGATTCCCGCTCCCAGCGCGGCTGGCATGATCGAAGAGACCAATTCCCCGAAATCCGGAGTGGGCAAGAAAACCAACCTGGAGGAACCCCGGCTGACCAGAATCGCATTCACAATGAGCGGAGAAATCAGGACGCCAATAGATACCGCGGCCACGATCAGTTTGTACCGGCGCACCGGCGCGCCGGAGCGTACTCGATGCAGCGCATATGCTGCATGGACCAGGTAAAGCGGCGCGAACAGATAATGGAAGTAGAGAATGGCAGCGGCCAGGCCTGCGTATCCCAACATGTTCCGCATCCGGCCGGTGTCCAGCCAGCGCACCAGTTGCAGCATGCTGCCCACAACCACCAACAGCCCAAGTGCGTAGGGGCGCGCGTTCGCTGCCGTTTTCGACATCTCTTGCAGAGATGCGAACACGACCAAAGCCAGCACGCCAGTTTCCCGGTCGAAGAGGCGTGTACCCAATCGGAAGAGCAACCAGGTTGTGCCGAGAGCAGCGAACAGGGAAGGCAAACGCAGTGCGATCTCGCTCTGTCCTCCGACGCGAACGGCAGCCGCGGCGATGAGTGTGTACAGGAGATTCTGTCCTGGCCAGAATTGACTGCGCGATATGGACGGCCCGATTCCTTTGCACACGCTCCAAAACGTCACCGTCTCATCCAGCCAAAGGCTGGCGGTCATGGGGGCAACCCAGAGACGAAGGGCGGCCGCCGCCGCAAGTGCGAGGTATATTTTTAGGCGATGGGATTCGTCGGGCGCCGCGCGAACGTCGGGCGATTTTGTTAGATTCATCGCCCACCCTCACACCGTCGCCGGTTCTTTCGCCGGGATCCAGTACACCTCTTCCTTGAGATGTTCCTTGGTGAAGCCGATGCGCTTCAGCATGCGCTTGCCGTTTTCGATCATGTCGGGATGGCCGCACAGGTAGGCGACGGAGTTGGTACCGTCGAGGCCCCACTGGTCGGCATACTTGCGCAGCACGTCGTCCACACGGCCGCGTTCTCCGTGCCACTTCTCGTCGTCCCACGGACGGCTTACTGTCGGCGCATATTTTAGCCACGGAACTTCGGCAGCGAACTTCACCAGTTCGTCGTTGTATCCGAATTCCCAGGAGCGGCTGGCGCCATTCAGCAGGAAGAGTCTCTGTTCGCCTTTGAAGGTGCCTTCTTTCCACCCGCGATACAGAGTGCGTACGTAACTCACAAACGGCGCCACGCCGGTGACGGTTGAAACCAGCAGATGATTGGTGCGGCCGCTCTTGGAATCGAGCGTGAACAGACCCTTCGACGATTTACGCATGAGCATCTCATCTCCCACTTGCAATTGGTAAAGCTTGGGAGTGAGTTCGCCTTGCGGCACCAGTTCGAAGAAAAATTCCAACTCGCTTTCCAGGGGCGAGGAAACGATGGAGTAGGCGCGCTCGATCCGTTTGATTTCGGTCTGCACGCCCAGCGTGGCATATTGTCCGGGCTTGAAGGTGAATGCCCCGCCGGGATCAACTCGAATCATCCAAAGATCAGAAGCGAAATCGGCACGCCGCAGTATTTTGGCCTTATAAAATTTGTCCCCAGGATTATCCATTTTGCCCTCAATCACGAAGTGACCACACAGTTTACAGGAGTGAAGCGCGAGTTGCAGCGATGGATTCGACCTGGAGCGCCTTAAGCATTGCTAGAGCCCTGGTCCACCCTCAGTCTTGCGCTTGGGTGGTTGCGGCTACAGGACTTTTCAACTGTTCGAGCTCACGCTGAGTCTGCTCCCACGACCTGCGATTTTTCTTGGTATGAAACGGAGCATTGAGGTCGGAATAGAACGCCAGGATGTTGCTCCGCAACTCGGGAGTTAGTTGCGCGAAATGATTTTCGCTCAGGTCATCCAACAGTTGAGCGTAGGTTTTGTCGGCCAGCGAGTACTCCGCCGCAGTGGTTGGGTGTCCGGTATCGCAATCGGTGTTAGGTAGGTCGAGGTTACCGTCGCGCACCTGGCGAAGCAACCGGCTGTAGTCGTTGAAAGTCAGATCCACGCTCTTGATGTACATATCTTCCGTCTGCGTGCTGGGGATCTTGAAGGCCAGCGCGCTAGCCGGACCAATTTTAGGAATAATTCGTAGAAAAAACGCCAGCACTCGTATACCGAAGCTGGGCCGGCGATAGCCCTTGCCCCAGTTTTTCTCGTAATTGGTGCGCGATAAGTGATAGAGGAACTGTTTCTCATTGAAATTCGGAGTGTCACGCACCAGTTCGTCATGCCGGTTGAGCAATGCGGCGCGCGTCATCTTAGGGATCGTCTTGCTGACCGCCCGGCGGAAGCTTTCGATAGCTGCGTCTTCGTCGTCCAGAACGTCTTCGAGTTTCAGTCCGTAGGTTTTCAAGAAGGCCTGTTCCAGCAGATGTTCCGAAACTTCGAAGCCGATGAAATCGTGGTAGCGATCGGAGGTATAACGGTTCTTCGCTACCTGCACCATGTCAAATCCGAATTCGGTGCGGATGTGCGCCTTGGGATCGTCCGCGTAGGTGACTGCATTGCCGTGTTTGGCCCTGAGCTTGGGAAATTCCAGCGCCACGATCTGATTGATGGTGGGATGACCCATATTATCGGAGGAGTAATGTGCAAGCGCCCCCAGCGCAAAAGCGTATTGATTGATGTCCGAAGCTTCCTCAAGCAGGGCAGTGACAAAATCCCCGCTGCGCACATAGTGAAGCAGGTCGCTGAAATATTTCTTACCGAATGGGTAATAGCCCATGTCCTGAATCAGGCTTCCGCCGTAGGCATACGCGTGCGCTTGCCTAAGTTCGTCCGGGGTGGCCTGCGGAAACCGCCGCAGGAGCATGGGCTGAATCTGGTCTTGCCACGCCAGATCTACAATTTGTTCGTGAGTGAGAACCGAGTAGGCTCCGGCTGGCTGAGAACTCAGGGTGGCGGCGACCAGCGCGATAATAAAGATAATGATCAGACGCAGAGTTTTCATGCCGGGCCATTGGATGCAGAAATGGATGAAGCCGCCATTACTTGCCCACCACCAATACAACAAAGGAATCGGGTAGGATCGAAGGCCGGGGACGTGGCTGCTGCTCGGTCGCTGCAGGGGGCGGACCGAATTTCG
>WNFF01002350.1_pt1 | contig 16903 bp, 14 predicted proteins | sample 5400441 | NCBI WGS metagenome assembly WNFF01 (sample SAMN13153345, study PRJNA577476) | soil metagenome | isolation source: 120 cm saprolite under Douglas fir tree site 2 hole 3 replicate 1 | place: USA:California | collected 2015-04-18 | reverse complement strand
TGCTGTTGGAGCGTCCGGGCGAAGTCGTCACACGCGAGGAGTTCGAGAAGAGGCTTTGGCCCGGAGACACATTTGTGGATTTCGATCACAGCCTCAACACCGCCATTAAGAAGTTGCGCCAAGCTTTGGGCGACAACAAAGAGAAGCCGCGTTTCGTTGAAACCCTCCCCAAGCGCGGCTACCGGTTCATCGGCAAGCCGGAGCACGCAGCGCCGCCGTCGCCCGCGAAGCCTCCGGCGCCATCTTCCTGGGTAGGCCAGTGCGCAAGACTCCGCGCTGATGGCAAACTCTCTTTCGCTCTGGTGTCCGTGGATGCGGAAGCTGCTGCGGAGAGAGAGAAGTTGGAAGCGGCGAGCGACGACGTGGGGCTGTCTCTTTTAATTGCGTCACAAAAGCTTCTCATGGTGTCCGACGGGACTCCGGTGAGAATCCTGGAGATTCGGCAACCTGATTCGCGCTGCCAGGTGCGAATTCTTGAAGGTGAGCACTATGGCAAGACTGCCGTGGTGCTGCTCAAGCAACTCGCGGAATTGCCTTAGTCCATTGAGAGCTACTTTCGAGCTCAGGATTAGCTCTGGTGGCGGATGCGCTCGGCGAGGGAGCGGGCGCGCTGGCGGGCGATGTCGACAAAGCGGGAATCGCCGGCAATCTGGTCGAGCATGGGCAGGACGCGCTGCGGTTCCGGCAGAAGGCTGCGGTTGAGATCGGATTCGAATTGCAGCAAGGCGTCGTTGATTCCCAGGCGATCGTATTTCATGCGCCGCGAAATCAAGTCCACGTGTTCCTGCTGGCGAGCCAGCCCCTCAAAAATCTGCAGGAGCTGGGCCGCCGCCGAATTCAAAGTGTAGTTGAATTTTGCCTCGTGGACTTCGGCGCCGGATTCCCAGCGAAAGGTCTTCTCGCCGAGATTCGCGATCTTGCGGTGCACGTCCAGATCCTGTGCCTGGAAATGTTTGAGTTGCGCCGCCATATCGAACATCTTCGTGCGCCACGCCGCGCTCACCTGAAAGGGCAATGAGCCGGGATCTTCGTCCAACTGCCGGATTTCATACGTGGCGGTATCCGAATCTTCGCGCACGGTTATCTCGATGAATTCCGGTGAGCTTCCCTTGAAGACACGCCGAAATGTCAGCTTGGCGCCGGAGGGAGCGGGGACGGAGAGCGCAGCGCCGCCCGCCAAGCAGGCTACGGCGATCAACAGGAAGAAGCGCAGGAGGAAGGTCTTCATGGCGTCGATACGATGCGGGGCAACCCGCCATGCATTGCGCCGCGGGGTCGAATTTCGTTTGGCAATCCAGCGGAACCTGGCGCAGCGCGGACCGCGCGAGGTTTCGCAGACGCAGCCTGATCCGGCAACCCAAACCGCCGCCGGGCTTGTTCCGTCTGCAAATGGCACAGTGCTACCGCCAAGGCATCTGCAGCATCCGACGGCTCCGGTGTCTCGTTCATGGAGAGAAGGGCACGGACCATCAACTGCATCTGCCGCTTGTCGGCATGTCCATGCCCAGCGACGGAGGCCTTCACTTCACGGGGCGCGTAGCTATAAATCAGCACGCCGTTCTGCGCGGCGGCTAGCAGGATGACGCCGCGCACTTCCGCGAGCCGCAGCGCCGTGCGCATGTTCAGCGCGGTGAAGACGCTCTCGACAGCCATGGCGTCGGGCGAAAACTCTTCGATCAGCCGGCAAAGCAAAGCGTGCACATCCTGGAGCGCGGCTCCCGCCGATTCTCTCTGCCGCTTGGCCGCTACTTTTAGCGTACCGTAATGCAGCATGTGGCAGTGCCGTCCGTCGCTTTCGACGATTCCGTAGCCGGTCGGACCCGTTGCCGCAGGGTCCACGCCGAGAACTCGCAGCCATGAGTTCTTTTCGTTCTGCCTGCCCAGTGAATTCGTCGCAGTCATCGCCCCAAGTCTACGGCCTTCCGCGCGTCGCTGCCAGCGCTTTGTAGTGAGCGTGTTGGGTAGAGACGCGATCGGTCAAACGAAGACGGCCAGTCCGGATCGCGGACTGGCCGTAAAACGAAGTTCAAAGTGAATTAGTTGGCGCCGACCGCGGCTTGAATTTCGGATTCGTCGATATCGAAGTTCGCGTAGACATGCTGCACGTCGTCGTGCTCTTCGAGGGCTTCGACCAAGCGCACCATCTGGGTGGCTTGCGGGCCCGTCAGCTTGATGTAGTTCTGCGGGACCATGGCGATCTCCGCCGAGGCCGGCGTAATTCCCGCCTTTGTCAGCGCTTCCTTCACTTTCTCGAGGGCGTCGGGCGGCGTCACGATGTACCAGGCGGAACCATCGTCTTTCAGATCTTCGGCGCCCGCTTCCAGCACGAGGTCCAGCAGCTTGTCTTCGGTTGCGGCTTCCTTGGGAACGGAAATTTCACCCTTGCGGTGGAACATCCATCCGACGGCGCCGGCTTCGGCCATGTTGCCGCCGTTCTTGCTCATAAGATGGCGGAACTCACCGACCACGCGGTTGCGGTTGGTGGTAACGACTTCAATCAGCATGCCCACTCCGCCTGGGCCGTAGCCTTCGAAGGTGGCTTCTTCATATTGCTCGCCTTCGAGCTGGCCGGTGCCGCGAAGAATGGCGCGCTCGACGTTATCACTTGGCATGTTCGCAGCCTTTGCCGCCAGAATCGCAGTTCGCAGGCGCGGGTTGGAGTTCGGTTCGCCTCCGCCGATGCGCGCGGCAATGCTGATTTCGCGAATGATTCGCGTGAAAACGCGGCCGCGCTTCGCGTCGGTGGCCCCCTTCTTATGTTTAATCGTGGCCCATTTTGAATGCCCGGACATTACACATCCTCATTTGTTTCACGTGACCATGGCCTTGCCGAGGTCATCGATCGAAGAATTTTTGCGCCGCAGAGCGGTTTCGGAGAATGTCGGCGGGAACATTGCCGAACATCTGCGAAGCGAGGTACAGTCGCCGAGAAAACGACGCCAGCGCGGAGACTTACAGTGAACCGCAAACCCCTGCGGAACCACGGTAGTTTAGCACAGCCGGCCACATCGGAAAACGGGTTCTACTCGGCGGCGGGGCATCTCGTTCAATCCGACAGACTTCCGTATGGTTGCCACGCATCGCGCCAAAAACCCAGGGACTTGCCATGATGATTCATCTGCGGGAGGTACCCTCAGCCCAGGGCCGGTCGAGCCTGTTATCGAGCTCCTTCGTGCCCCCATAGGGCAGCGGCATACCGTTGTGCGATCGCCTGCCACGAAAAATAAGTCTGCTGTGCCTTGCGGCTTCGTTCTGCCAACCGCTCCCGATAGGCGGGGTCGCCTAGAACACGCATCAACGCAGGCCCGAACTGTTCTCCTGGTTGTGTCAATACCACGCCCGCCTCCGTGATCGGCGCAGCCGTTTCCCAGCCCTCCATGGCAACGACTGGCAAGCCGCATGCAATCCCGGCAATCGCACTGCCGCGCCGCGTCGAAATTGGGCCTCGCGCGAAGAGCAACACATCGCTTCGTCCCAGCACGCGGACTACCTCCTCTGCGGCAAGGATCCCGCTAAGGCTCAATTCCACATCCACCCCGTGCAAGCTCTCCCGAAGAAGCTTCTCCGCACTCTCCGCGTTGCGGCCAAAGATCACCAGACGCACTGGGCCCATCCGCTTCGCCACATAGCGCAGTCCGTCTACAATTGCTTTCACCTCTTCCGCCCCAACGCGGTCTGGCGATAAAGAAAAAACTGCCACCGTTGGCGGTCGCTCCTGGCCGCTCTTTTCCTTCGTCCAGGCTGTTTCCGGCGATGGCAAGTTCGCACCAACGGGAATGAAAACAACATTTTGCGCGCTAGCGGGAAGCCATTGAGCCTTCTCTCGCGGAGTGGTCAGTACTGCGAGGTCGGCTAGCCTGACCGCTTCCCTCATTGTGTGTATCTGCAGTTGGCGTCGAACGTGGTCGACAAGTCGTCTTCCGTAGTAAGGCTGGGCGTCGTGAAACACGACCCCGCAGCGTACGCCGTACTTCCGCAAGAATCGAACGAGGCCCAAAAAGCGCAGGGGAAAGCCCCGGCGCGACCAAGCGAGGGCGGTATACTGAATCAGGACCCAATCATTTTTCCAATGCCCAACCCGCCGGTCCATTCCGGCGAGCGCCTTCCTCCAACCGAGTTCGCACCAGGGAACACGTTCGAATTCCAAGGAAATTCCCTGCGCCGCCAGCGCTGCTCCCAGAAAATGGCAGTATTCCTCGACAGCGTCCGTCGGTTCATCGCGCCGTCCGAGCAATGCCACGCACCGTTCTTTCATTGAGGGAAAATTAAAACAGATTTCTCAGCGTGATTCACTATGTGTGGTGCAGACGTCCATTTCACGGCCGCCAGTTTAACACGGCGATACCAACCGCTATACTGGCGTGAGTTCCTGCTCATGCGCACACAAACACGAATCACGAGGCTTGTCATCGAGATGGCTTTGACCGTGGAGACGCCTCTCTCCCTGATTGTCTCCGAGGAGTTGCCGGGATGAAACTCCTCATCTACAGCCATTTCTTTGCGCCCAGCATCGGCGGAGTGGAGACCATCGTCCTTTCCCTCGCCCGTGGTCTTGCCGGACTTCGTGATTCGAACGGAGCGGCGCAATTCGAAATTACGCTAGTCACGCGAACCCCGGCAGGGAATTGCGACGATCGTGAACTTCCGTTTCGCGTGATCCGCAAGCCAGGACTCATCCACCTGTGGCAGCTCATTCGAAAATCCGATGTGGTGCACGTTGCCGGGCCTGCGATTGCTCCCCTATTTCTCGCTTGGGTTTCGCGCAAGCCGTTTTTTATCGAACACCATGGATACCAGGCCACATGCCCTAACGGCTTTCTGTTTCATCACCCCTCCGAAACCGTCTGTCGAGGGCATTTTCTAGCCGGCAATTATCGCCAATGCCTGAAGTGCAACGCGAAGACCGAGGGGCCGCTAAAAAGTTTATGGCTTCTATTCTCGGCGTTTCTCCGTAATGCTGCGTCGCACCGTGCCGCCGCCAACATCGCGCCGAGCGGTCACGTTGCCTCGCGCCAGGCGCTCCCTCGAACGACCATAATCGTTCACGGCATCGAAGACCCGTTCGGCGGGAGAGACCCGCTCCAGACCGCTCAACCGATCAACCGAAAAAGTTTTGCTTACTTAGGGCGGCTCGTCACGGAGAAGGGCCTTTCCGTGTTTTTGGAAGCAACGCGCCTTCTGCGCGTGGAAGGACATGACGTCGCGGTCGTGCTCATCGGTGACGGCCCCGACAGGCCCCGCCTCGAGAAACAAATCAACGCATTGGGCCTCGAGAGAACCGTCTGGATCACTGGATTCCTGTCCGGTGTGAAGTTAGACCAAGCTCTCTGTGGTGTCGGCACTATCGTCATCCCTACGACGATGGAGGAGACAGCGGGCCTTGCGGCCATGGAACAAATGGTTCGTGGGCGCCCGGTAATTGCATCTGCAATTGGGGGGCTGGGGGAAATTGTGCGCGACTCAGGTCTGACTTTTTCGCCAGGCGACCCGCGCGCTCTTGCTGACGCGATGCGGCGAATTCTGGACGAACCGGATCTCGGAGCGTCTCTGGGAGCCGCTGAGCGCCGGCGCATTCTTTTATCATTCTCATACGGGGGTATGATAGATGCTCACGCGCGCCTGTATCGCGAGGCTATCTCCGCGGTGAAATCTTGAGGATGTACACCAACACTAACAGAGGTTTCTACCAGTTAACTCGAAAGCCGTCGCCTGGCCCATGCGACTCGCGTTCTTGATTTTGCCCGGTGAGACACTCCTGGGTGACAATCGCGTTTTTGTCGTTGGGGCAGCGCCCTAAGAATGCCCGCGCAAGCCAGTTTCGGGAATTTACGCCGCAGCCCGCTGGTCATCCTGGGATTCCTTATCTTTTTTGTCGTCGCCGCCCACAAAACAGCTGACTATGTGATTGTCGGCGATATGACCGGCTTTGTCTTTGTCGCTTTGGCGTTTACGGCTGGAGCGCTAGGCTTTCGGGCGAAGGGGAAGCTCAAAACGGAACTTCCTGGTAAAATCCCCGCGGGGCTGTCCATGAAAAACAGAGGCCTTGCAGCTTCGCGCGGGTCCAGGGTCCAGCTAGCCCATCGGGATCCAGACACCCGCTCCTGTCCTGCCAGAAGGGGACCCCAACGAGTGGCTGATGGGTTCTAGTTACGCCAGGTTCCGCGAGGTCCGATTCTTCGGCTCGCTCGATGGCCTCCGCGCACTCAGCATCATCGGCGTGATCTGGTTTCATTCCTGGTGGAGCACTCCTTTCTATCCCACACTGGCAGCCCTTCCGGTGCTTCGCCAGGGCGAATGGGGAGTACACATCTTTTTTGTCATCAGCGGTTTCCTGATTACAACTCTTTTGCTCCGCGAGCAAAAGCGTTCTGGCACGATCTCCATTCGAGACTTTTACATTCGTCGTTCGCTCCGCATTTGGCCGCTCTATTACGCCGTCGTCGCTATTTACGCGGTGATTATGCTCACTTTCCAGCGGGGCTCCGATCGATCTCACACCTTTTTCCACTATCTGCCCGGGTTCCTCACCTATACCTATACCTGGGTCATCGCCCCAAATTGGCCGACGGGCCCTTTCCATCTGGCCTGGACGCTGGCAACCGAGGAGCAGTTCTATGCTTTCTGGCCGTTCGTGCTGCGGTTCTTTCGCGGCATCTGGTCTTTGGTGGTCATGATCGCAGTCATTGCGCTGCGGCTCGCCGCGGGCTACGGCTGGACAAATCGCGTATTGCCGCCCCAGTCGCTTCCCGCGAGGATTGTGCTCAGCATCGCGGTTCCCATCTGCCTGGGCGTGCTCCTGGCGCAGGCACTCGATTCCGAGCGCGGCTTCCGATGGTTGTCCGCCATCCTCGGCGGCAAATGGGCGGCGCACGCCGCGCTCGCGGCCCTGGCGATCTGCTTGATTCCAGAGCATCCATCCAAGCTCGCCGCATCGCTGGCCACGGCCGCGCTCGTTGGTGCCTGCGTGATTCGTGAAGACAACGGGCTCGCTCCCATCTTGAAGTTGCGTCCGATTGCCTGGATCGGTGTGCTGAGCTACGGGATGTATTTGCTCAATTCGCTGTCCGTTTATACGGTTCGAATGGCGCTCGGTAAGCTCGGATTGATACACCCGCTTATCGTGTTTCCCTGCGGTGTTGGCGTGACCGTCGCGGCTGCGTTTCTCAGCTATCGATATTTCGAAACCCCTTTTCTCGAACTCAAGAAGCGTTTCGCGCGTGTGCGTCCCGACCCCGCCGGACATTCCACTGCGGGAATCGCTGTTTAAGCTCTTAGCTTGGGTTACCATACCAGGCTGCGGTCTTGGTCAAACTCATTCCGCAAACCGGAAATTCCGCCTGGGATGACCCGTTTTTTGCTTCCAGTACTGCCAATGGCACTGGCAGGCGCTGCCAGCCTATCCTTTACAGGTTGGCGCACCGACCGCGCAATTTCTCTTGCCACTCTTGGCAGCTTTCTCGCATTCGGCGCCGCCGCTTTATGCGTCTCCGATTGACCTGCCCGCACTCAGGGAAGCGCTGAACTTGGTGCCGTCATTCCTGGCACATGGTCCCGGGGATCCATGACGCCGTGACCAAAGACAATCAGCAGGGTTGCGCGGGAATGTCGCTTTCGCAAATCACCATGGTCGGTGATAATTGGGTCGGCCGTGCAGAATATACTCGCCAAGCTGAGGACCGCCAGCACTTCGGGATCCTTCCGCCGAAGCCCGCTCGTCGTCCTGGGGTTCCTTATCTTTTTTGTCGTCGCCGCCTACAAAACAGCTGACTTTGTGATTTCCGGCGATATGACTGGACTTGCCTTTGTTGCTTTGGCGTTTACGGGCGGAGCTATCGTAATCGCCATACTCAACAATTGGCGCAACGGTTTGTATTTCTTCTTGGCCTGGCTCTTGTTCGAGGATTTTGCGAGGAAATTCCTCGGCAACAACATGGCGATTTATTTCGCCAAGGACGTTCTGGCCGCAGTTGTCTATCTTTCCTTTTTCCTGGCCTACCGCCGGAAACAAGTCATCTCCTTCCGGCCACCCTTTCTTATTCCCGTCCTCATTTTTATCTGGTTTGCAGTGATGCAGGTATTTAATCCCGCTTCCACGACCATCGTGTACGGTATTCTCGGCCTGAAGCTCTTTTTTTATTACGTCCCCTTGTTTTTTGTGGGATACGCCTTGCTCAATTCCGAGGCCGAGTTGCGCCACTTCTTTTTTGTCAACATGATTCTTGCGGTCATCATTATTTCCCTGGGCATAGCCCAGTCCATCCTTGGGCATACGTTTCTTAATCCAGCGATTCCCGCCGAAGATATCCGCGAATTGAGCACTCTTTACAGGGTCTCGCCGATCTCTGGGCTAACCCTGTACCGTCCCACTTCGGTGTTCGTGAGTACCGGCCGTTACGGGAATTTTCTACTGGTGATTTGGTTGCTCGCGTCTGGTTTTAGTGGTTACCTCCTCCTCCGCCACAAACGCGGCAGGGTTCTTGCCTTCATTGTCTTAGCTCTCACCGTCGCGGGCCTCGCGCTCTGCTCTTCACGAGGGGTCGTCCTTTGGAGCGCCGGCAGCGCGATTGTTGGAGCATTGGCATTTATCTGGGGCGCCCCCTGGCAGCAACGTGAAGTGATCCGCGTCTTGCGCGGAGTTCAGCGCACCGCTCTTGGTATTTCTCTTGGTCTCGGGCTGCTGTTTTTTATTTTCCCCGACGCTCTTCTTTCACGCGTTGCTTTTTATACGGAGACTCTTTCGCCGGGTAGCACCGCGAGCAACCTCCAAAACCGAACTTGGGATTACCCGATTCAGAATTTTCTTGGCGCCTTCCGCTATGAGCGCTGGCCTTATGGCTACGGAATCGGTACTTCCTCGCTTGGTCTGGGAACGCAATATGTCGCGCGCATCTTTCACGCGCCCCGCCCCGCCGTAGGAGTGGAAAGTGGCTTCGGAACCCTGGTCGTGGAGATGGGGATCGGCGGCCTGATGCTCTGGTTCGTCATGAGCTTCGCAATCCTGCTCTCGGCATGGAGGGTCGTGAAGAAACTGCGAGGTTCACCCTGGTTTCCACTGGCATTCGTCATCTTCTGGTACGCGGGACTTCTGCTTGTTCCCATGACCTTTGCAGGAATGGCAACCTACGAAGATTTCGTGCTAAACGCATATTTCTGGCTTCTCCTCGGTATTTTGTTCCGTTTGCCGAAGCTGGCGTTTTCCGCAGAGTACGCGGCGATGCCGGCGTCGCCGCTGCCAAGTCACCGTCCCAGGATGATCTGACTTGCGACTGGCCGTCGTCTCACCCTTTATTGACCGGCGTCATGGCACGGAGCGCGCCCTCGCCGAACTTCTCGGGCGTCTCGCGCGCGACGAGCATTGCGAAATCCATCTTTACGCTCAGCGTGTCGAGGACCTTGCACTCGACAGATCCTCTTTCGTGGGGCCGGCAAATTCTGGCCGGATCGTTTGGCATAGAGTTCCTTGCATCCCTGGTCCCCATCTCCTGCAATTTCTAGCCTGGCTTCTTCTGAACACCATTTGCCGCGCTTGGGATCGAAGGGTACATAGACTGCGCTTTGATCTCGTTCTCTCTCCGGGAATAAATTGTTTCGACGCGGATTTGGTCATCGTTCACGCTCTTTTCCATCGCCTCCTGGAACTTGCCCGCAACGAACAGCCCCAAGCCTCCAGCCTGAGTCTTCTTCGTCGTCTTCATCGGCGCGCCTATTACGCTCTTCTTGCCTGTTTGGAACGTCGCATCTACTCCAATCCGAAAGTCACTCTCGCGGCTGTCTCCCAGCGAACTGCCGCGCTGCTCAGCAAGTATTTTCATCGTCAGGATGTCACCGTTGTCCCCAATGGCGTGGACAGCGCACATTTCTCTCCTTCAGCTCGTCTCGCGAGGCGAGAACTGGCACGCGCACGCCGGCAGTTTCGCCAGGAAGACTTTGTGCTTCTCCTGATTGGCAATGATTTAAATAACAAAGGCCTGCCCGCGGTTCTCGAAGCCATGTCAGTGCAACTCGAAATTCCGGTAAGGCTTATTATCGTTGGCGACGATCCCACTTCAGCGTCCCGCGAATTGGCCCGGCGCCTGGGTGTTCTCAACCGATGTTTCTGGGAACCTGCCGTGGCGGATATACTCGACGCCTACGCCGCTGCTGACCTCTACGTCAGTCCCAGCCGGGAGGATTCTTTCGGCATGCCCGTTGCCGAAGCGATGGCCTGCGGCTTGCCGGTCATAACCTCTGTTCTTGCAGGCATATCTTCCCTTCTGCACGACGGCGTGGATAGCTTCGTTCTCCGCGACCCACACGACTCCAAGACACTCGGGACGCTGCTCCGCACGCTCTACGAACATTCCGAACTCCGCTCCCGCATGGGGCAGGCCGCGACGAATGTCTCGCTGGGGTGGACTTGGGAGCGCAACGCCGCCTCCGTCATTCAGCTGCTCCAGAAAACTGTTCCGGGAAAATGAATCGGCAAGTCCGCGCCCCGCATGGCGGGCGAATTGCCATGCGGCCCTCAAGTTTCCCCGGCAATGCGGTCACAAATGGCACGGCCAGCCAGTTCCGCATCCCGGGGATGTCCCGCGTTGCATCCATTTGTGGCTTGCTGCCATGTGGGTCGGTCTTGACTCGAATCGGAACTTGCGGTTTCATTAGCGCTGTGCGGCCCATCTTAACGCGTGTACTTCGTCGTCTCGGCACCGCGCTCACTGCCTCCTATCATTTGGGCAACCCTGTTCAAGTCGGATGGAAACGCATCATCGGCAAACCCTCCGATTTATTGACCGTTGTTGATCGCGTCTCAGGGGTTCGCTGTCTTTGTACTTTGAACTCGCACCATATCTTTAGCGACATATGGTATTCGCACGCCTATGACGTCCCGGGCGTCCCTATCCGCGCAGGCGATGTGGTCGTCGATATCGGTGCAAATCAGGGGTTTTTCACCTGTTACGCAGCTTTCAGAGGTGCCAGAGTTTTTGCATTCGAACCTGTTCCCGAATTGTGCCAACGCCTGCGCGAGAATGTAGATCGCAATGGCTTCACGGAGCGTGTCACGATTCAACAGTGCGCCATCGGAGCCTCTCCTGGATTCGTAAACCTCTTTGTTTCTTCGTACCTGGGTGGTGCACAAAGCACGATTGTTCCAGAATTTGTGCGCCGCGCGGGCGTACCTGTCATTCAAGAGATTCTCGTTGAATGCAAAACGCTTCCCCAGATCCTCGAAGAGTTTTCACTGCAGCGCGTTCGCCTTTGCAAGCTGGACGTCGAAGGCGCGGAGTTGGCTATTCTCAAAACACTTTCCCACGCCGACCTCGCTCGCATTCAGTCCTTCGCACTTGAGTATCATGAAGAGGCCTACGACTTGCCCTCTCTTCTTCGCCTCGTTCTGGACTGGCGGACACATCACGTCAGCTTTATTGAGGAGCGTCCCTATATCGGTAACATCATGCGGCTTGCGGCAAGTTCCGCTCTGCTGACTTCTTAGTCTCACCAGAACGGACCTAACCATGTTACGTGTCTTCGCCCATAGAGGCAGTCCAGTCAGTCGTTTGATATGTGGCCCTGAACCGCTTTGCGTGTCGCCTGCAGCGTGAACGTGAGCGATTCCTTCGGGATGTCGGTCACAAAGGGTCGGATCATCCAGCCAAGCCCCGTGGGAATGTCTCGCGTCAGCGAAGCCACTTCGCTTTGTAGGTAAACGCCGCCGTCGCGTTCTTCCATACGCCACCACGTTTCCATACCCCACAAGAATCCGTCATCGTCGCCAGGCGTTTTTTCGCGTTCATCGCCATTCCCGGCGTTTTCGACTTCCGCAATGCGCACCGCCGAGCTGCGGCTATGAGCTTTACCCGGTGCATCGCGGTAGTACTGCACTTCATGCTCGGTGTTCAGCACCACGGTGACCACCTTGTGCCGCCGGAACCGCAGGAACACCCGAAAATGATCGCCTTCTCGCGATTCGATTCTCGATCGTTCGACGTCCGGGGCGTAATACACGGAGTGCCTGTCATAGTCCTCTAACACGCCCAGCACATCCCCGAGTCTCATTCCGGGAATGAACACCACGCCGGTCCAGTGATGGATCATCCCGCCGGGGCACGCGATGGGCTTGTCGTTGTCGAGGATTTCCCGCTTCTGCATCTTTACTTCGCCGCGTTTCAGCGCCGCGTAGGCCTCCGCGCGTTGCTCCTGGGGAAGTCCATCGACCCACAGCAGGTCCGTACCGCGCCTCAACTCGCCTTCATTTTGCGCCTCAACTAGTTTTACGTAGCGTTCAAACGCTCCCCGGGTTTCCGTTTTCAATTTTGGGAACGCCGGCTCACCGGCCTGCGCCATGCGCGCAAACATTTGATGCAGCGCCAGCGGGAGCAGCAGAAGCGCAACGACTCTTGTGGCAGTGTAGTTTATGGCCTTCACCTGTCGCGCGAACCCTTCAGATTGCACCGGCATCGCTATTCTTAACCCATTCATTTGATGGCAGCTTATAGGAATATCGCTGCACGAGGCTGTTGTAACATGCAAGGCGGATACCGATAGATGCAAAAGAAAAGGAGGGCCTGGAGCAGGCCCTCCTCCCGTGCGCTCTGGTCTGTAATAAAGAGGGAAGCAGAAACCGAATTAGGCGGGTTGGGTAGCTCGCACACGACCCCTTGCGGAGCCGCTGTCCCCGCGCGGCCCCCAACCCGTTCTTAGGAGACTACGCACCTGCATTGCGCGCCTCAATGGGTCAGCAGAGCCACTCGACGGGGTACCTGGGTTGTAGTACAACGGGCCCTTCATGCAAGCGCCTCGACGCCAACTCAATCACGCTAAGTCGTGTAATTACAATAGGATACACTTAGAACAGCGTGCCGATTCCCAGCGCGCTTTCCCCAATAGTACTACTCCCAGTCTGCTTCCATCCCAGCTTATTTCGCGCTCGTCCTTGCCTAGGCGTGTCCGGCTAGTTAAACACTGGCAACGGTTTGCAGGTATCCGATCGCTCCTGTTGCAATGTTTTGGCGGTACGTCAGCTTCCGGTTACCCAACCTGTCGGGCACAGCAACCCGATGGCTGTCGAGAAATACTTTTGTCGGGGGCTGTTCGGGTGCCGGGTGCGCTACAATAACTATCGTAGATCTTCGGTTATTTTCGCGAGTCAGACCGTTGTTTCTCGTCGCCGATCTTCGGGGGTCTTCCATGCAAGTATCCAACCCATTCAAAATTCTGTTGTCTGCGCTTGTTGCGCTCGCCGCAATGTACATGGGCAGTTCATTGGCGCCGGCTCAAAACCAACCCAATCAGGGTGCAGAAGCCAAGCGCGAAGCATGCCCGAACGATGACAGCGGGTTGCAGTTACCCGCCGGTTTTTGCGCCACGGTCTTCGCTGACGACATTGGTCACGCCCGCCACATGGTAGCTGCGCCGAGCGGAGTTCTTTACGTCAACACCTGGTCGGGCAAGTACTACGGCAACGACACGCCGCATGCAGGCGGTTTCCTCGTTGCCCTGCAAGACAAGAGCGGTGCGGGAAAGGCCGATGTGATTCAGCGCTTTGGCGAAACCGTCCAAAGTGGCGGAGCAGGCGGCACGGGCATCGGCCTGTATAGAGGATCGATCTACACCGAGATCAATGATCGCATCGTGCGCTATTCATTACCCGCCGGCTCCATCGTGCCGAGTGGCTCTGCCGATACTATCGTCTCCGGATTGCCACTGGGCGGCGACCATCCGATGCATCCATTCATCATCAATTCCGAAGGATCGATGTACGTCGATGTCGCCACCGCGACCAATTCTTGCCAGCTGAAAAATCGGACACTCAAGTCGCCCGGCGCGGCCCCCTGCACGGAACTCGAGACTCGTGGTGGCATCTGGCGCTATGACGCCAATAAGACGAACCAAACCTTTTCAACCGCCGAGCGCTTCGCTACGGGAGTCCGCAACGCGGAAGGTTTTGCCATCGATTCAAGTGGGCGAGTGTTTGTAACCCAACATGGACGGGACCAGTTGCACGCGAATTGGCCCGACCTGTACAAACCGGACCAGGAAGCGACGCTGCCGGCGGAAGAGTTGTTGGTATTGAAGCCCAAGGGAGACTATGGCTGGCCCGAGTGCTACTACGACGCGTTCGTGCAAAAGCGGGTTCTGGCGCCGGAATACGGTGGCGACGGCAAAACGATCGGCGTATGTGCGAATAAGATTGCTCCAGCTGCGGTATTTCCCGCTCATTGGGCGCCGAATGCAATGGTGCGGTACGACCAGAAACAATTTCCGGCGCGCTACCGTGACGGCGTCTTCATCGCCTTCCACGGGTCATGGAATCGGGCGCCATATGCGCAAGGTGGCTACAACGTGGTTTTTCAGCCGCTCGCCGGGGATCGCGCATCCGGCCAGTGCGAGATATTTGCGGATGGTTTCGCGGGAGCGGTGAAGTCCCCGGCCAAAGCCGAACATCGTCCCTCTGGCTTGGCGGTCGGACCGGACGGTTCGCTCTACGTTTCCGACGATATACGCGGACGGATCTACCGGATTGTCTATCATGGCGGTTCCGAAGGCGGTGCCGCGAACGTCACGCCATGTCCGAGCGCAGCGGCTCCGGCCGGCAATCCCGTTGAGGTTGCCGCGGAACCGCCGGAGGGCACCCAGCCGGACGCCGGTGCGGCCGCACTTCCCGTTCCTGAAGGCGCAACACGAGAAATGGTTGCACTAGGTCAGCGCATCTACCGCGGCCAAGTGGGCGGAGCTGCTTGCACGGGCTGCCATGGTGAGAGCGGTGAGGGCACCCCTTTGGGGCCCGATCTACTGGGCAAGAAATGGCTGTGGAGCGATGGTAGCTATGCCGGAATCGCGAAAACAATAACCGAAGGTGTATCGCAACCAAAACAGTACCGCAGCCCCATGCCGCCGATGGGTGGGGCGCAACTTACGCCCGACCAGATATCAGCGCTCGCAGCGTATGTGTGGGGCCTGAGCCATCGCGCGCGGCCCAATCGGAATGAATTGCCTAAGTCCCGATAAACGCTTATCGGAAACTGGCACACTACCAAAATTTTCCTTGACTTTCTTCTACCCTCCGGTATACTTGACGCTGTAGACGACTCCATTTGGAGTGCGGGAGCTTGCTCCCGCTTTTCTTCCTTCGGGGCTTCCTGTTCTGTTCGTGCTCGCCCCTAAACAACCAGAAACATACTCTTTAGAATCAATCAATTACGAATTGCAATTTCTGTAAGTCTTTTCTTTTGATATTCATGCATCATTGGTGGGGTGTAGGGGGTACCGGCTCTTCGGGACCACTATTCCCCTATTTCCGGCCCCCTATCCCCTTTCTTTTCACATTCTTGCGCACTCTTTTGCACTTTTTTGCATTTCCGGAAAATACAACTCTTTTCTTTTCATGGAATTACGCACTCTTTGACAAAAACACGGGGGTGGGGTACCCCTTCCTCGTCTCTTCGCGAACCATCTATGAATCAGTCTCTTGACCAGAACACTTCGCATCCAGAATTTGTACCGCCTGATGCGGAACTTCTCAGGAAGGAGACTTGTACCTACCGCCAGTAGTATGTACAAACCCGCCAGCTCCGCAACGCCGCCCAGCGCCGCGTGCGTTGCGGCGAGCGCGTAGTAGGGCTTTCCAATCCTGCCGGGAAGTTTGGGGAGTACCTGGCGATGAAAAACAGGAAACATCGTCAAGACGATCAAGGCTAGATTGAGGAGAACGATGGCTGACTGGCACGCCGCATGGATCCGGATGCGGCCCGAGCGCGCCAGCGCCGCCCCGGCAAGCAACCCCGCCCCCATTCCCATCTCGAGTAGAAGGGTTAGATCAGCTGCCCGGGGGGCCGCCGTTCCTAGAAAGCCAGTTTCTTGCACACTTTCTCCTCAATCATCGCCCGGGCGCTCGTCAGAGTACTCGCGGGAAGCCAAGCCGATCCGATCCGAGTGAAAGCAGGATTAGTTCTCTTCCCTGTGATCTAGCTGGGGACATTCACGCCGCTCAGGAATCCGCCGAGGTGCCCTGTTACGGTCACAATCGCAACCCCGACGGCCTCAAGAGGCAAGCGATAACCGGGCAGAACTCCTCCAAACTTGCGCTGCGCTCTCAGGTGGACGAGACAAACTACCCAGATCAGCAGGCTGGAAGCACAGCCGAGGACCACATGTATCAGGAGGATCCCTTTGAGCCGCTGCCCTTCGAGCTGCCACTGCCAGGCGAGAATTCCGGTAATCAATACCGGCACCGTGACCACTGCCGCAGCCAGCAAATTGCAATAAGCTGCTGCGGCCAACAATCGCTGTTTCGTCCACTGCGCCAGAAAGTCAAACGCCACGCCTGCAATGAAAAGGGCGATCGGAAAATGAATCAGGACCACGTGTTGCGCATGTTTCGCGAGCAGCGCCGCTTTGATGTCGAACGGATGCAAGGTCTCTTCTCGCTCACTGCACGATGACCTTGCCGGTCATTTTCGGGTGAATCGAGCAGAAATATGAATAAGTCCCCGCTTTGCTGAAGGTGAAGGAAAACTTCTCGTCCGTATCGAGCACTTTGGACTTAAACACTCCGTCAGTGCTGACGACCGTATGTGGAATATCGTCGCGATTGGTCCACGTCACGCTTGTTCCCGCCGGCACCGTGAGAGTTGCCGGGCCGAAGCTGAAGTTATCGATCTTCACCTCCGTTGTTGCCGGCTTCTCCTGCGCGCTTGCCAGAAAGTTTTTCTGGCCTGTTGCGATCATTCCCGTTCCGATTACCAGTGCTCCCGCAAGAACTGCAGTAGACATACTTCTCTTCATGCTTTTTCTCCTGTTCAATTTATTTGCCGATCAGATTGGTTTCCTGATTTGAGCTATTTCCAAATCACGCGAGCGTCGAATCGACAACGGCCAGCGCGTGCTGCCCCTGAACGTAGTTCACATCCGTGATTCCAAGGAC
>WNFF01001919.1_pt1 | contig 16904 bp, 15 predicted proteins | sample 5400441 | NCBI WGS metagenome assembly WNFF01 (sample SAMN13153345, study PRJNA577476) | soil metagenome | isolation source: 120 cm saprolite under Douglas fir tree site 2 hole 3 replicate 1 | place: USA:California | collected 2015-04-18 | reverse complement strand
GTGAGCGTGTCGAAGGTATTCAAGCCCGGGCCGCCCGAGCAGTGCGCCATCCCTGGAGCCATGAACAGCCGCACGAAGTCCTCCGTCTCCTTCGCGGGGCCACGCGCAGCGCGACTGAAGTCCTCCTCGTGCTGCTCGTGCATGAACGCCACCACGCTCTGGTAGTAGTTGATGCTGTTGCGCGAATTGACGAGCGGGTCGGCCAATCCGTGCCAGAGGATCAGCTTTCCGCCGAGCGCTTTGAAGTCGCTGAGGTCGGGGCTGGTCGAGTTGATCACGGACGCCATCTTCGCGTCAGCGAAGCTGATGTCGCGGTCGAAATCGAGCGTGTGGAAGTCCCAGCTGGCGTTCTCGAAGGCCATGAACTTGAAGAAGTCGCCGCCGAGGAATGTCTGCGGACCAGCGATCAACGCCGACCAACTCGCTCCGCCGCTCAGGGAGCCGCCGGCGGACTCGCTGCCGCGTTCCAGGCCGGGATAGATCCGCTCGCCGGTGCGCGGGTTGCGCGGGCCGGCGTAGATCTTCCGCACCGCTTGCACCTGCGCCGCCGTGAGGCAGGTGGGCGCGTCGGCGCCCCGGCACAGCAGCGCGCCTGGATCCCACCTGCAGCGGGTCGGGTCGTCGATGAAGCCGGGCACGACGCCCTGGCAGGCAGCCACCGCGGCCTGGTTGATCATCGGCAGCTTGCTCAGCGGGATGAAGCTCGCCGGATTGTCGAGCGTCGCCCGCGCTTCCCACACCCAGGCCGCCGACTGGTGCGTCCAGAAGTTCGCCGAGGCGCCGGCGACGATGCCGTCGTAGTCGTCCGGGAAGCGCTGCGCTTCCATCAGCGCCTCATGCCCCCCGTCGGAGCAGCCCGTGAAATACGAGAGCCGCGGCCGTGAGCCGTAGAAGGCCCCGATGATCTCCTTGGCCGCCACCGACGTGACGTGGTTCGCGCGCCATCCCCAATCGGCGGTCTTCTCGGGATGCCCGAGAGCGAAGCTGGCCCCGGGAGTGACGGCGGCGTCGTGCCCCATGTCGGTGCCCGTGGTGGCGTAGCCGCGCAGGAGACCGGTGAGCATGAATCCAGCGGGAGTCGAGAGGCTCCCTCCGTAACCGCCGTTTCCGCCGTGGTCGAGCTTCCCATTCCAGCCCGCCGCGGGCATCCACACCTCGAACTTGATCAAGGAATCGCTGGTCGGCCTCGAGACGCCGGCCACGCGACAGAACGCAGGAACATTCACGGGCGCCGTCGAGCCTGGGCGGACGAACGGGCCCGCCGGGACGAACGTAGCGGACGTGACGGTCGTGTTGTTCGGCAGGGCAAGCGTGGTGAGGGTCTCGCACGATCGGGCCGCCGCGGCGGGACGCGCAGCAACCGCGAACCCCAGCAGGACTGCAGAGAAAACCGCAAACACGGAACGTCTCATGGGACTACCCCCTGTTCTTCAGTCCATTCGCAGAATCAGCTCAACAGCAGCACGACGCATGCATGGCGGCCGCGGACGCATGCGCTTCACGGGGGATCACCGGCCGCTCTTCACGGTTGCCCTGGCGGTGACGTTCATCGCGCTCGTGTTCGCGTCCATCGCGGCGGCGGGCACCCTGCACTTGTTCGAGGACGCGCAGCCAGTTTTCCCCTGTGACGAGCTCGACATTCTTGCGCGAGGTGACGCGACCGATCGCCTCCACGAGTAGCGGATAGCCGCTCGCGTCCAGCGGGACGCCGCTGCGGCCGCCGAACATGTCGAGCCCGATGCCGACATGCTCAGGACCCACGAGGCTGATCACGTGATCGATCTGCTGCGCCCATTCGTCCGGCGTCGGAACGGCGGCGGCAGCGTCCGGAGGGTCCACGTAAGGAACGAACACTGCCCGGGTACGCTCGCGGGATTCCTGATCGAAGCGAGCGATGAAGTCGCCATAGTTGGAGTCATCGGCGGTCCGCCCGAATGACGGGCGGTACTGCACCATGTCCCCGACGGCCTTCGAGAGCGGCGCGGCCCTCTGGGGATTCTGCGCGATCCACTGCTTGTATCGGACGCCGATGGAGCTCGAGCCGCCATGAATTCCCATCACCCCGCCCTTGGCCGCCAGTTTCACGATCAGATCGTCGCTGAGCCCTCCTGCGCCGGAGACGGCGGCGGCCGCAACGTGGCTCGCCACCACCGGAGCCTGGCTTGCTTCGATGATCTGCCTCTGAGCGTCCGTGGAGGCGTGGGTGACGTCGATCAGGATGCCGAGCGCGTTCATCTCCTCAACGAGGGCGCGCCCGCGCTCGTTGATCCCGCCCCAGTGCGCGCCGCCGCTCGGAAGGCCGCCCTGCACGTCGGAGTATGCGTTGAACCCGCTCTGCGACGCGAACTGCACCGACCGGAGACCGAGACGATAGAACGCCCGCAGCACGTCCAGATCGCCCTCCTGGTCCCATCCCGACTCGCAGCTGACAAAGACCGCCATTCTGCCGCTGTCTGCGATGCGCCGGGCTTCTTCGACCGTGAGCGCAAGCGCCATCCTGTCTCGATGCGCCTCGGCGAACCGATGGAAGGTCTCGAACATGCGCAGCATGTGCTTTGGCGTGATGTTGTAGGACCAGTATCCGTACGTCCCGAAGTTCTCGATGATGACGTTGACGCCGGCCTCCCTCGCCCTCAGGTAGTCCCATCCGGTGCCCGTCGGTGACGGCTGCCAGGTATCGATTCCAAGCCAGAAGGTCTTGTTCGTCACGTGGACGTGGCCGTCCATCAGGATCTGGCTCCTGCGCCTCGGGGGTCTTGGCCCGCGAGACTCCGAATCGTCGGACCCCGTGTGCGCCTCGGCACGAGACGAAGAAACGGAAGTCCCAATCGCGGCGAGCGCGCTGCCGGCGAACGTGCGCAGGGCATCGCGTCGGTTCATCTTCGAGTTGCCCACGTAAGTCCCCCTTCCTCGACCGGGTCACTGCTTCGTCGTAGGGCCCGGTTCACCTCTCGTGGCCGGCGCTGCGGCGCCGAGCACCCGGAGGAGCAGCTTTCTGGCGGCGCGGATGTGACGACCGGCGGCGGCGGTAGCCGAGGCCACTCTTCGTGCCTGGATGGCCTGCACGATGGCCTCGTGCTCATCCCAGACTTTCTGCCGGTACGCCGTCTGGTCGAGCACCATCGCCATGACACGACGGATGTGGCTCCACTGTCCGCCCATCACGTCGACGATGACCCGGTTGCCTGCTGCCTCGTACAGGCCGGTATGGAACGACATGTCGAGTTCGATCAGCGCGGGCAGATCACGTTGCCGGACGGCGGTGCGGCCGCGCGCGATGAGAATGCGAAAGGGCTTCACGTCGAAACCGGGACGGCGCGCGAGGGTCGCCACCATGCTGGTCTCGACCGCCTCGCGAAGTCCATACACGTCCGAGATGAGCTGGTGGTCGACCGGAGCAACCTGCGCGCTCCGATTGGGTTGCGCGGTCACAAGGCCTTCGCGTTGCAACAGCAGCAGGGCCTGCCGCACCGGTTCGCGCGAGACGCCAAGCTGCGCAGCGAGATCTTCCTGCTTCACGCGGCTGCCGGGTGGCAGGTCGCCGCGAAGGATCGCGGTACGAATCTCCTGCGCCACGCGCGCCCGGAGAATGTCGACCGGGATGCGGTTCAGGGTCTGTGATTGCACCAGTCCCCCAGGCGCCCGGGGCGTCGTGCGCTGCGCCGGGATCGGCACAAGCACCCGCGTGTCCGCGAAACTGCAGCGCCTCTATTTTGGATCCAGGATCCAAGTCAAGGCGCGGCGCGCCAGACCCCGCGGATGCGCACGTCGCGTCACGGGAGCACCTGTGAAGGAAGGCATCGGCACCGGTTCCCCCGGCCTGATCACGCTGGCTCAGTTCAAACGACCCGGCCAACAACGGACCCGCGATCGCGTTTGCCGCGGGTCGCTTCAATCGCGGTCGGATCGCTTCCGGGAAGCTGGAGCGAGGACGGAGATGTCTACCTCTCCGCCCATGGCCAGATAACCCGCCCTGTTGGGATGAAGGTGATCGACCACGTTCGTGGTGCTGTTGTGCAGGAATTCCGCGCGCATCTGGCCGGTGCTCGGATCGACGGTCACGCGATCGAAATCGGCGACGCTGTCGAAGATCCCGGCGCTCCGGATGAACGCGTTGACCGCTTTCCGGCGGCTGTCGCGGTCCACGTCGACCGCGGCATTGGGGTTGTTGCCCAGGGCCGAGGTGATGGTCGCCTGGATCAGCTTGAGGCCGCGGCTGCGGATGCGCTGCGCACCCTCGCGGATCCCGGCGACGACCGCGTCGGACGTCGCTCCCCCGCTCAGGTCGTTGATGCCCTCGAGCCACACGACGGCGCTGATGCCGGACAGGTTGAAGACGTCGCGCTCGAGACGGCTGAGCGCCGACGGGCCGCCGGCGCCTGCGTCCGACACGACGCGGTTGCCGCCGATCCCCTCGTTCACGACCGAGATGCGGTTGCCGTACGCGGCGCGCAGGCGGCGGAACAGCACGTCGGGCCATCGATCGTCGCCATTGAGCGTGGAGGCGGTCCCGTCCGTGATGGAGTCCCCGAACGTGGCGACGACGAAGGTATCCGCGGGCGCCATGACGTCGAGCGCATCCAGGAAGTACCAGGAGGTGGTCGAGTTGGGGAACGCAGCGTCGCCCTGGTCTTTGCTGTGCGAGCCCGCACCGGGATTGGTGATATACGAGGTCTGCACCCCTTTGGAGTGCCACGTCATCGGACCGCTGGTGCCGACGACGTGGAAGCTCACGGCGAGCTTCCGTCCCTCGAGCGAAAATTTCTCGACCTCGTCCACGAATTCCAGCTCGACGGCGTCGCTGAAGACCGACTGCCCCGCCGGGATGGTGACGGTCCTGCCCCGTGCAAAGGTCACCGGATGATTCGTTCCGGGCACGATGGAGCCGGCGCTGGCTTGCAGGCCGAGGAAGACGTCGTCGAGCGTGGCGGCCTTGGTGCCGAAGAAGTTCGAGAAGCGGAGGCGGAAGCGATCGCCCCAGAGGTTCGGCCGGACGATGAGCCGGAACGTCTGGTCGTTCGCGCCCGTGTCGGCCGAGGGAAAGGCAAACGAGAGGTCGGGTTGCGACACTGCCGTCCCGGAGGGGTACAGCCCGTGCGCCGACGCGGCCCAGGATGCGACCCACTTCTGGTTTCCGCGGCCCCCCTCGTCGGCGAGTGCGGCAGGAATGCCCAGGACGACCAGGGCCAACGCAGCGGCGGCCCGGAGGAAACTTCGGCGAGCAAGCGACGCGAATGGAGCGAGCGACTTGGTCATGGGTGCCTCCCTTTCATGGTTCGACAGGACGTCAGCCTTGTAGCGGACTCTTCTCACGCGACGGGGTGATGTCGATCAGGATGCCGAGCGCATTCATCTCTTCGATGAGAGCGCGTCCGCGGTCGTTGATACCGCCCCAGCGCGAAACTGCAGCGCCTGTATTTTGGATCCAGGATCCAAGTCAAGGCGCGGCGCGCCAGCAGACGCGTGCAACCGCCGGCGGCTGCCGGGTACGCCCCTGACGCGACGACACCCCGGCGTGGCCGACGTCATCAGTCGTCGCGGTCGCGATCGCGCGACTTCCGCCAGCGGTCGTCCCCCGGGTCGAAGACCAGCGGGCGCAGGTAGTCGTTCGGGTCCACCAGCCCTTTATCTGCTGGCGGTGACCGCGCTGTCGGTAGCGATTGCGTGGCTCTATGCACGCACCAACGGCAGTCTGTTGCTCACGATGCTGATGCACGCCGCAGTCAATAACACCACGAACATCGTCCCTTCTGTCGACCAGAACGCCACGAATCCTTTTGCGTTGAGTACTTCCCTGGTGGCGTGGCTCACTACCGGATTGCTCTGGGTCTGTGCCGGGTATTTCCTCGTTCGGATGCGCAGAGCGGAGCTGAAGCTCTCAGCCTGATGCGACGTGCGGCGGACATCGAGGATAACGGATGATCAGCCCAGCGCCGCCAGCTCCTTGCGCAAGTGCTTGGTCGCCGGCGTGACGATGGCGATGAAGTACGACTCACGCAGCTTTCGCTGCGCTGCCGCGCCGGCGAGGTAGCCCTTTGCGCCGCAGTGGAGCAGCGCGGCCTGCGCGGCGCGCAAGGACCACTCGCTCGTCTCCAGCCGGGCGCGGAGGACGCGGCGCTGGTACTCGCGCGCGGTCTCGAACGGCGTCCTGGCCAGCGCCGCGATCTCCGCCGAGAGCCGGTCGAGCGCTTCGAGGAACAGCTGCGGCCGCTCCTCGAGAAACTGGTTGACGTGCCCGCAGCTCTCGTCCGACTTGCGCATCAGCTCGACGCAGCCGCGGATGAGCCCGAGGCCCATGCCGGTCTGCAGGAGGATGAAGCCCGTCTTGATGCGGGCGATGTAAGGCCCGGCCGGATCGGCGAGCACCAGCGAGCGCGGGACGAACACGTCGCGGAAGACGACGGAGCAGGTGCGGGTGCCGTCGAGCGCGAGGAACCGCGCGCCGTCGCCGAGGCGGATTCCCGGCAGCGAGCAGTCCACCATCGCCATCACCTGCCGGTCTTCACCCTCCACGTCGAAGGCGGCGCCGAAGTGATGCCTGGGCCCGAGATTCGACACGAACGGCAGGCTGCCGCTGACGATGAAGCCGCCGGGCGCCGGACGTCCGCTCAGCCGCATGGGCTCGATCCCCGCGGCGGCCTTCATCGGATTCGAGAGGCCGGTACCCCCGAGCACGCTGCCTGCGGCGGCGCCCGGCAAGAGCCTCTGCTTCAGCTCCTCGTTGGCGGTGTTCTCCAGGTACCAGACGAACGTGTCCTGGCACCACGCGCAGAAGGCGGTGGCGCCGCATTCCTCGCCGACGCGGGCCATCGCCGCGATGGCATCGAACAGGTGGGCGGGCCCGCCGCCCAGGACGCTCACGTGGGCCGAGTAGGCGCCAGCCTCGCCCAACCGGCGCAGGAGCGCTTCGGGGTACTCGCCCTCGTCGATGCGCCGGACGTGCGGCGCCAGATCCGCCTCCACCACGCGCGCGACCCGATCGAGCAGGCCGGGCGGCGGCGCGCTTTCAGGCCAGCCGGACATCGACGGGGACGGGGTTGCGAACCGTTCCCGTGACCGGGGACCATTCGACGGCATGAGCGACAAGCCTGGCGAGGGTCTCGCGAGCGGCGTCTGCGTCCAGCTTGGCGCGCACCCGAACCGCCGTGAAGCCCACCGGCTTGGGACCGATGTGGCCGGTGCCCCACACCGAGGTGATGTTGAGATCTCCCTCCAGCTCCAGCTCGAGCGAGGAGATGGCGATGCCCTGCGCGACTGCGTTCGCGTGGATGCCGACCGCGATGCAGGAGCCGAGCGCGGCGAGCAAGGCCTCGGAAGGGTTGGGCGCGGTGTCGTCCCCGAGAAGCTGCGGCGGCTCGTCCACCACGTGCGGGGGGAGGTTGCGGATGAAGTTGAGCTGCCGGAAGCGCGCCTCGGTGACGGTGCGGCACTTGATCGTGCGGACCTGGCTGGGATCGGACTTGCCCTTGTCGATGAGGGCGTTCAGGCGTTGCTTGTCGATGGGTGCGAGCTTGGTCACGGGGTCGACTCCTGCTGGGCGTTCGGGGCTGGGCGGATCGATTCGAGCGGCTCGCCGGGGTGCACCACGCCCAGCTCGTGGAGCACTTCGGCGCGCAGCGCGACGAACCCGTCGTTGCTGCGGCAGCGCGGTCGCTTGAGCGGGACCGGGATGATCCGCTGGATCCGCCCCGGCGACGGCGCCATCACCACGATGCGGTCGGCGAGGAAGACCGATTCCTCCACGTCGTGGGTGACGAAGAGGATCGTCTTCGAGCGCTCGGCCGCGATCCGGGCGATCTCGTCCTGCAGGCGGATGCGGGTGAGCGCGTCGAGCGCGCCGAAAGGTTCGTCCATGAGCAAGCTCTCGGGATCCACGGCCAGCGCGCGGGCGAGCGCCACGCGCTGCTGCATGCCGCCGGAGAGCTGGTGGGGATGGTGCCCGGAGAAGGCTTCCAGGCCTACCAGCCGCAGGTATTCCTCGGCGATGCCCCGGCGCCGGGCGCGCGGTACTCCTCCGACCTCGAGGCCGTATTCCACGTTGCCCAGCACGCTGCGCCAGGGATAGAGCGCGTAGCCCTGGAAGATGCACATGCGGGAGGGGTCGGGGCCGGCCACCTCGCGTCCGTCGACCAGGACGCGACCGGAAGTGGGGAGGTCGAATCCGGCGACGAGATTCAAGAGCGTCGTCTTGCCGCAGCCGCTGGGCCCCAGCAGGCAGACGAATTCGCCGGGCTCGATCTCGAGCGTCACCTCTACGAGCGCGTCCAGCACCCCGCCGGCCCTGTCGCGGTATCGCCGGCTGGCGCGCTCGATGCGGATGTCGGCGGCCCTCATGGATGCTCCTCGGGCGCCACGCCCCAGTGCGCGTCGAGCCTGCGCTCGAGCCACGCCACGGCGCGGTCGATGACGAACCCGATCGCGCCGATCAACGCCATCGCCATCAGGATCAGATCGGTGCGCAGGAAGTTGCGGGCGTCGACGATGAGGAAGCCGAGTCCCGTTCGCGCGCCCAGCATCTCGCCGGCGACCAGGTACACCCAGGCGGCGCCGATGGCGATCCGCAGCCCCATCGCGATCTGCGGAAAGGCGGCCGGCACGATCACCTTGAAGACGAGCTGGCGGTCGCTGGTTCCGAAGTTCCGAGCGACGCGCAGGTAGGACGGATCGACGCGGCGCACGGCGCTCACGGTTGCGAGCAGCGCCGGGTAGAACGCGGCGACGAAGATGATGGCGACGGCCGGCAGATTGCCGATGCCCAGCCACAGGACGGCGAGAGGAAACCAGGCGACGGGCGAGATCGGACGCAGAACCTGGACGACCGGATCGGCCGCGCGCCAGAGCGAAGGGCGCAGGCCGAACAGCAGCCCGAGCGGTACGGCGGTCGCGACGGCAGCCAGATAAGCGGAGGCGAACCTCAGAAGGCTGGCGCCGACGTGCGAAACAAGCGTGCCGTCGGCCCATGCCTCGCGCGAAGCGCGCAGGACGTCGATCGGCGGGGGAAGCTGCTCCGAGGTGTAGAGCCCGGAAGCGGCCAGGAGCTGCCAGAGAGCGAGCAGGACGGCGAGCCCGGCGAAGGGAAGCAGCTTTCGCAGAGCGGCGCCGAGCAGCGGCCGCAGCCGCAAACGCCGCGGCGCACCGGCCCCGGCGGCGGCGCCCACGAGCGTGGTCGCCTCCGCGCTCATCGCGGACGCTCCTTCGACTGCGCCGCGCGGGCGAACCGATCGTCGAGGAACCTGGGCAGGTCGACCTGCGCGGTCGCGATCTTGTACTTGAGCATGTCGTCCTGCGTGGCGCTCAAGTCCGAAAGAGTGGGCACCAGATCGCTGTAGGTAACGCGGCCCGGCGGCTCGGTCAGCACGTGCAGCACCACCGCCGGATCCTGACCCAGGAACGGCTTGGAAAGCTGCGCGGCTTCCTTCGGCTTCTCGCTGGCGAAGTGGCCGGCCTCGGTGAGCGCCGAGACCAGCTCCTGCACCGCCGCGGGATGCGCCGCAATCAGGTCCTCGCGCGCGTTCAGCACGCAGCAGATGTGGTCGGGCCAGATGTCCTTGGAGAGCGCCAGCACCTTGCCCAGCTTGCGCAGCTCCGCCTGCGCGCCGAACGGCTCGGCGACGATGAAGGCGGAGATGGCGCCCCGCGCGAGCGCCTGCACCATCTCCGGGGGCGGCAGCTCGGTGAGCTTCACGTCGCGGTCGGCGTCCAGCCCGTCGCGCGCCAGCAGCCTGCGCAGGAGGAGATTGTGCGTGGAAAAGCGGCTGGGGATGGCGATGGTCTTTCCCCGCAGGTCGGTCACGCTCGAGATGTCGTTGGCAGCCAGAAGGACGCTGCCGTTGCGATGGCCGAGGAGGACGATCTTGATCGGCACGCCCTTCTGGCGAAGGGCCAGGCTGATCGGCGTCAGGGCGAAGGCGGTCTCCAGGCTGCCCGCCTTGAGCGCTTCGGCGAGCTCAGGCCAGCTCGCGAACTTGATGGGCTCCAGGGTGAGCTTCTCGAAGCGCGCTCGCGAGGCGGCGATGATGGTCAGGTGATCGGTGATGGGCAGGTGCCCCAGGCGGATCCGGACCTTCCCGTCTTCGGCGCGCAGGCGTCGCGGCGCGAGCGCCGCAGCGGCCAGCCCTGCCCCGCCCAGACGGAGCAAGGCCCTTCTACCGATCACGTCCGGATGGCTTTCCTTCAGAAGATCCTCCACGGGAGCTCCCGCCGTCGAGGTGGGTCTCGACGCTCGGCCGAACTGGGTTCGATGCGGGGTGCGCGAATCCGGTGCTACACGCCGTGCCGCGGACTCAGGCTATCGACAACAACAACAGCCGAGGGAACGGGCAGCCCCATTACCCTGCGCACTGGCGTGTGAAGGAAGCATCCGCACCATTTACAGGTGCCTCGATGGCGCCCCATTGTCAAGGGGCACTAGCTACATCTCGGGGCGAGGGGCTGCAGATGTGCGCGCGGGGGACCTGGGGGCCGGTGCTGCGGGGGCGAAGCACGCCGCTCTGACTCGTTGCGGCTTGACGCACCAGCCGCCCAGCGCGCATCGGAGCCGCGGCAGCGCTGCCGCTCCTCGCGCACGCCCAGGATCGCAAACTTTGAAAAGGAGAGACGAATGCCCAGGAATCCTAGAAGCCCCGTCGTGCGGTCGATCTTCTCGATCTCGCTGGCCGTCTTCCTGTTGCTCCTCGGGAGTCGGGCGGAAGCAAAGATCACGCAGATTGTGATCACGAAGACCACATCACCGGCGTTCGGCGGCGCTTCGTTCGGCAGCGTAGGTCAGTACGAGGTACTCGACGGCATCGCATTCGGCGAAGTGGATCCGAAGGACTCGCTGAACGAGGTCATCACGGACATCAAGCTGGCCCCGCGCAACGCGCGCGGCATGGTCGAGTACCAGTCGATGATCTCGATCCTCAAGCCGATCGACATGAGCCGCGCCAACCGCACGCTCATCTACGATGTGGTGAACCGCGGCAACAAGCGCATCACCGACCTGAACATCGGCGGCAACGCGACCAACCCTGGCGACGGGTTCGTCGAGTCCCAGGGCTACACGATGGCCTGGATCGGGTGGGAGGGTGACATCACGTCGGGCGTCCGGATCACGCTGCCGGTCGCCCGGAACCGTGAGGGCAGCGAGATCACCGGGCGGGTGCGGTCCGAGTACATCCTGGACGCGCCCGACAGCACGCAGGACGTGACCGCTCCCCCCGCCTACGAGGCGGTCAGCACCAGCAACGCGGGCGCCAGCTTGACCCGGCGCGTCCACCAGAACGACGCGCGCGAGCTCATCCCGAACGACCAGTGGGCTTTCGCGGACTGCCGCGCGACAGCCTTCCCCGGCGTCCCGAGCACCACCAAGGTCTGTCTGCGGGGCGGGTTCGACACGAACCACATCTACGAGCTGCTCTACACGGCGAAGAACCCCACGGTGACGGGGGTGGGCTTCGCCGCGACGCGCGACTTCATCTCGTTCCTGCGCAACGGGAACGGCGCCAGGACCGGCCACGACGGCCGGGGCCGCCACGACGACGATGACGGCCGCCACGACGATGACGACGAAGAGGCGACCGCACGGGGCCCCGCGAACCCTCTGGGCAACGCGATCAAGAACGCGTTGATCTACGGCTCGTCTCAGAGCGGCCGCTGGATCCGCACCTTCATCCAACTCGGCTTCAACCAGGACGAGAACCGCCGACTGGTGGTCGAGGGGGCGATTCCGCACAAGGCCTCCAACCGCGGCGCGTTCAACATCCGCTTCGCCCAGCCGACCCGGTTGTCGGGGACGCAGCACACCGAGGCGCAATACGCGGGGCCGGAGTCGCCGCAGACATGGGGCGAGAGCCGCGACCGGCTGGCTGACGTGACCGCCGGGCAGCTCGACCGCTGCCGCAAGACCCATAGCTGCCCGAAGATCACCGCCACCGTGACCGACACCGAGTATTGGCAGGCCGTGATGTCGCTGAACACCACCGACTCGGAGGGCAGGCACGACCTCGCCATCCCGCGGGAGGTCCGCATCTACCAGCTCTCCGGCACGCAGCACGGCGGAGGGAACCCGCTCGCGCAGCCGCCGGCGGTGATGCCGAGCGTGCCGGCGAACAGCCAGCTCCGCTCCAACAGCAACCCGTTCCTGTGGCACCAGCGGGCGCTGCTGGTAGCGCTCCGCGAGTGGGTGGTCAACGGGACGGAGCCACCGCCGAGCCTGTACTCGTCGCTCGGCCGTAAGAGCCTGGTCAGACCGGAGGACGTCAAGATCCCGTTCAATCCCGCCGTGAACTTCACCCTGCCCGGTCTCGTGAACCCGAAGATCTTCCTCGATCGAGGCCGGCAATTCGACGTGGAGGACGTGTCCGGCATCCTGAGGGAACCCGCGGTGCCAGGCTCCCGGTACACGGTGCTCGTCCCGCAGGTCGACGCCGACGGCAACCCCGTCGACGGACTCCGGAACACGAACGTGCAGGTCCCGCTGGGCACCTACACGGGATGGAACATCCGGAGGGCAGGGTTCAGCGAGGGGGATTCCAGCGACCTCACGGGCGGCTTCATCCCGTTCTTCAAGACCAAGGCCCAGCGCCTCGCGGCAGGCGACCCGCGTCCCTCGCTCGAGGAGCGCTATCCGACGCATGCGGCCTACGTCAACGCCGTGACCGCGGCAGCAAACAGCCTCGTCAGCCAACGCCTGCTGCTCTCCGTCGATGCGGCCAGCATCATCGCCGCGGCAAACGCAGCCGCCGTGCCCTGACAGGCCCACTGCGCTCACCCAAATGAGGAGAGGAGCTCATGTCATGAAGTACAGACGAACGATGTCCGCGATTTTCTCCGGGGTCCTGTGCATTGCCTCTTTGGCCGCCGTCGCCCATGACGACGATGACCGCGACCGTGACCGTGACCGTGGCGCGAACGCCACGTTGATCCGGGCCAGGCAGAGGTTCTTCGGTATCGAGAACGTCGATGAGAAAGGGCGGGTCGATAGAGACAAAGTCATCTTCTCGTGGGCGACGAACACCACGTACGTCGTCTCGGCCGCGGGACGCGTTCTCCTGCTCGACAGCTACATCAACCGTCCGGAGTTGCCCACCGCGCCCCTGGACAAGCGTCGCACGCCGATCCTGCCTCAGGATTTCATCGACCTGCGTCCGGAAGCGATCTTCCTGGGCCACGGTCACGGCGACCATGCGGACAACGCCGCTTACGTCGCGAAATGGACCGGCGCGACGATCTACGCGTCGCCGGAAACCTGCGATGTGATGCAGCAGGATGTGGCCAGGATGTTTAACGACTCCAATCTGATCAACGGCGGGGCCAAGATCATTCCGAACGGCGATCCGGTGAACTGCATCGGGGCCGTTCCGCGAGCCTCGCCGCCGGGTGAATACACGGGCACGCTGTCCAATCCGACTGGCGGCACGACGACGATCCGGAGGATCACCCAGTTCGACCCGCAGATCTGCATCGTGACGTTCAAGCACGTCCATTCGGGAACGGCGCCCGTCGATACGTCTTTCCCTCATACGACGCTGTCCAATCTCGGTGATCCGCGCTATTCGGGCGCCGTCACCAGCAGTCCCAACGTCACCACCTTCCCGGCGATGTTCCCCACCGGTACGCCCTTCACCCCGCCCAACAACGCGGCGCTCAGGGTGCCGGGGCAGATCAACACGACGACGACGGGGTTCGGCGGGAGCGCCGGAATCATCGAGATCTTCTATCACTTCGTGGTGCGCGGAGAGGGCCACAATTTCACTTTCTCCTTCGTCAATTCGGCGGGCCCCGTGAAGGAAGGCATCGGCTCCGGCTCTCCCGGTCTCATCTCGTTGGCTCAATTCAATGACCCGGCCAACAACGGACCCGCGATCGCGCTTGCCGCGGAAATCGGCAAGGGCTTGTTCTCCATCATGGACAACCTGCCCCATCCCGACGTGCTCATGGGATCGATCGTCAGCCTCGGGGCGGCGAACAACCAGCAGCGCGACATCATCCAGTACATCCAGCACCTCAAGCCCAAGGTTTACTACCCGGGCCATCTGACCGACGTCGCGCAGGCGGGCTCCGCGCTCTACCACAAGATCAGCTGGCGGGAGACGGCGCAGAACATGGGCTTCCCGCAGAGCGAGTGGCCGGAGTTCCGCTTGCAGGTCGACCCGAACGACTTCCTCGTGCCGCAGGTCTTCAACACCCGCGACGAGCGCTGGGACAAGTCGCGCGCGGCGGAGGACCGCATCCGTTCGCAGTGCCGCTGAGCTGGTCTCCGCGGTCGAGGCTCGTGTGCGGCGGCAGGTCTGCTTGACTGCCGCCGCACGCGGCGGAGCGACGACGAGGAAGCCCGTGTCCCTTGTCAATCAGCAAGCCCTACCCTGCGGAGGAGGTCGCGCGACCGCGTCGCCCCGGACCGTCCCCGGTCACCGGGGCGCGCTCCGCGGACGAACCAGGAGAAGGATGATCATCACCTGGCTCACCACCAGCATCGGCACGTAGAAGTTCAAGATGTACCAGTTCCATCCCATCGGGTAACGGTACATCTCCGCGCGAACGGCCTTCAGGGTCGCGAAGGCGAGATCGGCCGTTCCGACGATGGTAAAGATCCACGTGAGGGCGATGGCCCCCCGCAGGCGGTGCTTGACCGCGAACAGCGCGACAAACGCAAAAAGCGCCGCGACGAGGTCTCCGTATGCCACGGCCGCCGCCGCGTCAGCTGGGATCCGCGGGTCCACCTGCCCGGGCGCATACAGGGTCAGCGGGGCATAACGGAAGACGTGAATCCACAGCAGCGGGACCAGCGCGTCCTCGAGCGATCGGTTGGCCAGCCGCGGGGCCACATGCCACCGGGCGATCAGCGCGAATGCCACGATGCTCAGCGTCGACTGGATCTGGAGCACATGGAACGGGGTCATGACGGTCATTCCGCCCGGAGCCAGCTGAGCGCCTTCTCGCGGTCCACGAACCACTTCGTCGGAAAGACCGCCGGCCCCTCGATGGTTTCCTTCCCCTCGTTCGGGAACCCGGACGGCATCTGGAAGGCGAACTTGCGGATGCCGGCGCCGCCGTAGCGCGGGATGATGTGCGCGTCGCGCCACGCCATGACGCCGTCGCCGAAACGGTGCCGGAACTCGACCGCGTCGATGAGGAGGCCGCGCGGCCTCGCCTTCTCCGCCTCCCCGGCGAAGAGGCACAGGGTCGCCATGAAGGCGCCGTCGGTCATCGAGGCGGGCAGCCAGCGAAGCTCCAATAGATTGCCGTCCCGGTGATGCAGGATGATTCCCCAACCGTTCCTCACCAGCTCCGTGGCCATGGCCGCTCCCCGGGGTCGCGAAACGGGGGCGGACGTTAGGGTTACCTGGTATACAAAGTCAAGCAGGCACATTTTCGTAACTCGGTATAGAATCGGTACAATAGCCGAATGGATGAAGTCGAGAGGGTCGAGACCGTCATGGGCGTCATCGCCGGCAAGTGGAAGCCGGCGATCATCTACTCGCTCGTCATGCGCGGGACGCTTCGCTTCACCGAGCTGCGCAGGTTGATTCCCCGGGTGAGCCAGCGCATGCTCACCCAGCAGCTCCGCGATCTCGAGCGCCACGGCCTGATCGAACGCAAGTACCACCCGACGATTCCCCCGCGCGTCGAGTACTCGGTGACGAGGCTCGGGCGGAGCCTCCATCCCATCTTCAAGTCAGTCTGCAACTGGGCGACCAGGAATTTCCCGGAAGTGGAGAGCGCTCTCGCCCGGCACGAGAAGACGCGCTGAGGCGGGCAGACGTATCGCCGGGCCTGCCGCGAAAGCGTCAGGAGAGAGCCCGCTCGGCGGTGGGCTTGACGTCTTCCATCAAGCCGAAGAACCCCTCGGCAAGCGTCGGGTGGATGTAAACGGCCCCCTTGAGGACGGTGTACGGAGCATCGGCGAGCATCAGCGCGCCGAGCGTCTGCACCAGCTCGCCCCCTTCGCTGCCGAGGATGGCCGCGCCCAGGATGCGATCGTTCTCGGCGTCCACCACCAGCTTCATGAAGCCGCTGGTTTCGTCGCGTTCGATGGCGCGGGCGATATAGGCCATCGGGTACTTTCCCACCTTGAGCTTGCGCCCGGTGGCCCGCGCGTCCTGCTCGGTCAGCCCTACCCGGCCGAGCTGCGGGTCGGTGAAGACTGAATAGGGGACCGGGCGGTTGTCGGTCGTCCAGCTCCTCTTCTCGATGAGGTTGCCGTAGACGATCTGGAAGTCGTTGTAGGAGACGTGCGTGAAAGCGGGGCCGCCCTTGACGTCGCCCAGCGCCCAGTGGTTCGGCACGTTGGTCCGGAGGCGGTTGTCGACCCGGATGAAACCGCGCTTGTCGGTTTCGATGCCGGCTTTCTCCAGCCCGAGGTCGTCCGTGTTGGGGCGGCGCCCGGTGGCGACCAGGAGGTGCGAGCCGGTCACCGTCTGCGGGCGGCCGTTCACGCTGACGGTCAGCCCGATCTTCCCGTCCTTCTGCGCCACGCGGCTGGTCTGCGCCTGAAGGACGAAGCGGATGCCCTCGCCCTCCAGGATCTTCTGCAGCTCGTCGGCGACGTCGTTGTCTTCGCGCGCCACGATGTGCTCGCCGCGGTGGACAACGGTCACCTGGCTTCCGAAGCGATGGAACATCTGCCTCGCGTCGTAGATCATCGCGGAAGCCCTCCTCGGCTAGAGCGGTCCGCGCAAGCAGACCTCCCGATTCCCTCGGAGTGTCAACCTGGGGCCGATCCGTTACGCCCACGGCGTCGCGTTCTGAGGACCATCTGCCTGCCACCCCGCGCAGTCGTCGGCGCCCGATCCTGTGTCAGACTGCGCAGAGCGAGGACCGTGCCATGAGCCTGGACGAGAGCCTGCCGGTCGCCTTCCTTCCCCAGAACGCGCACGGTCTCCCCGGCCGGCTGGGTTTCGCGCCCGCTCCCGGGCGGTGGC
>WNFF01004824.1_pt1 | contig 16907 bp, 17 predicted proteins | sample 5400441 | NCBI WGS metagenome assembly WNFF01 (sample SAMN13153345, study PRJNA577476) | soil metagenome | isolation source: 120 cm saprolite under Douglas fir tree site 2 hole 3 replicate 1 | place: USA:California | collected 2015-04-18 | reverse complement strand
CCGACGACAGGCGGGCGGCGAGCTCGTCTGCGCGGGGGACCTCGAACGGCACGCGCGCCTCGGCGAGGGTCCGCTTGGCCCGGACGATGCGCTGGGCGACGGTCGGCTCCGGGATGAGGAATGCGCGCGCGATCTCCTCGGTCGTCAGACCTCCGAGCAAGCGCAGCGTGAGCGCAACGCGTGCCTCGGAGGACAGCACCGGATGACACGCCGTGAACACCAGGCGCAGGAGGTCGTCGCCGACGCTATCGTCAAGCCCGATGTCGGTCGCGGTGTCGCAATCCGCCACGGTCAGCTCCTGCTGGACCTCGAGCTCGCGACCGAGCTCCTGGTGCTTGCGCTCGCGGAGTTTCTTTCGGCGGAAGTGATCCAACGCACGGTTCTTCGCGACAGCCATGAGCCAGGCGCCCGGATTGTCCGGGACGCCCGCCTCCGGCCAGCGCTCGAGCGCGGCGATGAGCGCGTCCTGCGCGAGCTCCTCGGCGAGACCGACGTCGCGCACCATGTGCGCGAGCCCGGCGATAAGCTTCGACGACTCGATCCTCCAGACGGCATCGATCGCGCGATGCGTCTCGGCGGCCGTCATGGCTACGGCTTTGCGGCCTTCCTGGACAACTCCTCGCGCAGTCCTTGCTCGCGCTCGCTGAGCTTCGGAGGAAGGACCTCGGCAGGGAAGTCCGAGAGTTCCTGCACCTGGCGAACCTCGATCACCTCGTTATCCGAAGCGGGGCAGCGCTTGGCCCATTCGACCGCCTCTTCCTTCGACTTCACCTGGATCATCCAGTAGCCGCCGAGCACCTCCTTCGCCTCGGCGAACGGCCCGTCGGTCACCTTGGGCTTCCCGCCGGGGAACGAGACGCGCGCGCCCATCGAGGGCGGGTGCAGGCCATCGAGCGCGAGCAGCACGCCGGCCTTCTGCAGGGATTCGTTGTACTTCATCATCGCGGCAACGGCCTTGGCGTCCGGCAGGGTGCCCGGCGCCGCCTTCTCGTATCCCTTGGGGATCATCAGCATCATGAATCGCATGGTAATTACTCCTTCTGGTTTTGGTTGGGAGCCGGGTTCCGGACGGTGTCGACCGGTGTGAACCTCGCTCTAACGGTACGACGAACGAGGCCGCGCGAAATCGACACGGCGGACGAACTTTTCTTCAGGCAGCGCTTCCCGCGCAAGCGGGAATCCAGAAAACCGCAGAAAAGCCTGGATGCCCGCTTCCGCGGGCATGACGATTTAAGGCTTAATCGGAGCTTCCCTGGCGAATATCGCTCTCGCTTGCGGGCGCCCCCTGGAACGACGGGTTAGGCGGCTTGCTCGCAGTTAATCATCCACGGTATGCCGAATCGATCGACCAGCATGCCGAAACGGGCGGCCCAGAAGGTCTTCTGGATCGGCATCCGCACCGTCCCGTTTTCCGCCAATGCGTGAAATATGCGTTCCGCCTCTGCCGGGTCCTTCATCTGGAGCGATACGGAGAAGCCTTTTGGCTCTTCATAGCGACCAGGCGGAGCATCGGAAGCCATCAAGACCTCGCCGCCCACGTTTAGGCGGGCGTGAAGGATCTTGTCGCGCCATTCAGCCGGCACCTGCGCCTCCGCCGGCGTGCCCGCGTGGGTAAGCATTGCTTCGATTTTGCCGCCAAGAACCCGCTCATAGAACTTGAACGCGGCCTCGCATTGGCCGTTGAAAAAAAGATAAGGATTCAATTGCATAGTGCTCTCCTTTAGTTAAACTACGGTTTGGGCTTCTTGAGCTTCTCGGCTTGCGCGAGTATCCGCTCCTCTTGCTCCCTGAGTTCGGGCGTGAACGCCTCGCCGAAGTCCTCCGCCTCGAACACCTGGCGAATCTCGATCTCGGACTCCGTGCCCGGCATCGGATTGGGGCAGCGCCTGACCCATGCGATCGCCTCTTCCTTCGACTTCACCTGCCACAGCCAGAAGCCGGCGATGAGTTCCTTGGTCTCGGCGAAGGGCCCGTCGATCACGGTCCGCTTCGGTCCGGAGAACCTGACGCGCGCGCCCTTCGAGCTCGGGTGGAGCCCCTCGGCCGCGAGCAGCACGCCGGCTTTCGCCAGCTCTTCGTTGTACTTCCCCATCTCGGTGAGGAGCTTTTCGTCCGGGAGAACGCCCGCCTCCGAGTTCTTGTCGGCTTTGACTATCACCATGAATCGCATTGTCGTGTCTCCTTTTGGTTTCGGGTTGGGAGCCGGGCTTCCGGACGGTCTCGCCCGGATGTGAACCCTCGCTCTATTGTACGACGAACGAGGCGCCGCGAAATCGACACGTCGAACGATCTTTTTTTTGGCAGCGCGGTGCCCGAAATGCCGAGCCGCCGGGCCCCCAGGCCCGCGCTCAGATGCGGCAGCGCCAGGAGCAGCACGACGACGTCGATGGAGACGAGCGGGGTGGGCCGAGCCAGCACATTATTTATGTGCACTCGTTGCCACCCGCCCTACCGTATGCAAAGTCCGGGTCGAAGCCCGGACTCGCATCTCTGAAGACCGAACGGGGTTACGCGGTTGCGGCCGCGCTGTAACCCTGGGGTTCCTGCAGGATCCAGGACCTGCCGGCGGCCCGGTGACCCCGTATTGCGGGGTTACGATTCGCCAGCGCCGGCTGTGACCTAATCCATAAAGATGGCCAAAAGTTTTCGTTTTTAGACCTAAATCAAGCGCTCTGAACTAGACATTGGAAGCGTAAGTTGGCCAAGAGTTGAAACCAGGAAGCATCTGAACCGCCTTTTGGCTCCACGTGACATTTCCCTGTTAATTCCCTGTTATCTCCTGTTCCGATGCGTATTCAAAATGGGCTGGGTGACCGGGGATCGGCTCTGGGCGCGGGTTTCCGCCGGGTAGGGCGTAAATGGAGGCGTCAATAATTACGAAATTCCCTGTATTTTTCCCTGTTAGCAGGGAATTCATGTCAGCGCACAATGGCACTACCTTATTGACCTCATAATAGCCGGCCATTTATACTTCGCCGCCTTTGCAGAGGGGCCCCGCCACCGGTTTCCGGTCAGTCAATCAATGATAAGGCGTATATGAGTATTGCTGCGGAAACATTAAACAAGGGAATCCGCCGAGTTGTGCTCAGCCAAACGGTCCTGACCCTTGCTGTCGCCGGCGGCTTTTTATTATTTGCCGAGGGGTGGCCCCCGCCCAAAGACTCATCCTGGCTGCCCGCGGGGGCATTAAACGCGTTGTCCGCTTTGTATGGCGGCGGTGCCACCATTTTGAGCACATGGTGGCTAGGTAGAAGCGTGCAGCGCGCGGGTGAGATGGCGCGGCAAAATCAGCAAAACAGCCAAACAGCCCTGTATGGGGGCGCGGTACAGCGGTTTGTCGGCACCTTGATTTTGCTTGGCCTCGGTTTGGGGGGATTGAAGCTCGCGCCCATCCCTTTAGTCGTTGCCTTTGCCGTAGCCCAGTTTGGTTTTATTGTGAGTGTTGCCGGCGTGAAGCATCCGCCAAGCTAATTTGTGGAGCAATGTTGTGACCCAAGCAGGAAACCCTGCCACCGACAACCCGGTTGAATATATTCAACACCACCTTACTAACCTAAGCGTGGGGGAAGGGTTTTGGACGCTGCACCTCGACACCTTGTTTTTCGGCTGGTTGACGGCGGGGTTGTTGATTTTTGTCAGTTGGTACGTCGGGCGCCGCCTGGACCCGGATAATCCGCGCGGCACGCAAAATGTGCTGGAGGCGGTGCTGGAATTCGTCGACGACCAGGTTAAAAGCATCTTTACCGGCGGCGACAATCCGCTCATCGGCCCCCTGGCCTTGACCGTTTTTGTCTGGGTGTTCTCGATGAACACGCTGGACTTGATTCCGGTGGATCTGCTGCCGAAGGCGGCCGAGCTAATCGGCATCCCGCATCTTAAGGTGGTGCCCACCGCCGATCCTTATACCACCTTAGGCCTCGCTTTCAGCGTGTTTCTCCTGTCCCTTTACTACCACATCAAAACCAAAGGGGTGTCGGGTTATTTCAAAACATTTTTGTTTCATCCGTTCGGCAAATGGCTGATGCCGGTCAATATCCTCATGACCGTCATCGAAGAAATCGCCAAGCCGCTCAGCCTCGGCCTGCGGTTGTTCGGCAATATGTTTGCCGGCGAGCTGGTGTTTTTGCTGATCGCGCTGCTGCCGGCGTGGATTTTGTGGGCGCCCGGCAGCGTATGGGCGATTTTCCATATCCTGGTGATTACGCTGCAGGCGTTCATCTTCATGGTGCTGACGATCATGTATCTGGCCATGGCCAGCGAGCACCACGAGGAACATTGATTGACTAACGCCGAGGACCAAAAACAAGAACCCGCCCGCGCGCCTGCGCGTTTGCTGAGACTTTCGGTATTTAACTTACTTTAGGAGAATAACAATGACACCTGATGCAAATATCGCCGCCTTGATCGGCATGATTTATTCCTATACGGCGGTGGGGGTGGGGATAATTCTGGCCGCCGCCGGTTTGGGCTCGGCGCTGGGGTGGGGCCTGATCTGCGCCAAGTACATGGAAGGCATCGCCCGCCAGCCGGAGATGCTGCCTACCCTGCGCGTGCAAATGTTCATCACCGCCGGCCTGATGGAGTCTTTCCCGTTCATCGTGCTGGCGTTTGCCATGTATTTTACCTTCGCTAATCCGTTTGTGGGTGCGGCGCTGTCGGCGGTGAAGAGCCTGGGCGGGGTTTAGACGCGGATGCGTGCTTTATAGTGCCCATAAATCGCATCTTGTTAAAAGTAGGGGTGTTAATGTGAATGTAACTGTTACCCTGTTTGGACAGATGATCACGTTTGCGGTGCTGGTCTGGTTTGTCAGCCGCTTCCTGTGGGGGCCGTTAACGCGCATGATGGCTGACCGCAACCGGCGCATCGCCGACGGCCTTGCCGCCGCGGAAAAAGGCAAGCGCGAGCTGGAGCTCGCCGAACAGCGCAAACAAGAAATGCTGCGCGAAACCAAGACCCAGGCCGCGGAAATCCTGGCGCAGGCGGAAAGACGCGCCATGGAAATTGTGGAAGAAGCCAAAGGCCAGGCGAAAACCGAAGCCGGGCGCATTTTAAGCGCGGCCAAGACCGATATCAGCCAAGAGGTCAATCGCGCCAAGGAGCAATTACGCGCCTCGGTGGCGCAGCTCGCGGTCGCCGCCGCCGGCAAGATTATCGAAAAAGAAATCGATCCGAAGACCCACGCCAAGTTGTTGGATGGGATAATTCGTCAACTTTAAGGTCAAAATAGATGGCGGAAAAAAACACCCTGGCCCGTCCCTATGCGCAAGCGGTATTCGCGCTGGCGCACGAAACCAAGGCGCTGGACAAATGGTCAGAGATGTTGCGCTTAGCCGCGATGGTTGCCGGGGATAAACAGATGGCCGCGCTTATCGACAATCCACGCATACCGCGCGAACGGCTGGCGGGCCTGTTTTTGGATATCCTCGGCCCAAATCTGGATAAAGACGGCGGGAACCTAATAAGGCTATTGATTGCTAACCGGCGTTCGGCGTTATTGCCGGAAATCGCGCAGTTGTTCGAGCAGCTTAAGGCCGAGGCGGAAAAAGTGGTCGAGGTGGAAATCATCTCGGCCCACCCGGTTAGCGCCGAGCAGATCAAGAAAATCAGCGCGGCGCTGAAGAAAAGGCTCGGGCGCGCGGTCCATGCGGTTCCCAAAACCGATCCTGCGATCATCGGCGGCATGATTATTCGCGCCGACGACCTGGTCATCGACGGCTCGGTAACCGGCCGCTTGCGCGCGCTCTCATCCTATTTAAATCACTAAAGGTAACGGGCGATGCAACTCAACCCTTCTGAAATCAGCGATCTCATTAAAGCTAAGATCGAAAAGTTTGAAACCCTGGCCGAGGCGCGCACCGAAGGCACGGTGGTCTCGCTGACCGACGGCATCGCGCGCGTCCATGGCCTCGCCGACGTGATGCAAGGCGAAATGGTCGAGTTCCCCGGCAATACGTATGGGCTCGCGCTCAATCTTGAGCGCGATTCGGTCGGCACCGTGATCATGGGCAGCTATGAGCACATCTCGGAAGGCGACAGCGTGAAGTGTACCGGCCGCATTTTGGAGGTGCCGGTAGGCGAGCAACTGATCGGACGCGTGGTCGATGCCCTGGGCCAGCCGATCGACGGCCGCGGCGCGATTAAAGCCACGCAGACCTCGCCGATTGAGAAAGTCGCCCCCGGCGTGATTGCGCGGCAATCGGTATCGCAGCCGGTGCAGACCGGCCTCAAATCCCTCGACGCCATGGTGCCGATCGGCCGTGGCCAGCGTGAGTTGATCATCGGCGATCGCCAGACCGGCAAGACCGCGGTGGCGGTGGATACCATCATCAACCAGAAAGGCACCGGCATTACCTGTATCTATGTCGCGATCGGCCAAAAAGCCTCCAGCATCGCCACCGTGGTGCGCAAGTTGGAAGAGCACGGGGCGATGGCACACACCATTGTCGTTGCCGCCACCGCCTCCGAATCCGCCGCCATGCAATATATCGCCCCCTACAGCGGCTGCACCATGGGCGAGTATTTCCGTGATCGTGGCGAAGACGCGTTAATTATTTATGACGATTTGACCAAACAGGCCTGGGCTTATCGCCAGATCTCATTGCTGCTGCGCCGCCCGCCCGGGCGTGAGGCCTACCCGGGCGACGTGTTTTACCTGCACTCGCGCCTACTGGAGCGCGCCGCCCGCATCAACGCCGATTACGTGGAGAAAATCACCGGCGGCAAGGTCAAGGGCAAAACCGGCTCGCTTACCGCGTTGCCGATTATCGAAACTCAGGCGGGGGACGTGTCGGCGTTCGTGCCGACCAACGTGATCTCCATTACCGACGGCCAGATTTTTTTGGAGACCGACTTGTTTAACGCCGGTATCCGCCCGGCGATTAACGCCGGCCTGTCCGTTTCGCGCGTCGGCGGCGCGGCGCAAACGAAAATTATCCGGAAACTCGGCGGCGGCGTGCGTCTGGCGCTGGCGCAATACCGCGAGCTCGCGGCGTTCGCGCAATTCGCCTCCGATCTGGATCCGACCACACGCAAGCAGATCGACCGCGGCAAGCGTATTACCGAACTGATGAAACAACCCCAATACTCGCCCATGAGTGTGGCGCAAATGGCGGTATCGTTGTTTGCGGTGAATCAGGGTTTTCTCGACGACGTCGATGTCACCAAGGTGCAAGCCTTCGAGGCCGCGTTGCAATCTTATATGAGATCCAACCACGCGAGCCTCATGGAAAAAATCGACCGGACCGCGGATTACAATGATGAGGTTGAGAGTCAGCTCAAGTCCGCGATTGAAAAATTCAAGGCGCAGCATGCCTGGTAAGCGGTTTCATGATGGTTGTTACGAACGGAGTTTTTTAAATGGCTGCCGGTAAAGAGATACGCAATCAGATCCGTAGCATACAAAACACGCAAAAGATCACGCGCGCCATGGAAATGGTGGCGGCGAGCAAGATGCGTAAGGCGCAAGAGCGCATGCGCATGGCGCGCCCCTATGCCGAAAAGATACGCGCCGTTATCGGTCACTTACATTATGCCCATCCAGAGTATCGCCATCCATTTTTGCTGGAACGCGCGGCCAGGCGCGCCGGCATCATCGTCATTACTTCGGACCGCGGTTTGTGCGGCGGCCTTAACACCAATGTGTTGAAAACAACAATCGGGTTGATGCGTGAATGGAATGAGCAAAAGATCGACATCGACGTGTGTACCATCGGCTCGAAAGGATTCGCTTTCTTAAAACGCGTGGGCGCGAAAATCGCGTCCCATACCTCACACTTAGGCGACGTCCCGCACGTCCACGATCTGATCGGTGTGGTGAAAGTAATGCTCGACGCCTATAGCGTCGGCCAGCTGGATCGCGTGCAGGTGATTTACAACCGTTTTATCAACACCATGTCGCAACAGCCGGCGGTTCAGCAGCTGTTGCCGTTGCCGGCGGAAGAACAGCCGCAGCTTAAACATCACTGGGACTATCTCTACGAGCCCGAGGCGCGCGAAGTGGTTGATGAGCTGTTGACGCGCTATATCGAGACGTTGGTGTATCACGCGGTGGTCGAGAATATCGCTTCGGAGCAGTCCGCGCGCATGGTCGCGATGAAATCGGCGTCGGATAACGCCGGCAAGATAATTGGCGATTTAAAACTCAAGTACAACAAGGCGCGCCAGGCGGCGATCACGCAAGAGCTTTCTGAAATCGTCGGCGGCGCGGCGGCGGTATGACGTCCATGGGTTGTCGTGCCGGGGTTTAGTAACCGCGGGGCCGGCTTTGGTGTAAGTAGACGAATTTGAAATTTGGTTGAGGAATACAACATGAGTGCTGGAAAGATAGTGCAAATCATCGGCGCGGTGGTGGACGCGGAGTTTCCTCGTGACGCCATACCCAAGGTCTATGACGCGCTAAAGGTTACCGATACCGAGATCACGCTCGAGGTGCAACAGCAGTTGGGCGACGGCGTGGTGCGCACCATCGCCATGGGTAGTTCCGAGGGCTTGCGGCGGGGCATGGCGGTGAGCAATACCGGCGCACCGATTTCCGTGCCGGTGGGACAAAAGACCTTGGGCCGCATTATGGATGTTCTGGGCCGGCCGATTGATGAAAAGGGCGCGATCGGCGCCGAGAAGCTGATGCCGATTCATCGCAAGGCGCCGGCTTACGAAGAGCTCGCCGCCAGCACTGAGTTGCTCGAGACCGGCATTAAGGTGATCGACCTTATGTGCCCGTTCGCCAAGGGTGGTAAGGTCGGCTTGTTCGGCGGCGCCGGTGTGGGCAAGACCGTGAATATGCTGGAGCTCATCAACAATATCGCGACGCAGCACTCAGGCCTGTCGGTGTTTGCCGGCGTGGGTGAACGCACGCGCGAAGGCAACGACTTCTATCACGAGATGGCTGAAGCGGGGGTCATCAAGCTCGATAATCTGAGTGAATCCAAGGTGGCGATGGTGTTCGGCCAGATGAATGAGCCGCCCGGCAACCGCCTGCGTGTAGGCCTGACCGGCCTGACTATGGCCGAGTACTTCCGCGACGAGGGCCGTGACGTGCTGTTGTTTATCGACAACATCTATCGCTTCACGCTTGCGGGCGTGGAGGTCTCGGCGCTGCTCGGCCGCATGCCTTCAGCCGTGGGCTACCAGCCGACGCTCGCCGAGGAAATGGGTCGCCTGCAGGAACGCATCACCTCGACCAAGACCGGCTCCATTACTTCTGTTCAAGCGGTTTATGTCCCTGCGGACGACTTGACCGATCCCTCGCCCGCGACCACCTTCGGCCACCTCGATGCGACCGTGGTGCTGTCGCGCCAAGTAGCGGAGCTTGGCATTTACCCGGCGGTCGATCCGCTTGACTCCACCAGCCGTCAGCTCGATCCCCATGTGATCGGCGAAGAGCACTATAAAACCGCGCGCGACGTACAGGCCACCTTGCAGCGGTATAAAGAGTTGCAGGACATCATCGCCATTTTAGGTATGGATGAACTGTCGGAAGATGACAAGCTTACCGTCTCGCGCGCGCGCAAAATTCAGCGCTTCTTGTCGCAGCCGTTCTTCGTCGCCGAGGTATTTACCGGCACACACGGTAAATACGTGCCGCTGAAAGAGACCATCCGCGGCTTCCGCGGCATTGTCGACGGCGAGTACGATGCCCTGCCGGAGCAGGCGTTTTACATGGTGGGCATGATCGACGAGGCGGTGGAGAAGGCGAAGACGCTTTAATATGCTTAAAACATCCATCCTTGGTTTTTTAAGCCCGGACTCCTGCGAACCAAGTTCGCGCCCGTCCGCGCTTGGTTTTTTCAACGGCACCGGCCGGTGCCGCACTTTGGAGGCTTAACCCATGGCCACGCTACATGTGGATATAGTGAGCGCCGAGCAGGCGATCTACTCCGGCGAGGCGGAGATGGTGTTTGCGCCGCTGGTCACCGGCGAGGTCGGCATCCTGCCGCAGCACACCCCATTGCTTGCGCGTCTTAAGCCGGGCGAGGTGCGGGTGCGCACCGGCAAGGAGGACCTTTACTTCTATGTCTCCGGCGGTCTGTTCGAGGTGCAGCCACACGTCGTTACGGTGCTGGCCGATACCGCTTTGCGCGCGCGCGATTTGGATGAAGCGGTGGCGTTGGAGGCAGTTCAGCGCGCGCAGGAGGCATTGAAAGACCGCCAGACCGACATCGATTACGCCAAGGCCCAGGCGGAGTTGGCGGAGGCAGTGGCGCGCCTGCGCATCGTGCGCAAATTCCGCGAACGGGGCATTAAGTAATCCACCCAATTAAATCTCCGGTGATTTTGCCGGTTTTTTCCGACCCCCCCGCCTTTGCGCGCACTCCGTCTTTGGGGTTATTGTACTTGGCGTAAAACGGATGGTTTAATCGCGTCTGATGAGCCCGTTTTCTAATCTCGAAGTGGTCGTTCTTGCCGCAGGCCTTGGTACGCGCATGAACTCCTCGCGCCCGAAGGTGTTACAGCCATTGGCCGGACGGTGCCTGCTGGAGCATGTGGTAGCGACCGCGAAACAACTGGATGCCCGCGCTATTCACGTCGTGTATGGTTATGGCGGTGATCTGGTGCCGACCACCCTAAAACGTCTCGCGGTGCACTGGGTGTTGCAGGCGGAACAGAAAGGCACCGGTCATGCGTTGCAACAAGCCTTGCCACAAATCGGGGCGGATGCGGTGGTGCTGGTTCTTTACGGCGATGTTCCACTGACGCGCGTGGAAACCTTGCGGCCGTTGCTGGCCGCCGCCGCGGGAAACGCCTTGGCGCTGCTGACCATGGAGCTGGAAGATGCCGCCGGTTACGGACGCATAGTACGGAGTCCTGAAGGCGAAGTGTTGAAAATCGTCGAACATAAAGATGCCACCCCGGAGCAGCGGGCGATCGCAGAAATCAATACCGGCATTTTAGCGGCGCCGGTGAAATACCTGCGCAAATGGCTGGCCGCGCTCAAGAACGACAACGTCCAGGGCGAATATTATCTCACCGATATTGTTGCTGTTGCCATGGCAGTGACAGATGGTGCTAACATTAAAACAGCACAACCGGCCGCGGCGTGGGAAATTATGGGCGTAAACAGCAAAACTCAACTGGCTGAACTCGAGCGCGTCATCCAACGAAATCAGGCGCAGGCGTTGATGGAACAAGGCGTCACCTTTATGGATCCGGCGCGCTTTGATTTGCGCGGCACATTGACCGCGGGCGCCGACGTCGTGATCGATGTCAATGTCGTGATCGAAGGCACGGTACGCCTCGGTAATCACGTGCATATCGGGCCGAATAATGTCATCCGCGACGCCTCAATCGGCGATGATGTGATTATTCACCCCAACTGCGTGATTGAAAACGCGCAGATCAGTGATGCTTGCAGGATCGGCCCGTTTGCGCGCATCCGCCCCGGCACACACCTGGACCACGGCACGCACATCGGCAATTTTGTCGAGATAAAAAACTCCAAAATCGGTCAGGGCTCCAAGATTAACCATCTAAGCTACGTCGGTGACAGCACAGTGGGAAAAAATGTCAACATCGGCGCTGGCGTGATTACCTGCAATTACGACGGCGCCGATAAACATCGCACTGTCATCGGCGATAATGCCTTTATCGGTTCGGATTGCCAGTTAGTCGCGCCGGTAAAGATCGGCGCCGGCGCCACCATCGGCGCCGGCTCCACCATCACCACCGATACGCCGCCCGGTGAGCTGACGTTGAGCCGGGCGAAACAAAAAACAGTCACCGGCTGGAAACGGCCGAAAAAAAACCACAAGGACTAAACGAACGCAAAAACATGGAGAGTTATAAGGTGAAGAACATTTCCAGATTTTTCAAGGCCGCTGCGGCGAATGAAGTGAGGCTATAAAGACATGTGTGGCATCGTCGGCGCAGTTGCGCAACGCAATGTAGTTCCTATCCTGATCGAAGGCCTAAAGCGATTGGAGTATCGCGGTTATGATTCCGCGGGCATCGCCGTGGTCGATGCGGGCAATCAGCTTGGGCGCACGCGCTCGGTCGGTAAGGTGCGCGAGCTTGAAGCCGCGCTCAATAACGGCCACGCCGTCAGCGGTCATACCGGCATCGCCCATACGCGCTGGGCGACGCACGGAAAGCCAAGCGTGCAAAACGCCCATCCCCATATCTGCCGCAAGACCGTGGCGATTGTGCACAACGGCATCATCGAAAATCATGAAGAGCTGCGCCGCAAGCAAATTAAAAAAGGTTATGAGTTTACGTCCGAGACCGATACCGAAGTGGTGGTACATCAAATCCATCAGCATCTGGAAGAAGAGCATGATTTGCTGAAGGCGGTGATACGCACGGTGCAGGAATTAAAGGGCGCCTATGCCCTCAGTGTCATTACCAACCACGAGCCACATCGCCTGGTTGCGGTGCGTCGCGGCGCCCCTCTGCTGGTGGGTATCGGCATCGGCGAAAATTTTGTCGCCTCCGATACCGCTGCGCTGATACCGGTGACACAGCAATTTATCGTGCTCGAAGACGGCGATATCGCGGACGTCACGCGCGACAAGGTAACCATTTATAATGCCAACGGTGAGCAGGTCGAGCGCGCGGTACAGGTGAGCAAACTTTCCGCCGATGCCGTGGAACGCGGCGAATATCGCCACTTTATGTTAAAGGAAATCTTCGAGCAGCCGCGCGCAGTAAGCAACACCTTGGAAGGCCGCATCGGTACCGACCGGGTGCTTGAAGAGGCGTTCGGCCCGCAGGCGAGAGCCATTTTCGATCAAGTAAAAGCGGTGCAGATTATCGCCTGCGGCACCAGCTACCATGCCGGCCTGGTGGCGCGCTATTGGTTGGAAGGCCTGGCGAATCTGCCGTGCGATGTCGAGGTGGCGAGCGAATTCCGCTACCGCAAACACGCCATGCTGCCCAATACCCTGGTCGTGGCGGTTTCACAATCGGGCGAGACCGCGGATACGTTGGCGGCGGTGCAGCAGATCAAGCGTTTGAACTTTGGCCCTACCTTGGCGATCTGCAACGTGCCGGAAAGTTCGCTCGTGCGCGAATCCGAATTAGTGTTGATGACGAACGCCGGGCCGGAGATCGGCGTCGCCTCCACCAAGGCGTTCACCACCCAATTAGTCGCGCTCATGCTGCTGACCATTGTGCTCGGCCGCCGCCATGGGATGAAGCCGGAACTGGAAAAACAACTGGTGACGCAATTGCGCCACCTGCCGGACAACATCGAGCAAGCGTTGCAATTGGATAAGGACATCCGCCAACTGGCGAGCCAGTTTGCCAACAAACAGCATGCGTTATTTTTAGGCCGCGGCGCGCACTATCCAGTGGCGATGGAGGGCGCGTTGAAGCTTAAGGAAATCTCTTACATCCACGCCGAGGCCTATCCCGCCGGTGAACTGAAACACGGGCCGTTGGCGCTGGTCGATGCCGACATGCCGGTGGTTGCGGTCGCGCCGAACAATGAGCTGTTGGAAAAGCTTAAATCCAATTTACAAGAGGTGCGCGCGCGCGGCGGGGAATTATTTGTTTTCGCCGATAGCGCCGGTGGGATAAAGCCGGACAGCGGCATCCATGTATTGCGTGTGGCGGCGACGGAAGACGCGGTCTCGCCGATAATATACACCATTCCTTTACAACTACTGGCCTATCATGTCGCGGTACTTAAAGGCGCGGATGTCGATCAACCACGGAATCTCGCAAAGTCGGTGACGGTGGAATAGTGAATTTTTAGCAGGGTGATGAAAAATTCGTTTTTCATCACCCTGCGGTGGCCGCTCCTGCGCATGCTGCGATGCACAGGGATGTGCGAGTGTCCTTAAGAGGCAGGATGCCGAAAAGGACCGCTCGGCCGTGCCCTCCGTCCCGCCTCCCGCGACGCACAGGGATGTGCAAGTGTCGCGGGAGGCAGGACGCCGGAAGCGACCGGCATTACTACTTCCCTGTAGGGCATGGCACTTGGGCTTCCTGCCCGTCGCGGTATGCGGTATAACGAAGATTAGCGACTCAGGTCACGCTTGTTCTTCCAAAGAAATAAGACGGTCGCGGTGCATAGCAATAGCACATAGGTTTCCGGACCAATTACAAACGCGCAACCCTGGCGGTGCTGTAAACGTCCTATTGGGGGCCTCGATGAAGATGACGCTTTCGGTGTGCTGGATCGGCATCTTGTTAGCCGGCTGCGGCACAGTTCCTCGACAGGAGGCACCGCCTTCGCTATTTGGCGCGGCGACGCCTGTGGGTTTTCCATCGACCGTGCGCTCGCTCGCCGTGGATCGACGCTATTATGCAGCCCGTGCGCACGAAGCGCAGCGGCGCGTTCGCGCGGCTGCGGCGGGCGGCACCATCAACATCCTCGCCCTGTCCGGGGGCGGTGTCGGGCCTGCCTGGGACGCGCAACTCATTGAGGCTTATTTAGGAGGCCGCCTCGAGCACTTGTTGCGATTACGCGGCGTCGGCGTCCTCTTCAGCCCCGGTCTGTATCAACTCGAACCGCTTACCGAGCTCGTCGATCACTTCGTTACCGACGAGGTGATCCAGGCGGTGGCGCACGAGGCCGCCAAAGGTCGACTGCTTCTCGTTGCCACGACTGATCTCGACAAGGAAGAAACGGTGATATGGGATATGGGGGCAATCGCTGCCCATGGCGGCAAGGCGGCACGCACGCTGTTCCGCGACGTGCTGGTGGCTTCGGCCAGCATTTCAGGCGTCTTTCCGCCTGTCATGATTCATGTTGAGGATGCCGGCACGTCATATGATGAGATGCACGTCGACGGCGGCGCAACCGTGCCTTTTTTCATTATGCCGGAAATTTTCAACCCCTCGCCGGGCGAGCTGGACGGGCTGAAAGGCGCGAATGTTTATGTGCTGATCAACACCCAACTGGGCGAATCACCGCGCACGACGCCAGTTGAACCGATTCCGGTCATCGCGCGCAGCTTTTCGGCAACCTTGAAGCACATGTCGCGAGAGACTCTCGGGCTCACCGCTGCGTTTGCGCAGCGACAAGGCATGAGTTTACGCTTTTCGGAAATCCCGGTTGATTATCCTTTTCAGGGGCCTCTCGACTTCCACGCATCCAACCTGCAGGCGCTATTCAATTACGCGGCCGAGTGCGCATTCGAAGGGCGATTATGGACAACCATCGATCAAGCGCTGAATCGCGGCGAAAGAGCAGCGCTGGATCGGGCCTCAAAAGCACAGCGGCAGGTGCCAGGGCAGACGGTGAAATGCCCGCTGGACGAACCACCCAATCCGGTTCAGCCGAAGTAGGCCTGGCATACTTCCGCGTTCTGCGCCAGCTCGAGCGCACATTCGCCCGGCGGCAAAATGGCGGTTGATTCCGTCTGTTTCTCGGTCGTTTTGACCGTACTGCCCCAAAAAACTTGATATTGTCCCGGCAAATGCAGGAAACATGGATCCTCGCGTTAACTACCATCCTCTCATCTATACTTAAATCAAACACTTCCCCCGATTAAGCATTACCATCACTACATTGGCAGGCGCGATCTTAAGGATTAAAGTCTTTGTTGGAACTATAGGTGGCCATGATGGCGCAATTGGATACCCGGCAATTATTAAAATCGGTAGCAAAGCTCATAGAAACGCCGGATGTGCGCGCTTTGGAGTTATCGTTAATCGCGACGCTAAAGGAAATCATTTCCGCCAAAGCAATCCGGTTTTGCCACATCCACGAAAATCCAGAGGTTCCTAGACAAAAAGTAGTTGTATACATAGATCTATCAGATGCAAAAATCTTGGAAAATGAAAAATACGAGGCGGTTCCGCTCGAAAGTGACAAGGCTCTGCTCGAATGCTTGGAAAAAAAACAAATAGTCGTTGATACTCAAGCGAAAACGGGCATCCGCGTTATTCACCCCATAAAGGGAGCAAGCGGGATTTTCGGGTTCTTGGTCATTGAGTGCGAAAAGAATAATCCTCACGATCAGGAGCTTGTCTCTATCCTGCTCGGATTTTATAAAAACTACGTTTCATTACTCAACGACAACCAGCGTGATAAGTTAACCGGATTACTTAATAGAAAAACCTTTGATGAAAAGGTGTTACGAATCATCGCCTCTCAACGTTCTTCACCGGTTCGCGCCAGTGACGGCCGCGGAGATTATTGCCTAGCTATTCTCGATATCGACCACTTTAAAAGGGTCAACGACAAATTCGGCCATTTGTACGGCGACGAAGTGCTGTTGCTGTTCGCGCAGGCCATGATCGACGCCTTTCGCGGCGGCGACTTATTGTTTCGCATCGGCGGTGAGGAATTTGTGGTCGTTTTAAAAGATGTCGATTTAAATCGAGCGCTATTGGTGCTCGAACGCTTCCGTCAGACCGTTGAGGATTCTCGCTTCCCGCAAGTCGGAAAAATAACCACCAGCATAGGCGCCTCTTTGATTACCGGGGCGGATCTACCCGCTACCGTGATCGACCGTGCCGACCAGGCATTGTATTACGCCAAAAGTAATGGGCGTAACCAAGCCTGTGCTTATGAAAACCTAATCATCGAAGGAAAATTGAAGATTTCAAAAGATGAAAGCAATGCCGAGCTGTTCTAATAGCAAGCCACTCTAAAGCCATTTCATGCAGGGATACAACAAGAATCAGCCATACAGTGACGCGAGAGCGGCCACTGCAGGGTGCTGAAAAACGAGTTTTTCAGCACCCTGCTAATTATCTATCCGGGTATAATGATGAACAAAATCGAGGAGACTGGATAATGAGCGCGCATAACAAGGTCGCCATCGTCACGGGCGCGGGCACCGGTATCGGCAAGGCGGTTGCGATCGCGCTTCTCAAGGACGGATATCGCGTCGCTCTTGCCGGGCGTCGCCAGGAGCCCTTGGAGCAGGCGGCCAAGGACGCCGGGCCATCGGGCAAACAGGCGCTGGTGGTTCCCGCCGACGTGAGCGATCCCCCATCCGTGCGCGCCCTGTTTGCG
>WNFF01009777.1_pt1 | contig 16909 bp, 18 predicted proteins | sample 5400441 | NCBI WGS metagenome assembly WNFF01 (sample SAMN13153345, study PRJNA577476) | soil metagenome | isolation source: 120 cm saprolite under Douglas fir tree site 2 hole 3 replicate 1 | place: USA:California | collected 2015-04-18 | reverse complement strand
CAACGCCGTGATCACCTATTCGGCCGACGCGATCATCGGATTCGCACTCGACGGCACGATCCAGAACTGGAATGCGGGCGCGGAACGGATGTTCGGCTACCACGCGGACGAGATCGTCGGCCGTCCGATCCAGACGCTGGTGCCGCCGGACCGGCTGCACGAGCCACAGAAGTACTTTCCCCGCAGCAGCAGCGGCGAAATGTTGCAGTTCGAGACCGTGCGGATGGGAAAGGGAGGACAGCGGATCGACGTGTCCGTATCCACCGGCCCGATCCGGTCGCAGTCGGGCCGCATCGTCGGCGTCTCGGCGATCTTCCACGACATCACGGCGCGCAAGCGCCGGGAAGAGCATATTCAGTTCGTCATGCGCGAGATGACGCATCGGGCGAAGAATCTTCTCGCCGTGGTGCAGGCTATCGCACGGCAGACTGGACGGCAGGCCGTGAACCAGCAGGATTTCCAGCTGCGCTTCACCGCGCGCATCCAGTCGCTCGCACAATCGCACGACATCCTGGTCAAGCGGGATTGGCGCGGCTGCGGCCTCGACGATCTGGTGGCAGGCCAGCTCGCGCCTTTCGCCGAGATCAGCAGCCGCGTCGTCACCGAGGGTCCGGACGTCGTGCTCAGCCCGCACGCCGCCGAGCAGATTGGCATCGCTCTGCACGAACTTGCGACCAATGCGGTGAAGCACGGGGCCCTGTCGGTCCCGGGCGGAAAAGTCAACGTCAGCTGGAACGTCGAGCCGAACGGTGATGCGGAGCATCTCAAGATCGTCTGGCGCGAGCGCGGCGGACCCGCTGTGTCGGCGCCGGCAAACGAAGGGTTCGGGCACCTCGTCGTGCGCAAGCTCGTGCCGACGCAGCTCGAGGGGCGCGCCTCGCTCGAATTCCCCCCCGAGGGCCTGAGCTGGACGCTCGAGCTTCCCACCAAGACGGCCATGATCGGACGCGTGCCGCTCTAATCGAACCGGGATGAACCGCAAGCCTCGCCCGTTGCGTCGCAAGTTCGACTCAAGCGTACCGCACCTTTGCGACACGGTGGCCAGGTTCGTCGCCTCGATGGGAACCAAGTCTCGTGTCGAGCGTTGCTGGATGCGCCTCAGTGTGAGGGAACAATCCCGAACATGGGCAAGGGACGGCGATGCTGCAGGGCCTGCCATCCGATGTGCGTGAGTGCCTAGCGAAGGCCGCCGAGGCGCGACATCGAAGCGAAGAGGCTTCCGACAAGGAAATCAGGGCTTTCTGGCGAACGCTGGAGGAGCGATGGCTCGGGCTCGCTTGCAGCTATGATCAAGCCCGGCGCACGGACAGCTATCTGAAAAATGTCGCAGGCGCGGTCGGCAGCGCGGCGCAGCCGGACCAACCTCCCACCGCACGGCCGGCCCAGGCGCCGCAGATTGCTGCGCCATCCACCTCCCCGCTTCCCACATCAGACGCCGATTTCCTACGCCAGGAAGGCGAAGAATTCCTGCGGCTGGCGCAGGATTGCGATCAGCCGGATGTCGCGCGCGAGTTGGGGGTGATCGGCGCCGAGCTGGTCAACGAGGCCAATCGCGAGACGCCTGCTGACGGCGCGGGCAAGCAAAATATGACGCGTATCTAATGGGGGAAACCTGACGGCGACTTGCGCGTTCGCCCCCTATGCCCGACTTCGCGATCCATCCGCCAGTTCATGTCACAACCCATCCGGACGAGCCGATCCGCAGCGTCTCGGCCGCGATCAAGTTCGTGCGCCGGCATGACGAGGACCGGCAGGATCCGCAGACGATCGAGCTGCTGGCCCGGCTCGAGGGCGTCAGCAACGCGGACGCGGCCGACGGGGCGGGGTGGGCTTTTGCCGAATGGGCGGGCGAACGCCATCTGCTGCTCGCCGTGCCCACGCCGACGACGCCTTGACGCCTTGCTGCGCCGCGTGCTCTGCGCGGTTTCCAGTTAGCTTCGTTTTGCCAAAACGCGAGTTGGCTTTGTTTTGCCAAAACGCGGCGCGGCAGGCGCTGCACTGAAATCACTCGCGTTTTCGCTCTGGGTTCAATCCGCCAAAATGACCGCTGCGGCTCCGGTCCAACCGCGTCGCTGCTTGATCAGATCAGGCGAAGATCAAGCGCGGCGTGGCCAACGAGGCGATCTTCCCCGCCAGGTCATGCACAAGTTAAACGAGGGATAGCCTTCGCTGCGCTCGCAATGCCAACGAAAGCCCAAAGTAAGATTGTGAAGAAAGATTTGTGACCGAGCCAAGTCACTGAATATCCAGCGCGTTCTGCGCTGGCTTCGCAATCTTACTCATCTTTCGGGGAGTGGGGTTTCGAATGTGGTGCCCCACTTGCTGCTCCTTCGCCGGCGACGGCTCCACCAAAAACGCCGCATCCCGCTCCTTTCGCCGTCAGCCATCGAAAGCAAACGTCATGTGCCGGGCGGCTTTGTATTGCGCTCCCGCTCGGCCGCGAACTTCTCCTCGCCTTCTGCCAAGGCGATGTAGTGATCGGCGATCTGCCGATAATGCTCCTTGATCTTCGTGGTCGTCGCGATCCGCGCGAGGGTGTGGCATTCCTCGGCCAGATCGCGATAGCGGATGGCTCGACTGTGGGGGTCCGGCATGGTGCAATCCCTCCACCGGCAGGGTAACGGTATCTAATAACCTTTAGCGATAATCGAACTCGTCCCGACAAGGCACATGAAAAGTCGGTTGGGGACCCCAAAAGTTCCAGGCGAATTTTTCGCCTCGACGCGGAACTCAGATGGCTGCGACCCGATTTGGTGAACGGTGGAACCGGGATGACGTCTCATGATGGCCGATCCGAAGGACTGCAGAACGCGTGCGATGCGTTGCGCCGAGTTGGCGAACGTGACGACGGAGCCGCGGCTGCGCCAACTGCTCTTCGAGATGGCCGGGACTTGGCTTAAGCTGGCGATGGAACTGGAGCGAACCCATGCGCTTTTGGATGATGAATCACTAGGATTATCCGTAAGATAGGGCCGCTCCCCATGAGGACCGTGATGGCAGATAGTGTGAATGAGACCGACAGGGCAAGGCGTTGGCGGATGCGCGCCGAGGAGTGCCGCACGCTGGCCGACACCGTAATCAACGAGGACTCGCGCGGCACCCTGCTGCGTATCGCCGGCGGCTATGACCGTCTGGCCTCCCAGGTCGAGACGCGGATGGCTTCGACCGGTTGAAGTCCCCGCGCCGCCGGCCCGGCGAACCCCTCTGCCGGCAAAAAATTTAGTTGTCCGGCGACGGAACGAAACCCAATCGAGGCTGTTACGTGTCGGTCGGTTTTTCGACCGGCCGGCGTGCGGCACTGCGCGCTGCCTTACTCTCAGGAGACCAACGTGGCGACAGGCACTGTGAAATGGTTCAATCCGACGAAGGGTTATGGCTTCATCCAACCGTCGGCTGGCGGGGGCGGTAAGGACGTCTTCGTGCACATATCAGCGGTCCAGCAGGCCGGGCTGACCACCCTCAACGAGGGGCAGATGGTCGACTACGAGCTCGTCAACAATCGGGGCAAGGCGTCCGCCGAGAACCTCAAGGTGAAATAACGCGGGATTCGTCGACCTCTCGATCGAGGGAAAGCAAAGCCCCGGCCGCATTGAGCGCCGGGGCTTTGTCTTTGGCCACGCTGCGGAAGGTCACTCTTCCGGCGCGCTGCCAATCGTCAGTGAAACACGTCGGCCACGTGCAAGAGCAAACACGTGGGCCACGTGCAAGAGCAAACACGTCGGCCACGTGCAAGAGCTACGTGCACGAGACCGTGCTGACCGCCTTCGAGAACGGTGTGCTGGAAAGATTTGCGGACTCGCTCAACGGCGGGCGCTCCGCGTCGAAACGCGAACGGCTGGTGGCCAAGATCGTGGCCGATGCCGGGAGCTGATGCTGCGCCTTGCGCGCAACCCCGTGTCCCCACCAGCCGTGACAGTGTTGTCGCTCGTTTGCGACATCTCTATCCTTGGCCGGGGCGCGACAGCAATCGACCGAGGGGAAACGCCACATGGCCACCATCGGTGAGCGCCCGGCGTCAAGTCGGCGCAGCTTTCTTTATGGCACGACGGCCCTGGTCGGAGCCGCGGGTCTTGTTGCAGCGTTCTGGCCGTTCATCGACCAGATGAACCCGGATGCCCGCGTCCGTGCGCTCGGCGATGTGGTCGATGTCGATCTCGCCGATCTGCGCCCGGCACAACAAAAAACGGTGAAGTGGCACAGCTTCCCGATTGTCGTGGTCAGGCGAACGGCAGCGATGCTCGGCGCGCTGCAGGACACGTCATTGCTGTCCCGCATGGCCGATCCCCGCTCGGAGAAGCGGCAGCAGCCCGCGTACGCGAAGAACTGGCATCGCTCGATCGAACCGGCCTACTCGGTCCTGGTCGGCATCTGCACCTATTGCGCCTGCATTGCGCGTTACGCCGAGGATGCCTCCCTGTTGGAGATCGCGGGAGGCTATTTCTGTCCGTGCTGCGCGTCGCGCTACGACCCTGCGGGCCGCCCTTACGCCGGCCCGGCCCAATACAATCTTCCCGTTCCGCCATACGCGATCGTCGAGCAAACAAGGATGTTGATCGGCAAGAACATGTCGGGTGACATCTTCTCGTTCGATTCGATCGAGCGGATCTGACCCGGAATTCCGCCCACACGCGCAATTCTCCGAAATAGCATCGGTCATCATGCGGCACATTGAACTGGGCGAACTGCTCTTCAGCTTCGAGGGTCGCATCAATCGGGCGAAGTTCTGGCTCGCCCTCCTCATCTCGGGCATCGCCCAGCTCGTGGCGGGGGCGCTCATCATCGCGTCCTACGCACTTATGGGCGATTTTTTTGCGCTGGGAGCGATCGCCGTCTTCTTTCTCATCGTCATTCCCATCGTGGTCTCGGGTTTCGCCGTCGGCATCAAACGCCTGCATGACCGCGACAAGAGCGGCTGGTGGCTGCTGCTTTTCTATGTTGTGCCCACCATCCTGGAGACGATCGCGCAATCGATCGACGACGGCGGTTGGCCATGGGCGGCCGGTGCGGCGGCTCTAACGATATGGATGATAGTGGAGCTCGGGTGCCTGCGCGGGACACCGGGCTACAATACGTATGGGCGCGATCCGCTCGAAGGCGCGGAGACGCCGCACGCCTGAATGGCGTCTGCCAGCAGTGACGGGAGCAAGGTAGGAGATATGAAAAAGATGTGGTCTGCGGGAGCGTGCCTGCTGCAGCTTCTCGTGCTTGCGGCCGCCTTGGCGCCCTGCCCCGCCGCGTCGCAAGGCGGCTTGTCGGTCCATTTCCTCGACGTGGTACCGGCGAAGGTGGTGCCGGTCGCCTTCGAGCAGCCATATGGCCGCGCGCTCATGACGAATTTTGCCGCCGTCATGGCCGACACCGCCGATCCTGCCTGCCTCAAGACAAAGCACCTCACCAAGGACAAGGTGGCGGAGCGGACACGGCCGCTTCTCCTCCGCCGCGGCACCTACCTGGTGCAAAACGTGATCGGAACGGTCGACCGCCAGACGTTCCGGAGCTATCTGCGCGCCCGCATCGGCACGGATGGCGTTGCGGAGTTCGAGCGGCTGCCGAGCGAGCCGGCCGTCCGCGACTATCGCGCGGCCGAAGAACCTGCGTTGCTTGCCTATGTCGCGACCTACGTGCTCGAAACCATGGAACGTTACGCCACCATCCAGCGCATCAAGCTGGCGCGCGGCATCAGCCCGTACAACATGACCGACCAGGCGATCCCCGACATGGATCCGACCGACAAGGTGCAGGCCAAGCTCAAGGAAATGGTCGCCGCCGACAAATCGGGCGTGCTCGCGCGCTACGCGGAGATGAGCACGATGGCACAGAAGCCGCTCGACGACGCCATGTTGGAGAAGATGCGGAATATGGGCGTCGGCGAGTTGCTCGCCGGTCCCGACAAGGACCGCCAGGGTTTTTACAAGGATTTGGTGGCCCTGTGCGTCGCCAGCAGGCCGGGGCGATAGCCGAATTGCTGAAGCGCATTGGAGGCGACGTTGATCTGCCGACTCGTAGAGAGGCACCAGCCCGGGCCACGCAAAAAGGACCAGCCGACGGCGTGCGTACATCCGGCAACGCCGCTGGCTCGTCCTAGGCGACCCTGGGGATCGCCGTCTCAATAAACGTGCGCCCCAGCGTTTCGTTCCGCCGCAGCCAAGCGCGCCTGCCCCGCCGAAAGCCGCAGCACAAAGGTATGGGCCTGCCCGCCGGTGGGAGGAACTGGAAAATACCGATCCGGTTGATACGGTGGGACGATCCGCGGAGCAGGTATCATGGCAACCCGTGGACGACATGCGCCCTTCTCCTTCAAACGTCGCGGGGCCCGGCGGCACCGGCATGACCGGATGAGACCGGATTACCCGGCAATGGATGAGGACGAAGACATCATCATGGTCGGACCCGGCGACGAGCTGCCTAGGATAGGCGGCCGCGCCGGCGCCGACGCGTCGACCCGCCATGAGGGGAGAGAAGCAATGTCGTCGCGTGTGGCGGGAGCGTTTGCCGTGTTGCTGGTGGTTTTGCCGCAATTCGCATGGGCGCAGTCCGGCACGCGGCGCCAGCCCGCCCCTGCGTCGCAGCCCTTCCGCTATACCCCCGAAGAGCAGGAGATCTGCCTGCCGGAGGTCGAGCGGCTGTGCGATATCATGCAGCAGCCCGCCGTCATCCTCGCCTGCCTGCATAGCCACTGGGACGACGTGAGCGAGGAATGCCGCACGGTGATCGAGCGGCGCGGCGACGGGCCGAAATAGCGCAGATGAATGGGTCCGCTGCCGGCGGCTAGAGCATGTCCCGTTCCTGCGGAATCGGGACATGCGCTAGATTCATTCATTGGCGCATGTCCTTTTCGGCGAACCGGTGTCCACCCCCGGATCAAGTCCGGGGGCAGGCTTTCGCCGGGACATGCGCTACTCCGCCGCGCTCCGCACGCGCGGGCGATAGGCGCCGGGAACGGTGCGGAACGCGATGTTGAGCCGATTGGCGCCGTTGATGGCGACGATCGCGAGCGAGAGGTTGACGAGCTCCTCCTCGCTGAACTGGGCGCGCGCCTGCTCGTACACCGCGTCCGGCACGTGGCCGTCGGTGATCAGCGTCAGCGCCTCGGTCCATGCCAGCGCCGCTCGCTCGCGCTCGCTGTAGAACGGCGATTCCTCCCAGGCATCGAGCAGATAGAGCCGCTGCTCGCTCTCGCCGTCCGCGCGCAGCTCCTTGGTGTGCATGTCGATGCAATGGGCGCACCCATTGATCTGCGAGGCGCGCAACTTGACGAGCTCGAGCAGCGAATGCTCGAGCCCGCACTTGTGCACGTAGGCGTGCAGGTCGCCCATGACCTTGGCGCCCTGGGGCGAGGCCTTGCGAAAATCCATTCGCGCCTTCATGGCAGAACGCCCCCTTACTCCGCCGCCACCTTGTGCGCCGCCACCCCGCGCGCCTTCACCACCACCTTGATGGCGTCGTCGACGCGATCCTTGGCGTAGCGCAGCGCGGTCGGCAGATCGTCGAGCGCGAAGGTGTGCGTGTGGATTTTCGTCGCTTCGAAGCGCTTCTGCCGCATGAAGGCTTCGGCGCGGTGGGTCGCGCTCTTGCCCTCGCCGCGGATGCCGTAGAGGTAGATGTTGTTGCGCACGATGTGCGCGATGTCGACCGGCGTCTTCTCGTGCGTGAAGGCGGCGAGGCAGACCTTGCCGCCGCGGTTGACCATGTGGACGGCCTCGTTCACCGCGTCGGGCGCAGCCGAGCATTCGAGCACGTAGTCGACGCCCTTGCCGCCGTTGAGCCGGCGCACCGCCTCGACCGCGTTCTCCTTGCGCACGTTGACCACATGATCGGCGCCGAGCTCGAGCCCGATCTTGAGCCGGTTGTCGCGCGTGCCGGTGAGGATCACCGGGTAGGCGCCCATCGCCTTGGCGACCGCGACGCCGAGGAGCCCGATCGGCCCCGGGCCCGTGACGACGACGCTCTCGCCGGCGACGAGCCCGCCGAGCTCGGTGAGGCCGTACATGGCGGTGCCTGCCGTCACCACCAGCGTCGCCTCCTCGTCCGACATGTCGTCCGTGATCGAGACCAGCGTGTTGATGTTGTTGACCTGGTACTCGCAGAATCCGCCATCGGTGGTGAAGCCGTTGGCGCGGTGGCCCTTGTCGACCTCGCCGTAATTGAGCCCGTAGTTGAGACACGCGGTGTACATGCCCTCGCGGCAGCGCTTGCACTGGCCGCAGCCGGCATGGATCTCGACGGTGACGCGCTCGCCGATGCGGTATTCGTCGACGCCCGGTCCGAGCGCCACCACCGTGCCCATGTACTCGTGGCCGGGCGTCCAGTTCTTGTTGAAAGGCGGGCCGCCCTCGATCATCGCGGGCGGGCCGTGCCAGATATTTTCGAGATCGGTGGCGCAGATCGCAACCGCGTCGATGCGTACCAGCACTTCGGCCTTGCCGGGCACCGGCACCGGCTTCTGCGCGAGCGAAAGCTCACCGGGCCCGCCGAGCACCCAGGCCTTCATGGTGTCGGGAATCGGGAAATCCGGGCTCGTCTTCACGTGCGCGGGTGCGTACATCGAGGTCTCCTGGACGGTCCGCTCAGCCAGGCGCGCAATGCGGGAGTTCGCGGGCGTCAAATCCGTTGCTTCGCGCCTATTGTAGACTGTCGGAGGGGGTTCCGGCCAAGCAAAACAAACTAGAAAAACAAGCCGGAAATCAGGCTGCTCGAATCTGGCTCAGGAATCGGCCGACCGAATCCTTGAGCTCGGCCGACTGACGGGTCATTCTCTCCGCCGTCGACACGACGATCTCGGCTGCCGAACCGGCCTGACCGGCGTCCTGGCTGACGCCCGCGATATTGTCGGACACCGCCTGCGTGCCGCGCGCCGCGACGGTCACGTTGGTCGCGATCGTCTGCGTCGCGGCCTGCTGCTGTCCGATCGTGGTCGCGACGCTCATGGAGAGCTGGTCGATCTCGAGCACGGTGGCCCCGACCTCGTTGATCACCCGCGCCGCGTCCTGGACCGAGGCCTGTTGGCGATGCTGGTGATGGCGACCACCACGTCGCCGACCTCCTGCGCGGACGCCGCCAGCGCGCGGAAGATGCCGTCCGTGCGGCCGGTGTCGTGCGCGGCCCGGCGCGCCATATCGGTATAGCGCTGCACCTGGCCCGATATCTCCGCCAGCGAGGCGGCGATTTCCTCGGTGGCCGCAGCGACGGTCTGCACGTTCCCGGAAGCTTCGCCGGACGCCTGGGTCACGGCCTCCGCGCGCTGTCTGGTCTCCCCGACCGCCTTGCTCACCATGTCGGCGCTCTGGTGCATCTCCTGCGCGCCCTTGAGCACGGTCTCGACGGCGCGACCCACCTCCGCCTCGAGCTGGTCGGCGATCTGCAGCAGCAGCGCCTTGCGCTCGGCCTCGGCGCGCTCGCGCTGCGCGCTCTGCTGCGACGTCAGATCGCGATTCTCGATCATCTTGCCGTGGAAGATCGCAAAGGAGCGCAACATGGTGCCGATCTCATCGTTGCGCGCCATGCGGGGCAGCTCGACGTCGAGGTCGCCGTCGGCGAGACGGCGCATCGCTCCGGCCATCAGCAGCACCGGCCGGGAGATGCGTCGGCCGAAATAGATCGCGAGCCCGCCGATGCCGATGGTGATCAGCGCGATGGTCCACAGCATATTCTGCCGGAACGCCGCGCTCGCGCGTTGCGCCTCGCCATAACGCGCCTCGGCGCCGGTGCGCACCTCGACCAGGATCGGACGGACCCGCGCATAGGCGTTCGCGAGCTCGTCCGCCTGTTTGTTGAGCTTGCCCTGCCCCGCCATGAAGGCGAGAAAGCTCGACTGGTAGGTCTCGATCAATGCCGTGACCTCGCTCTTGACCGCGGGCGCAAGGTCGGAGGCGGCGAGCGCGGGAGCGAACTCCTTCACGCGCTTCTTGAGCTCCTCGCCGTATTTCGCCTCGCCTCGCAGGATGAAGTCCTTCTCGTGCCGGCGCATCATCAGCATCAGCACGGCAAGCCGCGGCTGATCGAACTCGAAGAGGCGCTTTTCCACCTGGTGGACCGCCTCCCGGAGCTTTCCCTGCAGGCCCTGGTTCTCGTTCAGGCCGAGCAGACGCTGGGCCGTGACGAGATCGCCGAAACGATCGGCATAGAAGGCGATACCGGCGCGGAGCGAGACCGCCTTCCTGACGGGGTCCTCCGCGGGCAGGGGCTCGATGAGCTGTTCGACCTGTGTGAGGTGCTTGGCGATCCGCCCGAGCACCTCCCCATGCACCGTTATATGCGTTTCGTCGTGCTTCTGCAGGAATTCGGTCGCGACCTGCCGTGCCTCCAGGACGCCCTCGGAGATATTGGCGACGAGCGAAACGAGCGCGGCGGAGTCGTCGGCCGCACGCTGCGCCTCGCCGGCGAAGCGCAGGCCGATGAGATAGACGGCCGCAATGAGCGCGACGCCGCCCAGACCGAGGGCGGCGATCTGCGCGCGCAAGCCAAGCCGGACCCGCGCGTCGGCGCGTGCGCCGGCGCGACGGGTCAAAAAACGTCCCCACATGCCCAATCCCCCAAGGCGGGCCACAATCGAATACCTATCCGAGCTTGGTTAACGCCCGTTTAGCGGGGCGGCGCCCGCCTCTCCCCTGCCCGGCCAACCGGCCTCAGCCGGTGAGCGGCAGCGCCCGGCGGCGCCTCGGCAGCCAGTCCAGCGCGGCGGCGGGGCAAGGCCGGCTGAACAGGAATCCCTGCACCTGGTTGCAGCCGGCCGAGCGGACCAGCGCAAGCTGCTCCTCGGTCTCGACGCCTTCCGCCGTGGTCACGATGTTGAGCGTGCGCGCGAGCCCCGTGATGGCGCAGACGATTGCCGCACAGTCGGCGCGGCTCGCGAGCTCCTGCACGAAGGCCTTCTCGATCTTGATCTTGTCGAACGGAAACATGCGCAGATAGCCGAGCGACGAATAGCCGGTACCGAAATCGTCGAGCACGATCGAGGCCCCGAGCCGTTTGATCGCGTGCAGGGTCGCAACATTGGCCTCGCTCTTCTGCAACAGCACCGACTCCGTCACTTCGAGCTCGAGCCGGTCGGCGGTGAGGCCGGAGCGCGCCAGCGCGCCGGTGATGACGTCGACGAGGTCACCCTTGCCGAACTGGGCCGGCGACAGGTTGATCGCGATCTTGAGATGGGAGGACCAGCCGGCGGCATCGGCGCAGGCCGTCTGCAGGATCCATTCGCCCAGCGGATCGATGACGCCGATCTCCTCGGCTAACGGAATGAACCGATCCGGGCTGATGAGGCCGTGCTGCGGATGGCGCCAGCGCACGAGCGCCTCGACGCCGCACGGCTCGTCGGTCGAAAGATCGATGACGGTCTGATAATAGAGCACGAATTCACCGCGCGGGAGCGCGTTGCGCAGATCGACCTCGAGCGAGCGGCGCAGCCGCATCTCGGCGTCCATTTGCTGCTGATAGACACGGTAGCAGTTGCGCCCATCGACCTTCGCGCGGTAGAGCGCGAGATCGGCGTTCTTGAGGAGCTGGCTCGATTCCGTTCCGTGGGCGGGGGCGCCGGCGACGCCGATGCTCAGCCCGATCACGACCTGATGACCGTCGATCTCGTAAGGCGCGCCGACCTTCTCGATCAGCCGCTGCGCAAGCGCCGCCGCATCGACGCCTGCCTCATCACCGCCTGCCTGGAGGACCGCGAACTCGTCGCCTCCGAGGCGGCCCACCGTATCGCCCTCGGCCATCTGCTCGGTCAGGCGCTTGGCGATCGCTTTGAGCAGGAGATCGCCGACCGGATGGCCGAGCGAGTCGTTCACCGCCTTGAACATGTCGAGATCGAAGACCAGAACCGAGAAGGGGCGTCCCTCGGTGCGCAGCCGTTCCAGCGCCTCTTCCATCTTTTCCAGAAACAGCAGGCGGTTGCCGAGATCGGTGAGCGCGTCGTGGCGCGCCATATGGGTGATGCGTGCCTCGCTCCGCCACCGCTCGGTGACGTCCTCGTGGGTTGCGACCCACCCGCCGCCGATCATGGGATGAAAATGAAGCGAGATGATGCGACCGTCGATGAAGTGCGAGATGACGTTGAACGCCTTGCCCTCGGCCAGCCGGCTCAGCATGTCCGCCACGAACTGGTCCACGTCGCCGCGGAAACTGCCGGCCGCCTTGCGATGGGCGACGACGTCGGTGAACGACGTCCCGGGATGGACCACTTCCGCGGTCAAGCCATACATGGTCAGATAGCGTTCGTTGCAGACGACGAGGCGCGCCTCCCCGTCGAACATCGTGAGGCCCTGCGACATGTTGTTGAGAGCCGCTTCGAAATGCGTGTTGGCGCGCGCAAGCTCGCGCGACTGTTCGCTCAGCCGCGCCTCGCGCTCGACCACGGACTTCTCCGACGTCACGAGCTGACGGAACTGGACCACGAAGGCGCGCAGCAGGAAGGCGAAGCCGAGCAGCGTCAGCACCGTTCCCACGCCGACCAGCATGGCGCGGCGCTGCCACAGGGCGAGCGCCGCGGTTTCCGACATGGCGACGTTGACGACCAGCGGATAGTCCGCAAGCGGACGGACCGCGACCACGCGGGCGATGCCGTCGAACACGCCGGGCGTGTGGAAATAGCCCCCGCCCTGTGCGACCACGCTGTACCACGGCGACACGCTCGGCAGCCGGTCACCGGCACGGTTTTGCGGATCGGGATGACGGATCAGCACGACGCCGTCCCGCCGCAGGAACAGAAAGGACTGATCGGTGAGTCCGGAAATCAGCTCATAGACATGACGGAAGTAGTCGAGCTGCACCGCGATGAAGATGGCGCCCAGGAAGGTGCCGTCGCTGCTTTCGATGCGCCGGCTGAAGCCGATGATCTGCACGCCGGTCGAACGGTTCGACACCGGCGCGCTGACGTAAAGCCTGCGGTCGCGGTTGTCCCTCGCATGGATGAAGAACTCGCGATCGTCGACGCGGATGTCGCGCGGCGGCCAGGTCGACGTATTGACCACGACCCTGCCATCGGCGCCCGTCAGCCCGATGAGCTCGGCCCGCGGCAGGCGTGACAGCCGGTCCTGCAGCACGCGAAACGTGTCCTCGTTCCGCACCAACGTGCGGAAGTCCTCCGGCGTGCTCACACCAAGGGCTGCGACACGATCCTGTACCTCGCTGATCACGAGGTCGATCGCCTGCACCGAGCGCGATGTCTCTTCGGCGAGCACGCTGGCGATATTGCCGGCGTCCCGCTCCGCGCCGCGCACGGCGTCGTCATGCAGCGCCCAGGTGGTCAGCCCGATGGCCACGACGGCCATGGCCATGAGGCCGGCAGCGATCCAGACGAGGCTGCGGAATTTCACCTGTCGCTGCCGGCTCGGCATGTGATCTTCGGACGATTGTTCCCGGCCGGCACACTACGCGGGGGGTATTGAGAAACATTGAAAGCAACCGCCGTTGACGTTCCGTTAGCCATACGGCGACGCGTAGGTCTTGCCGCGACAGAGGTGGCAGACGGCCGATCATGGCTGCACCGCAACCCCGCACAGCACTGGGAACCTGAAACCGGCCTAGCGGCTTGCCGTTTCAGGCGTCGAGGCAAGCCGCATGAAGATGCTGCTGCGCATCTATCGCAAGATCGGCCGCGACCGCGTGGTCGCGCTCGCGGCGGGGGTGACGTTCTACAGCCTGCTCGCCATATTTCCCGCGATCGCGGCGCTCGTCGCGCTCTACGGAATCTTCGCCGACCCGGCCACCATCGCGTCCCATCTCGACGGCCTCTCCGGCGTGCTCCCGACGGGCGCGCTCGAGGTGCTCCGCGATGAGCTCAACCGGCTCGCGTCGCAACGCGGCGGCACGCTCGGACTGACCTTTCTGGTCGGCCTCGGCATGTCGCTGTGGAGCGCCAATGCCGGCATCAAGGCGCTGTTCGACGCGCTCAATCTCGTCTACGAAGAAGAGGAGAAGCGCGGCTTGATCCGTCTCAACGCCATCTCGCTCGCCTTCACGACCGGTGCAATCTTCCTTCTGCTCGTCGCGCTCGTGGCCATTGTCGTCCTTCCGGTCGCGATGAATTTCGTCGGCCTCCCCGACGTCACCGAAACAGTGGTGAAGGCGGTCAGGTGGCCTGCTCTCTTCCTGGTCGTCGCCCTGGCGCTCGCCGCCATCTACCGTCACGGCCCGAGCCACACCGAGCCGCGGTGGCGCTGGATCACGTGGGGCAGCGCATTCGCGGCGCTCGCCTGGCTCGCCGCCTCGGCGCTGTTCTCCTGGTATGCGGAGAATTTCGGCAGCTACAACAAGACCTATGGCTCGCTCGGCGCCGTGATCGGCTTCATGATCTGGCTGTGGCTCTCGACGATCATCATCCTGCTGGGCGCGGAGCTCGACGCCGAGATGGAGCACCAGACCGCGCGCGACACGACGGTCGGCGGCGACAAGCCGCTCGGCGCGCGCGGCGCCACCATGGCGGATACGGTCGGGCCGGCGACGGATTAGCGCATGTCCCGGCGAAAGCCTGCCCCCGGACTTGATCCGGGGGTGGACACCGGTTCGCCGAAAAGGACATGCGCCAACGGGCGATTATCCCTGACCCAAGTCCGGGATAATCGCCGCTGATACTTCACGGTCTGGGCGATATTGCCTTATTTCGCCAGCGGATCAGGCCGTAGCTGGAAGTGCGCCGCCAGCGGCTTCGTTCCCCTGCCTCCCTCGATCAGCCAGGGCGTGCGGTCGCCATTGGCAGCCCACAGTCCGCGGCCCTTCCAACCGGCATTCGGATCGTCGATCCGGCCGTCGAAGCCCTTGGCGTAGAAGCCCAGCGGATAAGGGACGCGGATCGACACCATCTTGCCGTCCTTGTTCAGCGCTACGAGGCCGTCCATCAGGTTGGCGGTCGACATGGGAATATCTTCGCCAAGGCCGAAGGTGTTGTGCTGGTCGACCCACGAATAGTAGCTCGACTCGGCGCTGTTCTCGCCGATGCCTTTGAAGCCCGGGCCCGGGTATTGATAGAACGCCCAGCCTTCGGGGCAATGATCGCCGGTGGCCTTCGGGCCGTTGAGCGGGCCCTTGCACAGCCGGCGATCGAACACGCCCATGTGCCCGCTCGCGAGCGAGACCCAGACGCGGCCCTGCTTGTCGATGTCGCCGCCGCGCGGGCCGAAGCCGGGAAGCGGGACGTTGTAGATCTCCGCAAGCGCCTTGTGCGGGTTCTTGCCGGGATCGACGCGGACGATGGAGCCCGGGTTGCTGCGCAGCGTGCCCCAGATCGAGCCGTCTGTGGGGCTCGGCATCACGGCATAGAAGGTCGGGCCGATGCGCATATCCTTGCCCGGCTCCTGCGGCCGTCCGGGCTCGGTGTACTCGTCACGCTGCCCGTTGCCGTTGGTATCGAGCACCAGCGCGGTCCAGCCCTGCGACTTCTCGATGTCGCCGGTCTCATCCAGCATCTTGGTGTTGATCCAGCCGACATTGCCGCCGCCGCCGCCGGTCGACATCCACAGCGTCTCGTTCGCGTCGTAGCCGAACTGCAGATGGTGCGAGCCGAAGCAGGTCTGGTAGGCGGTGTACTTGCCGGTCTTCGGATCGTACATCGTCACCCGGCGGTTGGTGCGGTCGAGTGGGAATTCCACCGCCGATGGATGGCTCGAGCCTTTCTTGCAGAAGGCCGGATTGTCCGGCACATGCCCGGTCGCCGCGAGCCAGAGGCGGCCCTTCCGGTCGAACATCGAGTTGTGATTGTTGGCTTTGCTGTCCCAGATGTTCTCTTCGCCCCAGTAGGCCGATGGTCCGAGAATCTTGATCGAGCCGGCGTTGCCTGGCCCGAGCGCCAGCGGCATGTCGGGCGTGGTCGGCAACACGAAGTTCTTCCAAGTGTTCTTCACCGGATCGAGGATCGGCATGTCGTTGCAGGCATGCTCGCATTGCCCGTAGAGCGGACCGTAGGCATTGACCGTCGGATAGCGCCGGTCGCTGGCGATCAGGTCGTGCAGGTACTGCTTGTCGTTGTGCCAGTCGCGCAGCGTCACCACGATGTTGCGCTCGACGCCTTGCGGACGCGTCGGCTTGGCAAAGGGAAGCTCGCCGTTCGCCACGCGCTCGGTCCAGTCGCCGAGATACTTGAACGGCATACCGCCGAGCTGGCCGGCCGCGATGGTGATCATGTTCTCGCCGGCCTGTCCCGACTGAATTCGGCGCTGCCAGGCTTCCTCGTGCGTCTTCACCTTATCCATGTGGAATTTCGGAATGGTGCGGGTCGAAAGCTGGCCGAGCTGGTGGCAGCCGACGCAGCCGTTGTTCTTCATGCCGTTGAGGTAGTCGGTGATCTTGACCTTCGGCGGTGCATCCTTGCTGCCGAAGATCTCCGGGTCCGGGATCTTCATCATCGCGTACCAGTAGATCGCCGGGTAATACTTCGCCGCCTCCGCCTCGTTCGGAGCCGGCACCGCGGTGAGATTGAGCTGCTTGCCGGGTTCGCTCTTCACCTTCGGCGAGTCGACGAGGCCGTAGCCGCGCACCCAGACGTCGTAATTGGCTTTCGGCAGGTCGGGGATCACGTATCGGCCCTGGTCGTCCGTGACGACGATTTTGATGTAGCGCACCCCAAGGTCGCGGGTTTCCGCGATCACCCACACGCCGGCCTCGGGACCATTGGGCCCGCGCACGACGCCGCCGATGTCATCGCCATCGATGGCCACTGCCGGAGCGGCCGCTTGCTGCGCGCTCGCCGGAACGACCGCGAGCGCAATCAAGGCCGCCATGGCGGCTGACGTGAAAAGGCTGAATTTGATCGAGTTGATCCGCATGGCATCGCTCCCTTGCCCCCCGCAATCATCGTTCGTTGCTCGTCGGGGCTGGGCGGCAGAGTAGTCCCACCTTGGAACCGGGCGCAATGCCACTCCCAGCCCGCGGCCGCGGGATCGAATGTCGCTTCGCCGGCAGCGGCGGGCGGGCCGGCCGG
>WNFF01011377.1_pt1 | contig 16915 bp, 18 predicted proteins | sample 5400441 | NCBI WGS metagenome assembly WNFF01 (sample SAMN13153345, study PRJNA577476) | soil metagenome | isolation source: 120 cm saprolite under Douglas fir tree site 2 hole 3 replicate 1 | place: USA:California | collected 2015-04-18 | reverse complement strand
GTGCCGGCGGGGACCTCGCCCTGCGCCTCCAGCTTTCCGCGCGGATCGTAGATCGTGACCTTCGGCATCAGTCGTCCCGCAGGGCGGAGTAGGCCTTCTGCGCGTGCGGCGACAGCTCGCCCTGGTCGAACTCGCCCACCGAGTGGCCCTTGAGCGCCCGCTCGATTCCGCGGTCCATGACGCGCTTGGCGAACTCGGCGCTGACCTGGTCGAGCCGCTGGATCGCGTCCTGCACCGCGCGGTGATCCTTTCCCGCGGCCGCGTCGCGCAGCGCCTGCATGGCCGCCTCGATCGCCTGCCTCTCCTCGGGCGCGAGGAGATCGCCGTTGCTCTCGATCTGCTGCTCGGCCGCCTTGAGGATCCGCTGGGCCTCTACCCGCGCGTCGATGAGCAGCCGTGCCTGCACGTCCTCCTCCGCGTGCTCGATGGAAGCGAGCAGCATGCGCTCGATCTCCTCGTCGGTGAGCCCGGCGGAGGGCTTGACGGTGATGCTCTGCGACACGCCGGTGAGCTGCTCGCGCGCGGTCACCGAGAGGATGCCGTCGGCGTCCACCTGGAAGGTGACCGCGACGCGCGCCAGCCCGGCGGGGAGCTGTGGGATGCCGGAGAGGCGGAAGCGCGCCAGGGACCGGTTGTCCTGCACCAGCTCGCGCTCGCCCTGCAGCACGTGGATGTCCATGCCGGTCTGGGCGTCGGCGAAGGTGGTGAACTCCTGCGTGGCGCTGGTGGGGATGGTGGTGTTGCGGTGGATGAGCTTCTCGACCAGGCCGCCCATCGTCTCCAACCCCAGGCTGAGCGGCGCCACGTCGAGGAGCAGCACGTCGTGCTGCGGCTTCTCCGCCGTCAGCAGGTCGGCCTGCACCGCCGCGCCGAGCGCGACCACCTCGTCCGGGTCGATGTCCGCGAGCGGCTCCATCCCGAACAGCTCGCGCACGTACGCGCGCACCGCCGGCACGCGGGTGGAGCCTCCCACCAGGATCACACCGTCGAGAGTGGTCGACGCGCCGGAGGCGCCACCTTTCGGGGCCCCCTGGGGGGCGAGGCCCTTGCCTTCGGGGACGCCGGCGTCCTTCAGCGCGCGGCGGCTGGATGGACCGGTGCGCTCGATCAGCGGCCGGATCACCTCGTCGAGTTGCGCGCGCGTCACGGTGCGCGTCCTTCCGCCCAAGCTGACCTCGACCCAGTCGCGGCTGGTCAGCGCTTCCTTCGCCGCCTTGGCCGAGTCGATCGCCTCGCGGACGAGGCGCGGGGTGCGCTCGGTCTGCAGGCCGGCGAGCAGCGACTCGGCGAGCGCGCGGTCGAAATCGTCGCCGCCCAGCGCCGAGTCGCCGCCGACGGCCTTCACCTCGAACACGCCCTCCACGAGCTTCAGGATCGAGATGTCGAACGTCCCGCCGCCCAGGTCGTAGACGGCGAAAGTGCCCTGGCTGCGCTTGTCGAGCCCGTACGCGAGCGCGGCGGCGGTGGGCTCGTTGAGCAGACGCAGCACGTCCAGCCCTGCCAACCGCCCGGCCTCCTTGGTGGCCTGGCGCTGCGCATCGTCGAAGTAGGCAGGCACGGTCACCACCGCCTGGCGCACCTCCATGCCGAGCTGCTCCTCGGCGCGGACCTTCAAGGCGCGGAGGATCTCCGCCGACACCTCGACCGGCGTGACCGCGCGCCCGCGCACCTCGAATCGCACCGTGCCGCTCTCGCCCTCGACGAAACGGTAGGGCGACAGCCGCCGCGTCTCCGGATCGGCGGAGGTCTTCCCCATGAAGCGCTTGACGCTGACGATGGTGTCCCGCGGCGCCTCCGCCGCCAGCCTGCGCGCGGCCCGCCCCACGATCGGCGCCTTGTCGCCGGTGTACGCGACGACGCTGGGGAGCAGCGTCGAGCCCTCGTCCACGGGAAGCGCCCTCGGCTTGCCCGCTCCGGTCTCCGGGTCGGGACGGACCACGGCCACCAGCGAGTTCGTGGTGCCGAGGTCGATGCCGACCGCGGCCGTCGCGCAGGCTTCCTTGGCGCGCGCTTCGCCAGGTTCGGCGATCTGGAACAGCGCCATCTCAGATCTCCGCCGCGCGCCCCTCGACCTCGTCGAGGTAGCGCGCGTAGTACCGCAGCCGCGCCAGCAGCTCCGCGGTCCGCTGCAGCTGGGCGTCGGTGGGGCGCTGCTCGCGCAGGGCGCGCGCGATCTCCTCCATCGCCTCCTGCCGCTTGCCGCGGACCCCTTCCGCCAGCCGCGCCACCGCCTCCGGCCCGCCTTCCATCTTCGCTTCCAGCAGCTTCTCGCGGTCCTCGAGCGCCTGCTCGAGGAACTCCTGCGGCATCGCCGCGCCGCCGCCCCGTTCCTCGCCCGCGACCTTCACGCCGCGCAGCGCGAGCAGGTGCTCCGCGCGCCTCACCGGATCCCGCAGCGTGCGGTACGCATCGTTCAACAGGGTCGTCTGCTCCAGCGAGAAGCGGCGCTCGCGGGGCGTGGCCCGGGCGAAGCGGTCCGGGTGCAGCTTGCGCGAGAGCGCGCGGAACGTCTCCTCCAGCGCGCGCTCGTCCACCTCGTACGAGCGCAACAGGCCCAGCACGGCGAACTTGTCCAGCACGCCTTGCGGCGGAGGCGGCGGCTGGACCTTCCCGCAGGCCGGGCAAAGCGCGTCCGTGGGAGCGCGGGCGACCCCGCAGCTCCAGCAGATCGGATGGCTCTCGGGCATGAGACCTACTCCCAGCGCTCGACTCCGCCGACCGTGATCTGTTGGGGGGTCGAGGGGGGAGCGAGCTCCCCCCTTGTGGAGGCGCCGTAGGCGCCGGATCGAAGAGGGTGGGAAGCTGGCACAGCGATCAACTCAAGCGAGGGCTCGGGTCAAACCGAGAAGGACTCGCCGCAGCCGCACTCGCTGCGCTGCTGCGGGTTCAAGAACTTGAAGCCCTTCTGCTGGAAGGTGTCGACGAAGTCGAGCGTGGTGCCGTTCAGGTAGAGCAGGCTCTTGGGGTCGACGTAGACCTTCGCCCCGGCTTCCTCGAAGACGCGGTCCTTGGAGCGCGGTTGGTCGCAGAACTCGATCACGTACGACAGGCCCGAGCAGCCGCCTCCCTTGACGCCCAGCCGGATGCCGCTTTGCGGACCCGCCTGCGGGCGCTGGGTCACCTGCTCGCGGATCTTCTGCGCGGCCTTGGGGGTCAGGTGGATGGCGGGCTCGCCCATGCCTACTCCGCCCTCCGCTCCTGGGGCTGGGCGACGGCCGGCTCCTGCTCCGCGGCGCGCTTCTTCTTCCAGTCCGCGATGGCCGCCTTGATGGCGTCCTCCGCCAGCACCGAGCAGTGGATCTTCACCGGCGGGAGCGACAGCTCCTGCGCGATCTGCGTGTTCTTGATGGTGAGCGCCTCGTCGACCGACTTGCCCTTCACCCACTCCGTGACGAGCGAGCTGGAGGCGATCGCCGAGCCGCAACCGAAGGTCTTGAACTTGGCGTCCTGGATCTTGCCGTCGTCGCCGATCTTGACTTGAAGGCGCATCACGTCGCCGCACGCAGGCGCGCCCACCAGGCCCGTCCCCACGTTCGGGTCGGACTTGTCCAGCGTCCCGACGTTGCGCGGGTTCTCGTAGTGGTCCAGCACCTTGTCGCCGTACGCCATGGTTCGCTCTCCTAGACCCCGAAATCTAGCAATTTGGATGCATCCAGTCCAGATTGGATGCCCGGACGGACGTTCAGTGGGCCGCCCACTCGATCTTCGAGAGGTCGATCCCTTCCTTGGCCATCTCGTAGAGGGGGCTCATGGCCCGCAGCTTGTTCACCTGGTCGACGACGTACTTGCCCACGAAATCCACTTCGGGCTCGGTGTTGAAGCGGCCGACCCCGAACCGGATGGAGGTATGCGCCAGGTCCTCGCTCACCCCACAGGCGCGCAGCACGTAGGACGGCTCGAGCGACGCGCTGGTGCAGGCGGACCCCGAGGACACAGCCACGTTCTTGATGGCCATCATGAGCGCCTCGCCCTCCACGTAGGCGAAGCTGACGTTCAGGTTGCCCGGCAGGCGGTGCTCGGGGTGGCCGTTGAGCTCCAGGTGGTCGAGGTGGCTGAAGAGGTAGTCCTGCAGCTTGCGCCGCAGCTTGCCGGTGCGCAGCCCCTCCTCGGCCATCTCGCGCTGCGCGATCTCCGCCGCCGCGCCGAACCCGACGATGGCCGGCACGTTCAGCGTCCCGCTGCGCATGCCGCGCTCGTGGCCGCCGCCGTCGATGATGGGCGCGATGCGCACGCGCGGCTTGCGGCGCACCCAGAGGGCCCCGATGCCCTTCGGCCCGTAGAATTTGTGGGCGCTGATCGAGACCAGGTCGACCTTCATCTGCTCGACGTCGAAGGGCAGCTTGCCGATGCCCTGCACCGCGTCGCTGTGGAAGAGGACGCCCCGCTCCTTCACCACCGCGCCGATCTCCGCGATGGGCTGGACCGTCCCGATCTCGTTGTTGGCCCACATGATCGAGACCAGGATGGTCTTGCCGGTGATCGCCTTGCGGACCTGCTCCGGCGAGACGCGGCCCTGCTTGTCCACCTCCAGGTACGTCACCTCGAACCCCTGCCGCTCCAGGCGCTTGCAGGTGTCCAGCACCGCCTTGTGCTCGGTGCGGGTGGTGACGATGTGGTTGCCCTTCTCCCGGTAGAATTCCGCCACGCCCTTGATTGCGAGGTTGTCGGACTCGGTGGCGCCGGAGGTGAAGACGACCTCCTTCTCGTTCCCGCCGATGAGCCCCGCGATCTGCTCCCGCGCCTTCTGCACCGCCTCCTCGGCCTTCCAGCCGAAGGCGTGGCTGCGGCTCGCCGCGTTGCCGAACTCGGTGGTCAGATAGGGCATCATCGCGTCGAGCACGCGCGGATCGAGCGGCGTCGTGGCGTTGTTGTCCATGTAGATGGGGAGCTTCAGCATTTCCTCGCCTCGAGGTCCCTGATCAATCTGGACCGGATGAGTCTATTATAGTCCGTCAGATTGGGCGTCAAGGCGCCGCACTGCGTCCTGGCGCCGCGCTTGTTAGAGTGGCGGGCGCCCTGCGGAGAGGTCGGCACGGATGGCGAACAGGAAGTGGGTGGTGCGGATCGTCCTGGCGCTGGGCGCGGCGGCGCTGCTCGTGGGGCTGCCCGGGCTTCTGACGCGAAGCGTTGGTCCGGACGCCGACCTGTCGGGCAGGCTCGGGCTGGCGGGCGGCGTCGGAGCGGTCACCTTCGCGGTGCTCTTCCTCGCCGGAGTGCTGACGAGCCTCACGCCGTGCGTGTACCCGCTCATTCCCATCACGGTCAGCGTGTTCGGCGCGCGCCAGGCGGAGCACCGGGCGCGCTCGGTGGCGCTCTCGGCGACCTACGTCGGCGGAATCGCCATGACGTATTCGGTGCTGGGCGTCTTCGCGGCGCTCTCCGGGAAGGCGTTCGGCTCGGCGCTGTCGTCCCCCTGGGTGGTGGGGGTGCTCTCCGTCTTCCTGGTGGCGCTGGCGGCGAGCATGTTCGGCGCCTTCGACCTGAACCTCCCGCCCTCGGTGCAGCAGAAGCTCGGGATGGTGCGCGGCACCGGGTTCGCGCACGCGCTGGGGATGGGCCTGGTGGCCGGCATCGTCGCGGCGCCCTGCACCGGCCCCGTGCTCGCCGGCGTGCTCACGTACGTGGCGACGCGCAGGTCGGCCGTTCTCGGCTTCTGGATGCTGTTCAGCTACGCGCTCGGCATGGGGCTGCTCTTCTTCGTGCTCGGGGCGACCTCGCTCAAGCTGCCGCGCTCGGGCGCCTGGATGGAGACGGTCAAGAGCGTGCTCGGCGTGGCGCTGGTCGCGGCGGCGCTGGGCCTCGTGCTCCCGCTCCTGCCCAGGCCCGAGCAACTGCCGGTGGGCCCGCGCGCACGAGCGCACCGCCGTGGAGCAGGCGCGCGCCACCGGGAAGGGCCTCCTGATCGATTTCTCGGCGGAGTGGTGCGCGGCGTGCAAGGAGCTGGATCTCCACGTCTTCTCCCATCCGGCGGTGAAGGCGGAGGTGGCCGACAGGTTCGTGCCGCTGAAGATCGACGCCACCGAGGAGACGGACGAGGTCAGCCGCCTGGAGGCGAAGTACGGCGTCCCGGGGCTGCCGACCGTCCTGCTCATGGCGTGCAACGACCCGCCGCCCCAGCAACGCGAGTGCGCGGTCCCACAGGACGGCCCCGGCCGCGTGACCGGCTTCATCCCGCCCGACGAGATGATCGAGCGGATGAGGCGAGTCCAGTGACGGCTCGCCGCTCGCGGCTTGCGGCTTGCGGCGTTCTCGCGACGGCGCTGGCGTGCGGCCGGGTACCGGAGCAGGCGTTGCGCGACGAGCAGGCGCGCGCGCGAAGGTACCGCGACGCTTACGAGACCACCGCCGCCGAGCTCGCCGCAGCCAAGGCGCGCCTCGCCGAGGTGGAGAAGAGCTGCTCCGCGAAACGGCAGTAATCGGGCAAAGAGCCGAACGCGGAGACGCGGAGGCGCGGAGATTTTTTCTCAAGCGCACGATTGGACGTCGGCGCCCGCCCGCACACCAACCGAAATCCTCCGCGTCTCCGCGCCTCCGCGTTGATCGTTTAGTCCGGATTTCCTTGGGTCGTCGGGCGGGTGGAGAGGCAACGGCGGACGGCGGCGAGCAGGTTTTCGGGCGCGAAGGGCTTCTCCACGAAGCCGTCGGTGCGCAGCTCGCGCGCCGCGGCGGCCACTTCCCGGTCCGCCGAGAGGAGGACCACGCGCGGGTCGAGGCCTTGGCGGCGGACCTGCGCGAGGACCTCGCGGCCGTCAATGTCCGGCATGCGCAGGTCGAGCACCAGCACGTCCGGCTTCGGACCGCGCTGGATCTTGTCGAGCGCGGCGCGCCCGCTCCCGGCCCAGTCGGCACCGACGCCGTGCTCGGCGAGGTATTCGGCCAGCATCCGCGCGATGGCCTCGTCGTCGTCGACCACCAACACCCGACCGCCGGCGCCGCCGCTCTTCTGCGCCGGCTGGGCGCGGACGGGGAGCCGCAGGACCAGCGCGTCGGGGTCGGCGCGCAGCTCGCCGCTGTGCAGCGCGATGCAGTGCCGCGCGATGAACAGCGCCATCCCCAGCCCCTGCCGCGCGGGCTGCGCCTCCTCCCAGCGAGGCTCGAACGCCTGCGCGCGCTCGTGGCTGGTGAGCCGGGCGCCCGCCCAGGTGACGCGCAGCTCGGCGTGGTTCCCGTCGCGCACGAGCCGGAGCGTCAGAGGAGCGCCGAACGAGCGGGCGCGCAGCAGTAGAGCCGCGATGGCCCGCTCGACGCGCTCGCGGTCGGCGCTGAGCGGCAGCGGGTCCGCGCCCTCCACGCGGATCTCGTTCTCCGCGCCGAGCCGGCGCACCGAGCGGAGCGCTGACTCGACCAGCTCGCCCATCTCGCAGGGCTCCTGGTGGAGGACGAAGCGCTGCATCTCGAGGCGCGAGACCTCCAGCATCTCCTCGAGCAGCCCGTGGAGCCGCTCCGCCTGGCGCTCGAGGATCTCCACGGTGCGCGGGTCGGCCGTCTCGCCCTTCTCCATGCGTCGGGAGAGCGAGTACGCGAATCCCTTGATGCTGGTCAGCGGAGTCTTCAGCTCGTGCGCGGCGAGGCTCAGGAAGCGGTCCTTGCGCGCTTCGCGCTCGGCGGCCGCCAGCACCGCGCCGGCGCGCAGCAGCAGCGGCTCGAGGGGCTTGAGCGCCACCGGCTTGTCCGGCGCGAACCGCAGCAAGAGGGCGCCCACGACGGTGTTGCGCATCCGAAGGGGGATGCTCACGGCGCGCGCCACGCCCTCGCTGCGCCGCTCGGACGAGTTGCTGTGCAGCGAGCGCGCCGCCAGGTCCGCGGCGGGGACGCCGCCGTCGTGGCCGAACAGTACGGGACCCGCGGGGCCGCGGCCGAAGACCGCCGCCGCCTCCGCGCCGGACAGCTCGCGCGCGATGTGCGCGATGCGCGCCGCGAGCTCGGCCGTGCTCTCGCCGGCCAGGGCGGCATCGGCGAGCTGCGTGGCCGCTCCCGAGGCGTGCCAGGCCAGCTCCAGCCGCCGCAGCCACAGCCCCCGGCGCAGTCCGGGCGATCGCCACGCCTTGCGCAACAGGCCGCGCAGGACGAGGGCGCCGTCGCTGAGGAAGGCGAGCAGGCTCCCGACCCGCGCCTGCCGGAGGCGTCCCCTCGGAACGTCGCGCAGGTCCATCGGCTCCCGGGTGGCACGGGTCCCATTTCGAGACCCCCTCTCAATCTGGGCAGGCCGCCAGGCCTCCGGGAGTGGGAAAAATCCCGGAATTCCGCGTGGGATGACGCGGCACGGCGCCTGCAACCGGGCGGCGGCGTGACCGGGATCGCCCTCCTGTGCGCGGCCGCGGCGCTGGTCGAGCCCGGCTTGCCGGAGGCGCAGGCGGCCGCCCAGCGAACGGCGGGTGGGACCGCGGCGGACGACGCGGCCCGGACCGCCCGGCTGCGCCGCTCGCACTGGGCGCCCGTCCTCCGGGGAGAGATCCTCCGGCGCGACGAGCTGCGCGAGCGCGTGGGCGAGCTGCGCGGGTATCCGTTGCAGCAGCAGGACTCGGGCGCCGCCGCCACCTGGTCGGTCACCCTGACCTGGGACTTCGCGCAGCTCGTGTATGCGCGCGAGGAGTCGCAGCTCGCGCTCGCCCACGTGCACCTCGCGCGCGTGCGGCGCGAGGCCGCGGACCGCGCCGCCGCGCTGTGGGTCGAGCGGCGGCAGAAACGCGCGTCGATGGACGCGCTGAGCGGCGCCGCCTGGCGGGAGGCGGCACTGGAGTTGTTGCGCGTGACCGCGGAGCTGGACGCGGTGACGGGGGGCCTGTACCGCGACCTGCTCGCGCGCGAAGAGGCCGAGCTGGCCGGGGAGGGGCGATGAGGACTTTCTGCCGGGCGCTCGCAGCCTGGGCCCTCGCCGCCGGATGCGCGCGGGTCGAGCTCCCCGACGAGGCCGACGGGGGCACCGCCGGCCCGCCGCGCATCGCCGACCTGCAGCCCCCGCCGGGCGCGGTCGAGCCGGAGGCGCTGTTCCACGTCGTGTTCAGCGAGGCGATGGACGAGGGAGTGCTCCTCGCCTCCACCGGGCGCAGCGAGACCGTGGTGCTCGCGCCGGACGCGCTGGTGGAGCGGGCGGCGGCGGCCATCGAGCATTCGCGCCTGTCGGCGGAGGAGAGGTCGCTCTTGGTCGCGGCGCGGGCGTCCATCTCCGCCGGGGCCGCCGAGTTGGACCTCGCGCCGGAGAAGCCGCTCTTGCCCGGCGGCTACTGGCTGCTCGCCTCGACGCGGCTGAAGGACGCCGCCGGGCACCACCTGCAAGCGGCTGCCCGGTTCCACTACTCCGTCACCGCCGCGCCGGCCGTTCCGGCGCTGATCGCGCCGCCGCCGGGCTCGACGGCCGCGGCGAACCTCTCGCGGGTCCGGATCTCGGTCCCGGAGGGCGGAGGCGCGGTGAGCGTGGTTGGCCCTTCGGGAGCGATCGCCTCGGCCGCGGCGACCCGGGGCGTCGTCGAGCTCCCGCTCTGCCCCGCCTGGGCCGGCTCGGGGTGCACGGCGCTCAAGGCGGGGGAGACGTATTCGCTCGCGCTCGACGGCAAGGCGGTGCCCGGCGGGGCCGCGGGACACGTCCATCGTCGCCGACGTGCGCCTCGACTGGCCGGCCCGGGTGGCCGTGCAGATCGGCACCTGCCCGGGCCCGTTCTGCGGGGTGGACGAGGCATTCGCGAGTTGCGCGCCGGACCCGTGCACGCCTCCGGCCGATCCGGGTTGCGCGGTCTCGCTGCGCGTGGACGGCCTGCTGAAGTCGACCCCGTACGCGCTGCAACTCCTCCTGGAAGACGACGAAGGCCACCTGGTCCGGGGGCCCGTGGAGCAGGTCATGACCACCGGCGCGTTGCCCCGGCTCGTGCTCTCGGAAGTGATGGCCTCGCCGCCGCTGCCGGCTCCGCGCAGCGACGGCGAGTACGTCGAGATCCTCAACGCCGGCACCACGGCGGCCGACCTGTCGGGGGTGGCGCTCGAGGGCGGGGACGGCATCGTGCGCCCCGTCGCGCCGGGCGCGACCGGGGCCATCGTGCTCCTCCCCGGCACCCGCGCGCTGGCCGTCGGCGCCTCGTTCGACGCCGGCCGGTATACGCTTCCCGCGGGCGTGCCGGTGCTGCGCGCTTCCACGCAGCGGCTGCTCGGACGCGGGCTCTCCGACGAGTCGCCGCCGCTCATCGCGCTGCTCGCTTCGGACGCGGACGGCGGCATGGCCGAGGTGGACCGCTACCCCGGCGCCGAGCCGAGGTGTCCGGTCGGGCAGAGCATCGAAGCCGGGGCGGGCGGCGCCTTCGTCTGCGGAGCCGACGGGGGCTCGCCGGGCCGGCCTCCCTGAACGTTTGCCGCGCCCGCTGGGCGCGTGCTAGATGCGCCCTTAGCGGCAGTCGCGGAGCAGCCATGTCCGGCCACAACCGATGGACCAAGATCAAGCGCAAGAAGGAGGCGATGGGCGCCAGCAAGGGAGCGCTCTTCACCAAGCTGATCCGCGAGGTGACCGTCGCCGCGCGCACCGGAGGCGGTGACCCCGACCACAACGCCCGGCTCCGCTCCGCCGTCCTCGCCGCGCGCGAGGCGAACATGCCCAACGACACCATCACCCGCGCCATCAAGAAGGGCACGGGCGAGCTGGAGGGCGTCGCCTACGAGGAGATGACGTACGAGGGATACGGTCCGGCCGGGGTGGCACTGGTGGTCGAGGTCTTGACCGACAACAAGAACCGCACCGCGGGCGACGTGCGGGCCATCTTCGCCAAGGCCGGCGGCGCGATGGGCGCGCACGGATCGGTGGCGTTCCAGTTCGACCGGAAGGGGATCGTCCCGGTGAAGAAGGGGCCCACCGAGGACCAGGTGGTCGATCTCGCGCTGGACGCCGGAGCCGAGGACGTGGTCGCGGACGACGAGGGTGGCTTCGAGGTGCGCACCGAGCCGTCCGCGCTGATGCAGGTGCACAAGGCGCTGGAGGCGAAGGTGCCGGTGGGCGCGCCGAAGATGGTCTTCCTGCCCAAGAGCACCGTGCAGGTCTCGGGAGACGCCGCCGAGAAGGTGCTGCGGCTGATCGACAACCTCGAGGAGAACGACGACGTGCAACACGTCTACGCGAACTTCGAGGTGGACGAAGGCACCATGGCGCAGCTCGAGTCGCGCGCCTAGGGAGGAGACCTGCGCGTCCTGGGGATCGACCCCGGCTCACGGTTCTGCGGGTTCGGCGTGGTCGAGGACGCCGGGGGGGCGCGCATGCGGCACGTCGACCACGGCGTGCTGGCGGTCGGCGAGGACGGACCGGTCGAGGCCCGGCTGGCGGCGCTCCACGCCGGGCTCTTGCAGGCGCTGGACCGCCACCGGCCGCAGATCGTCGCCGTCGAGGAGGTCTTCCACGCGCGCAACTCGCGCTCCGCGCTGGTGCTGGGCCAGGCGCGCGGGGTGGCGCTGCTCGCCGCGGCCCAGGCGGGCGCGCAGGTGCGCAGCTTCGCGCCCTCGATCATCAAGCAGGCGGTCACCGGGACGGGCAGGGCGGACAAGGACCAGGTCGGGCGGATGGTGTGCGTGCTGCTCGGCATCGCGGTGCGCGAGAGGATGGACGCCACCGATGCGCTGGCGGCGGCCATCTGCGGGCTCCTCCGCGCGCGAGAACCGGCCGCGCCCCCCGGGCAGCGGACTGCCCGCGACTGGCGGGCGGCGATCGGGCGATCACTTCGGGGACGGCGGTGATCGCGCGGCTCTCCGGGACGCTCTTGGAGAAGCGCGGCGACGTGGCGGTGGTGGACGTCGGCGGCGTCGGGTACCTCGTCCACGTCTCGCTGCAGTCGATGGCGCGCCTGCCGCCTGAGGGCGGCCAGGTGCAGTTGCGCACGTACACGCACGTCCGGGAGGACGCGCTGCAGCTGTTCGGGTTCGCCACCGAGGACGAGGAGCGGCTCTTCCTGCTCCTCATCGAGGTGAGCGGCGTGGGGCCACGGCTGGCGCAGACCATCCTCTCCGGGATGCCCGCGCTGGAGCTGGCCGCGGCGCTGACGGGCGGGGAGATCGCGCGGCTCACGCAGATCTCCGGAGTGGGCAAGAAGACCGCGGAGAGGCTGGTGGTGGAGCTGAAGGACAAGCTGAAGACGTCGGGGCTGCTGGGCCGCGCAGCGCCTGCGGCGGTGCCCCTGTCCGGCAGCGGGGCGCTGGTCAGCGCGCTCCTGAATCTCGGCTACAAGCCGGCCGCCGCGGAGCGCACGGCCGAGGCGGTGCGGCGCACCCTCGGGCCAGCGGCCGCGGTGGAGGATCAGTTGCGCGAGGCGCTGAGGCTCATCTCGGGCGCGCCTTGAAGCGGTCGAGGTCGAGGTCGGGTCCGAGGTCGAGGTCGGGGTCGGCGGCGCTGGAGATCCGGGAGCTCACGCCGGAGCTGTGGCCAGCGTTCGAGAGGTTGTTCGGCCCGAACGGCGCGTGCGCCGGCTGCTGGTGCATGTGGTGGCGCGTGCCGGAAGGCGAGCGCTTCAACGACATCCGGGGCGGGGAAGCGAAGCGGCGGCAGAAGGACCTGGTGCTCGCCGGCAAGTCGCGCGGGCTGCTCGCCTTCGCCGGCGGCGAGCCCGTCGGTTGGTGCGCCTACGGCCGGCGCACCGAGTTCGAGGCGCTTTTGCGCTCGCGCACGCTGGCTTGCGGGGATGCGGAGAAGGTCCCTCGAGCAACGCCGGCGCCTTCACCGGAACCGTCCCCTGGCTCGAATCGGAAGGCTTCCGCATCCTCACCAACCGCCCCCGCGGCCGGCAACGCGCGCGGAGAACGCTGTGATAGCGTAGCCGCGCGATGCAGGAAGCGAAGCGCAGTCGCGAGGTCGAAGCCGAGCAGCAGGGGGACGACGCGCGCTTCGACACCTCGCTGCGGCCGAGAAACTTCGACGAGGTGGTCGGCCAGAGGGCGCTGCTCGACAACCTGAAGGTGTTCGTGAAGGCGGCGGGCGCCCGGCGGGAGCCGCTCGACCACGTGCTCTTCTGCGGACCGCCCGGGCTGGGCAAGACGAGCCTCGCGCACGTGATCGCGAACGAGATGGGAGCGCAGATCCACGTCACCAGCGGTCCCGCGCTGGAGCGCAAGGGCGACCTCGCCGGGATCCTCACCAACCTCGCCCAAGGCGACGTCCTCTTCATCGACGAGATCCACCGCCTCAACCCGGCCATCGAGGAGAACCTCTACCCGGCCATGGAGACGTACACGTTCGACATCGTGATCGGCGATGGTGCCGGCGCGCGGGCGATCAAGCTGCCGCTCAAGCCGTTCACGCTGATCGGCGCGACGACGCGCACCGGCCTGCTCACGGGCCCGCTGCGCGACCGGTTCGGCATCGTCAACCGGCTCGACTTCTATCCCGCCGCCGAGCTGCAGGAGATCGTCCGCCGTTCCGCGCGCAAGCTGCAGGTGCAGGTCGACGACGCAGGCGCGCACGAGATCGCCCGCCGGGCGCGCGGCACCCCGCGCATCGCGAACCGCCTGCTGCGGCGGGTGCGCGACTTCGCCGAGGTGGAGGGCGACGGCCGCGTCACCCAGAAGGTCGCGGACCGCGCGCTGCAGCGGCTCGAGGTGGACGGCGCGGGCCTCGACCCGATGGACCGCAAGATCCTCGCCACGCTGATCGACAAGTTCGGCGGCGGTCCCGTCGGCGTCGACACGGTGGCGACCGCGGTGGGCGAGCAGCCCGACACGCTCGAGGACGTGTACGAGCCCTTCCTGATGATGGAAGGGTACCTGGTCCGCACTCCTCGCGGCCGCGCCGCCACTCCCCGCGCCTACGAGCACCTCGGCCGCAAAATCCCCACCTCCCTCCAAGGCTCCCTCCTCTGAATGGAGCCGATCCGTTTCAAAAAAGATCAACGCGGAGACGCGGAGGCGCGGAGATTGTTTTCTGCTCCCGATCGTGAACACGCGCCCGATCGTATGAAACACAAGAAAACCTCCGCGCCTCCGCGCCTCCGCGTTGAAGTTCTTCGCCCGGAGCGGCCGTTAACTCGCTGGATCGTGGGAGATGCGGGACAATCGAGGCGTGGACCGCCGCAGCTTCGCTCAGGATTTCTTCTTCGAGCTGATGCGCGACTCGCAGCGCGTCCGCGCCGTCTACCTGGCGGAACGCGAGCGCTGGATCCGCACGCTGGAGATCGCGGGGCGCGAGGAGGTCCTGTTCGAGCTGGAGATGCTGCTGCGCGGGATCGATCGCTTCTTCAACCTGCGCAATCTGTTCGGAGACAAGCAGCCGCCCACCGACCGCGACTTCCGCGAGGAGCTGAAGGCCGCGCGCGACGCCGTCCACCGCGCCGCCCACCTGTCGCGCCGCCTCATCGTGCAGAAGCAGGAGCAGGCGCTGCTCTTCCGCAGCTTCGTCGAGGGAACGCTGGCGGACGACCGCGTCCGAGCGCGGCTCGGCGCCGAGCTGCGCGAGCAGCGCACCCCCGAGGAAAGCCTCTTCCTGCTCCGCAGCGGGCTCTCCGCGCAGCAGGGCATCATCGACCACCTCTTGCGGGTGGAGTTCACGCCCCAGCAGGTGTTCGTCGACGTGGGGCGCGCATTGCAGCACGAGCTGTTCGTCTCGCGCTATTTCTGCCCGCCCGCGGCGATGGAGTTCCGCGCCGAGTACGACCGGGTCAGCTCGGTGAAGCTGCTCGAGGCGCTGCGCCAGACGCCGGACGACAAGAAGCGCCGCGCCTTCGCCCTGGCGCTCCTGGCCGCGTTCCGTTCGTTGCGCAGCCTGCGCTACGTGCCGCCGCCGCCCACGCCGCACAGCCGGCGCGTGCTGGTGATCCTGGCGCTGGTCCGCAGCGAGCTGGTGGCGCTCATCGGCTACCTCGAGTCGGAGCTGGCGAGGCTGATCGCCACCGTCGAGGGAGTCGGCGAGGCGGCGGTGGCGGCCCGCGCGGCCGCGGTGCCGATCCGCGCCGCGCTCGAGCGTGTCCCGCCCATCCTCACCGAGCCGCTCACCGATCGCAGGCAGATCGACGCGCACCGCGATCACCTCGCGGCCGCCACCAAGGACGCGATCGGGGCCATCGCCACCGCGCTGGACCCGCGCCTCTCGCGGCAGGCGCTCTTCGACGCCCAGGAAGGGCGCGCCGAGCTGTCCGAGCGGCTGCGACTGGACCTGTGCGTCTTCCGCGAGATGTGCCGCGCGACGGCCGAGCGACTCGCGCAGTCCGGCGCGGAGGTCGCGATGGCGCAGCCCCTCCGGCGCTTCTCGCTGGAGTTCCGCGATGTTGGCTACCAGCTCCTGCGCCACAGCGACCGCGAGCTGTTCGACCGGTTCCTCGATCTGCTGGAGTCGTGGGGCGGCAGCGCTCTCCAGAACACGCCCCAGCGGATCCAGAAGCTGCGCGAGGACTGCCGGCGATTCGCGGAGATCCTCGACCGCGCGCTGGAGAACGTGAACAAGCGCTCCGAGCTGCAGAAGCTCCCGCTCGATGAACGGACGGTCCGGGAGGCGCTTGCCAGGCGTCTGCAGCCCGTGTAAGGACACCGCGACATCCGTGTCGCGTTTTTTCCGTTGATGCACGGCCGATGTGCAGCGGCAGGGCAGCCGAACCTCCGGGGGCCGCCCTGACCGTTCTCTTTTAACCTCGGAGGAGCGTGGAGAGTTTTCCACCCGCAGCAGCGCTGCGAGCAAAGCCGCTACCCCCCGGCATGCCCCTTGCTGCTGCAAAGCACGCCCTTTTTCTCACGCCGCTGCCGCACCTACCCGAGGACCCACCGAACGATGGATGGCCAATCCTTCCACCAGCGGACGTTCAAACAACGTGCATCCATCGAGGGCATCGGGCTGCACACCGGCGAGCCGGTCCGGCTGACTCTCGCGCCGGCGCCCGCCGATAGCGGCATCGTCTTCGTCCGGACCGACCTGGCTCCCGCGCTGGAGATCCCGGCGCAGTGCGCCTGCGTCGTCGACACCGTGCTGAACACGTCGCTGGGCCGCGAGGGAGTGCGGATCGGCACCGTCGAGCACTTGCTCGCGGCGCTTGCCGGCTGCGGCATCGACGCCGCCCGCATCGAGGTGGAAGGCCCGGAGGTCCCCATCGCCGACGGATCGAGCGCGCCCTTCGTGCAGCTCATCCAACGCGCCGGGATCCACGAGCTGCGCGCGCCGCGCCGTTTCCTGCAGGTGCGCAAGCCGGTGGTCGTGTCCGAAGGCGACAAGGTGGCGAAGCTGTTGCCGGCGCGCCACTTCCGCATGACGTACACCATCGACTTCCAGCACCCGCTGATCAGCGATCAGACCTGCGCGATCGAGCTGGACGGGCGCTCGTTCCAGAAGGAGATCGCGCGCGCGCGCACCTTCGGCTTCAAGCGCGACGTGGAGAGGCTGCACCGCGCCGGCCTGGCCCGAGGTGGATCGCTGGAGAACGCGGTGGTGGTGGACGACTTCCACATCCTGAACCCCGAGGGGCTGCGCTTCCCCGACGAGTTCGTCCGCCACAAGATCCTCGACGCCGTCGGCGACCTGGCGCTCCTGGGGATGCCGGTGATCGGCCACTTCGTCGCGGTGAAATCCGGCCACAGCCTGAACCAGCAGCTGGTCCGCAAGGCGCTGGCCGAGCCCGGCGCGTGCGAGGTGGTGCAGCCGCGCGCGGCCGACGAGCTGCACGCGCTGCAGAACTCGCTCCTCCCTGTCCTCACATTGGAGGAGCAGGTCGCCTGATTGCCCACAGGGTGGGGATCACGGCTCCTTTACGGGCCGTCCGCGCATCCGTTACTGCTCCAGTGTGGGTGAGCCATCGACCGGTCGGCTGCCGGATGCGGCAGCGGAGCAGGCGCCTGCCTCCCGCGTGGAGCTCTTGCAGTCCATCACCGAGGCGGCCGACGAGGCGCCGACGGTCGAGGACGCGCTGCGGGCGGCGCTCTCGCGCATCTGCGTGCACACCGGCTGGCAGGCCGGCCGGCTCCAGTTCTCCGCGGACGC
>WNFF01002699.1_pt1 | contig 16923 bp, 14 predicted proteins | sample 5400441 | NCBI WGS metagenome assembly WNFF01 (sample SAMN13153345, study PRJNA577476) | soil metagenome | isolation source: 120 cm saprolite under Douglas fir tree site 2 hole 3 replicate 1 | place: USA:California | collected 2015-04-18 | reverse complement strand
CGGGGGGGCCTCCTCCCTCGCGCGAGAGCAAACGGGAGGCCCGTGAGAACACCTCGAGCGGGCCCGCGATGTCGAGCAACTGGGCTTCGGGGAATCCGACGGCGGCCACGCGCCTGGTCGAGTACGAGCTCATGGTCGCATCGTGCGCGCGGGGCAGCTTGTCTGCAATGACAATGTGCCCACAGATTCTGCCATGCGCCCTGAGCGGTCCGAAGTTGCGTAAAGGCGCAGGTCCTACGGCTGCGAGCGCGAGCATCCGCATTGCCCTTTTGCGAAGCCGCCCTGCAGACTGAAGCGATGCAGGAAGGCCACGCTTTCGCATTGCCGCTCGATTGGCGTTCGCACTCCCGCGGACGAGCGCAAACCCAGTTCTTCCGCTAGGCTGTCGATGGATCCACCGCGTCTTCCGCAGGGAGGAGGAGTCATGAAGACGATCGCAGTGCTCACCTCGGGTGGCGATTCGCCCGGAATGAACGCGGCCATCCGCGCGCTGGTCAAGGTGGCCGCTGCAAAGTCGTTTCGGGTTGTCGGGGCGGAACAGGGCTATGACGGTCTCGTCGCGGGCAATTTCCGCGAGCTCACCCGGCCGGCACCCGGCGGGGGCAGGTCGATTCCGGTCGCGGAAATCGACGCGATTGGAAGCCTTGGAGGAACAGTGCTCGGCTCGGCGAGGTCGGCCCGATTCCGGGAACCGGAAGGGATGGCACAGGCGGCGCGGCACCTGGAAGGAATGGACGGGCTGATCGTCATCGGCGGCAACGGTTCGCTCGCTGGGGCACATGCGCTTTCGCCAAGATGCGGAGCGACGAAGGTGATCGGCATTCCTGCCTCGATCGACAATGATATCGGATGTACGTCCACCGCGATTGGCGTGGACTCCGCTTTGAACACCATCGTCCAGTCCTGCGATCGCATTTCGGATACCGCGCGCGCGCACCGCCGGGCTTTCGTGGTGGAGGTGATGGGCCGGCAATGCGGTTACCTGGCGATGGCCAGCGCCGTCGCCGCCGGAGCTGACGCCGTGCTCTTCCGGGAGCAGGGCCGAACGCAGGCGCAGTTGATCGAGGCGCTCGCGGCGTTGATTCGGCGCGCATTCGAGCAGCGGGACAAGCGTCGCGTGCTGATCATCAAAGCCGAGGGCGTGGAGATTCCCTGCCTCGAGCTCGTCCGGCGGTTGGAGGAGCAGCTCGGCTCTTCGGTGCCGGGGATCGAAATTCGCGGCACTGTCCTCGGGCACCTGGTCCGCGGCGGAAGCCCGACGTATCAGGATCGGATGGTCGCGGGGAGGCTCGCGTTCGCGGCAGTGCAGTGCATCGCCGAGGGGTGCAGCGACGAAATGACCGCCTGGAATCCAACGTCTCCGAATGGGAAGCCGACTGCCGATCCCGCGGTATTTCGCTTCCCGCTCGAGCAAGTTCTCTCGGAAACCGAACGCCTCATCGACGGCACGAGCCCCGTCACTCGCCGCCGCGTGCAGATGATGGAGATGGTCGAAGGTGTTTTGCCGTTGTAGTTTGCCCTGGGAGGGTCTCCGTGCGCCTGTTCTCGACATGCTGCGGGCTTCTGCTTTCGACTGCGACCCTCGCCCAACCGCTGCGGACCATCTCCCCGGAGCAGGCGGGCTTTTCGAAGGAGGGCCTTGCGCGCATCGACAAATTCTTCGAGCGTGAGATCCAGGCCGACCGCGTCCCCGGGGCGGTGGTCGCCATCGCGCGCGACGGAAGGCTCGTCTATTACAAGGCGCATGGCTTCTTGAACAAGGCGACGGGCGAGCCGATGCCGCTCGATGCCATCTTCAATCTGGCCTCGATGACGAAGATCATGGCTGCGGTGGGCGGGCTCGCGCTCAACGAGCAGGGGCGGCTGCCACTCAAATCGCGCCTCGATCAATACTTTCCCGCCTTCGCCAAGATGACCGTCGGGGCGCCGGGCGGCCCCGATTCGAAAGGGGAGGACGCCCACCCGATCTACATCCACGACCTGTTCCGCCACACCTCCGGCATCCCCTATGGGGGCCGCGGAAATACCCCGGTCCAGAAGCTCTACCCTTCATCGTCGGCCAGCGCCGCGGCGCAGTACACGGGCGAGGAGCTCATCGCCAAGCTCTCCTCCCTTCCGCTGCTTCACCAGCCGGGAACTGTCTGGGAGTACGGTTTTTCGATGGATGTTCTCGGCCTGGTGATCGAGAAGGTGAGCGGCAAGCGGCTCGACGACTACTTGAGAGCGGTGGTCTGGGACAAGGTGGTGATGCCGGACACCGGGTTTCGGGTTCCGCCCGAGAAGCGAAAGCGCCTGGCCCGGCCGTTGCCGAAGAATCCGATCGACGGCAAGGACCAGAGCATCGCCATCCTCGACCAGCCGGTGAAGTTCGATTGCGCCGGCTCTTGCGCCTTCAGCACGGTGGGCCCGCGTCTTGAGCCCGAAGACGGTCGTCTGGATGACCAGCGATCACCTCGGCGGAATCTGGAATCACGTCGCGGCGATCGAGCCGCATCGCGAGGGCTATGGCTTCGGTCTGGGCGTCGCGGTTCGCCTTCAAGATGGAATCTCGGCGACGCCGGGGACGCGGGGCGATTTCACCTGGAACGGGGCCAACGGCACGGCGTTCTGGGCCGATCCTCAAGAAAGGCTGGTGGTGGTGTACGGCACCGCGGCCCCTGGCGAGATCCGCAAATACTATCGCGAGCAGATGGGGGCGCTCGTCTACGGCGCGATGACGGAGCTGCGCGGCGATGCTCGAGGCAAAAGACCCTGAGCGGCGACGAAAACCTCGATGCAACTGCCGAGAGCGACTTCGCTCGCACAGCCGAATTGCCCATTGAAAGGCTTACTTTTCCGGGAGGACAAAAGTGGCGCAGGTGCCTTCGTTGCAGAACGCCGCCACGCGGGCGACGTCAAAGGTGCTCTGGCCGTCATCCGCCAGGATTCCGCGATCGAAGCAATCACAGGCGGGGTACTGCGCTTCGCAGATCGCCTCCGCTTCATCGAAGCGTTCTTGCTCTAGATAGTTGATTCCAATCGCCGCGCGGCTGCCGCAGCAATTGATCTGGTGGATTGCAGCCCGGCAGTCGCGCCCGTCGCGGCAACTGCCGTCAAAAATGGGGAAGACTGGTTTCGTAACACTGCAGCTCACTTCGCCTGCATTGACCGTTGTTGAAAGCAACATCAGCGACGCACCAGCCACCCATCCAAGACTCATCAACCTGCGAGACATGATGGACCTCCCTGGTTTCCTCCGCGCAGCTCGGGCTATACGCCAACCGCTTCGGGTCGCCAACGTCTGGATGCAACGTTGAATGCCGGACGGTGTGGCACACGGCGGCTTTCGCAATGCCGTCGGGCGCGCCAGGAATGCGCAGGCGAAAACGCCCGGAGGAAGCCGCATGGACGAAATCGAGTGGAAGAGAATCTGCTGCCCAATTGACTTCTCCCAGCCCTCGCAAGATGCAGCTCGCGTGGCGGCTCGGCTGAGCCACCGATTTGGCTCCGAGCTACAGCTCCTCCATGTCTTCCAGCTCCCGCTCTATTCGTTTATGGATGCCGCCGTTTCCATGCCGATTCCGATGGTCAACGAGTTGCTGGAGCGGGTCGATTCGTTCTTGGCACACTGGGCAAAAGAGGCAGAACACCTCGGGGCGCCCAAGGTCGTCAGCACGAAGGTCGACGGCTTGCCACACGTCGAAATTGTAAAATTCGCCCGCGAGACCCACTGCGACCTGATCGTGATGGGGACGCACGGGCACACTGGGGTGAGACACGCGCTCATCGGCTCGGTGGCGGAGAAGGTCATTCGCTTGGCGGATTGCCCTGTCCTGACGATTAGACCTTTGAGCGAGAAACGTGCGAAAAAGGCGTGAATGAAACGCGAGAGCTTCCTTCCGACCCCAGCGATGCCGAGCCCAGACAGCGCCTTCACGATTGAGATTCGACGGACGGCGGAGCGCACTCGGCGCCTAAGGCTCGACTAGATTCCCATCGCGCGGATCAGCGCGAACGACATCGCGACCAGTGCGCCAAAACCGGCGATCCCCGCGTAAAGTACTTTCGGCCCCGCTCGCTTTATCATCCGCCAATCGGTGTTCAGCCCCATCGCCGCCATGGCGATGACCATCAAAAAGACACTGCCCGTCGACAGGGCGACTTTGAGCGCGGGAGAGACAAACCCGGTCGATCCGGCGGTGCCGACGAGGAGAAAGCCGATCACGAACCAGGGAATCGGCGGATCCCTCCAGGAGTATCGAATGGAGCCCGCCGCGCGACCGACCGCCCAGGCGAGAACTAGCAGGGTCGGCGCCAACAAGACCACGCGCGTCAACTTGACCAGCGTCGCCAAATCGCCGCTCGCTGTTCCCCAGCTGGATGCCGCGGCCATCACCTGGGCCACCTCATGAAGGGTGGAGCCGGAGAGGATTGCCAACTGGGCGCTGCTCAGTAGGAAGAGCGGTCCGGCGAGCACGAAGAAAAAGACTCCCGCCGTTCCCAATACCCCGCACAGTGCGACCGCCAGGGTGATTTCCTCGTCCTGCGCCCGAGTCACCGACCCGGCAGCGACCACCGCGCTTGCGCCGCAAACGGAGGTGCCGACGGCGAGGAGCATCGCCAGCTTCGGCGGCACCCCGAAGCGCCGGCCGAGCCAGGCGATGGCCACGATTCCGACGAGAATCACCAGCGCGTCGAGCGCGAGCACTTTGGGGCCGACCCTGGCCACCAGGGCGAAATTGAGCCGTGCTCCCATCAGGACGATTCCCAGGCGCAAGATCGTCCTCGCGGAGAACCGGATACCGGTCAAGGCCCAGGCCGGCAGCCCAACCGAAGAACGAACCACGATGCCAACCATCAACGCGACGGTGAGCGGCCCCATTATTTTAAGCCCGGGAAGCGTCGCCAGAAAATAGCTGGCCGCCGCCAACCCGATGGCGAGGGCCGCGCCGGGAAGCATCCCGCGAACGGGTTGTATCGGCGGCGCCTGTCCGGCGCTGGGTGAATCCGCCGCGCGAGGCGCCCTCAACTCAGCCGCTCAAGAAGGTGAACGTAGACCTCGCGGCCGGTCTCGTCCTTCTCCGTCCGTTGCGAATTCAGCGCTGCCTTCTTGTTGACCTTCACCCATCCCTGGAAATCCGGCACCGATCCGGGATCGGTCGACAAGACCTCCAGCTGCTCTCCGGGCGCCATCGAATCCATTTCCTTCTTGGCTTTGATGATCGGGATGGGACATTTCGCCCCTCGGACATCGAGCTTCTTCACGTTCTGCCCCTCCTTCTGCTTCAAGCCGCAACCCGCGCCACCGCACACTGATTTCGACCCAATTCCCACTCGCAAACCTGCTCTTCCGATGCCTCGGCAGCTCCCAGGTTGACCTTGACGATGTCTTCGTAGTGGCGGGGCGCCGGTCTCATCTGAGAGGTCAGCGCCCGGATGAACTCGTCCTCGCCGACCAACTGAAGCTCAGGAACGCTCTGGCGCAGCGTCCGCAGCCGTCCAGTCACCGTGCCGTCCGCCTGGATCGCCGAGGGGCCGGCATAGTGCGCGGGTAGGACCAGGGTCTGGTCGGGGATCTCGAGCAGTCTCTGATGAAGCGAACGGTAGAGCTCCCGGCCCCATTCTCGAAGGTGGCCGCCGAGGTCCGGCCTGCCGATGCCATCCGAAAAGAGCGTGTCGCCGGTAAAGAGATATCGCCCGGCAATCAAATAACAGACGGACTCCGGGGTGTGACCCGGGGTTTCCAATACATCGGCGTGCAGCACCGCTGACCCGGGGAGAGCGCTTGCGTCCAGGCGGGGGGCGCCGTCCGCGGGGACGAAGTACGGGGCGCCGGCGCGCCGAGCGAGCGCCACGCCTCCACTCACGTGGTCGGCGTGGATATGGGTGTCGAGCACTCGAACGATCCGGGCCCCAAGGCCCTTGACCCAAGATTCGTAGAAATCGACCTGGCGGGACGGATCGATCACGATCGCCTCGCCGCCCGCGCGAATCACATACGACAAACAGCCTTTACCGCGCCGGTTGATTTGCCAAATCTCCAGGCCGGCGATGTCTGCTTTGTCCAGGGGCACCCGCGCCGGCGACAGATATTCGCCGTAGGCCACCATTCCACCGGCGACGTTTTGCGCGGCTCTTCCTGTTTCGCGCAGCAGCGCCGCCACCAGCTCCGAGGATCCACCCTTCGCGCACAAAACCGCGATCGGGCCCGGGTGCGCCGGCACCTTGGCCAGCGAGGCTTCGGCCGCCTCGATGAACTCGAAATAGGGAATGTGAATCGTCTCCACCGGGCGCCGGCCTTCCAGCGGCCAGCTCCGATGCTCGTCCTCGTTGCGCACGTCGAGGAGCAACAGCGGCTCGCCGGAATCGATCATCGAGAGCAGCTCGGGTACTTTGAGCTCGGTGTTGGTGAGGGGCTCGAGCATTCAAATGAAGAGCGCGAGCCGCGAGCTCGCCGCCTTGCCGAGATAGGCGGCAACGCCACCGTACTCCACGCCGTCGATCAGCTCGTCCCGGTCGATGCCCATGACATCCATCGACATCCCACAGGCGGTCATCGTCACCCCGAGCTCCCTGGCCATGGAGAACATCTCCTCCAGCGAGGATACGTTCTTTTCCTTCATCATCGAGCGAAACATTCGAGCGCCAATGCCGAAGTAGTTCATCTTCGAAGTGCCGAGCTCAAGCGTGCCGGAAGGCGTCATCATCGCGAAGAGCCTCTGCTTGAGGTTCTTCTTTCTCGCCGCGGCCCCCTGCTTTTTCAGCACCGAAAGGCCCCAGAAGGTGAAGAACATCGAGGTCTCCAACCCCGCCGAGGCAGCGCCGGTGGCGAGGACCAGGCTGGCCAGGACCTTGTCCAGGTCCCCGCTGAAGACGATCAGCGTCGCGCGATTGTCGACGGTCCGCTCGCGAACTTCATCGATCCGGAGATCGATCTCCTTGCGCGCGGCGCCGAGCTGACGCGCCACCTCGGCCGCCACCAGCGCTTTCAAGTCGGCCGAGGCCGGGACGAGGGTGGGCTCTGCGGTCAGGCTCTTCGCCACGGCGTGCTCGGCCATCGGTAGACTCCTTAACAGGCTGGAAGGACAGTCTATATTTCGTTCCCTCCCCCTTTTCAAACGACCAATCCCCCTAGGCGGCCACCCCCTTCCCCACCTCCTGAGCCACCTCGGACCGACTGCATCGGAGCTTTCGAGCTAAAGCTCACCTCTGTTGTACATTTGGCCCCGGAAACCGGGGCTGAATGCACAACAAGAGGACGCGGCTTCCCGATTCGGAGGTCAGCGGACGGGCCAGGTCCTGCGCACGAGCTCAAAACAGGGAAGAGCTTTGACGGGCAGTTTGGGGCGATGCTAGAGCGCTAGTCCCTATGATTCATCTCCTCGACAAACCGCGGCTAACTCTTGTCTCCATGACCGTCGTCTGTATTTGTTTTTTCTGGGCGGTCGATTCGGATGCCGGCCCCTTGCAGATCAGCTCGGACCCGTTCACCAACCCGGGCAGCCAGCATATGACCGAAGTTGAACCTCACATTTTTGCGAACGGTTCAACGATCGTTGCGACATTCCAGCAGGGCCGTTTTTACGGCGGCGGCTGCAGCGATATCGGATTTACCACTTCGGTCGACAGCGGAGCCACTTGGCGCGCGGGCTCTCTGCCGGGGATCACCGAGTTTGCAGGCGGCGTCTATCAGGCGGTGAGCGATCCCGCCGTTGCATACAACGCTGCTTATGGACTCTGGCTGATCGAATCCCTTCCCCTCGGTGGCAATCCGGCAATCATGGTCAGTCGATCGTCCAACGGCGTGAGCTGGGATAATCCGATCACGGTATGGACCGGGGACTCTTCTTCCTTCTTCGACAAGCCGTGGATTGCTTGTGACAACACACCCACCAGTCCCTTTTTTGGAAATTGTTACATCGAGTGGGACGACGTGTTCCTGGGCGGCGTCGTCTTGATGGCTACTTCGACCGATGGAGGCAGCTCCTGGGCAGACCCCGTCGCCGCTCCCGACACGGCCGGCTTAGGTGGTCAGCCGTTGGTACAGCCCAGCGGACGGGTCGTGGTTCCCTACCGGGGCTTTGATGGCAGCATTCGTTCCTTCGTCTCGGATGATGGAGGCCTCAGTTGGAGCGGCTCGGCCACCGTGGCGATTCTGTCCGACCACCAGGTCGCAGGCGAATTGCGCGCGATCTCCTTGCCCTCGGCCGCAATCGATGGTGATGGGAAGATCTACGTCGCCTGGGCGGACTGCCGCTTTCGACCGTCGTGCGGAGCGAACGACATCGTGATCAGCACCAGCTCCGACGGATTGAGCTGGTCGGACCCCAGCGCCGTTCCAATCGATCCGGCGGCGAGCACCGCCGAGTATTTCATCCCGGGTCTGGGCGCCGACCGGAACACCTTTGCGCCCAATGTTGGACTGGCTCTGGTCTACTATTACTACCCGCAGGGCAATTGCACGCCGGCGACTTGCCAATTGACCGGGGGCTTCATCACTTCGCAAGACGGCGGCAATACGTGGTCCACGCCGATCGATGTGACTCGGCGGATGAGCAACGATTGGCTGGCCGACACCAATCAAGGTCGAATGGTCGGCGATTACGTCGCCACCTACTACACTGCCGACGGCGTTCCGCATCCGGTTTTCGCGGGCGCGGTGACCCCGACCGAGCAATTCCTGGAATCGATGTTCACCACCTGCGCCGATTGTCCCGCCTCAGCGATCGCAGAGACCGAGACCTTGCAGGCCGCGCCTCAGGTCTCCGCCGCGAATGCTCCGGCCGCCGCGCCGTCGACCGATGGCGTCGGTTTTCGCGTCGCCGCCCGTACGAATCGGGTGAACATCGGCACCTTCATCCAATTGGAGGCAACCGGCTCCGCCAACCAGAACCTCGCAGTGCAATGGTCGGTGGAGGAAGGACCTTCCGGAGGACAGGTGAGCAACTCCGGGGTCTACAAAGCCCCGCTTTCCCCGGGCGTTTACCACGTGGTCGCCGACAACGGCGCCGAACGCGCCAAGGTGGAGGTCCAGGTGTTCACCGTCAGGTGATTTGTCGTATTCACGGTCAGGTGAAATGCCGAGCTCGTTTTTTGGAGGGCTGTCTTGCGAATCAAGCGTAATCCGAGGGAGGAAACACCATGGCGCCTGTTCATCGATCGTGGGGTGTAGGAAGCGTGCTCGTTCTGCTCTTTCTGGCCGGCCTGACGGGGGCGGCGGTCGTTTCGTTGACCCAGCTCAATCCGGCTGATGCGGTGGTTTCCGCGGATCCTGCGCGGCAGTCGGGTTCCCGAGTGGACGCTCAAACCAAGCCTAGCGCTGACCGGGACCGCGAGTTGCCTCGCGACTTGCACCGGGATCCGGGCTTTTTTGCCAAGACCGGCGTCGCCGGTCTGTCCTGCGCTCGCTGCCACAATGATTTTCCGCTGATCGTCGTTTCCGAATTGGGCGGCGACTTCACCATCGATGATTGCGCCGGCGGCATGGGTCGCCAGTGCGCGGGCCTTTTTACCGATGGCTATACGCCAGGTCAGACTTATCAGATGCGCGCAATCATCTCTTACCCCGGCATGTCGAGTTGGGGCTTTGATCTATGGGTGCGAGACGAAAATGGCGCGACGGCCGGCACCCTCACCGGGCAGCGCTTCCGCAGCGCAACTCACACCCGCACCCAGGACGGAATGGTGGTGGGCGCGGTCGGCAACGAGGGCGTCGGCTTTCGGCAGAACGGTCGCTTCGATGGCCCCGTCGGCTGGCGCTTTACCTGGCGAGCACCCGCGACCGACATCGGCCCGGTCCGATTCTTCGCCGAAGGAACCGCGGCCAACCGCGACCGCACCCCGAGGGGTGACTACAGCTATTACCTGGATGGGATCGTGGTCAATCCCGCAGCTGTGAAGTGACGACGAGAGCGGCAAAAGGGCACTCGATCCAGCGGCACCTTCACTGAGCCTTCGACGCTCGCGTCACTTTCACCGCCTTGCTGAGCGCGGTGGGTGCATACTCGCGATCCGCCGATGATCTGCCCGCGACTTCTGCTGTCTCTGTTTGTCTCAGCACAGCCGGCAGCGGATCAGCCGCTCGACGTGCGCGAGCCGCCGTTTTCAGAGTTCGACTTCGGTTGGATGAACGGCAACAACCCGCAGCCTTCGTCGTTGCTGGGCATGGGGCCGGTCACCTGGTCCCTCTATGTGGACACGTACTTCGCCTGGCAATTCCGACAGCCCATCGATCACACCATCTTCCCGACCACCACGGCGCCGCGGCACGATGAGATCTCTCTCAATCTCGCGCACCTTGGAGTGGACGTCACCGGGTTGGATGGTCCGATCGGTCGGTTGTACGTCCAGTATGGCTCCATCGTGGAGACCATCGCCGGGCAGGACACCACCACCACTCGCGGATTCTTCCTCACCAACCGGCTGCTGCAGTACGTCCAGCAAGCGGCGGTCGGATGGCATTTCCACTGGCTGCACGGGGCCAACGTCGAGCTTGGAATTTTCCCCTCGTACATCGGGCTCGAGAGCTACCTGCCGGAGGAGAATTGGTCGTACACCCACGCGTTCGTCTCGGACGCCACGCCCTACTACTTTTTCGGATTTCGGGGACAGCTGTTCACCTCCTCGCGGATGAAGCTCGAGCTGTGGATTGTGAATGGGTGGCAAACTTTTGGCGAATGGCACGAATCGCGCGCGGGCGGGTACCTGTGGAACTGGCGGCCTCGAGGGTGGCTGTCGCTCAGCAACTCGCTCTATCTCGGCCAGGAGGCGGAAGGAGATCCTGGCTCGCTGCGCGTCTACTCCGACAACAATCTTCAGATCCGCTATTTCAAGGGGGCCGGTGGCCTTCTGCGTTCGGCGGCGATCTCGCTCGTAGCCGACGTCGGCTACGAGCGAAGGAGCAATGCCCCCTCGGGAGCGATGGGCGGGATCATCCTCACCCATCGCTGGGAATGGACCGAGCGATGGAAAAGCGCCTTCCGCGTGGACTTCCTCTACGACGAGACCCAGGCGATCTCCCCAAGGTTTCCGGTCGGAGCCGCGTATCCCTGGACCGGTACGAATCCCTTCCTGGCCGGGGGCGCGACCGCGACGGTCGACTTCTGGCCGAGCCCGTGGCTCGTCACCAGGCTCGAGTACTCACACCGGATGGCGAATCAACCTCTCTTTACCGGCCACCGGGGAATCACCGGGCCAGGCGGCCGGCTGCCCCAGGATGCTGCTTCGGCGGCGACGTTCAGCCCCGACCTGCACCGGAGCGACGATCGCCTCCTGCTCAACATGACGCTGAGGCTCTGACCGCGTCTCATCCCCCTCCCGGAATGCTCTCGTTCAAGTCCGTTTTTCGAGCCGGCGAGCTCTTGGCGAATTTCTGCGCGCTGGACCTCTGCCCTAGGCGATCAGGCGCCTGACGTCATTCGATCCGGGGCTGGTCCGCGCTTCACCCTTCTTTATTGTACATTTAGGTTCGGATTCCGGAGTCTATTGTACAACCCTCGCGTTGCGCTCCCCTCAACGCCACGCGGATCATCGCTTCTGGCGCAGCGGCGATCGATCGCCTTTGGATCTCTCCGACCTCTTCGCGCGGATCAAGCACCTCGAGGCACGCCTTTCGAAGTTGGGTAAAGCGCCCTTCCCCGCTTCCGGTAAACGCTCCTCGGCTACTTTCAGCGCGCCCCAGAGCGCGCCGTAGAGCTGTGAATCCGTTCCTAGCCCCGCCCGGATCAAGCGGATGCGTGCAAGGAGAACCTCGCCGGCCTCGCTCGTGCCTCGAAATGAGCCCTCGATAGAGGCGGCCATTGAGAAACAGGCCGGCCCCAATCCCCGTCCCAAGCGCGAGGAAGACGAAGTCGTTTATCGCCTTCGCCGCGCCGGTCCACTTCTCTCGAAGCGCCGCGCGGGCTCGACATAGGCCGGTACCTCGTAACGCTCCTCGAGAATCCCGCGAAGCGGCACGTCCACCCATCCGTCCAGATTGCCCCCGCCCAGAGTACATGACCCGCATCGTCCACGTGACCGGGCACCGCGACGCCGAGCGCCTTCAGGCCGGCGGGGCCGCCGGCAAGCTCGTTCGAGCAGGCGCAGCACGGCTTCGACGCCGCTCTTCGCCGGTGTCTTGAGCTTTTCCCCAAAGACGTCCCGATCGCTGCCGACCCGACGGGCCAGGGTGGATATCTTGCTTCCACCGATGTCTACCGCCACGAAGTGTTGTTTCATAGACGTGAAGGTAGTGATGACTTGACGAAAATGGGCCACTGCCTGCCGACGGCAATTGACACACGGGAGGCACCGCGGACTCTCGATCGGCGCGAACGTGCATACTATCGGTAGGTGAAGACTCTCCACCGCCCGTATCCTGAGCGTGTCGAAGGCACGCACCCGTCCTTTCTGAAGCTTCGATGGATGGCGACGCTCGCCTTGGGGCTGGCGCTGATCGTGGCGGTCCTCTCGCTGCAACCTCTTGCCCGTTCGCAGACGAGGAAGCTGCTCGATGGGCTCAAGGGCGTGAAGGCCGATTTCAGCGACGTGCACGTGAGCATCTTCCCTTTGCGCTATCGCATCACGCATCTCAAAATCCGCGAAGAAAAGCCGAAGACGAAAGAGCCGGTCTTCTACGCCGAAGAGATCGCCGTGACCGTGCGCTGGAGTCGCCTTCTCACCGGCCACCTGGCCGGGACGGTCACAGGCCAGAAGGCGAAGCTGGTTCTCCACCAGCCGCCCGAAGGCAGCCAGATTCGGCTGCCGCCGATTGAGGAAGTGGTGCCGTTCCCCGGCATCCTGAAGCGGGGCCAGATCGACGGCAGCGAAGTGCTCTACGTCTGGGTGCGCGAGAAGAACCAGCCTTCGGTGTGGTTCCACGACATCGTCGCCACCCTGGAAAACGTCGGCTCCCGCCCTGACCTGGTCGAAGGTCTAATGGTCCTCTCTGCCAATGGAAGGGTGCAGCGCAGCGGGACGATGACCGTTCAGGTCACCGCCGATCCCTACGCCACGCCGCTGAGCTTCGCCGGCAAGGCCAGCGTTTCGCGTTTCGACCCTGCGGAGATGAACGCGTTGATCGACAGCACGCAAGGCGTCAAGCTCACCCCGGGCCGCTTCGACATGCAAATGTCCTTCGAGTGCCGGAAGGGTCGGCTCCACGGATGGCTGGAGCCGCGGCTCACCCGCACCCAACTCACTGCCGCTGATGGCGATGTGGGAAGCGCGCTCAAGGCGATTTTCGGCAAGATCTCGCTGAGCGTGGCATCCCCTGCCGACGGCACGGACTCTTCGGGCCGCATCACCTTCGAAGACGATCTCACCGATCCGAAAAGGCAGCTGTGGCCAACACTGGAGAAGGTGGTCGAGAATGCTTTCCTGCTCGGACTGCAAGAGTCCATCAAGCGAAATGTCTCGCCCCGCGACAAGCGCGACAAAGCCTCGAGCAACAAAGAGCCAACAAAGCTCGAGATCAAGCGCTGAGCATCGAACAGCTAAACGATCGAAGCGATCTGATTCCGCGCTGGTTGGCCGATGATGCAAGCAAGGCTTGAGAAGAGACGGCGACGGCGCAGGTGGTCTGGGCGGGCGAGATCCCTGCTACGGGCCTCGACGGAGCGGCAACCCAAAGCGGGTTCGAAATGCGCTATTCGACGCGTCGGGCACGCGAAAAAAAGCCGGTCAGAGGAATAATCCCCTCGAGCTAACGAATTCGATCTCTGTAATTTCGATCGCTCGGATGGCCCGCGCGAATCGAAAGGCCAAGTCCTGGTAACGTCGCCGTTTCTTCGCAATCCCGATGAAGTGTGTGACATTTTTGGTCCTCTGGGCACCAAAATGTCGCACACTTCGCCGCGCACCGAGCCCGAATAACCCTTGGCGCTGGAGGGCTGTGCAACCAGCCCTGGAGCTGGACCGTATGGATGCAGAGGTGTCACGATGACGCGACGTTCGATGCTCGTTGGAGCTTTGGGGGTAGCCGCAATGACTCAAGTCGGGAAGTCCCAGGCCGAACCGGCCAAACACTTCGAGGTGGAGAAGACCGAAGCGGAGTGGCGCAAGCAGCTCTCCCCCGCTCAGTACCACGTCCTCCGGGAGCACGGGACGGAGCGCGCGGGGACGAGTCCTCTCGTCGGCGAGCATCGCAAGGGCGTCTTTAAATGCGCCGGCTGCGGGCTGCCTCTTTTCGCCTCGGAGACGAAGTTCGAAAGCGGCACCGGTTGGCCGAGCTTCTTTACCCCGCTCGAAGGTGCGGTCGCGACGACCACCGATCGGACCCTCCTCATGACCCGCACGGAAGTGCACTGCCGCCGGTGCGGTGGTCACCTCGGACACGTGTTCGACGACGGCCCCCGCCCCACCGGGCTGCGCTACTGCATGAACGGCGTTTCGCTGACCTTCTCTCCAGCGCCGTAAGCGTTCGCTTTAGCCGATGGCCCTCGCGGTGGGGAAGGCGACGCGATACCGCTGTGCAAGCTCGACGAGGCAGGCGTGGTGTTCCGCGTCGATCGCGATCCCATCCCGAGCCTGCTTTGCGGCGTGTTCGGCCTCCGGTTGGCCGGGATAGAGGACCGGGCCGGGCGCGCCGGGGATGAGTGGCGCGCGGGTGAGTTGATCCAGGAGCCGCTCGAGCCGGGCCTCGAAGGCGGAGGGCTCACCGAGGGCGCCAGGGTCGATCGCCATGAAGAATTGTCCGAGGTCGGGGCGCCCCTCTTTCGAGAAAAGGCCGACGATGTCCGGGCCGAACGCGGCGTCGCCGAGAATTCCGGTCAGGACCTCGACCAGGAGCGCGAGGCCATACCCTTTGTAACCGCTGGTCTCCTCCGTGCCACCCAGCGGCTGGAGCGCCCCCCGGAGGGCAATTTCCGGCGTCGTCGCCGGGGAACCGTCGGGCCCGATCGCCCAGCCGACGGGAAGAGCCTCGCCTCGCCTGGCTGCGACTTCGATGCGGCCACGCGAGACCGTGGACGTCGCCATGTCGAGGACGAGCGTGCCGTAGCGGCCCGCGGGCGCGGCAAAGGCAATCGGGTTGGTGCCGAGCAGGCGAATCCGTGCCCGCGTCGGCGCCACCATCGGCGAGGAATTGGTCAGGCTGAGGCCGATCAATCCCTTTTGCGCCACCCGCATCGCGTACCAGCCGGCAATTCCAAAATGGTTCGCGTGGTGCACCACCGAGATCGCCGTCCCCGCTTCTCTGGCGCGTTCAATCGCGTCATCGGTCGCCACGCGTCCGGCGTGCTGCCCCCAGCCGTTGTTTGCGTCAAAACGCGCGAGCGCCGGCTTTCCCATCTCCTTCCTCGGGCGCGCGGCGGGGTCCAGAGATCCCGACTCGACGAGCTTGAGGTATTGGGGCAGCCGCGCCGTTCCATGCGAAGCGATACCGCGCAGGTCGGAGGCGAGGAGAACCTCGGCGACATCGGCAGCGACGTCGTCGGGCGTACCAACCCGGCGAATCAGGGCGTCGACCCAGTCCCGCAGACCTTCCGCGTCGATGACGAATCCGTGAACGGGGTCGGGGTAGTGGGGCATGGCGGAGAGAGTCTATCTCCCACCCTTGAGCGCCTGTTCGCGGATCGCGGAAATCGTCGTGATCGGCGTGATGACCTCCTCGGGAAGGCGCAGCTCCAGCAGCGCGGGCACGCCCGAACCCATCGCGCGCTCAAAGGCGGGAGCGAACTGCTCCGTGGTCTCGACGATCTCCCCGAACGCGCCGAACGAACGCGCATAGGCGGCGAAATCCGGATTGGTCAGCTTCGTGCCGTGCACCCGTCCCGGAAAGCTGCGTTCCTGCCACATCCGGATGGTGCCGTAGATGCCGTTGTTCACCAGCACGATGATCATTGGAAGGCGGTGGCGCATCGCCGTCGCCAGCTCCTGTCCGGTCATCAAGAAATCGCCGTCGCCGACGAAAGTCACGACGGTGCGATCGGGATGCAGCGACTTCGCCGCGATCGCGGCCGGCAGTCCGTAGCCCATTGCGCCGCTGGTCGGGGCCAGCTGGGACTTGAACCCCCGATAGCGGATGAAGCGGTGCACCCAGGCGGAGAAATTGCCCGCGCCATTGGCGAGGATCGCGTCGGCCGGCAATCGCTCCCGCAACCCCGCGAGAATCTCCGCCAGCTGCAGGGGACCCTGGACGTGCACCGGGGCGTTCCAGGCGACGTAGTCGGCGCGGGCTGCCGCGGTCTCGGCCGACCACGGCGGGCTCGCCGGGGGGTGCAGCTGAGCGAGGGCGGCGGCGATCTCCGGCATGCCCGATTGGATGGGCAGGTCGGCCGCATAGACGCGGCCAAGCTCCTCCGCGCCGGCGTGGACGTGCACCAACGTCTGCTTGGGAACCGGGATGTCGAACAGCGTGTATCCGCTGGTCGTCGCCTCGCCCAATCGGGGGCCGATCACCAGCGCGACGTCGGCTTCCTTGATGCGCCGAGCCAGCTTGGGGTTGATGCCGATGCCGACGTCCCCGACATATTGCGGATGATCGTTGTCGAACAGGTCCTGGAAGCGGAAGGCGCAAGCCACCGGCAACCGCCAGGCCTCCGCGAAGCGACGCACGTTGCTGCAGGCGTCGGCGGTCCAGCCGCTGCCGCCGAGGATGGCGATCGGCTGCCGGGCGCCGCGGAGGATGGTCGCCAGCCGCGCCATCTGCTCGGCAGACGGCGATGCCGCCACGCGATGATGGTGGGGAATGCCGGGAGCCTGCGTCTCTTCGGCGAGCATGTCCTCCGGCAGGGCAAGCACCACCGGACCGGGCCGGCCGGAGGTCGCGGTATGAAAGGCGCGGCTCAAGTACTCCGGGATGCGCTTCGAATCGTCGATCTGCGCCACCCACTTCGCCATCTGGCCGAACATGCGGCGATAGTCGATCTCCTGGAACGCCTCGCGATCCGCGAAGTCCCGCTGTATCTGGCCGATGAGGAGAATCAGCGGCGTGGAATCCTGGAATGCGGTGTGGATGCCGATCGA
>WNFF01004966.1_pt1 | contig 16924 bp, 17 predicted proteins | sample 5400441 | NCBI WGS metagenome assembly WNFF01 (sample SAMN13153345, study PRJNA577476) | soil metagenome | isolation source: 120 cm saprolite under Douglas fir tree site 2 hole 3 replicate 1 | place: USA:California | collected 2015-04-18 | reverse complement strand
ATCCCAGGTTGTTCGCGCAGTGGAAATTCGGCGTAACCCCCTGACCGCTGGGCAATGGGAGCCCGTTGCGCGGAGACGTGCACGGCGGGTTCTGCGAGAGGCCGGGGGTGAAATTCCCCCGGCCTACTCACCTGGTCGTGCTCTGCCACAGCCAGGAGCAGGCCGGTCAGGTCAAGGCAAGGCTGGCGGAGTGGCTGGCGCCCAGGGGGCTTGCCTTCAACGAGGGCAAGACGCAGATCGTGCACCTGTCTGAGGGGTTCGATTTCCTGGGATTCAACGTCCGCCGCTACCGCCACAAGTTGCTGGTCAAACCGAGTAAGGCGGCAGTGGCGCGGCTCCGCGCAAGGCTCGCGGCCGAGATGCGTGCACTACGCGGATCGAACGCGCTGGCGGTCATCGCCAAGCTCAACCCCATCATCAAAGGCTGGGCAGCCTATTATCGGGGCGCGGTATCCAAGAGGATATTCGCCTCACTGGACCACTACCTGTGGAAACTGCTCTACAAGTGGTCTGCGTGGAGCCATTCTGATAAGCCGAAGTCCTGGATCGTCGACCGGTACTTCGGCAAGCGCAACAAGTTCAGGAACGACCACTGGGTGTTCGGTGCCCCCGGCACCAGCCCTACGTCGTCAGGTTCGCCTGGACCGACATCGTCCGGCACATCCTGGTCAAGGGCGGGGCGTCACCCGACGACCCGGACCTGGCCGGGTACTGGGCCAACCGGCGGCAGAAGGTCAAACCCCCGTTGGACAGCTACACGATGCGCCTGCTCACCAGGCAGGATGCTCGCTGCCCGTTCTGCAGGGACCCCCTTCTGGTCGCCGACCAGCCACCCGAGTCGCCCGAACAATGGGAACGGTGGTGGCTGCAACTCGCCCGCAGGGCGATCTCCGCGGATTACCTGGTTCACCACGGAAGACCCAGCCTGCAGCCAGACGATGACCAAACCCGCCTGGTACACGCCTCCTGCCACCGCGGGCATCTCGCCCGCCAGCGCAGGAGCACAGCACAGCGAAGCTGAATCGCCCCAGCGGCTTGCTTGAGCCGTATGCCGCGATGAGTGGCACGTGCGGTTCTTAGGGGAGGGCGGCGCAGCAATGCGCCGCCCTTACCCGACCGCCGGTCAGTATTCCGGGCCTGGTGCCCGCCGACCGGACCCCCGGGCAGCTCGCCGTGTCCCATATAGGCCAAGCCCAGGAGGTGGCCGCGGTGAGCAGACCGCAGGTAATCGACGACCAGGAACACGAGCGGGTCCATGACCGGGTGGCCGCGATCGACGTGGCCAAGGACACCGGGATGGTGTGCACCCGCATTCCGCACCCCTCCCGGCCCGGTGCCCGGCGGGCCGCCGTGTGGACGGTCAAGGCCCGGATGAACGCCATCCGCGTGCTGGGACGCCAGTTGCGCAAGGACGGCATCGAGATCGTCACGCTGGAGTCGACCAGCGACTACTGGCGGACCTGGTTCTTCGTCCTGGAGGCGTGCGGGCTGGCGGTGCAACTGGTCAGCGCGGCCCAGGCTAAGAACCTGCCCGGCCGGCCCAAGACGGACAAGCTGGATGCGATGTGGCTGGCCCGGCTGACTGAGATGGGGCTGCTGCGCGCCTCGTTCGTGCCGCCGAAGGCGGTCCGGGACCTGCGGGATTACACCCGGGCCCGGACCAGGCTCATCCACGAGCGCACCCGCTGCTGGCAGCGGCTGGAAAAGCTGCTGGAGGGCGCGCTGATCAAGCTGTCGAGCGTGGCGTCCAAGCTGACCACGCTGTCGGCGCAGGACATGATCAAGGCGATGATCGCCGGCCAGCGCGACCCCGGGGTCCTGGCCGCCTTGGCCCGCCGGACCATGAAGGCCAAGCACGATGCCCTCGTCGAGGCCCTGGACGGCATGTTCGACGACCACCACGGTGAGCTCGCCGCCCTGCTGCTGGACCAGATCGCCGCCCTGGACGCCAAGATCGCCCAGCTGGGCGCCCGGGCCGCCGAGCTGGCCTCGGCCATGCCCGGAGCCTGGGGCATCGACGCGGACGGCACCACCGCGCCCGGCGCCGGAACCGGCCCGGGCGCCCCGGTTCTGAACGCGGTAGCCCGGCTGGCCGAGATCCCCGGCCTCAGCCCCGGCCTGGCCCAGACCATCATCGCCGAAACCGGCCTGGACATGTCCCGGTTCCCCACCGCCGCCCACCTGGTGTCGTGGGCCGGGCTGTGCCCCTCAGCCCGCCAGTCCGGCCCCCGGTCCCGGGCCGGGAAGAAAGGCCAGGGCGACACCTGGCTGCGCGGGGCCCTCGGCCAGGCCGCGGTCAACGCGGCCCGCACCGCCACCTTCCTCGGCGAGCGCTACAGCCGGATCGCCCGCCGCCGCGGCAAGGCCAAAGCCCAGGTCGCCATCGCCCGCTCCATCCTGGTCATCATCTGGCATCTGCTAGCTGACCCGGCCGCCCGGTTCACCGACCTCGGCCCCAGCTACTACCAGGCCCGCACCGATACCGACCGCAAGCTCCGCAACCACATCCGGCAGATCCAGGCGCTCGGCTTCACCATCGCCCTCACCAAAGCCGGATAACCCATACCGCTCTTGAACAGGCCCGATCACCGCACCAGGCCCGGGTCCGCTGCCGCGCGCCCATTTCCGCTGGGTGATTTTCCGGTCAGTCGTTCGGGATCTCGTCCTCTTCACCGGTGACCCTCATGACTGCCTGCAATAGGCGTCCGCGAGGCTATCGCCCATGCCGGACCACACAGATTCGCCGTCCACCAGCAGGTCGTACTGAGCAGCGCCGTCGATGGGCTCCGTCTCCTGGATGGTGAAGGTGAAGGTGTTGGTCACTTCCAGCCCCATGGCCGTCGTCTTGGGGGCAGGCGGTACGACGACGGTGAAAATCCTCGACCGCTGGAACATCATGTTCTGCTGGACGGTGGCGTGGCTCTGCCGGATCATCTGGGCAGCGTGGTGTGCGGCCATGTTCTGCGGGCCACCGCTTCCGGTCATGCTCATGAACGGTCACCCCTACTGCCGCCCGGGAGGGTGCATAGCCACGAGATGCGGATGGCCCCCGCGGGCTTGGGAGTTGGGGGCAAGGTGGGGGGCAACGGCCATCTACCTGGGGGGATTTCAGCGGACTTGGGTGGACTGCCTAGACCAGGACATTGCACGTCAGAGGACATACCGGGACTACCGTGGACGGCTCCGCGCTAGCATCGGGCCAGGACCAAGGCAGGGATGGAGCGAGCGCGGGCGTCCACGACCGTTGAGATACGGCGAGTCATGCTGGACGCACGGGCAAGCAGAAACCCCGCCCAAGGCTGTCGCTCAGCAGCATGCCGACCCTCCCGCCGCGGGCTTACAGGCATGGGAGCCATCGGGAGCCAACCTGGGAGCAAAACGCCATGGACAGCGGCGCACCGGGGCGGACACTAGTGGACTCTGACCTGCCGGAATGCACGTCAACCCGGACCTACGTGGACCCCCGCGAACAGGTCAGCGATCCCGGGCGTAGATCGCCTGAAGGTAGCTCTCCAGTTGCTGGACCGCGGGGCCGGTCGTGAAGTCCGCCCCGTACCAGTGCACCGTGATGAAGTTGACCCGGTAACCACGGGCGGCGGCGCCGCGCATGAACTGGTCCAGCCAGCCGCCCGGCGTGGCCGCGTTAACAGCGACGGCGGGGCTGCCCAGGCTCATCCCGGTGGCCATCAACTGAGGCCACAGGCTGAGCGCCTGCGAGACCATCATGTTCGACTGGCTACTCATGTCGGGCTCGTTGAAGCCGAGCAGGATGTGACCCTCGTCCTTGGCCTGGCTGAGCGTCGCCGCGTTGACGCTGCCGGGTCCCCAGATCATCGGGACGAACTGCACGCCTGGCGGGTTGGTGATGCCCGCGTGACTAGATGACCAGGTGTAGTACCAGGACACCCGGGATTCGGCGAGAGCCTGGTCGACGCCCGTGAACGTCCAGGCGCTGACCCCTTTCTTCGCATTGGCCGCCGCCGTGGACGCGGCGGGCGCGCTGGCGGTGGCGGCCGCCGGCGCCCGCCGCGGCGAAGGGCTGCGATCCGGGCGTGCGATCACCGCCGTGACGGGGCTGGGCGGTGCCGCGGGGCTGGCGGCCGCCGGATGGCCGGCCAGCGCGGCCGGCCGCGCCCTGTGCGCGTGCACCAGGGCGAATGTGCCGGCGACGGCGCAGGTAGCGGCCAGGGTCACGGCGACCAGTTTTGGCTGCACGGAGGCTGCGGCCTTGGCCAGGATCCGTCCGTGGTGGGACCTGGTGGCCGCCCGGTGGAGCGCCTGGCGCCCTTGGGAACGAGCCTGGCCGCCAGGGGAGGGTGCCTGCCGGCCAGGGGATGATGCCTGACTGCCAGCGGACGGTGCCTGGCTGCCCGGGGATTGTGCCTGGCTGCTGTGCGATCGTGCCAGCCCCCGGCTCAGCAGCCAGCTACGGCCGGCCGCGGTCGCGGCCGGCACCAGGGGCAGGCCGGCCAGCAGTCGCTCGGCTGGAATCAGCCCGTCATAGTGCCTGCCGCACGACTGGCAGTCGCGGGTATGCCGGGCTATGCGCTTGCGCCACAGCGGGCTCGGAACCTGGTCCCAGTCCGCTGTGGCGTTGGCCAGTCCATCGCACAGCGGGGCCGACTGCAGGGCCCGGATCACGACACGCGCGGTGGTGAGTTGCTCCTTCATCCTGGCGATGCGCACCGCAACGTGGCCGGGCGGCAGTCCCAGGGCGGCGGCGATCTCGCTGCGGTCAACCTCGCCGCCCGCCTCAAGTCACCACAGCGCCAGTAGGTCGCGGTCGGTGGCGTCGAGCCAGCGGGTCGCCTGCGCGGTTTCCTGGCGCTGGCCCGACAAGCCGAGCCGCAGCAAGGTCAGGTCGACGAAGTCGGCCCCGGGGTCGGCCACCTCGGACCGGAGGCCATACAGCGGCGCGGCTTGCCGTGCCTGGCGGTGATCGTGCAACTGACGGATGGCGACAGCGACCAGCCAGGACCGGAACGCGCCAGGATCGCGCAGGTCCTGCATGCCGCGCACGACCCGCAGCATGGTCTCTTGCACGACATCATCCACATCGGCGTGCCCGTTCAGGGCCCGCCCGACAATGTTGTAAATCAGCGGCAGGTACTCGGAGAGCAGGTTGTCCAGCGCCGCCTCGTCGCCCTGCTGCGCGGCGATCACCGTCTGCACGCCAGGCCCGCTGCCTCGGGGCATTCCCACGCCACCTCGCGTTTCGTCGAAGTCGGCCGACGCAGCCGCGCTCCGGCACCGCCCGGGGCGGCCGGTGTCCCTTCCGCTGCCACTGCTTCGGTTCCCTGCGCCTCATACGTGGAGACGCCGAAAACCAGGGCGGATAACAGAAACTCCGTATCCGCATGATGCCGCGTGGCCGGAGAACTCCGCCCAGGGGTTGGCGTAACTGCCGAAAGCCGCCGGCACCTGGGACGACTCCGCCATCGGAGTTTCTGTTATGCAGCCGCAGTCCGAGCGTCTCCAAGACAGGGGATGTCACAGCGGTCCGCCGGTCCCCAGCACGCGGGCCGCACCAGGCCGGACGCCTTGAGCAGCGTAGGACGGACAGGATGGCTTTCAGCAGAACGTGGAAACTAGCCACGTCGATCGTGGCCGCGGTGCCCGCCGCCGCGCTGGTGGTGGCGTGCTCCTCGCCCGGCGGCGCCACGACGGCGGGTCAGCCGGGCCAGAGCGCGGAGCCGGTCGCGTCCAGCCAAGCGGCAGCATCGCCGGGCTCCGCCACGGGAACGCCGTCGTCGGCCGCGCGGAGGGCTAGTCCGTCGCCGTCAACCGCTGCTCCCCGGACCAGTGACCCGTTGCCGGTGCCCGACGCGGCCGCGGTCGCGTCTGGGAAGCGTCTGGTGACCTTCGTTAACAAGGTCAGCCAGACGATCTGGGTGGCCGCGGCGCAGAACCCGGCTCATCCGCTGGCGACCACCGGCTGGGTGCTGCCGGCCGGGCAGAGCCTGACGATTACCGTGCCCGACAACTGGAACGGCCGCTTCTGGGGCCGCACGGGCTGCGTCTTTCACGGGGGCCTGGGCCACTGCCAGACCGGTGACTGCAATGGCCGGTTCCAGTGCGCCGGCAACGGGGCCATTCCCGCGACCCTGGCTGAGTACGACCTGAACGCCTGGGACGGCCTGGACTTCTATGACGTCAGCATGGTCGATGGCTCCAACCTGCCGATGTATATCAACATCACCGCGGGGCAGACCACAGACAAGATCAGCCGGACGGGCTGCGTACCGGCCGGCTGCACCAAGCCGGTCGCCTGCCCGAGCGCGCTGCAAGTGAAGGCGGGCGGGGTCGCCGTTGCCTGCGAGTCCGCGTGCGCGAGGATCGGCACGGACCAGTACTGCTGCCGCGGCGCGTGGGCACCCCGGTCACAGTGCGACCCGGCCAGGTGGCCGGTGGACTACGCCGCCGTGTTCAAGAAGGCCGAGCCCTATGCCTACTCATATGTCGATGACGATGCCACGAGCGTCTTCACCTGCAAAGGCAGGTGCGACTACCAGATAACGTTCGGCGTCAGCCCCGGCACGTGAGGGTGCCTAGTGGACCGGCTGGCGCTCGCCGTCGATCGTCAGGTGGACGCGCTCGGTGTAGAAGCACATGAGGCCGGCGATTCCTTTGGCCTGAGGGATCGGCGTCTCGTAGCTCCAGACGAGATCGTCGTAGACCTCCTGGCCAACCTGCACCGACCAGTACGAGGCCTGGCCCTTGAACGGGCAGGTGGTCTCGCTGCTCGTGGGCCGGAGCAACTCCGTGCGCACGTCCTCGCGAGGCAGGTAGTAACGGGTTGGCAGGCCGGTCTCGTCGAGGAGAACCGGCCGGTCCGATTCGGCCAGCTTCTCGCCGTTGAGGGTGACCTCAACGTGCTGCCCGGTGGGGGTGATGGTGATCTGGTGCCCTCTAGCCATGCCCGTGCCAACCGCACCACGCCCGCGCGAATTCCGGGCTCCGGCGCGGGCACCTCGCTCGGGCGGCGCTTATGATGCCGCTTGTGAACGAGGCGCACCTGGCCATCTGCTCCAGTCCCGAGTGGGCGAGGCTGGTGGAAGAGGAGTTGCTGCCTTGGGTCCTGGAAGGTCATGACCTGGGCGATGAGCTGCTGGAGGTCGGCGCAGGGCCCGGCCTGACGACCGACGTCCTGCGGCGGCGCGCCGCCCACGTCACCGCGGTGGAACTGGACGTGGGCCTCGCTGACCGGCTCGCGGCCCGGCTGGCCGGGACCAACGTCGAGGTGGTCGCCGCCGACGCGACGCGACTGCCGTTCGCCGCCGGGCGCTTCTCGGCGGCCGCCTGCCTGACCATGCTGCACCACATCCCGTCGGCCGCGCTGCAGGACGCCGCGCTGGCCGAGATGGCGCGAGTGCTGCGGCCCGGTGGCGTGCTGGTGGGCTCGGACGGGATGGACACACCGGAGAGGCGCCGCCTGCACCAGGACGACATCTTCGTGCCCGTCGAGTCCGCCACTCTGGCCGACCGGCTGCTCGACGCCGGGTTCGCCGATGCGACCATCGAGGTCGAGGGAGACCGGCTGCGGTTCGCGGCGACCGCCAGGCACTGAGCGAGCCCCCGTGGACATCGCTGGAATCCCAGCAACCGACGGCTTCGCCGCGACTCGCTGACCGGTCAGGACTTGCGGCTGGGGAGGAACAGCACGGGAAGCAGCATCACCTTCGTCGAAGATGAGCGGAGCCAGGCCGTCGCGCGAAGCGCAAGCCCCGCCGTCGAAGACGAGCGGGGCCAGGCCGTCGCCCGGTTCTCCCGCGAGGTATAACTGGCACCATGCGCATCGGCGTCGTGTTCCCCCAGACCGAGATCGGCGCGGACGCAGGTGCGGTGCGTGCCTACGCCGAACGGGTCGAGGAACTCGGGTTCAGCCACGTGCTCGCGTATGACCATGTCGTGGGCGCGGACCCGGAGGCGCATGCGCCATGGACGCGCCCGTATGACGTGCACACCACCTTCCATGAGCCGATGGTCCTGTTCGGCTACCTGGCCGCGATCGGGTCGCTGGAACTTGTCACCGGGATCATCATCCTCCCGCAGCGCCAGACCGTGCTCGTGGCGAAGCAGGCAGCAGAGGTCGACCTGCTCACCGGTGGTCACTTCCGTCTCGGGGTCGGGCTGGGTTGGAACGCGGTCGAGTACGAGGCGCTCGGCCAGGACTTCTCGAACCGGGGCCGTCGCATCGAGGAGCAGGTCGTGCTGCTGCGCCGGCTGTGGACCGAGCAGAGCGTCACGTTCGACGGTGACTACGAGCGGGTCACGGCGGCCGGCCTCGCGCCGCTGCCGGTGCAGCGTCCCATCCCGGTCTGGTTCGGGGCGCAGTCGCCGCGTGCCTACGAGCGTGTCGGCCGCCTGGCCGACGGCTGGTTCCCCCAGGTGCCACCGGGACCGAAGCTCGACGAGGCGCTCGTGATCATTGGTAACGCCGCGCGGGCGGCGGGCCGGGATCCCTCGGCGATCGGCATCGAGGGCCGGGTGAGCTGGAGTGCGGTGGGCGGGACCCAGGTGGTGGAACAGGCCGCCAGGTGGCGTGACGCCGGTGCGACACACCTGTCGATCAACACGATGGGCGCTGGACTGGGCGCGGTCGATGCTCACCTTGGCGTGCTCGCCGAGGTAGCCGGGGCGCTAGACCTCGTGACCTGAGCCCGCGGCCGGTAGCGCGGTCAGGACCGAGAGGACGTCGTCGAGGTAGGCGCGGCGCGCGCCGCTATCACGCGGGAGCAGTTCGGGGGTGGTGTGGCTGAGCTGCGCATGCCCGAGATAGCTGCTGTAGGCGAGGAGGGCCCGGCGGCGGGCCGCGGCGGGCGGGAAGCCGAGTTCGGCGAACAGCCCGGCGATGATCGCGAGGCGCTGCTCGGTGACGCGGGCGAGCACGGGGGCGACCGCGGGATGCGCGGCGCTGGCCAGCAGGGCTACGCCGATGCGGTCGGATTCAGCCATCTCCACGACCTCAATGATCAGCAGGCGCAGCCGGGCCAGCGGGTCTGCGGCGCTGGCCCGCACCCGTGCAGCGACGTCGGTCGTGGTCTGCCGCTCCCAGCGGCTCAGGGCGGCTTCCAGGAGGGCGGCCCGGCTGGCGAAATGCCAGTAGAAGCTGCCCTTGGTGGTGCCGAGCCGCACGGCGAGCGGCTCGACGGCGACGGCGGAGAGCCCGCTTTCGGCGATCGCTGACAGCGCGGCGGCGGCCCAGTCGTCAGCGGTCAGCCGCCGTCTGGGGGTTGCAGATCGTCCGGCCATTAACATACGCTACCGTATGGTAAGAACATACGGCACCGTATGGTTAGCCGGCTCCTGCAGGAAGCCGTAGGAGGGAACACCGATGTGCCTGGCCCACTGCGCGCAGAAGACGAGGTACGACGTCATCGTGGTCGGAACCAGGGTCGCGGGTGCCGCGACGGCCATGCTGCTGGCCCGGGCCGGGTTGCGGGTCCTGGCGGTCGATCGGGCCGGCTTTCCCAGCGACACGCTGTCAACGCATCAGGTGCAGCTGCCCGGAGTCAGCGCGCTGGGTAGGTGGGGGCTGCTAGGACGGCTGTCCGCGGCGGGCACGCCCGCGACCCGCAGGCTCCGTTTCGACACCGGCCGGGTGCTGCTTGACGGGCACTACCCGGCCTGGGACGGGGCCGACGCGCTGTACAGCCCGCGCCGGATCCTGCTTGACCGTCTCCTCGTGGATGCCGCCCGGGATGCGGGCGCCGAGGTACGCCAGAACTTCCTGGTCGACGAGCTCGCCTGGGCGGGGGGGCGAGTCGCCGGCATCCGCGGCCGCGACCGCGGCGGGACCCGGGTGACCGAGACCGCCCATCTCGTCGTGGGAGCTGACGGCAAGCGGTCGTTCGTCGCCCGCGCGGCCGGGGCCCGCAGCTACCGGCAGCATCCGGTCCGCACCATGGCCAGCTACAGCTACTGGGCGGGGGTGCCCACGGCCGGTGCCGGCGGCGAGATCTACCGGCGTCCCGGGCGCGCCGCCGCTGCCTTCCCGACCAACGACGGCCTGACCATGATCTATGTAGCCTCGCCAGCCAGCGAATTCGCCGCCGCCCGGCGTGATCTGGAAGCGCACTACCTGGCCAGCCTGCAGGAATGCGGAGACCTTGGCGAGCGGGTGCGGGCCGGGCGCCGGGCGGAGAGGCTGCGCACCACACCTGACCTGCCCAGTCGACTGAACGTTTCGTCTGGTCCTGGCTGGGCGCTGGCAGGCGACGCCGGCCTGGTGCTCGACCCGGTGAGCGCGCACGGCATCAGCAATGCCTTCCGCGACGCCGAGCTGCTCGCCGGGGCCGTCAGCCTGGGCCTCGCTGGCGGCGGCCCGGCCGGGAGCTGCCCGGCGACAGCGCTCGATGTGGCGCTCGACGGATATCAGCGGCGCCGGGACCGGGCGGCATTGCCGATGTATGACCTCACCGCACGCGTGGCGCGGCTGGGTCCGCTTCGGCTCGGCGAGCGGCTGCTCTACAGCTCGCTCCGCGGGCGGCCCGGGGAGATCAGCCGCTTTTTCGGTGTGCTGAGCGGAACGGTGCCGCCCCGCCGCTACTTCTCCCCGGGCAGCCTGCTGCGCATCATCGGCGGGCGCCGGCCGCCATCGGTCACGCCGCCGGGACCTTGTCGAGGAAACCCAGCACCAGGCTGAGCCGGCCGTCGGCGTCGCGCTCGGCGACATCGAAGCCGATGACGAGCGCCTCACCTCCCAGCTGAAGCGCGCCTGGTCGTGGTGCGCGTCCACGGGTCCGGCGAGCGCGAACGTCAGCCCCGGGAACTGGGCCTGCACGGCGGCCAGTGTCGCGTCGATCGCAGCGTGGCCCTGCACATCCGCGAGCGGGTCCACATAACGTCCGTCGACCGCCCATGTCGTCTCGATCAGGCGGCGCCGGTTGGCCGGGTCGGTTTCGTTCCAGGCGTCGATGTAGCGCTGCGCGAGCTGGCCGAAGTCATTCATCTGTGCTCCATTCATCTGTGCTCCTCGGTGGGTACGGGCGGCGCAGGATGCGCTCGCCCGTGCCCCCGAGCCTGTGCGCCAGCCGGCCGGGTGTCGATTACCTGGGAGGTAATGGAGCGTGCTTCGCCCGGCCCTTATCGTGGTCGCCATGACGATGGTGCAGGTGCCCGCCGAGCCCGTCGGTGCCCTGCTGCGCCGGTGGCGCGAGCGGCGCCGGCTGACCCAGCTCGACCTGTCGTTGCGGGCAGAGGTGTCGGCGCGTCACCTCAGTTTCGTCGAGACCGGCCGGGCGAAGCCCACGAGCTCGATGATCCTGCTGCTGTCCGAGCACCTCGACGTCCCGCTGCGCGAGCGCAACATGCTGCTGCTGGCCGGGGGTTACGCGCCTGCCTACCCGCAGCACGGGCTCGGTGACGCGCCGATGGCCGCGATCAGTGAGGCGATCACCGCGATCCTCGCCGCACACCAGCCATACCCGGCGGTGGTGATCGACCGGCAATGGGAACTCGTCGATGCCAACCAGGCCGTCGGCCTGCTGACCGCTGGCGCCGCGGCGCACCTGCTGGAACCGCCGGTGAACGTACTACGCCTCTCGCTGCACCCGGACGGAATGGCCCCCCGCATCGCCAACCTGGCCCAGTGGCGCGCCCACCTGCTCGAACGGCTGCGCCAGCAAGTGGAGGCGACCGGCGATGCGCAGCTGGCCGAGATGCTGGAGGAACTGCGGGGCTACCCGGGCGGCGACCCCTCGGCGCCGGCCGCTTTCAGTGGCACCGGCGCGCTGATCGTGCCCCTGCAGTACCACACGCCGGCCGGTGTCCTGTCGCTGTTCAGCACCACGACCGTGTTCGGCACCCCGCGGGACGTCACCATCTCCGAACTGGCCATCGAGACCTTTTATCCCGCCGACACCGCGACCGGGACCGTCCTGCGCTCGTTGATGCCGGATCGGCCAGCCGGGTGAGTGTCCGTCATACCCGGGGCGCAGGACTCAGCCGGCAGACGAGGCAGAGATCACCCTTCGGCATGACGACCGGCGTGGGCCGCAAGTCGTAGCGTGTCGTGATATGACGCTACAGCTGACCCGCTCGCAGCCTGGCGGCGGCGACCCGGGCCGGGGGCCCGCCGCAGCGCCGCTCGCCGCCATCCGGTGGGAGTGGGTTGCCGCGATCCTCGCAGCCTGCGCCCTTTTCGCCGGCGGGGTGGCCGTGATCAGTGCGAATCCGCCGCAGCGGCTCTGGGGGATGTTCGCCGCCGGCGCCTACGGCGCGGCCGCTGTCGCCGTGGCCGCCGGGCGGCGGCACGGTATGGGCCTCGCCGCCGCGATCAGCATCGGCGGCGCTCTCATCGCGCCGCTGGCCTGGATGGCCGCGACCGGGGTGGCGCAGCCGGAAGTCACCGTGATCATCCGTTCGGCTGCCCTCTTCCTCCATCACGGCACGCCATACGAGGGCACAGCCGCGATCGCCGCCGCACACGGGCCCTATGCCTACAGTCCGTACCAGCCCGCCCTGGCCGTGTTCGGCGTGCCGCAGGCGCTGTTCGGCGGCGGGCTGCTCACCGACCCCCGATTGTGGTTCGGCGCCGTGTTCGTGGCCGCGTTCGGCGCCGCCCTTTCCGTGAACTCGGTGCCGCACGCGTGGCGCTGGACCGTCCTGGTCGTCGCGTCCCCGGTGATCGCGTTCCCGCTCTCCACCGGCGGTGACGACCTGCCCGTGCTGGCCCTCATGTGCCTCGGCCTCGCGCTGCTGGGAAACAGGTCACGGCCGGTCAGCGCCGGACTGGTCCTTGGCCTGGCCGCGGCCATGAAGGCGACCGCGTGGCCCGCCCTGGCCGTGGCCTTCGCCCTGATCGCCGCCCGGGACGGCCGGCGCCCCGCGGCCTGGTTCGCGGCGACCGCGCTCGGCGTGGCCAGCCTCGCCGACGGGCCGGTGCTGGCCCGGCAGCCAGGATCGATGGTGGCGAACACGGTCCTGTTCCCGCTGGGGCTGACCAAGATCAAGAGTCCGGCGGCCAGCGTGCTGCCCGGGCACCTGATTGCCCAGGCCTGGAGGGGCGGGCACTGGGTCGCTATCGCCCTGGTCATGATCGCCGGACTCGGTGTGGCGGCATCCCTGATCGTCTGGCCGCCCCGGGACGAGCGCGCGGCGGGCTGGCGGCTGGTGGCCGGGCTGACCCTGATGATCACGTTCGCGCCCGCCAGCCGGTTCGGCTACTTCACCTACCCGCTCGGCCTGGCCGCCTGGCTCCTGCTGGCTCGCGCCGTCGTGACCAAGGTCAGCGGTGGACCCAGCGCTCGGTCTGCTCTTCCCAGGTGGGGGGCGCGCCGGGTAGAGGAGTGGGCTGCTCGCAGCGCAAGCCGTCGATGATGATGCTGAGATGACGCTGGCGCAGTTCAGCGGTCCGCTCCGCCCCTCCGAGCTTGACGTCGGCCAGGAACTCCAGCATGTAGTCAATGTCGAGGAACGTGATGTCGGGGCGCAGGGTGCCAGTGCCGCGGACGCGGTCGAATAGTTCGGCACTGAGCGCTCGCATACGTTCAGCCATGGTCATCATTTCGGCGGTGGGGGTGAAGGTGCCAGCCAACCGGACGGTCAGTCCGTGGGTGCTGGCGGCGACGATGCGGCGCAGGTACTCGACGTACGCGTCCCACGGCTCGTGGTCGGAGGCGAGGGCCCGCTCGACCTCGGCGATGTAGATCTCCTGGCCCTGCCGGCACAGGGTGCGCAGCAGTTCTTCCTTGCTGTCGTACCGGTGGTACAGCGCCCCGATGCCGACCCCCGCCCGCTCGGCCACCGCCGAGATGGGGGCGGTGGGGTCGGCCAGGAAGACCTCGCGCGCCGCCTTGAGGATCGCTTCGTCGTTCTGCGCTGCCTGGGCCTTCCGCCCGCTGAGCGGGGCCGCCTTTGCTTCCATGACGCCATCCTAGTAATTGAACGGATCGTTCCGATCTGATAGAGTTTTCATTGAACAGAACGATTCGTTCAGCTGATCCATTCCGAGAGGATTCTGCCATGAACACAGCAACGCCCGCCAGCACGGAGACGCTCATCGAGGAGTTCCGGGTCGACGTCCCCCAGGCGGACGTGGACGACCTGGCCGAGCGCCTCGGCCGGACCCGGTGGCCGGCCCAGCTGCCGGGGGCGGCGTGGGAGCGCGGTGTGCCGGTCGACTACCTGCGCGAACTCGCCGCGTACTGGCGGGACGGCTTCGACTGGCGGGCCCAGGAGGCGCGCCTGAACGCTTACCCGCAGTACACGACGCACATCGACGGCCAGCGGATCCACTTCCTGCACGTGAAGTCACCGGAGCCGGATGCCACGCCGTTGCTGCTCATCCACGGCTGGCCGGGATCGGTCGTGGAATTCCTGAACCTCATCGGGCCGCTGAGTGATCCGCGATCGCATGGCGGCGACCCCACCCAGGCGTTCGACCTGGTCATCCCGTCTCTGCCCGGGTTCGGGTTCTCCGCGCCGTTGACCGAACCGGGCTGGGGGAGCAGGCGCATCGCGGCCGCCTTCGCGACGCTGATGCACCGGCTCGGTTATGAGCGCTACGGTGCCCAGGGCGGGGACTACGGGGCCTTTGTCGCTCCCGACCTCGGACGGGTGGATCCCGAGCACGTCATCGGGATTCATGTGAACGCGGCCACCATGGGCTTCATCCCGTTCGGCGACATCCCCGAGGAAGAACTGGCCACGTTCACGCCGGCCGAGCAGCGACGGGCGCAGTTGCTAGGGCAGTTCATGGCCGAGGGCAATGGCTACTTCCAGATCCAGGCCACCCGCCCGCAGACGCTGTCTTACGGGCTGACCGACTCGCCGGCCGGCCAGCTCGCCTGGATCGTGGAGAAGTTCAAGGAATGGACCAACTCCGCGCATGAGCTACCCGAGGACGCGATCCCGCGCGACGAGATCCTCGCCGACGTCAGCCTGTACTGGTTCACCCAGACCGCCGGATCGGCGGCCAACCTGTATTACGAGAGCATGCACGGCAGCGACTGGCCGACCCGATCTCCGGTGCCAACCGGGGTAGCCGTCTTCGCACAGGACATCGCCATCCGCCGGTACGCCGAGCAGGCCAACAACATTGTGCACTGGAGCGACTTCGACACCGGCGGCCACTTCGCCGCGCTTGAGACGCCGGACCTGCTCGTCGGCGACGTCCGCGTCTTCTTCTAATCCCTGCCGGGAGCCCCGCCGGCCGCGTGGTAGCTGGCTCGGCTGCCGGGGCGGGCATCTCAACCTCGATCCGCCTCAGCACCCGGGTGAGGTCGGTGCTGGTGAATTTCCAGTTGAACGGCTTCGCGGTCTTGTTGTACCGCTCCACGAAGGCCAGCAGCGTCGACGCCAGCTCGGCCAGGTTCGCGAAGTTGTTAGGCGAGATGACCTTCTTCTGGATGATCGAGAAGAAAATCTCGATCTGGTTCAGCCAGGACGCATGCAGCGGCGTGTGGATCATGATGCAGCTGGCGTATTTGCCTTTCAGCCGCTTGATCGCTTTCTTCCCGCGGTGGCCGGAGCCGTTATCGACGATCACGAACACCCGCCGGGCCTTGTTGTAGCGATCCTGCGCCATGTAGATGTCCATCAGCGCCATGAACGGCGCGATCCCGGTCGTGGGCGGGCACGTCGCGGTGACCTCGCCGGAGTGGATGTCCTTGCCCGCCAAAAGCGCCAGCGCGCCTGCCCGCTCGTATTCATGCTCGACCTTCGCCGGCTTACCCGGCCGCGCTGGCGTGCCGGGGTGGCAGCGGGCCCGCGCCTGGATCGAGGGTTTCGCATCGACCGGCACGACGCGATCACCGGGGCTCAGCGGCTTTCCCTGATACCAGCCCTGGTACAGGTCCAGAACGACCCGGGCCTTCGCGGCGAAATCAGGATCCCGCATAAAGATCCACGACTGGTACTGCCACGGCTTTATCGGATTCTCCGCCAGAATCCGCAGCACCGACGACACCGGCACCGCGTTCACCAGGCCCCGCTCCAGCACCTCCGTACGCAGCTCCGGGCCGGTCCAGCGGGCCAGCGGCACCCCCGTCTGGGCCGGCAGCTGACACGCCAGCGCGCAAATCTGCGCCCGCTCCAGCGCGGTGATCTGACGCGGCCGCCCGCCGCGAGGCCGGTCCGAAAGCCCCGGCACGCCATCCTCAGCAAACCGGCGCCGCCACAGCCGCGCCATGTCCTCGGTGGTACCCAGCTCCCGGGCGATCCTGGCATTCGGCCAGCCCCGCGACGCCAGCAGCACAATCGTCGCCCGGAACCGGTCCCGAAACGGCGTCGTGCGGCCATGCACGCGGATCTTCAGCGTCTTCCGCTCGCTGGCGGTCAGCACGACCAGCACCGCACGCATCCGCGGCATCAGGGCTCCCGGGGTAAATTACGCTCCTGTAACCCCCCCCGGACGGCGATGATCATAGCGGGCCCGGCCGGCCCCGCCAGCACAATGAGGGACATGCCCGCCATCCCGCAGTCCACCAGGAACTCCATCACCCTGCGGCTGCTGCACCACGGCCGTGACCGCTGGCCCGCGCTGGCCCGCGTCACCACACATTTCCGCGGCCCATTCACCTACGTCACCGGCGTGCTCCCCGACAGCACCGAACTCCCGCTCTGCCGCCTGCGCTACGGCGGCTCCGCGCATTCCTTCGGCTTCGCGATCTACTCGGCCGCGACCAGCCGCTACGACGACGCCGTTCTATTCACCGGATCACCCGCCGGAACCCTGGAAGACGCTCTCGACACCGCGTGCGCGGTACACCTCGCCGGCCACGACAGCTAGACCACCGACCCCGCAGCCGTCAACCCCCCAGTTACTTCCGGGGCTAGCCACTTAGCTTGCCGTTTAACCTGTCTGGTTCTGTGCGGTCTTGCTCGTCTTCTTCTTGGTCGTGGTCTTGCCCACGTCGTGGCGGGTGGCCGGATGCCGGTTCCTGGAGCCGGGCGGGCGTCCGGGGCCGGGCTTGCCGGGTTT
>WNFF01009696.1_pt1 | contig 16933 bp, 11 predicted proteins | sample 5400441 | NCBI WGS metagenome assembly WNFF01 (sample SAMN13153345, study PRJNA577476) | soil metagenome | isolation source: 120 cm saprolite under Douglas fir tree site 2 hole 3 replicate 1 | place: USA:California | collected 2015-04-18 | reverse complement strand
AAAATTCTCCAAATTCTCAGCGTCACCGTTTTCGAAAAAACCCCAATTCTAGAGGGGTTTTCCAACTTCAGCGACGAGATCACAGATGCCGAGCCCTGCATCCAGTTGAATCTATTCGACTTTTAATGGGACAGCACTGGTAGCGAGTATGAAAATCACATCCTATAATGATCATCGCTCGGCTCCTTTCCTCCGAGCATTGGTCGCGATACCCAAACCAACCAAGTGTACACGGTCGCGAGGAGCCGACACAGTTATCCAATCAGCGTCCCGCCGGCTCCTTGCTGTTTCCCGGAACTCCAACACCGCCGGCACAATTCCCGGCCCATTCGGCGTCAACCCGAAAGGGTTTGTTATTTCAAACAGCGTCATTGCGCGTTTCCTTCATGAGGAGATTGGAGAGAAGAGGATCTGAGGGGAGGCAGCGAACTGCCTCCCTTCAAATGATGAGTCGCGGCGCACCTTCGCCGCTGAACCGCTCAGAAGCCCAAGATGGCGGCGGTGGGGGTGCCGAGCCCTGTGACGTCGTCGTAGCCAGGCGTCGTCTGCAGGCTGAGCGTCTGATTCATAGTCCTTAATCGATACCGCAACCCGGCGGTCGCATCCACGCCGTTGGCGTAGTTCGTCCGGACGACCGCAACAGTCGAAGCGGGGCTGACGATGTCGGTGAACGCCCCGGGGTGGCTGTAGAAAAGTGGGTTCGCGAACCCGTGCGGGGTACCGACTGCCTCGTCGGCCAAGGCCATGATGCCGGCCAACAATGGGCAGGACAAGCTGGTTCCGCCGATGCGGTACTCGGAGTATTTGACTGTGCCATCCGGGAATGTCTGGGTCTCGCCAATCAGGTAGCCGGTGTTAGGATCGCCGACGGCAGCGATGTCTGGTACGGCCCGACCGGTGCGACCTTGAGCCGAGAACACCAACGCTGGCACGACACCTACCTGGTAGGAGGGCTCGCTGAAAATACGGCTCACTCCGCCGCCTGCGCCGTACAGCCACGGGCCCGGCGGGGTCGGTGACCATGTGGTGCCGGTCCAAGAGGAGGTCCTGGTACCCCAGCCCGTCTCGAATAGATATTTGTTCGCGCCGTCGACGGCCAAGCTCGTGCCACCCACGGCTGTAACGAACGGACTGGACGCAGGCCAATCAGTCGTTCTATAGCCGACGACCAGCGATTCGTCGCTGTTGTCTCCCGAGGAGAAGTAGATGCCGATACCCTCGATCACGCCCTGGAGAATCGTGTCCTCGTAGGGTTTGATGAACCCGGGCGGCAGATTCTCTGTGTTGAAGCCATACGAGTTGCTGACGATTTGGGCGAGGTGGCGGTCGACCACGTGGTTGAGGGCGGCGTCGAGGTCCTGGAAGTTGTTGGGCGCGCCAACGAACACGATGTTCGCCCCAGGAGCCATCCCGTGCACGGCCTCAACGTCCAGTGTCTCCTCACCGTACCAGCCTTGCGGATCTTGCTTCATACCCCGCTCGGGATGATGGTACGTGCCGGGTGCCACAACCTGCGTGAACTGCCCCGGTCGCAGCGTAGGCAGCCCACGATTGGTGGACCACTGGTTCACGTCTTGGACGATTGTCGGCGCCGCGTAGGCATCAATGATCGCCACGGTCTGACCACTGCCGTCCGCGCTGGTCGAGTTGAGGCCGTAGGCGCCCTTAATCTGCTGCGGTGTGTAGCCACACGGCGCATAGGGGAGTGTCGCGGCCCCGTAGGGGTTCGTGAATCCTGCCGCTAGCATCTCTCCCCAGAAGGTCGAGCACGGTTGTGCGCTGACGAACGCGGCTGGTGGGGGCGCATCCCCGGTTACATGATTGGTGTGCACGAGCTGGGCGCTGTCATCCAGACCGATCACTCCCGACACAATGCCGGCAAGCGAATCGGGAATCGAGACGTCGGACGAGGGTGATCTCAGCGTGAGGCCACTGATGCTGTACATACCGAAGCTCGTGCCGAATGCGGCCGCAGCTTGCGCCACGGTGCCCTCGGCAGAAACATAGTGGTTGTTCTGTGGTGTGGTCTCGACCGTGAAGCCCTGGCTGCGCAACCACGACTGAACGGCGCCAACCTGAGCCTGGGAAGGCGCAAACTGTTGGCGGAACTGCGCTGGTGTCAGGAAGTTTTTGTAGTTGGCGCTGGTTGGATCCGATACGGCCTGGGCAAGGGCCTGAACGGCGGACGGGTCGTTCCATCCAAGATAGACGCGGAAGCCGATGTCTTCGCTCGGATTGGCCGCTGCGACGTAGTTCTTAGCATTAGCCCAGACAGGGACGCTGCCCGGAAGCTTCGTCCGAGCTTGTGCCGCTACTGAGACTGCGGAGGCTGCCAAGACTAATACGAGCAACACCCCCATCAGTACCCGGCAAAGTTGTACTCTCTGCATAATGCGCGTCATTTGCTCCATCCTTTCTTCTGATCACTGCCTCTGGGGCAAGCGTATATCCTTGAATAGATCTTGCGGCTATTCATAGGAACGCTCCTGCAATAGTCAGGTTATGGCCCCGGGTTGTGGGCGGGGCCGCGGGGACGCGAAAGAGCATACTACCGAACGAAGAAAAGGAGCAAGCTGCAGGCACACTAAACATTCAGTGCGAAATGAACCCGCGTATCGGGACGACAGGGAAGGGTAAACATCTGACAAGCGACTATCGCAAAGGGTCGTCACACCCAGCAGGAATCAAAAAAAAGAAACAGGAGAGGCTGTGCTTCAAACACTCGAAGGGCCGAGGCACACAAAATTCTCGAACTTCCCGCGCGCCTACTTGGACGTGAGAACTTCACTTGTCAGAGTGTGGTTCAGACTGTCTTCAGGGAGCAATCCGGTGACAGCCAGTTCCAGATCGTGGGCGCTTGAGGTCTGCTCAGGATAGCTGATCGTATGGACCGCGAAAGTAAAACGATTGTTGGCGCCAGCCGCATCGGTTAGACCTTCCATCACGCGGTCCGAGACTCGCTTAGCCGCATTCCCATCGACACCGGGTAAGATAACCCCAAAGTGGCCATGGGTCAGAATGTAGATGGAGTCTTCCTGGCGCAACTTCCGGGAAATCACTTTTGCTGCATCACCCAGGACAGACATACTGGCGGTTGGTTCGGAGAGCGCTTCGTGGACTTTCGTTGTAATGACTAGAACCGACAGATTTTGCTTCCCCGTGGCAGCCCGCCGGTACTCCATCGCCAGTTGGTCTTGAAAGGAGCTGAAGCTCGCCAACGTTGCCATGAGGTCGGCGCTTGCTTGCCTCAGAGCCTCTGAAGACCGCCTACGCTCTTCCCCGATCTGCTGACGAAGGCGTCTAATGGTCAGCTGTCGGTCTCCAAGATATACCGCCAGAAGAACGGAAAGGACGCAAAAGCCAATAAAGGCAACGGGCATTGTTCGGCCGTGTCCCGAGGCCGTTTGAGAAAACACCACAGGGTACATAGATCAGATGCGTCTCACGGCGCTCCAGGCTCTCGGTTGGCACTTGGTCGAAGACACGCATAGCAATCCTCTGAGTCACAATCATACCGGGATCTCATGCTTGAATGTGGGGCGGCTGGGTCTGCTTTTGCTTAACAGACACTAATGAGAATTTATAATCTAAGCCTGGGCCAACATTGGAATGGGTTTGAGTTCGAGTTCCTCGGCCATCATGGGTTTCGAGGATCGCGAAGGTCTTGCGCGCTTCCAGTTAGTGACCGTAACCTCTCGTCCGAAATAGTGATAAAATACGTTTATGACCAATGAAAACGTTAGGTTTAACGCCGTCAAAACAATTAAAAAACCCGCGACGGTGAAATTCAAGACAAAGTCGGGCAAAACTGTCTCCTTCAAGGCGCTGAAGACTGTCCAGAAGAGAGTAGCGGTTCACTTTCGCGCAAAGAAAAAATGAAGCGCATCTATTTAGACAGCAATATTCTGATAGCGCACTATTCTGCAGACCGCGCGGAAGAGACGAAGAAAGGGCTAGTGGAGAACGCCTTAACCGTCTTCGCTCAACTCAAGGACGTACAGCTTTGTACTTCCGTGTGGGCCATAACCGAGATGGTGAACATTTTGGTTTCGAGCAAGAAAATGGATCGTGGGGAGGTTGCCGAAATCGAAAGCCAGCTTGTAAGCGAGAGACGCCTGAAGAATCTGAAGATACATATTGTTGAAGTGAGCCCTCAGAAGGACTATGACTTCGTGGAATTTTTCTATCATGTAAGACAGGGCATTCTGAAATATCATTCCGGAGTGGGAGACATAATTCATAGCGTCATCATGAAAAACAATGGCATCGCTGAGATATTGACCTTTGACGAAAAGAATGATTTTAAGCAAATACCCGGTTTGACTGTACTCCATCCGAAAGACATCAAAATCTAGACACGGGACGAGTAACAAATGGGCGGTGGGCCACCTGAAATTCTTCCGCGCCAATAGTGTTTGCTGCTTGCCATTCCAGGGCTTAGAATGGCGCCCAATGGATGCGTCCGAGTTTCTCGTGCTCGTAGGTCTGTTGCTGGTGATTGGAACCAGTGTGGCCGCTGGGCACGCGCTGGCCCGCCGATCCGAACAAGCAACTGCTAGCGCCAGTGGAAAATCATTGCGAGGGGCAGGAGGAACGCTTCCAAAGGATATTTATCCTGATACCGGCAACCGCTTTCCAGCGATCAAACGGGAAGAGTTGGACGAAGCCGGGAAGAAGGTCTACGACGCAAGAGTAGATGCTTTCGGACCGGGGGCAATACGGCAATATAGCCCACCCGTGGCCGAGTCCATGACTGGTGTGAATGAATATCTTCGGCGCAAATCCGGGCTGGACCCCCGGCTAGTGGAGTTGGCCATCCTGGTCACGGCGCGAGAAATGGATTGTGAATATGTGTGGACCGCGCATGAACCGGCCGCTCTGAAGGCAGGTCTGGAGCAGGGAATCATCGACACCGTCAAATACCGCAAACCCGTGACAACACTGGGCGAAAAGGAAGCGGTCATTATCCAGCTAGGCCGTGATTCCATCGGCAAACACAAGGTGGGCTCGGATACCTTTGCCCGGGCCTCTAAGCTTTTTGGAAATCAGGGGCTTGTCAATATTGTTTCTCTGATGGGTGACTATGCGGCGACCACCATGTTATTGAATGTTGCCGACCAGCACGTCCGGCCGAGCGATAAACCGCTGCTGCCGATACCATAAACCAGGCTGATTAGCAGGCTGCGTAAGAACTCGCAAGGTTTGTGGGTCGTGCCTTTAGGCACGACAAAAAGGCTCGATGCTCTTCAGGGGTTTTAACCCCTGAAGGCTTGATTAATTCACGTTAGGTGCTCGCGGCTTCACAATGCGACGCCTGCGTTGATTTGCGCCCCCGGGAGTTGATTTATTTCTTCGGCATATCCCTCTCTTGGTGAACGACACGCAGCCAAGCCCCCTTTTGCTTTACCCAAACATCCGTAAACAGATTTTCCCGGTTCGCCACCTTGCCATTCCGTTCGATCACGCCAAGAGCGTGGTAAGTCACGACAGCTACGTTTCCGTCATCGTAGACTCGTATGCGATGCCCATCCTGCTTCATGGAATGCATTTTGAACACCCCGGGCTGGAGCGCGGCCTCAATCTGAGCTTTGTTGGGGGTGCTTCCATCGACACTCGTTTGCGCGATGTCCTCGGCATCATATTTCACGATCCAATCGACAGGCTCGGAGCCACCTCTCAGAAGGCCCGCAACTTTCTCGTCCTCTATATTCATGATCTCTTTCTTGACAGCGTCGGCCTTCGCCCCCGTTACCTCCTGCGCGCAAACAACTCCCGGTAACGAAACCGCAAGTAGTGCCGCAAAAAGGATTCTTCGCATCGGGTTAGTCTCCCTCTCAAGGCTCGCCACACTCGACCGCACATTCCTCTCACTTGATGAATTATGGAAGCCAAGAAGCGGGGCCCTACATCCGCTGAAGGGCCATCAGAGTCAGGTCGTCGGTGGGACGCGCACCTGCCTGGAACCCGGCGAGATCGGTGAGGCACTCGTTGACCAGGAGTTCCGGCGCAAGCTCGGAGCGCGAGGCAGCGAACTGCGCGAAGCGCTCAGCGCCGTATTCCGAGCCAGCCGCGTTGCGCGCTTCAGTGAGACCATCGGTATAGAGTAGCAATGAGTCCCCTGGCACTAGGTCGATCTGGTGAACACCGTACTTCGCGGTGCAGAATAAGCCCAGCGGCACGCCGGTGGCCTCAAGCAGATTCTGTTGGCCTGCGCGGAGTAGAAGCGGCGGCCAGTGGCCCGCGTTCGCAAGCTCGATCCTGCCCGTGGCCGACGCGCGCCCGCAGATCAGCGTGGCATAGTGACCGCTGAGCATGGTTTCACAGAAAATCCGGTTTGCACGCGCCATGAGCTGATCGAGCGGCAGGTCGAGAGCGTGAAGCGTACGGAACAGCGTGTGCAGGTGCGCGGTGAGCATCGAGGCCGCAACGCCTTTCCCTGACGCATCTCCGAATACAAAGAATATCTTCCCATCGCGCTCATCGATGACCAAATCGCAATAGTCGCCGCCAACCGGACCAGCAGGCGCGTAGTGGTAATAGGCCTCCCACTGAGCGGTTCGCGCGCGCTGGTTGGGTAGCAACTTTCGCTGGATCCGCGAAGCCAGCTCGATATCCTCTTCAAGAGCTCGGCGCTCGGCCTCGCTCAGGTGGTCCACGCAGAAGCGAAGCACAGGATCAGCAGCGAGTCGTTCGGGCTCAATCGGGTCATGGCACGTCTCGCAGATTCCGAAGGTGCCGTTGGAGACGCGGGCGAGCGCGGCGTCCACCTCGTCGAGCAGCAACTGGAATTCATTGCTGTCGGACACTTGCTCGACCGTCGTGGCGAGGCGCTCGCGCCGCTCTAGTAATTGCTGGCGGACAGAGTCAGGCACGGGTGATGCCGCGGTCGAAGCCATTTGCATTCCTCTATATAGTTTCTACCACAAATACCCCGCTTGGCTATCCGTTTCTTGCACCCAAAAGCTCAAATAATAGAATCGCAGTTGCCAGAAGCACGCGTATGTCTTTCGTTCGTAGATATCTCCACTCCAACGAAATTTAGGGCACACAAAACAAGGTGCTCGCTTATTATGATGCGGGCTTCGCTCGGATTTCTCACCAGCAGTGAGAAGATACTGGGGGAGTGACGATGGTCTGTAGGGGCACGGCATGCCGTGCCCCAACGTGACGACAACGCTGCCGTGTGTTGTCACCCGAAGATTTCTTAGGATTTCGGAAGGGAATGGGAGGTTCGGATGGAGCGTTTTGCGCGCGGACAATTTCAAGTGACTTACGAGGCGCGAGTTGATGTGGGTGCGTTGCGGCAGAAGCGGATTGCGAACGCGCAGCGCAGGCGCGAAGAGGCTCAACTCGACGCGCTGCTGGTGTGGAAGGACGAAAATGTCCGCTATCTCACCGATTTGCGCCCGCAACTCATCGCCGGAAAAACCACCGCGCTCAACGGCGCGCTGCTGATCGCGGACCATCCGCCAATCCTGTTTTGCTCGGGCGGCGAGCGAGATCGCGCCGAACGAACGATGCCCTGGATCACGGAAATTCACACGATTCCGATCATTGAAGAGCGGTCGCTGATCGAAGGATTCGTACGCGCCATTCTGTCGCCCGTCCTGCAAAAACACGGTTTGATGCGCGCGCGGCTCGGGATGGATGAGGCCAACACGAGCGTGGCGCAATTCATTTCCAAATATTTACCCGAGGTGCGCATCGAAGATGGCGATACGCCCATGCTGCTGGCGCGCAGGATCAAGCTTCCGGAGGAAATCGCCATGCTGGAGGAAGCCACCGCACTCGCCGATGCGGTCACAGCGAGCGGCGTAGCGGCCATCGCCGAAGGTGTGCGCGAGTGCGACGTGGCGGGCGAGGCGATGCGGACGCTTTTCCGCCTGGGCGGCGAATACGCGCACGTGATGACGCCCTTCGTCGCTTCGGGCGAGCACATGTCCCCGCCGCATCGCATCAGCAGCGACAAACTGATTCGCAATGGCGATCTCGTGTTCATCGACATTGGCGCGAACTGGAATGGCTATTTTGGCGACGTCGCGCGCACCACGATTTGCGGCGAGCCATCGCGGCAGCAGCAGGAAATCTTTACGGCGGTGTATGGGGCGCTCCACGCGGGCATCGCCAAAATGCGCCCGGGCTGCACGAATCAGGACGCCGCGCAAGCGATCATTCAAACGGCGGAGAAATACAATTTGGGGAAGCGTTTCCTGTCGCTCTTCATCGGGCACGGCGTCGGCATCGGCGCCAACGAACCGCCCTATATCGGCGAGACGCTGCCAGGTGCGCCCGTGTACGAATTTCAACCGGGGATGGTCTTTGCGGTCGAACCTCTAATCTGGGTCGAAGGCGTGCGCGGAGGCGGCGGCGTGCGACTCGAAGAAATGGTCCTGATCACGGACGGCGACGCGCACGTGATGTCGCGCGCGCCGTTTGAGGAGAAATTGTTGCTGAAGTAGCGAGCAAGGCTTTAACACGGAGGCCACAGAGACCACAGAGCAGGAAAGAGAAGAAGTAATTCAGTTTTACAGAATCGCCGCCGGGATTTCCCTCTCCGCGGTTGATTTCTCTGCGTTCTCTGTGCCCTCTGTGTTGAAATCTTTATTCTTACGTCCCAGCGTGGACCACTGTCTGGCGCCGAGACTTCGGAACGGACGGTGCTGCCGCGGGCGAATCCTGCATCGGCAGTGTGAAGCGGCGAATCTTGTCGTAGGAATACAGAGCGCCGGCCACGGCGCCTGCCGTAGGGACCAAGCCAATTTCGCCGGCTCCTTTGGCCCCGTAACCTCCAACTTCGTCCGGCACTTCAATCAGGATGACGTCGATTTGCGGCGTATGCTTGGCTTTCAGAATGCCGCAGTCTTGCAAGAGCAGGGAATCGGGCCGCCCATTCGTGGATGTGAAATTTTCGGAGAGTGCGTAGCCGAGTCCCATGTGCACGCCGCCTTCAATTTGACCCGCGCAAGCCTTCGGGTTGATGGCGCGGCCAACGTCGTGCGCCGCCACGACGCGGTCAAGACGCCCGCCCTCGTCCAGAATTACCACTTGGGTAGCATAACTAAAAGTCATATGCGTGGTCGGGTTCTTCAAAGCTTCCGGCGTCCCCGGTCTGGTAGTGAAGTTACAGACGTAATCTCCGCGGTATTCGCGGCCGACGAGCTTCTCGAGCGGGAACTCCTTCAGATCGGCAGCAAGCTGCTGCCCCGCCCTCTGCGCCGCAGCGCAACTGAGCGTAGTGGCGCGCGACGCCCACGTCTCACCGCATTTGGAGCCCATCTCTTTGTCCCAGCGCACCGTCATGATGTCCGGCGAAAGGCCAGTCTCTTCGTAAACGGCTTGCCGAACGGTGGTGAAGAGCCCCTGGCCCAATTCCGTGTAGCCGGCGAGAAGCTCGAGCCGGCCACCCTCGACGACTCGGATGACCAAGTGCCCGCTTTCGATTGTGCCGTTCCCAATTCCCGTGCTCTTGATCCCGCAACCTATACCTGCATATTTCGCGCTCTTATAAATATCCTTCACCGATTCGAGTGCCTGCCTCATTCCGCGAACGCTCTCCCTCATAATCTGGCCGGTCGCGAAAGCGTCGCCGGGGTTCAGAACGTTCCGTATGCGGATGTCCCAGCCATCGACGCCCACTTTTTCCGCAAGGAGGTCCATCATCCCTTCCATCGCGAATTGAGCCTGGTTGCTGCCGAAGCCGCGCATGGCGCCGCTTGTCGGATTGTTTGTGAATACGGCTTTGGATTCCACATCCACGTTGGGTACGCGGTAGGGGCCGCAGGAATGGCACGCGGCGCGAAGCAGGCATTTGCCCCCGGTGCCCGCGTAGCCTCCGGTGTCGCCCACAATGCGTGAGCGCACGGCAAGCAAGTTGCCCTCAGCATCGGCGCCCACCTTGAGCTTTAGAATCATCGGATGGCGCTTGACGTGGTGCTGCGTCGATTGCTTGCGTGTAAGAACGGTTTTCACTGGACGCTGCAGCAGAAACGCTGCCAACGCGGTCTGGCCCTGAATGGATAGCTCTTCTTTGGCTCCGAAAGCGCCGCCGCTCGCCGCCAATTGAATTTCCACTTTTTCGAGCGGGAGCATTAAGATATCGGCGATCTGTTTCTGGTCGTATGTAGAACCCTGGCTCTGCGAGAAAACTTTTACGCCGTCGCCTTGTGGAAGCGCCAGGGACGCCTCCGGCTCGAGAAAGGCGGGTTCAACCGGCTGCGTGGCAAACGTTTGTTCAATAATATGTGCGGAAGCAGCGAACCCCGCCTCCACGTCGCCACGCGAAAAGGAAGTGGAATCGAGCAGATTATCGTGCACGAAGAGGTTGCCGGGGGGATGCACTTGCGGAGCGCTGGGCTCAAGCGCGGCGAACGGATCGGTCACCGGCTCGAGCACCGTGTAATCAACCTTCACTTTATCCGCGGCTTGGCGCGCATGAAATTGAGTGTCCGCGACCACCATGGCCAGAAAATCTCCAACGCAGCACGTGGTTTCGCCAACCGCCACAAAAAGGGGCAAATCAGGGTAATTAAGCCCCGTGCCGCGCTGGCCAGGAACATCGGCGGCTGTAATAACCCTCACCACCCCCGGCATGGCCAGGGCCACCGAGGGATCAATCGCATTGACTTTGGCTCGGGGGTGCTCGCTGAGCACCATCCCGGCATGCAGCATGTCCGGAACGCTCATGTCGTCTACGAAGGGCCGCTCCCCCAATGCCTGCTCGAAGCCGCGATAGCGGGAGGGTGAATCACCGATTCCATAACCATTTTTCTTGCCGTTGCCATTTCCGTGCTTGCCGTTAGCGAACGCCGGGTTGCGGTTGAGTCCAAATTTTTCGCCGAAATAGAAATGCCGGCGCGGTTCCTTGCTCGGCAGGCTGCCGCCATTTTTCCAGGCCTCGCCAGCCGTTTGAATGGCGTCAATGATTCGCGCGTAACCCGTGCAGCGGCAAAGATGACCCGTAAGTCCTTGTTCGACAACTTCGCGGTCGCCTGTGCAACCCTGCTGCAACATCGACGACGCACGGACGACGATCCCGGGGATGCAGAAGCCGCACTGAACTCCACCTTCAAGGATGAACGCCTCGCCCAGCACATTGCGCATTTCCTCCGGAACGCCCTCGAGCGTGACTACCTCCCGGCCTTCCATTTGTTCCGGCTTACGCAGGCAAGACAGGACCGGCCGTCCGTCTACCAGGATTGCGCAACATCCGCAAGTGCCTTCGGGAGCGCAGCCGTTCTTCGGAGAAACGATGCCACATTCTTCGCGCAGAACTTCGAGGAGGTGCATGCCCGGTTCGTAGGGAACCGCGACAGGCTTTCCGTTCAGGTTAAACTTGACGTTAGGCATAAATCTAAACTCGCGGGCGGCGCCAAGGAGACGGCATTTGGGCGCGCATTCACAGACCACTCGATGATCTAAAGTACCGCACTTACAGAGTGGATTCAATGCCGGAATTCCAATTTGAAATCGCGCGAAACTTTTGGGCATTCGCTTTCGTCATGTATATACGTGTTTGAATGCGCAGGAGATATCCAGGTGAAACACGCGCATTCGGGAGGAATTGAAGCGAACGATTTCTAACGCGCCGGTCTTAAGCTTCGCTTAAGGTTTCCCGAAATAGAGTGTCCCGGCTCATGACGTTCTGTGTGGGTAGGATAATCCTTGTGAAGGTTGCCGATTGATCTCAGGATGCGAGACACCATCTTGCGGATCTGGAAATTGGCTCCGACACTCCCAGGAACAGCACATGGCTCCCGGCTAGCAAAGCTTGCCATGCTAGATGTGACTCTGTAATCTGGACTCAGATGGTGAACGCTTCCGCTGATTTTGAGTAATTACTTGTGTCCGGGGATAATGTACCGTTTTCATGCGCTTTTCAGGTTGTGCCGTCAGACTGTTCCGCCCAGGGGGGATTCTGGGGTCACGATGGGAATCGCCGGTGGAAGTTACGGGTGCGGGCTCCGTGCGCCGTCCCGCTGGGGCGGGCTGGCTTCCCGCTCGCCGCGCTGCTTTGGCGGGCGAGTGGCGCGTCGGCGACGCGCCGTCGCCATAGCCCGCCATCTTGCTAGGCGGGCGTCGGCGACTTGTTTCCCCTGAATCACGAAGGGGAGCCTGCCAGAAGTTGAAGCAGTTTGACGCGGGGGCAGGATCTCTTAATTATGGGCATGTGGGGTCGCCTGCCAAACTTAGGGTTTTTGACGGCCGGTTCACTATTTTGGCCGTTGGCTTAGTGCTTGTATTTAGCGTTTGGCTCCCGCCAGCCGCTGCACAAGCCACCTCACCTTCCACGCCTGCTGAACAGGGCGTTCAGTTAATGCAACCGTCAGGCCAAGGCCAGTCTGGGCCTCCGATCACTGTGACTCTGCAGGACGCGCTCGAACGAGCGCGAAAGAACGACGCGCAATTTCTGGGCGCTGTGTCGGACGCAAAAAGCGCCGGCGAAGATCGCGTTCAGGCCAGGGCTGCCCTCTTGCCGTCCGTCCGCGGGTCTTTGCAATACCTGGGAACACAGGGAAACGGCGGGCGCATCTCCGACGGAAGATTCGTCACCAACGACGGTATCCATGTCTATCGCGCCTGGGGCGTCTTTCATCAAGACCTCTCCCCGGGTACTTTCATGGGGACCGGATACCGTAAAGCCTCCGCAGCGGAAGCTTTGGCTAAAGCCAAGGCCGAAATAGCGCGGCGAGGATTAACCGTGGCCGTGACGAAGAGTTTCTACGCTTCGATCGTTGCCCAACGAAAATACGCCACCGCCCAACTGGGACTGGATCAGGCGAAACGCTTTTTTGACATCACCCAGGCTGCGGAACGCGAGGGCCAGTCCCCTCACAGCGACGCTGTCAAAGCGGAGATTCAATACCGGCTGCAGCAGCAGGCGTTCACCGAGGCAAGATTGGTGATGGAGGATACCCACCTGGACCTTGGAGTCATGCTTTTCCCCACATTCACTGTAAATTTCACCGCCGTGGATGACCTGGATTCTGCTCAGGCGCTCCCCGGATTCGAAGAGATACAACGTATGGCGGGGACGGAGAACCCGGACCTGCGTGCGGCACTCGAAACACAGCGACAGACAGAGCTAGACGTTACCGCTGCCAAGACTGCCTTCTTTCCGACCCTGACAGTTGATACCGACTATGGCATGGAAGCGAACTGCTTTGCCGTTCGTTGTGCTCGGGCGTCTTTCCCAGAAGTTGGCGTAGTGCCGAACATCGGCTATTTTTTTACCGTTGCATTAGATATACCGGTCTGGGATTGGGGGACATTGCGCAGCAAGCTGCATCAGGCGCAATACAAGCAGCAGCAGGCGAAAGTGCAATTGAGCCTGGCGCAACGCACGCTGATAAGTGAACTCTATGCATCTTATAATGAAGCAACGATCGCCCGGTCCGCAATCGACCAGGCACGCCACACGTCGGAGCTTGCCGCGGAGAGTTTGCGTCTTATCATCTTGCGGTATCAAGGAGGCGCTTCCACCGCATCCGAGGTGGTGGACGCCGAGAACACGCTGGTGACGGCACGCAATTCATACGACGACGCTCAGGCCCGTTATCGAACGGCTTTGGCGACTTTGCAAACACTGACAGGAAGTTTTTGATTATGCTGAAAAATATTGAGGCAAGCATGAACATGACAAAATTATCGCTACTTAACTCCGCAGCCCGTTTTGAGAATGGCCGCGCGATTTGGCGCCCTGCTGGTTTCATGTGTGTTGCGCTCGTCGCGGGCCTCCTACTTTCAGGCTGCAAGTCCCAGGAAGCATCAGAGGAAACGCCAACCGTAACGGTGCAGGTGGGCGCCGCGGAAAACGCGCCGATACAGTTGAAAGTGATCGCCGATGCCGTCCTGTACCCGCGGGACCAGGCGGCAATCGTCCCGAAAATCAGCGCTCCCGTTAAGAAGTTTTACGTGGACCGAGGAAGCCCGGTGAAAGCCGGACAATTGCTCGCGGAACTCGAAAATCAGGATCTAGCAGGCGCCCACCAGAAGAGCCAGGGTGTGTACCAGCAGGCTCAAGTAACCTACGAAATGGAAGTCCAGAAAGTCCAACAAGACATCAAACTTGCGAAGCAGACTTTGGACGCCGCGCAACGCCTCTATGACAGTCGCCAGGCGCTTTATAAGGAAGGAGCCGTTTCGCAGAAGGATGTAGAAGACGCCAGCGTTGCCCTGACCACGGCTCGGAATGGGTACGAACTCGCACAGAAACAAGCGGATCTCAAGGTCGCTGAAGCGCAAAGGGATGCCGCGAAAGGTGACTTGGCGAGCGCCGAAGCCGTAGTGAACTATACCAAGATCGTCAGCCCGATCAAGGGCGTTGTCACCGACAGGCCCAACTATGCCGGAGAAACGCCGGCGAGCGGCTCTCCGCTCATCACGATCATGGACTTATCAGAAGTGGTGGCTCGCGTTCATATCGCGCAACTCGATGCCGCGCTCCTAAAAGCTGGGGACCCGGCCACCATTTTTGTGCAAGGACAGGGGCCGGCCATTAAAGGCAGGGTCACCCTGGTAAGTCCCGCGCTCGATCCCAACAGCACTACTGTGGAGGTCTGGGTACAGGCCCCTAATCCCGGAGGGCGCCTGAAACCAGGTGTCAGCGCGCGCGTAACAATGATAGGCAAGACTGTTCCGAAAGCGATTGTCGCCCCTGCAGCGGCCCTGTTGACCGCCACGGACGGCGTGACGTCCATGATCGTACTAGACACGGACAATAAGCCTCACAAGACGAAGGTCAAGGTCGGCATTCGCGATGCAGGCGACATCCAAATCACTGACGGACTTAAGGGTGGAGAGCGCGTAGTGACCGTGGGGGCGTTCGAGCTGGACAAAATGGATGATATGTCGAAGGCCACAATCGTTGTCCAGGCGCCAAAAATGCCGGAGGAGGAAGAAGATCAGTGACCACCACCCGGCCCGTCGATAAGGCTTCGCACTATTGGTTTGCCCGGCACTCGAAGTCGATTATTTTCCTTATAATCATGCTGGCGGTTGTCGGCATCTATGAGGCTTTCTCCTTGCCGATCGCCGTGTTTCCGGCAACCAACTTTCCGCGCATCATTATTGGCGTGGATAACGGTGTGATGCCCATCAACCAGATGGAAGTGACCATCACCCGCCCTCTCGAAAACGCGGTCAATAGCGTGCCTGGTCTTGAAGACGTACGCTCCGTTACCAGTCGCGGATCGGCCGAAGTGGATTTGTCCTTCAATTGGAGCGTGGACATGGTTCAAACGCTCCAGCAGGTTAATTCCGCCATAGCGCGTGTTCAGAGCACTCTCCCTTCAACCGCTCAGATTGAAGCTCACCGCCTGGATTTCGCCAGTTTCCCGATTCTCGGCTACAGCCTCACATCGGAAAAAGTTCCCCAGACGATATTGTGGGAAGTGGCTACGTACGACATCAAGCCGCGATTGAACCGGCTGAATGGCGTCGCAACCGTCCTGATTCAGGGAGGGCAGCAACCGGAATTTCAGATCACGCCCGATCCCTCCCGGATGCTCAAGTCCCGCGTCGCTTTGCAGGACATTTTAGATGCGGCCAATCACACGAATTTGATCGATTCACCCGGTCTACTCAGCCGCAATCACCAGCTTTTCCTCGGGCTCGTCAACTCCCAGGTTCACTCGCCCGACGAAATTGCTGACATGGTGATCAAGAATGTGAACGATGTGCCCGTTCGGGTTCGGGATATCGGCACTGTAGCTCCTTCCTCCGCGCCGGCCTATACGGTGGTTACCGCAAACGGGAAGCCCGCGGTTTTGGTTAGCATCAGTCGCCAGCCCGATAGCAACACCGTCGATGTCGCGAATGAAGTCCATCAGGAAATCGAAAGTCTTCGCTCCTCTCTTCCTAAGGGCATCGATCTGAACGTGTTTTACGACCAATCGAATATTGTCCGGGAATCGATCGCCAGCGTGCGCGACGCGATCATCATCGGTCTTTTGCTCGCGGGATTCATCATCTGGCTGTTCCTGCGTGACTGGGGCACCGCGCTCATGACGGGTCTCGTCATCCCCGTGGCGATCTTTGTAACCTTTATCGCGATGAAGATGCTGGGGCAAAGCTTCAACATGATGACTCTCGGAGGCTTGGCGGCCGCCGGCGGGCTGGTCATCGATGATGCGATTGTGGTCGTAGAGAACATTGTCTTGCATCGCGATGGTGGGGAGGGGCCGCTCGAAGCGACCGCCAGCGCACTGAAAGAGCTCACCATTCCGCTGATTGGGTCCACTCTCACTCCCATCGTAGTGTTCCTCCCGCTGATCTCCATCACGGGAGTTACCGGCGTTTTCTTCCGCGCGCTCGCGATTTCCATGAGCGTTTCATTGCTGACTTCTTTGGTGCTCGCCCTGACTTGGTCCACCAACCTGGGAGTTCACCTGATCCGTCGGGGGAAAACGGGGGAAGCATCCCATACGAGTTCCGGTCCGGAGGGGGCAAAGGGACCGGGGGGGACACAGCACGCGTCCACGCCTGAACCATCGGCGAGTGCCGACGAGTCATCGGATATCGAACAGATGAAGCGTCTGATGGCCGCAGAAGAATCTTCCCTAAAGGGCGGATGGTTCGAACGCATAATTGTTTTCTATGAGCGCTGGTTGCGCCGCGCATTGGAGCATCCCGTGTGGCTGGGAGGTCTCTGCGCGATCCTGATCGCTGTATCGGTTGTGTGTTTCATCGCGCTGGGAAATGACCTGCTGCCACACATGGATGAGGGGGGATTCATCCTCGACTACGTCATGCCGGCCGGCAGCTCGCTCCAGGAAACCAATCGCGTGATCAATCACGTTGAACAAATCATTCGCGCCGTCCCCGAGGTGGAGAACACTTCGCGGCGCACGGGTTTGCAATTGGGGCTGGCTGCCGTCACTGAGCCAAACACCGGAGATATCGCGGTGAAGCTCAAGGACAAACGGAAACGCGGGAT
>WNFF01002674.1_pt1 | contig 16938 bp, 22 predicted proteins | sample 5400441 | NCBI WGS metagenome assembly WNFF01 (sample SAMN13153345, study PRJNA577476) | soil metagenome | isolation source: 120 cm saprolite under Douglas fir tree site 2 hole 3 replicate 1 | place: USA:California | collected 2015-04-18 | reverse complement strand
GACGTAAGTGGTTGCAGCACCGCGTCTTATGAATTTTTCTACGTCGTTCGCAACGAGGAAGGCGGGGGTTCGAATCCCCTCTCGTCCACCAGATTCAAAAGGGCCGGTAGACATTCCACACAGATCCTGACCTGAAAGCTACAAACGCCTAATGCTACTAAGTCGCCTGCTTGGGAGGCAGGCGCTCTACTAGATCCACACGACCTGCGACAGTGGGCTTTTGAACCATCGCTCCTTTTCCAAATAGTTTCGCTCCGTCGCCAAGTCGATTCCCGTGATGTTTTCTAGGCCTGACACTCAATCGCGTAGAGTCGAGTGCGTTCCGTTTTCCATCATTTTCCAATTACCAGAAATCTTGTTTTAGTTAAGTGCCGCCAGTTCAGCGTGTTAGGGTTTGCTAGAGGAAGCTTGGGAAGCTCTATACAAAACTCTGAAACCGATTGATCTGGCGGCGCTTAGCTTTCCGGGCGATAGCCTTAATTGGAAACCAGATGGAAATTGACGAAGTACCTTGAACTGGCGCTACTTGATCGTCTTCACCAAAGGCGTCGCACGCCATAGCTTTCGAAAGATCTTTCATTGCTGATGATTGGAATATTCTCGGCCTGAGCTTGGGCGATGAGCATACGGTCAAATGGGTCCTTGTGAGGGCCTGGCAAAAGTCCAGCCCGAATACCATGGTCTGCAGAAATAGCTAGCGACTGAAAACCTTCGCGTTCAATTAGGCCAGAGAAATCAGCCGCCAGGTCTGTAGCAGTCGGGAGTTTTCCCAGCCTGACGTTGATGGCGATCTCCCAAGCCGAAGCAGCACTTACAATCAGTGTGTTTCTGGTCTCCGCAATGATCCTTCGAGCTGGTCGCGTTAGCGCGGGATCATCGGAGAGCCACCACAGCAGAGCATGCGTATCGAGTAGTGCGCGCAAGTGTACTACTCCCAGGAAGTAAGTTCGCTAATCGGGAGGGGCTCAAAAAACTCAGGTCCCACACGCAACTTGCCTTTCTACGATCCCGGCTGGCGTTTACCTTTTACCTCGCCGACCGGAACGAGTCGAGCTACCGGTTTTGACCCGCGTGCAATGATCACTTCCTCTCCCTCGGAAGCTTTCGCAATTAGCCGAGAAAGGTTTGTTTTGGCTTGGTGGATAATGACAACACTCATTGCAACTCCTCAGCTAATCTATCTTAGCTCACTGACGTGTCCCACGCGCCAGGCTGGTCTTCTTGCGACAACGTCGAAGTCGACGGGGAATTCACTCCGGGAAAACTATGGTTTGGGGTACTTCGATCTGGATACGCGCGTGTTGGAACCGCTTCAAAATCCGTTCGGCCAAAAGTGTTGTCTATGTAGCCGTTTTGTAACCCATGTGTCCGGGTCGGACACTCGCGTCGTCGGACGCGAGAAACACCATGACATTGATGACCTCTTCAATACGACCGATACACTTCATCCGAGACGTCGCTTCACCGCAATGCCGGGGCTTCCAGGATCGGGAATAGCGAGGTTTGTGCCGCTACAAGATCGCCGTCCGCGATGCCGCAGCCATTCCAGCGCCACGGTCCGCGAGGTTTACGGACGCTCGCCCTCAGAATTCAGGCAGTCGGCGCTGCATTGTTAGGGCCTGTTCAAGCAAATCGCTAAAGATTGTGATAGCGACCCTCTCTTTCTGGATGGCCTACTGCCCGCACCCGCACTTCGGGTATTCATGGAGAGAGCTGTCATGATTGAGAAAACTTGTGCGCCTTGCAACTTCAAACTAGGTGTATACGCTCTTCGGCGTGGAGTGGGCGGAATCTCTGGATTGGACCCTGCCGGGCTCACCAGACGAGCGAGGGGTGAAGGAGCCAACCGGTCTTTTCCGGAAGAGATGCCGGAGCTGGAGGCGACGAAGCTGTGAGATGACCAATCTCTCGTTGCAAAGGAATTCTCCGATGAGATCGAATGAAACCGTCACCGTTTTTGGCGCTTACGGCCACACCGGACGCTTTGTCGTTTCCGAGTTGCGCAAACGTGGGTGGACGCCAATCCTCTCCGGACGCGATCCCGATAAGCTGAATGCTCTCGGAGACATCCATCCCGGACTAGACGTGCGGCCTGCGTGCGTCGATGACGCAGTATCGCTGGATCGCGCGCTTGTCAGCGCAGCGGCTGTTATAAATTGCGCCGGACCTTTTGCTAGAACCTCCGCGCCCCTGATCGAAGCCGCGTTGCGCGCCAAGATTCCTTATTTGGACGTCGCAGCGGAGATAGAAGCCAACGTGGACACGTTCGAGCAATACGCTGATCGAGCGCGCCAGACAGGCATCGTCATTGTGCCCGCGATGGCTTTTTTCGGCGGCCTGGGTGATCTGCTCGCGACGGCCGCCGTAGCAGACTGGAAGACCGCAGATGAGATTTGCATCGCGTATGCGCTCAGTAGCTAGAAGCCAACTCTCGGGACGAGGGCCACGACCCAAGTTTCGAGGCAGCGAAGAGGCGGCCGGCGAATTGTTTTCTCGAACCATCGATTTGAATTCCGCACGGACGACGCGCCGATAGTCGATTGGACTTTCCCGGCCCCCATCGGTAGGCAGGCGGTCATTGGAGAATTCACCATGGCGGATAGCGTAACGATTCCTCGGCATTTAAGGACGCCCGAGATCCGCACCTACATGACGCTCACGCCGCTCAAGGACTTGGACGATCCAGACCTATCGCCGCCGCCAGCGGCCGATAAGAGCGGACGTTCAGCTCAAACTTTCCTCGTCGAAGTGGTAGCGCGCTCGGGAAGCGCGGAACGTCGTGCAGTGGCGCGCGGCCGAGACATCTATGCGATCACCGCGCCCATTGTCGTGGAAGCGGCTCAACGTGTCGTCACTCGGCACGCCGAGAGAACTGGCGTCTTTGCCGCCGGCGAAATCTTTGACGCGCGAGACTTTCTGATGTCGCTGTCCCCGGCACATCTCTCAGTTGAGATTCAGTGATAGAACTCTCGCGCGGATTCTCCCTAAGTTCGTGTCGCAACTCCCGAGCGATAGCCCACGCCGAAACTGATGTCTCACTATCAAACCAAGGTGATGCGTCGACTTGGGTTGTACTCCCTGTCTTCCATTGAAGTGAAGTACGGGACTGAAGGTTAAAATCACTCATCCGCGTGGCACTTTCATCGTCATTTACGAGGTGTCAACGACGGGAATGATACACTCTTCCTGTGACACTGCCGCGTCAGAATTGTGGCGCGCAAAAAGTGAAAGTAAAAACGTATGTCTGAATTTGTCGTTCAGTCTCTCCTGAAAACCCCGACCGTTGCGATCCGGAACACGTACTGCCAAGGCAGCTGCCGGCACCAGACCGCAGAAGAGTGCACGGCCACCACACAACTGGTGTTTCCATATCGCGGCGTCTATGTGCGACATCTGGGGAATGACCAGGCCGTGGCCGAGGCGAACCAGGTGCTGTTATTCAATGCCACCGAAGGCTACCGGGTCAGCCACCCCGTGCCTGGTGGCGATGCCAGTCTGACGCTAGACATCAACGAACCACTGCTGCGCGAACTGGCGCCACGTGCTTTTTTGCGCGACAGCGCGATGCTGGCGTTTCGACAGCATCGCCTACGAATTGATGCGCGCGCTCAAGCGCTTGTGGCGCTGCTACGGCACAGCCTGCGCCAAAACATCGCGGAACCTTTGGAAGCAGAGAGCCTGGCCTTGACCCTAGTGCGGCGGGCGCTGGGGCCGCGCACAACGCACGCACCGAGTGGCAGCGTGGGACGGCAACGGCTGGTGGATCGGGCCAAGCTTGTGCTGGCCGGCGATCTGGCGCGGCGCTGGACGTTGGCGGAGATCGCCGCCGAAGTGCGAGGCTCCCCAGTTTATCTTACCCAGGTCTTCCAACAAGTGGAGGGTCTGCCCCTGTATCGCTATCAGTTGCGACTACGGCTAGCGCGGGCACTAGACCTTCTCGGACAATATGGCGATCTGACCGCCCTGAGCCTGGACCTCGGCTTCTCTAGCCACAGCCATTTTAGCGCTACATTCCGCGAGGCTTACGGCCGTTCGCCTTCGGAGTTCCGGCAGTTGGCGCTGTATCGTTAATCCTGTTCAAGCAAATCACTAAAAGATCGCTAAAGATTCTGACAGCGGCTCTCTCTTCTTGCGTGGCCTACTGGTCGCACCCGGACTTCGGGTATTCAGGGAGAGGGACGTCATGATTGAAACCACATGTGCGGCTTGCGACTGCAAGCTGGATGAGAATCCGATCAAGGTCACGATCGGTGGCAAGACGGTCGAGGTGTGCTGTGATGAGTGCGCACTGAAGTTGAGGGACGGGCATTCCTCTGCCGCGGCGAGGAAGGTTTGACGATGGACAGAAACAAAATAGCTCTAAGTGTTCCTAACGATCAGCCTCGAGTTGCACAGCCGGTAGCTGCATTGCTGACCGGCGCGCTGATCATCGGGTTATCCCTGAGTGCGGTGATGCCAGAGCGTGTAAGCGCGGACACGCGTGTGATGCCGCGCAGTGAAAGGTCAAGTGTGTCTACCATGAATGGAAAGAAATCCTCGCCGATTCAACGTAGAGTGCAGACGGCATCAGGGCGTATCAGCTACACGGAGCAGGGCAGGGGACCGGTCGCATTGTTCGTGCATGGCGTGCTGCTGAACGGGCATCTGTGGCGTCATCAGCTGGCGGATTTGTCCGATATCCGTCGCTGCATAGCCGTGGATCTGCTTGCGCATGGCGATACTGAAATCGCGCCGGATCAGGACGTATCCGTGACCGCCAATGCAAAGATGCTCAAGGAATTTCTCGATGCCTTGCACATCGATCAGGTGGATCTCGTGGGCAACGACAGCGGCGGCGGCATTGCGCAGATCTTCGCCGCGTTGTATCCGGAACGGGTGCGCAGCCTCACACTCACTGATTGCGACACCCACGACAACTGGCCACCCGAAGCCTTCAAGCCCTTCCTGACGATGGCAGCCGGCGGCGGTTTACGTGGAACGCTTGACGCGATGTTGTCGAACAAGAGCGTCTATCGATCACTGCAAGCTCTGGGACCAGCTTATGAACACCCGGAACAGCTGAGTGACAACAGCATCGAAACATATTTGCGTCCGCTGGTCAGGACCGAGCAGCGCACGCGCGACCTGCAACGCTTCCTCGCAGCCTTCGACAATAAGCACACACTCGCCATTGAAGCACAGCTGAAGACGCTGAAGGCGCCGACGCTCGTCGTCTGGGGAACGGATGATGTGTATTTTGACCTGAAATGGTCGCATTGGCTGGCCGAGAACATTCCCGGCACCCGACGCCGCGTTGAGTTCAAGGGCGCCAGGATTTTCTTCCCCGAGGAACGCTGGGAGGAATTCAACAAGGAACTTCGCGAACACTGGCAAACGGCACAACAAAAGCCGCGATGACAATTTGCAAGCACTTATAACGAAGCGGGCGATTGCACGGACTGTTGACGAGTGGTGATCCCAGCATTATCCGTTGACGCGGTTTCGATGATAAGCCACGGTGTCGACGACGGTATGAAGCCAAACCGGAGCGGAAATCACTAATCGATCAGGAGAAAACAATGGCCGATCAGACGCGCAAGGCTGAGCAATTTCGGGGACTGCATCTCCCCGGAAAGCCGCTCATCCTCTTCAACATCTGGGATGCAGGCAGCGCAAAGGTTGTCGCGACGGGCGGTGCTAAGGCGATCGCGACGGGCAGTTGGTCGGTCGCTGGTGCAAACGGCTTCGCGGATGGCGAGCGCATCCCGCTTGCCTTGGCGATCGATAATTTGTGCCGGATCGTCAGGGCAACGGACCTGCCTGTGACGATCGATCTGGAAAGCGGCTACGGCGACACGTCGGAAATAGTCGGCGAGACCATCGATCTGGCGATCAACGCGGGGGCAGTAGGCTGCAACCTAGAGGACAGCTTTCCCGCGAACGGAAAACTTCGCGAGACAGTCGAACAGGCCCATCGCATCCAGCGTGCTCGGCAGACGGCCGATGCAGCAAATATCCGCTTCTTCATCAATGCTCGGACCGATATCTTTTTCCAGCGACCACCCGAAGAGCATGACGATGCTATGGTCGTTGAGGCGATCGAGCGAGCAAACGCATATGCGGGAGCTGGCGCAGATGGGCTGTTCGCGCCCGGTCTAGCGGATATCACTCTGATCGCGCGCCTGGCTAAAGAGTCGCCCCTGCCGCTCAACATCATGGTCGGCGACGCCACTCCACCCGTGCGCGCGCTAGCAGAGCATGGCGTCGCAAGGGTGAGCCATGGTCCCCGGCCTTACCTCATGGCGATGAAGACGTTGGAAGAAGCGGCGCTCGCCGCGGGCGCGTGATGCGAACGGGCCGGCAGAAACGGATCATGGCGGCGTGGCGAACGTATGCTGCGCAGCATTTGTAGACCGCAGATGCAAGTGATTCCGACATCTGGGCGTGCGCATGAGTGCGACTCTGCCATTGCTGGTCGACCGAGTCGACACGCCCCTCGGCGAGATGTTGATCGTGGCGGATCGCGACGGAAACCTGCGCTCTGCGCGTTAGGCAGACCACGAGACAGGCATGTGCCGCCTTCTGCACCTTCACTACGGCGAAAATGGATTTAGGCTCGAACGGCTCGCAATCCGAATGGCTTAACGCACGCAATCAGCAGGTACTTCGGGAGAGAGTTAACGGCAATAGACATCTTGCCAGTGCAAACAGCCCTCAGGCCTTTTCAGCAAGAGGTGTGGCGTGCGCTGCGAAACATCCCCTGCGCACGGCCGTCTCTTACGCGGAAGTTGCAGAGCAAATTGGTCGACCTAGCTGGACAAGAGGTAGCGACTCGAAACAAAGCCACTCTGGAACAGGTGCTGTCTCACGGCAAACAACCATGATGAATCTGCTTAAGGTACTCGCCAGCTACAAAGAGGTAGGTCGTCGGCCATTGCTTCTCGCTATGCGGCAGCCTTCGCGCGGCGCCCAGCGCCGCTACGCCGGGATTGCGAGCGCCGGTGTCTGGCAAGCCCGCCAAACTGCCTAATCCGCACTTCGCCAGCCGGAAACTTCGCGCGAATGTCCAGCTTGCCTCCCATCGCCTCGATGGCTTTGCGCAACGTGCTCACGAAGATGTCGGAGCGGCTTTCGATCTTGGACACGCCGGCTTGATTAATCCCCAACGCCTTTGCCAAGCGCTCTTGGGTTATTCCCATTGCCTGACGAAGCTCGTTGAGCGCCATTTCCGCGATCATTTTCTGTGTTTTGGCATCTGAGCGCGCACGGGCCCCCGGTGACATCTTCGCTTCCAGTTCTCGAAAATTCCTAGCCATTGAGCAGTCCCTCCCTTCGGAGTGTTTCCAGATGTTCGTCGTACAGCCTATCGGCCATCGGCACAAACTCCTTGTACCAACAGCCCTTGCCCGTTTTGTTCCCACCAATCAACAGAATTGCAGTGCGTCGCGGATCGAAGGCGAACAGGACACGATAGGGTCGTCCTCGATGCTGAACGCGCAATTCCTTCATGTTGGCGTGCTTCGAGGACGCTACGGAGTCCACATGGGGCCTGCCAAGCGTCGGCCCGAAGCGGCGAAGCAGGCTTACCTCAGCCCTTACCTCCACCTGTTCGGCTTCGCTCAAACCTTCCCACCACGCCCCAAATTCATCTGTAAACTCTACTTCCCATTCCTCCGAAGGAATATACCTCCAAAAGCCTATTCGGTCAAGAGTACGCCGCAATGCCGGGCCCTCGGCACCATACCTGTCTATAACGCCTCGCCCAACAAGTCGATTGATCTCTGCAACTGCAGTTTCTCTTATTGCAGGAGGTGGATGCGGCGGACGAAGCTTTGAAACCGGGGATCTGAGCGCAGCGGATCGAACGCCGGATCGACGGAGAGCATCACCATCCAGACAGCACGTCCCGCCCAGGCCGTCTCCAACCACTGCAGAGCTTCGTTTTTCTCGCCGAGATCCGCGGCGATTTGCGCCATCCAGTACGGCGAAACGTATTTTTCGCTGGGACGTTTCAACAGTTCGTATATTTTTAACGCCTGGTCCTTTCGCCCGGAAGCGGCGTAGCCCCGGGCGAGGGCGGCAATGTAAATCGTGGCGCCGCCGGAGAGCTCTTTGGCTTTCTGAAATTCCGCGATGGCCGCGCCGTAGTTCTTCTGTTCAATGTCGATCAGTCCCATTTGATATCGCGCCGGGGCAAAATCGCCGTTCAGCTCCAGCGCCTTACTGCACTGGACTGACGCGGCGTCAACTTGGCGACCGAAATAGTAGCGGCGAGCCAGCCACGTATTCATGATCAATGAGACCGGCTCGATTCCCAGGGCGCGCTTCTCCTCGGAGATCGCTTCCTGGTGCCGACCGGTGGCGCCAAGAAGATCGCCGTACCAGTGATGAGCGTTTGCGTAGTTCGGATCCAGCTCGATGGCCCGAAGGAACTCCTTCTCCGCTCCGGCTCCGTCCCAGTCCGAGTAAAACAGCCCCATCGCCAGCGAAGCATGGCCCTCCGCCAAGGAGTCGTCCAATGCAATCGCTTTTAAGGCCAGTTGCCGTGAGCGGACAAATGATTGCGGGGATTCAAAGCCGTACCAGCTCAAGGCATCCGCCACGTCTGCCAGGCCGGAAAGCGCAGGGGCATAAGTCGGATCTTTTTCGATGGCTTGTTCGAAGTACTCTCTGCCACGCTTGATGCTGGTTTCACTGCGTTGATTCCAGTAGTAACGGCCCTTCAGGTAGGCCTGGTAGGCGTCAGGGTTCACAGAACGGCGCTGCGCGAGTTTTTCCTTTTCCTGCGGTGTTACGGCAACGCGGATCTCGCCGACAATGGCCCGTGCTACCTCGCGCTGGAGATCCAAAACGTCACGAAGATTTCGTTGGTAAGACTTGGCCCACAGATGTTCGTCGTTGGATGCCTGGATCAACTGAACGTTAATCTCGACTCGGTCTCCCGAGCGTTGTACGGAGCCTTCGACCACGGCAGCAACATCTAGTTCCTTGGCGATTTGGGGGAGCGTCTTCTGAGCGCGCTTGTACTGCATCACCGATGTTCGCGAGGTCACCCGCAGAGCGCGAATTTGCGCGAATTCAGTGATCAGGGCTTCGGTCATGCCGTCGGCAAAATATTCTTCTTCGGGATCGTGGGAGAGGTTCTCCAACGGCAATATGGCAATCGATCGGATTTCGCCGCGCCCCGACCCGCCAGACAAACGAGAACGGATTCCACCGGCATCGAGTCCAAACGCAATAGCAGCAAGAATCACGATGCCAACGGCTGCCGCCAGGACGGGCTTCGCAATGGACTTCTTTACTCTCGTTTCGGGAATGGAAGTAGTGGGCATCCTCAACCGTTCCAGGTCCACGCGAAGCTCGCGCGCCGTCTGATAGCGCCGTTCCGGATCCTTATCCAGCAATTTCAGGATGATCGCTTCGAGTTGCGGTGAAACTCGACTGTTCACCGCGCGCGGCCCCACGGGCGCCTGATGCAAGATTGCATCCGTCAACCGCGGCGCTGAGTCCTCCAGAAATGCCCGGCGTCCCGTGGCCATTTCGTAGAACACGCAGCCTAACGAGTAGATGTCCGCCCGTGCATCAGGTGTTTCGCCGCGCAACTGCTCTGGCGCCATGTAAGGCAGGGTCCCGCTCAACCCCCGTGTTTCGGCAAACGTCTGGGTTGCTGCGAGATCAGCTTGCGACCGCAACAACTGTGCCAGACCGAAGTCCAGCACCTTCGCCTGCCCCTTTGGGGTGACGAGAATGTTGCCCGGTTTCAGGTCACGGTGGACAATTCCCCGCTCATGCGCTTCTTCGAGCGCTGCGGTGATTTGCGTCCCCAGTGACACGACTTCTTTCTCCGGCAGAGGGCCTGCATCCAGCTTCTGGGCCAGCGATTGCCCCACAACAAGTTCCATTGCCAGGAAGTCCACGCCATCTTGTGTATCGAAGTCGTAAATCACACAAATATTGGGGTGCGAGAGCTTGGCAAGAGCCAGCGCCTCTTGACGGAAACGGCGCCGCGCGGCTTCATCGACCAGTGCGCCCGAAGGCAGGACTTTTACCGCGACGTCGCGCTCCAGTCGCGCATCGAGGGCGCGGTACACCACACCCATGCCGCCCCCGCCAATCTGTTCGAGGATCCGGTAGCGCCCCAATGTCCGGTCAATCATGAGAAAACGATCCGCCTCAGGCGGCAATCTTAGGCTGTGTGCACAGGCCCGTCAACGCGCGGGCTTCTGCCCAGGCCGTATCGTTGCTCATGCGGAGTGCTCCTCCGTTCGAGTCCAATTGCGCGAATTTCTTAGCGTCCAATTGGAAGAAGCAGCATCCAAGCAGCGTCCAAAACCGTGCACTTTATGGGATGTTTTCAGCGACTCGGCCGTCTAAGGGCAATAGAGTCATCAGGCTTTATGGAGCGGGCGATGGGAATCGAATTGCATCCCAAATTTCTAAGCCTCACCGGAACAAGGTGTTACCAGCCGCTCTGTGAGTCAATTGTTGCCAACTGTTGCCAAAAGGAAACGCGCCACGGGCTACCCAGGGTCAACTGGAGTCACTTGGGCCAGAATGATGGTCCAATCATCGCCTTGAGGAACAAGGACCAGACTCATCCTATGCATCCACACCCGCTCTAGGCTAGCCAGGATTGCATTTTTCCATAGAACAATCACAACCAGCAGGTCGTTCGTGTCCGCGAGGGTTTCCTCAATTGCGTATGTGGCATTTTTCTTGGCGTAGGGGGCAAACACAGTCTCAAATCCCTTATACATTTCCTCGCGATTCCATCGTTTTCCGTAGACGTCCACGAATTGCGCGCGCTCGGCGAAAAAAGCCAACAGTTCCTCCGCCTTAAGCCATTTAAGCCCAGCAAGGAAACTGTCCAACGTCTCTATGGCCCTCTTGCTTGGTTTTGGCTGCGTTTTGATACGCTCGGCGCCTGAGAGCTTTGCCATTTGCTCTCTAAGCGTTGCGATTTTGATGCCCCTTGCTTCGAGAATTCTCCTAGCAAGCGAACCTTCTACGCGCAATACACCAAGCAGCAGGTGCTCAGTCCCGATGTGGCGGTGTCCCAGTCTATCGGCCTCTTCCCCGGCCAGGTTCAGGACCTTCTTGGATTCCATCGCGAGAGGCACTTCCACAGAAGTGGAGATGCGTTCACGCGATGTGATGTGCCTTTCGATTTCTGCTCGAATTCCTTGCTCGGCGTTGACTTCGCCTAGAAACTGGTTTGCAAGCGCTCGGTCCTCCCGTAGAAGACCCAACAACAAATGTTCCGTCTCGATGTACGGGCTACCGTACTGACTCGCCTCGTAACGCGCAAAGAAAATCACACGCCGCGCTTTCTCCGTGTAGCGTTCAAACATGAGGTCACCCCGGGAGACTTTCTCCACAACTATACACAGCGATGGGAATCGAACCCACGTCCGAAGCTTGGGAAGCTCTTAATAAGCCTCTGAAAGCGATTGATCTGGCGGCACTTAACTTTCCGAGCGATGGCCTAAATTGGAAGCTAGATGGAAACCAAAAGCGACTACAGACTGTGGCGGGGTCGTACACAGTACGTGAACAGCGAATTGAACGCGATGGCTCGGCTTAGCGTCCTCGCGAATGATCTCTCCATCCTTTCATTGACTCGCATCTTGACTCACACCGCAAATTGGAGCTCCTCCCACTGGCCAACCGCACGCAACTCTTGCGGCAGTTATTTGCCGGAGCGCTACCTTCCAAGCGGTCCTCTTTACAAAGCTCTCGCCAACGCCGGCAGTTCGGTAAACGCCCGTGACAGAGCGCGAACTCTCGCCTCGTCCAACGGACCGGACCACACTCCGTCCCGCTTGACCGATGAACCCACGATGAACGCATCCGCGTCGGCATACTCCCGGATATTTTCGACGGTTATTCCAGAGCCCACGAGCGTCGGCACTTTGACGGCCTGAGAAACCGATCGCACCTCTCCGGGATCTGCCGGACGCCCCGTAGATACGCCCGTGACGATCACGCCGTCCGCCAGAAAGAATTCCGCCGCCCGCGCTGTCTCCGCCAAATCCACGTCCGCCGTGATCGCGTGAGCCGAATGCTTCTTTTTGATGTCGGCAAATATCAGGACATCGTTGGCGCCGATCATTCGGCGATAGCGAAGGAGTTCTCCGGCGCTCGATTCGATGAGTCCTTCGTCGGCGACGTGCGCGAACACAAACCCCTCAACGCGCACAAAATGCGCACCACAGGCGTGAGCCACGGCCAACGCCGATTGATTAGCGGCAGCGAGAACCTGAACTCCCAACGGCAAGCCCGAAGCCCGCCGGACGCTGTAACCAATCACCGCCAAAGCGGCAGCGATCTCCGGTCCCACGGAACCTTTGAGGTACGGCCGGTCATGCGTATTCTCAATGACCACTCCATGGAAACCGGCTGCTGCATACATCTGGGCTTCTGCTGCGCACTCCTCGGAAATCGCATCGACGCCGCGGGCGGCGTTCGGTGTACCCGGGAGACCACCGGTATGGATGGCACCGATCAGAGCTCGGCGGACACCGAAGAGAGACGAAATAACATTTTTTGAGTCCATCGCATTATCCAGCGAAATGTTAGCACAACGCTCGTTCGCGCGGCCCGCGCCACAATCTTGGCGCTCGCCCCGATCTGCTTAGGCAGGACTCGCCAAGGGCTCTTTCACTCTACCGTGCTGCTGCCATTCCCAGGATTGACCGAACGTGCTGACGATCGCTGACCTCGCGCGGGAGCCGCCCGTTCTATCCAGCCACTCCTTCAAGCGAGATGAATAATCCTGCAACTATTTTCCTCATATGGTTGCCTTACTCTGTTTGTTTAATGGTATTTCGGAAGATTGTTTTCTGCCATGCCACGCGTTCAACAGAAGCGACATGAAGAGCATTTTCATGAGCCAGTCACCGGAATGGACAAGGCCAAGTTGCCAGGGCAAGTTATCCCACATGACAGCGCCCGTCAGTTGCACGAAATAAAAGGAAAACCATAGAACGAATCCAAGGCCGAGTGCGTTTTTCCAATTGTTAACTCCTAGGCGCACGATCAGGTGCGTGAGCAAGAAGGCAGAGATGATCTCTCGAAGTGGCGCTAAGAGAAACGTCCAACCCGGGAGAGGATGGACCGGCGCGTTGCGAAGCGCCAGCCATATATTCCCAAACAAAAAAGGGCTATACCAAAGAAGGCTGAGTACAAAAGCCGCGAGGCCAGTTACGACTGCTGCTATGTAATTTATTTTTTGACTGTTCTCATTTTTGTCGAACATACATTTTCCTCTTAATTATTCTCCTTAGCCTTTCTTCCCGCTCGGAATGAGCCAAAAAATAACAATAAAGAACCTGATGAAAGCCCATCTGTTCGTGTATCTCGATGCGTCAGCTTAGGGCTTGAGGTCAAAGGCGGGCCGCAAGCTGCCATCCATGTAAAACGGCACCGATGTGTGCTCATGGACCATGCTCCAGGCGCCCCCGTCTCGATGCAAGCACACCGTTGCGCGCATCCAGAAGCTGATCGGCCGGCCAGCCGCCTTCGGAGTTCCGCCAAGCCGGTAGAAGCCATGGCAGAAGGCAAACTCTCCGCTCACGGTAATGTTCAAATCGTTCGACTCAAAATCGATCGGCCCTTCCCAAGTGTCCAGCCACGCCTTCTTTTCTTCGAGATCCATTCCGTGATGGGAAAGCGGCGGCGCGAGATTGAATACAATTGCGTCTCGCGCGTACGGTGCAACGATGGCAGCGGCGTCCTTGTTGTGATGTGCCTTGTGGACCGTCTCGATGAGCGCCCGGATATCGGCTTCATCTCTTGTGGACTGTCCCCTTACGGTTGCGGTAGACATGATGTTTTCTCCTTTGCTTTGGATGGAATTAAAAGCAACTCCAGATACCGGGAGGAGGTGCCATGCGGGTTCCTCCTCAATCTGTCGCGGCGCTATGCGGTAGCCTGGGCTGGGCGCTCCACAAGTGGGCGCACCTCAACGGTGCCCGCGCTCGCGGAGGGAACTCGTGCGGCGATGGCGATGGCTTCGTCGAGATCTTTAGCCTCGATCAGGTAATAGCCGCCGAGCTGCTCGCGCGTCTCGGCGAACGGACCGTCAGTCACGAGCCGTTTGCCGTCGCGTAGGCGGACGCTTGTCGCCGCCGTCGTCGGCTGCAACTGTGAACTGGACAGCCACTGTCCGGCCGACTGGATCTGTTGGGTGAATTTCATGAATTCCCCCATGAAGCCCTGCCGTTGCGCCTCGGTGAACTTACCCCAGGCCTTCTCTTCGTTGTAAATGAGCAACATTCGGCTCTTCGGCGACTTCGATGCTGCCGAAGAGGCGGCTCAGGAGGCATTTGCGGCCGCCGTGGACCAGTGGCCGGCGTCCGGGGTGCCCGAATTCCCACGAGCATGGATCATCCAGACGGCTCGCCACAAGGCCATCGACCGCATGCGGCGCCAAGGGCGGTTTCAGGAAAAGCTGGAGTCCTATGTAGTGTCGGGCTTCGGCCGGACCTCCGAGGAACCGCACTACGATACCGAGGAGATTCCCGACGACCGCCTCCGGCTGATTTTCACCTGTTGCCACCCCGCGCTTGCGCCTGAGGCGCAGGTCGCCTTGACCCTGCGCACATTGTGTGGTCTGGATACCGACGAGATCGCACGCGCGTTTCTGGTCCCTGGCCCGACAATGGCACAGCGCCTGGTGCGCGCGAAGCACAAGATCCGCGATGCGGGCATCCCGTACATCGTGCCGGAAAAGGGCGATCTGCCTGAACGGCTGGATGCCGTGCTGACGGTAATCTACCTGGTCTTCAACGAAGGGTACGCAGCCACGCGGGGCGCACCGCTGGTGCGGGCCGATCTTTGCGCCGAGGCGATCCGTCTTGGCCGCTTGTTGCAAACGCTGATGGGAGTGGAAGCGCCGTCGGAGTTGAATGGGCTTGTCGCACTCATGCTGCTCCATGATTCGCGGCGGAATGCCCGCTCCGATGACGCCGGCAACCTCATCGTCCTCGAAGAGCAGGATCGCAGTCGATGGAATCGGCAGCAAATTGAGGAAGCGCTCCCGCTTGTGGAAGAGGCGTTACGCGGCGGGCCTGGAGCGTTCGCAGTGGAGGCAGCAATCGCCGCGCTCCATTGTGAGGCGGCTCGAGCAGAAGACACCGACTGGTCTCAGATCGTACAACTGTACAATGTACTGGAACGCTTGCAGCCTTCGCCTATCGTGTTGCTAAATCGGGCGGTGGCTGTCGCGATGATCGAAGGCCCGCGACCCGCGCTCGCGCTCATCGACCGCCTCGCGGCAACCGGACAACTTGACAGTTACCACCTGCTGCACGCCACTCGCGGGGACTTGCTGCGGCGGCTAGGGTCCTCGGTGGAAGCTGCTGCCAGCTACGAGCGTGCTCTCTCACTCGTGACCAACGAAAGCGAGCGCCGCTTCCTCCAGCGACGGCTGCACGAGATGCAAGCTTGACGCGCCACCTTGATCGACAGGTTCGGTATCCTTTCTTGTTGGCACTTGTTGAGTGTCAGCGATGTGTGACCTAAACCGTAAAATTATGGTGATTTCCCCACTCTCGGCCACTCGGAGGTAATTGTCGGACAGTTTGTCCGGGGGCATTGAGCGATGAAGTAGGTGAATCACAATTCCCAAACAGCGTAATTTTGGCGACTGTCTCAGATCGGGAACACTGCACATCCAGAGCATTCGGCCAACAGCCCGCTGAGTAACTTAATCAGAATTCGCCGGAGCTAAGCTATCCGAGGGACGCTTACAAATTCCAGCAAAATCAATGCACTTCGCTCAAGGAGTCCTCAAGACTCGGAACGATTCGAACTACCGGACCGTTCCAAAACACAGAAGCCGGAGCATCCTTCCAATGCACGCCAGCCGGAAACAAAATCGCTTCGTCCCAGTAAAACCCTTTTTGAATACAGCAATCCGGCTTCGTCTGAGGCGGTGTTCGGGTTGCGTGATCCTTCAGTTCCGAAGACACGACGTGCTTTGGGTCCCAGAACTGGCGCACTCGGCCGTCTGCAATTCGTCCGAGCGTGCTCCCACTCGGCGGTCGCCAGTCCGTCGCGAGGATCGGTTCCCATACCACAAGCACGCGCACCTTTCGGTCGGTGTATCGCGCCAACAGTTGCTGAGCTGCGGAGGCCCCCCGCAGACAGGTTGGTCAAGTTGGAGACAGCAGCAGGACCAGACGCGGAACGCCAGCCTCGGCATCGAACGCTTTCTCGAACTCCCCGGAATTTCCTTCTGAGAGTGTGACAAGCGGCTCTTGCCCGTGTGGCGCCGAGCCAGGACCCCATAAGTACGCAACCCCCAGCAGCAGAATGACTGCCGTGACCACAACGCCAAAAGGCCATTTCTTTTTCATCTTCCGGAAAGCCTGTCTGCAATGAACGCCGCGATTTCCTGTGGAAACAGAATCATTCCCAACACCACAATAAGGGCCGTCCACAGCAGGACGTTTCCAATCATGCGGCCCCGGATCGAGCATTGCTTGGCGCGATGCTGCTGCCAAAATCCCAAGCCAAGCAGTGCTACGGACAGCCCCAAGAGCCACGGGCGCAGTGTCGTGAAAAACGCACTTGCCGCTCCCGTTCCCAGCGCAGCAGCGAAGCCAAGTGGCAGACAACAACTGATCGTCGCGATGGAACTCAGAATGGCAGCAAACGATGCCGAAATGCCTGTGCCCTGTTTCAAAACGCGTTTCCTTCGCGAGCCTTGACGACGGCACGACGTACCATCTCAATGGGAGGAAGACCGATTTCGGCCGAGCCCGGATACAAGCGGCAGCTCAAGGCAAACGCCTTCGCCTGGGAAGACTCTCCCGCAACGTCCCGCCCGTTGATGCGGATCGTTGGAGAGCCAGAGAACGCGAGGTCCGCCGCCATGCTGTCATCCCTCACCAGCACCTCACGAACTTCCGCCACAACGCCTTCCGAATTCAGAACATCTCTCACCAGCTTCAC
>WNFF01004544.1_pt1 | contig 16947 bp, 15 predicted proteins | sample 5400441 | NCBI WGS metagenome assembly WNFF01 (sample SAMN13153345, study PRJNA577476) | soil metagenome | isolation source: 120 cm saprolite under Douglas fir tree site 2 hole 3 replicate 1 | place: USA:California | collected 2015-04-18 | reverse complement strand
GAGCGTATGACTTTCCCGCGGTTGACGTTGGCACTTACGAGCTGACTGTCAAGGCGTCGAGCTTCAAGGAGTACATTGCCAAGAACGTTGAAGTTCACGTCTCGACGGCTGCCGAAGTAAACGCGCAGCTTTCCTTGGGTGCGGCCAGCGAGGCCGTGACCGTCGAGGCCACCGACATTCAGGTGCAAACCACCACCGCTGACGTCGGCGCGGTGATCGAGGGCACTCAGGTTCGCGAGCTGCCCTTGAACGGGCGCAACTTCATGGCTTTGACGCAACTTCAGCCTGGTGTTTCCGCCAACAACACGTTCGACTCGAAGGATAAGGGCTTGCAGGGCGGCTCGGACTTCTCGGTCAACGGCAACCCGAGCACCAACAACTTGTTCTTGGTTGATGGCGTCAATAATAACGACGTTGGTTCCAACCGCACCATCCTCATTTTCCCCTCGGTTGACGCCATTGCCGAATTCAGGATGCTCACCAACTCTTACGGCCCCGAATACGGCCAGGCATCCGGTGCCATCATCAGCATCACCACGCGGTCTGGTGAAAACCAGTTCCATGGTGGCGCATTCTACGAAGGACGCAACGACAAGCTGAACGCCTCAGGTTTCTTCAATAATTTGAATGGTGTGCCGAAAGCGCCGCTCCGTCGTAATGACTGGGGCTACTACGTCGCCGGCCCCATCAAGAAAGACAAGCTTTTTTTCTGGTGGAACGAGGAATGGAATCGCGACATTCGCGGCAGTCTGGTCACCACCTGCGTGCCCACCGCTGCCGAACGCGGCGGGGATTTCAGTGCCGACATCGCCCCGGCAATCGCCGCCTTGAATAAACAGGTCGGAAAAACTGACAATGACGCTCTTGCTCACGTGGGTGACAACACGACGTGCAATGCGCCGCCTCCTGCCTCGTTCGTGAACAACGGCACGCATAATGCCGACGGAACGTCTCCGGCGCCAAGCTGGGCTGTCAAAGTCGTTGGAACGGATACTACCGGGTCCAATATTCCTGCTGCCTTTCGGGGCTCTAACCCATACTCGATCGCAAATCCCGATGCCGTTGGGCAGCTTATTGCTGCTTACTATCCCACGGCTACTCGGGTGGCGCCCAACGTGCTCGGAACCGGTGGGTCGAACATCAATTACTTGCAAAACCAGAGCGGTAAGGTTCCCTGGCGCGAGGAAAACGTTCGCCTTGACTATGACATCACCAGGAAGCACCGCGCCAGCTTCCGCTATACGCAGGATTCCTGGAAGTTCCCGGCGCCCAATAATGCGTTTGGTTGGGGAGACACCAACTTCGCGACGTACCAGGGAAACTGGGATCAGCCTTCGAAGAGCATCATGGGGAAGCTCACATCTCAACTCTCCAGCACGCTGATCAATGACGTCGAGTTCGGCTACGCCCACAACGCTATCATCACCTCGCCGGGCGGCACGAACCCAACCTTGGGTGCCCAGTTTGATAAAGCCATGCCTCCGGTCTGGCCGGCTTCTGGAAAGACTCCCGGCGGTCTACCGACTCTGTGGGGTGGCTTGAACCAGTACGGTAACTTCGCCTCGATCTGGGCCATCGTTGGTTACGACAACCACATGAACCTGTACACGTATCAGGACAACGTCACCAAGATTCAAGGCAACCATGCATGGAAATTTGGCGCTCTCTTCAGCGCTAACGCCAAGGTAGAAAATCAATTCGGCGGCAGCGACCGGCCTGCATTCGGTGTCGGCGGAACCGGTTGGGGACAGACCATCGGCACGGGCAATGCCTTGACCAACGTCTTGCTGCCCTCAACAGCAGTGGGTGCCCAGCCAGGTCAGATGATCCGCAGCGTCGGAGAGACCAATGTCAACCCAGTTGACCAGGGCCGTTGGCACGACTTCGAATGGTACGTCGGCGACACCTGGAAATTGACTCGCCGCGTCACTTTAACCTATGGCTTCCGCTGGTCCTTCTTGCGTGAACCGTACGATGACAACAACCAAATGGCCTCCTTCAGCTTGGCAGCATGGAGCGCCTCTAGAGCTGCCGCCTTTCCGAATGACGCCTGCAATGGTGTCATCCTGGTTCCCGGCACGAATTTCTGCAGTGCTGCGGCGTCCGCCGTCGGACTGCCATTGAGCGCCGGCACGCCAGGCGTCAATCGTGCGCTCGTCGCAAACAACAACCACAATATTGGCCCGCGTTTCGGCGTCGCTTGGGACATCTTCGGCACGGGCAAGACGGCCCTACGCGTTGGCGGTGGACAGTTCTTCCAGCGTGAGCGCGTCAGCCCGCAAGTCGGTCTCTCAAATACGGCACCGTTTTCCATCGGAGCTTCCGTCATCCGTCCCCTGGACACTGCGGTTTCGTTGGCAGGTGCGTCCACATCGCCCAGCGGCGGCAGATCGCCGCGCGGCATTGCTCCGAATACTTGGCAATGGAACATTTCTGTTGAGCAGCAACTTGCCCGTAACACCGCTCTCCAGGTGGGTTACGTCGGGAACGTCGGGATCCACCAGACCAGCACCTACGATATCAACCAGGTCCCGGAGAGCGGCTTTGGGCTTGCGTCGTTTTTAGGCGGCAGCTCAGCGACGTCGGATGTTCCTGAAAGCGTAACCGGCGGCGGTTGCGCGCCTGGTGGGACATTCGATCCTAATGCCCCTGTGCCAAGTTGCACCTATACCACCCCTAGCATCAACAACCTGCGCCCAGCAAGCAACTTCGCGGCCATCAATTACTTCAGCCGCGACGGCCATTCCAGCTACCACGCGCTTCAGGTGCAGTTCCGTTCGAAGCTGAGTAACTTCTCGACCTTCAACGCTGCTTACACCTGGTCACACACCATTGCCGACATCGAAGAAGATGCGGCAAACGGGGGTGCAAGCCAGGGTAGCTTTACGGACATTCAGAATCTGCACTTGGACCGCGGAAACGCCACCATCAATCGGCCGAATATCTTCGTCATGAACGAGGTGTTCTACTTGCCGAAGCTCCAAAATAAGCAAGCGTTCATTCGCGACAGCGTCGGCGGATGGGAATTCAACACCATCTTTACGGCCGAAAGCGGTAACAGCATCTCCGTTTATCAGAATGGCATAGGCCAGGGCACGGCTCTTCTGGACCCGGGAGCTAGTCCGCTAAACTGCTCCGGGGCTGGCGCCGCGAACCCCTTCCCTTGCGCCCTGAGCTCTCTCAGCGGCACCGGATACCCCAACAACCAGCGTCCTAACAGGGTTGGCTCAATGTCCTGCACTTCCGGTGTTTCCGGCTTTCAGATCTTCAATCCAGCAGCGTTCACGCTGAATGGATTCAAGATCGGGAGCGTTGGCAATGCCCCCCGCGGTGCTTGCCAAGGCCCTCACTACGTGGATGCTGATATGGGCCTGTACAAGAACTGGCAGATCAAGGAGAGGTTCCATTTGCGTTTCAGCATGGACTTCTTCAACGCGTTTAATCACACAAACTTCGACGCAGATAGCATTCAGGGTACCGGCGGCCAGTCCGGTTTCTTCGTAAACGGTAACGGTGTGTACTGCGGCGCGACGCACGCGGTTGTCGTGAAGGGCGTTACGGAGCAGCTATATAATCCTTGCAGCCCGACCAACAACGTCATCTCCAATTACGGGGCCAACTCAGTATGGGGGCAGGCTCAAAGAACCAAGTCGGCCCGCGAGCTGCAGTACGGCCTGAAGTTAACCTTCTAACGAACGCAGCTTCCAGGCGTTCGAGCAACCCTTCGGCGGGGCCTCCGGTACGGGGCCCCGCCGTTTTTCTTGTGAAGGGTATACTCATTTTTTCACGACGTCCCACCAAGCCGCAAGCGGGCTTCAGATTGCTTCCGCCGCGGATTTTCGCAGGGCCCCAGCAAACTCGATCCATCTTGCGCTTATTTTATTGTTAGAATTTCAAGGGAGACCTTGCTTGTGACATTTGTTTTGCACCACGCTCTTGACGCTTCGTCTAGCCGCCGAGCCTCTCTTATCCGTTCCTGCGGTTTTGCTTTCCTTCTTCTTTCTGCGACCGTCCTAGCTGCTTCTCAGTCGACGTCTCCGGTGCGCGCCCATCATCAGCAACCCACCAAATCGCCCAGCCCCGCGCCTGCGATCGATGAATTGCAGAGCCGTCTCCAAGCCGCTGCGGCGGCCCGTGACGCGGGCGATCCCGGTGCAGTCGCCCGCGCCAATTCCCTCGTCCTGGCGCTCGGATTCCGCAAATTGGGAAATGTCCGCGTCGCCGAAAGCGCCTTTCCGCAGGCCACCGAGCTCTACCGACGCTCGCTGGCTTGGGAAGACGCCGCGGAAACCCACGTGGGCCTTGCTATCTCCGGTCTCTACGCTAATCGCCCTGATGATTCCCTGGCGGAGGCTTCCAAAGCTCTGCTCCTCGATCCCAAGAGCGCCCGGGCTTTCAATATCCAGGGCAAAGCCTGGATGAAAAAGCGCGATTACCGTCAGGCCGTCAGCTCCCTGCAGCGTTCCGTTGAGCTGCATCCGGAGTTCGAGTCCTCCTACGCGCTCGGTGTCTCGCTGCTTTCCCTGAAAGATCCCGAAAGCAAAAAGAAAGCGGCGCAAGTTTTCGACTCGATAGTGTCTGCCGTTGGCGATTCCGGCTCCCTGCGCGTGATGTTTGGCCACGCTTATCGCGACGCGGAAATGCAAGACGACGCCATCCGCGAACTTCGCCGCGCCGTGGCTTTGGATACTCGGACGCCTCACGCGCACTACTTCCTCGGCTTGGCGTTGCTCTGGAAAAACGAATGGACGGACACGCCGGAAATTATCAATGAATTCAAGACCGAGCTGCAAAACTATCCAAAAGATTTCCTTGCCAACTATTTTCTAGGGTACTTGAATTCGAACGACCGCCGCTACGACGAAGCCAATCGTCATTTGAAGGACGCTACTGCAATCGACCCATCCTGGCCCGAGCCGTGGCTCTTTCTTGGACTGAATGCTTACGCCCAGGGCGACCTGCCACGCTCCGAAGCCTATCTCCGAAAATGCATTGAGCTGACCGGCAAGGATGAAGCCCGCGGCAACTATCAGGTCCGCAGGGCTTATGTCACTCTCGGCCGCATCCTCACCAACAGCGGGCGCGCCGAGGAAGCCGCCCCCTACATGGAACGCGCCCGCGAATTCCAAAAACAGTCGCTTGCCGAAGCGCAGCAGGTCGTCGCCGGAAAAGCCTCCGACGAAGGCTCTGTCTCCCCCGCCGCTGTCGTGGCTCTTCTGAACCGCCAGGAAGATCAACCACTGCCGCTGCCGGCTGAGCCCGTGGATCCCACGCTGCCGCTGGATTCCGCGGTTCTCGCGCGTTCCGGGCTCTCCGAAGAAGCCAAGAAGGCCGCCGCCGCTGAAGAAAGTCAGCTCCGCTTAATCCTGGGGACAAGTTTCAATGACCTTGCCACATCCGAAGCTGTTCGCCGCGACTATGCGTCCGCCCTCGTTCATTATCAGGAGGCCGAACGATGGGACTCCACTGTCCCTGGATTGCTCCGCAATCTCGGCGTCGCCGCTTTTCGCGTGCAGAATTATCAGGAATGCGTCCGCGCTCTCTCGCAAGTCGTGGCAAGCAATTCCTCTGACGCCGCGGCGCGCGCCATGCTGGGCTCCGCCTATTTTGGCCGGCTACACCTGGGCTGCTTCCCTCTCCCGCCTGGGCGAACTCACGCAAGCGACGCAAATTCTTCAGGAATACGAGAAGTCCGATCTTTCTCCGGACGCCATCCTCCTGGTTGGGCAACTCTGGACGGACATGGCCGATTACGCCCGCGCCGTTGCATCGTTCCTCCGTGCGCTCGACCGCGATCCCTCGCTCGCCAGAGCGCATTATTTCGCGGGCCTCGCGCAGCTCCGCTGGGATCATACGAACGAAGCACTCGAGGAATTCAATGCCGCTCTGAAGCTCACTCCGGACGACCCTGATGCGAAAATTGGCCTGGGCTACGTTTATCTCCAGCAAAACAAACAAACCGAGGCTAAGGACATCTTTCGTTCCGTGATCGCCACTCATCCCGAAAATGGAAACGCGCACTACCAATTGGGCAAGCTCCTGCTCAACGCCGGCAACGTCCAGGAAGCAGTTACGGAACTCGAAGCCGCTGCCCGCGCACTCCCGCAGACTGACTATGTGCACTACCAACTGCAGGCCGCTTATCGCAAGGAATCACGCACTGCGGAAGCCGATCGCGAATTGCAAGTTTACAAGGAACTGAAGGCAAAAAATCGACAGTTGACCGTGCCGCGCCCCATGGAACGTCCGTGATCGCCACACCCTCGGAGTCCCTTTGAGAAACATTTTGCTTCGCAGATTTCTTCGCCTCGGATTGCTGCTCCATTTCTCCGCGAGCCTGGCTTGCGCTCAGGGTGGTCACCCTCAGGCGCCTCCCCCGCCTCCCAACGCCAAAACCGTCAAGTGCACGGGACGCCCCGTGCCACAGTTCGAAGACGTCACCGCCAAAACGGGTATCACTTTTCAACACACCGCCGACCCTTCGAAAAAATACATCGTGGAATCCATGAGCGGCGGCGTCATTCTTTTTGACTACGATCGCGACGGCTGGCTGGACATCTATTTTACCAACGCGCCCACTGTCGCCATGGCCGTTAAGGGACAAACGAGCAAGGGCGCTCTGTATCACAACAATCACGATGGCACGTTCACCGATGTTACTGCCAAGGCCGGCCTGGCGACTCCGTGCTTTGCCATGGGCGGCGCCGTGGGAGATTACAACAACGATGGCTGGCCTGATCTCTATGTAACTTGCCTCGGCGGCAACGTCCTTTACAAAAATAATGGCGACGGCACCTTCACCGACGTCACTGCCAAGGCCGGCGTGGCCGACGGCCGCTGGTCTGCCGGCGCCGCTTTTGGCGACTACGATGGCGATGGATTTGTCGACCTCATGGTTTCCAACTACGTCGATTTTCATCTCGACGATTTGCCGGGCTTCGGCACCGCGCCCAACTGTAAATACCGCGGCATCGACGTGCAATGCGGACCTCGCGGCCTCAAAGGCGCGGGTGATTCTTTGTTCCACAATAATGGCGACGGAACTTTCACCGATGTTTCCAAATCCGCGGGCGTAAGCGACCCCAATGGTTACTACGGCATGGGCGTGGTCTGGGCCGATTTCAATAATTCGGGCCGCCCGGATATTTACGTCGCCAACGATTCGACTCCCAGCTTTCTCTACAAGAATCTTGGCAATGGAAAATTCAAGGAGATTGGGCTGGAGTCCGGCACCGCGGTCAGTGAAGATGGTTCCGAACAAGCCTCCATGGGCGTCGCCATTGGCGATTACAATCACACTGGCCGGCCTTCGATTTACACCACGAATTTTTCCGACGAATACGATGATCTCTACCGCAACGACGGCAACTGGAATTTCACCGATGTCTCCTATCAATCCGGCGTTGCGTTGCCTTCGCTACCGTTTGTGAAGTGGGGCACGGCCTTCGCGGACTTCGACAACGATGGCTGGCTCGACCTCATCGCGGTGAGCGGGCACGTTTATCCACAGGTGGACTCATTGCCATCCGGCGGCGGATATCGCGAACCCAAACTTTTTCACCTTAACCAAACCGACGGAACTTTTTGTGATGCCAGCAATCTGGCCGGGCCCGCGCTTCAGGAACGCCGTGTTTCACGAGGCTTGGCCGTCGGCGATCTCTTCAATGATGGCAATGTGGACGTGGTCGTCGGTGACCTCGACGGCGCCCCTATGATTCTGAAAAATAACGGCGTGCCAGACCGCCATTGGGTCAGCTTCGATCTGGCGGGCACCAAGAGCAATCGCATGGCGATTGGCGCAAGAGTAAAAGTGGTGGCGGGCGGTATGACACAGACCGATGAGGTGTACAGCGGGGGAAGCTATCTCTCCCAGAATGATACGCGCTTGCACTTCGGCCTCGGTTCCGCAAAAACGATCGATCGCGTCGAGATCCGCTGGCCTTCTGGAGCCGTCGAGACGCTCACCGCTTTGGCCGCCAACCAATTGTATTCCGTGCTCGAAGGTTCGGGGATTGTGCCCGCCGCCCGCATTCGGCCAGCAGATCCCAAGGGCTCCGCAGCGCCTACAAAGCCCACAACGCCCTAGCGCTGGGCTCCGCGAGTTCACGGGCTGCGTTGATGTTCACAGAAAAGTGCGCTGAAAGCGTTGGAATTGGATTCAGTCATGTCTCCAAGCCCTCGCTTGAAAACGCGGCATATCTATCGCAAAATGGAAGTGTTCCCCGGTAGCTCAATGGTAGAGCATTCGGCTGTTAACCGAAGGGTTGCTAGTTCGAATCTAGCCCGGGGAGCCAGATTCTCTTTCTCCATCCACTAGCTACAGACGGCGGCCGAGAACTGCATCCGGCGCCACTCCAAACAGCGCGCACAAGAGACGTGTCGCAAGGGGTAAAGCCCGAACTGCGGTTCAAGCAGTGCTCTGAAGAAATTCGCTGGCTCTCGCGCTGCACTCTTGCCAGGCGGCTTCTTCGCTGTGCGGGCTGTGCCGGCCGGCGCCAATGAAGCGCATCGTAGCGCGAGGGAGCGCCTGCCGCACGCGGTCCATTTCACCGGGTTCGGTGCGAGGGTCCAGGCTACCGTGCAGAAACAAGGCCGGCACCTGCAACTCGCCCAGCCGGCCGTCGTAAAGATCCTCGTCCGGCCGCTGCACGCTGTCGGCGATGCGAAACCAAGCGGCGCAGTTCCGGCGCAGGACCGTTTGCCAATTCGTTTCCCCGTGATCCTCGGCCAGCAGCCCGCGCGTTTCTTCGCCCGGATCCTCAGGATGTGCCGCGAACCGCTCGAAAAAGGACCGTGAGGCGGGTTTTCTTCGGAGGAAATGGAAGGCCTCCAGGATTAAGCACGCGCAACGCTCCGGAGCGATTAGCCCCATCATCGCGGCAATCACCGCGCCGTCACTATGGCCCCACACGATGGCGCTCTCGATCCCGAGTGCATCCAGAAAAGAAAAGGTCTCGAGCGCCGCCCGGCGGTGAAAATCGAGCGGCATCTCGCTAGGAACTCTGGTGGAATGTCCGTAGCCGGAGCGATCGGGAATCAATATCCGAAACCGGCGTTGCATTTCCGCAATCTGCCGGTCGAACGGATAAATCCCGTATCCCCAGCCGCCGTGAAGAATGACCAGCGGCCTACCGCGGCCAAATTCTCGGTAATGGATGTTGACGGGGTTAATGTCAGGCGCGTGCGGCGATTGTAGTAACTCCAAAGTGGGCACTTAGTCTTGCCTCTCTCGGGCAAGACCTGCGCACTCCGAGCAAGCAATCATTTTCCCCCTTTGATTCACGGCCCGTACAGTACGACAGGGAATTCCTGGACTCAAGGCCCTACAAACGAAGACGGCTGACAGTAGATACTGCCAGCCGTTTCACATTTCAAATCTGGAACTTGGCGTCTTACCGGTGCCCGCCGCCGTGGCCGCCGCCACCATGGAATCCACCACCTCCACCGCCGTGGAATCCACCGCCTCCGCCACCATGGAATCCACTACCTCCACCACCATGGAATCCACCACCTCCACCATGGAACCCGCCACCCCCGTGGAAGCCACGATCGCCTCCCCGGAAGCCGCCGCGGTCAAAGCCACCGCGTCCGCCAAAGCCGCGTCCGCGACCATCGAACCCACGTCGCCCGTCGAAGCCGCGACCAAAGAATCTCGGGCGCCCATAAAAGCCTTGGAACCACGGGCCGGTGCCGATAAACACGCCATCAAAAAAGTAGTCTGGACCGTAGTAGCCGTAAGGCGCACAATCATACGGGTAATACCCGTAGTAGCCGTAGGCGCACACAGGAGCAGGCCCGTAGTAGCCCGGACCTACTCCGACGCCGACAACCACTCTTTGTGCGTGAGATGGAGCTGCCGCCGCCAACGTGAAAATTGCCAGTGAAGCAAGATATTTTAGATAACGCATTTTCTTGACCTCGCCAGATCCCAGAACTTCGTCGATATCCAACAGGATCCGTGCGCTTCCCGGTACCTCGGACTTGCCCGAAGCACCTGTCTATTAGAACCCCAATCCGGGCAAAAAGTTACGCCCTCCCTTTTTGCAGCAAACCACGGGAATTCTTCACCATTCATTAGCTCGCGACTCTCAATTTCCTTCGTTGACGATTCAAGACGGAAACCTCTATAATCAATGTTTGCCTTGAGTACTTGGAGGACAGATGTACGCCGTTATTCAGACCGGGGGAAAGCAATATCGCGTCGCGCCCGGCGACACCATCCGCATTGAGCGGGTCGATGGCAAGGTAGGGGAAAAAGTGAACTTCGGCTCCGTATTGGCCGTCCACACGGACGATAAAAAGGTCGTGTTGGGCGCCGACGCCGGCAAAGCCTCCGTGAGCGGCAAAATCGTCTCCCAGGGCCGCGGCAAGAAGCTCACTGTCCTCAAGTTCAAGAAGGGCAATCAGTACAAGATTTCTCGCGGCCACCGGCAGAACTACACGGCCGTGCTGGTCAACGATATCAAGCTGTAACTCTTCACCTCTCGCTGGGCTTCCACCCGGCAGTTTTTCTCGAAAAGGATTAGGTCATGGCACATAAGAAAGGCGGCGGCTCCTCGACAAACGGCCGCGATTCGCACGGCCAGAGGCTGGGCGTCAAGCGCTTCGGCGGGCAACTCGTCAACGCCGGCACCATCCTGGTGCGCCAGCGCGGCACCAAGCACCAGGCCGGGGAAAACGTAGGCCAGGGCAAGGACGACACGCTCTTCGCGATGGTAACCGGATTCGTGAAGTTCGAAGACAAGGGCCGCCACGGCCGCTTCATCAGCGTCAAGCCCGCTGAGCAAGCCAAATCCGCCGCGAACTAACTGTCTTTTCCAACGGCATTTCGTGGCATTTTGTAGGGGCGGTCTTCAGTCCGCCCTTCTTCGCATCCGCGGTCCGGCCCCGTTAAACCGCGTTTCTCTTTTCAGCGTGGTTATTGCCCGGAAACACAGGTCAAAGGCCCTCCCAGGAAGAATTTCTTGTACGCGCTCCGTCCATGCGCCGGAACGATCGCAAGTTCCGGCACTTTTTCGTGAAGCTCGCTGAGCCTGCCGACGACCTGGTTTGCAAGCGCCATGTCGTCATCGCTGTCCTGCAAGATCAGGGATTTTCCGACGCGCTCCTGGAATCCACGCTCGTCATCAACAGCGTCGCCGGCGTAAAACAGGCGCCGAGCGGGCGAGAGGTTCACAAAAATGCCGACGCTTCCGGGAGTATGGCCGCGCAGCGGCACGACGACTACCGAGCCGTCTCTGTAAAGATCGGCGCTCTCGTCAAACGTTTCGTAGGGCGCGGGTTCGAATCGCAAAGTAGGCGCGGCCAGAGGCGGAAAATTGTGCGTGTGCGCGGCAATCACATAGCCCCTGGCCTGTACGCGCGGGTCGGCTGCAAATTGCAGTTCTTCGCGAGTGAGCAGCACCGGCAAATGCGGCAGGTCCATCAAGCCGCCCGCGTGATCCAGGTGCGCATGCGACAGGATCACCCAGCGCAACTTGGCTGGATCTTCACCGACGCGGCGCAGCAAATCAGGAAGCGGCACTTTCGGTTTGAGCTGTCCGGCAAGGGCTTTGAGTTTGAGCCATGTCGCAAACGGGTAGCCGGAAATTTCCTGGTCGTAGTGGCTGGAGCTTCCGGTGTCGATCAGCAGGTCGCCTGCCGGATGCTTTACGAGGACGCTGCCCGCGGTGGAGCCGAACGAAAAGTTGCTGAATGTTTTTGCCGTTTCGACCCAGCAAGCGGAAATCCCGGGAATCCTGGAAATCACCGGCACGGCGCGCGCGTGAGGAGCAGCTGCCGGCACCGGCGTTCGCCGGAAGTACAGCACGTATAACGCGGCCACGAACACCGCCATGAACACAAGCAGCAGCAAGCACATTCGTTTGAGCAAGCGGAGCATCGGGTTGCGGCCTCTCTTCGCGGACTTTGAGTTGTAATAGTTTGCCTATGTTATCTTTTCCATGCATGGCCGCCTAGCGGCCATCTCTTACGGAGCCAGAATTCTGTGTTCGTTGATGAAGCTAAAATATTCGTGAAGGCCGGCGACGGCGGCAACGGCTGCATCGCCTTCCGCCGCGAAAAATACGTGCCCCGCGGCGGACCCTCCGGCGGAGACGGCGGCCATGGCGGCAGCATCTATCTCGAGGCCAATCCGAACGACAACACGCTGCTCCGCTACCGCTACAACCGCGAATTCAAGGCCGATCGCGGCCGCCACGGCGAAGGCTCCAACTGCACCGGTCATTCCGGTCAGGACATGATCCTGCAAGTCCCCGTCGGCACATTGGTCTGCGACGATCAAGGCGCGACCATCGCCGATCTCGCCATTCCCGGCCAGCGCGTGCTGATCGTGCACGGCGGACGCGGCGGACGCGGCAATCAGCACTTTGCCAAGCCCTGGCATCAAGCCCCGCGCGAACACGAGGACGGTTTTCCAGGCGAAGAGCGTCATCTTCGCCTCGAATTGAAACTGCTCGCCGATGTCGGCCTGGTGGGTTACCCCAACGCGGGCAAATCCACATTGATATCGGTGATTTCGGCCGCACGTCCCAAAATTGCGAACTATCCGTTCACCACGCTGCAACCAAATCTGGGGGTGGTCAATGCCGACGGTGGCACCGGCGGGCACGGCACCGAACTGGGCCGCACCTTTGTCGTCGCCGATCTTCCCGGTCTCATCGAAGGAGCGCACTTGGGCGCGGGCCTCGGCATTCGCTTCCTACGCCATGTCGAACGCACGCGTCTCCTGGTCCATTTGATCGACACGAGTGATTCCAACGCCGATGACCCGGTCCACTCGTTGGAAGTCATCAACGGCGAGCTCGAAGCCTTTAGTCCACCCCTCATCGAAAAACCGATGATTGTCGTTGCCACCAAGCTGGACGCCACCACCGATGGCACGCGGCTCGAAGGGCTGCGCGATTTTTGCAAGCAGCGCCACCTTGAATTCCACTCCATTTCTGCTGTCGCGGGTGACGGGGTGAAGGACCTGGTCCGCTCCATCGCCGATGCTCTCGACAAGATTCCTCGGCCCGCGCACGATTCCTCACTGGATCAGTCGGCCGATTCCCCGCAGCATGACGGAAACGCGTCAGGAAATGATTCGCTGCCAGCTCCCGTCAAGAATTCGTGACAAAATAGGTTAAAGTGGTTCTCGCACCTTTTATATGTGATTGCATGAAACAGCTATTAGGTCGGCCAATCGGTGAATTTTGAGATAGGCCGGGGCAAACTAAAAGGGAAGAAGCCTTTTTCTTGACTTACGAAGAACGCAGATCTAACAACTGAAAACCTTCTTGGGAGCCTCATTGACCACCGCGCAAGCGCACCGCACCGCCACAAAACATCATCCACGCCGTATTGCGATTTTTGGCGGCTCTTTTGATCCCATCCACAACGGTCATCTTTCCGTCGCGCGAGCCGCCGACCGGCGCTTCAATTTCGACGAACTCCACTTCATCCCCGCGAGCCGCCCACCGCACAAGCTGAAGCAGCACCTCGCGCCTTTCCCGCACCGCTTTGCCATGGTCTCGCTCGCTTGCACCGAACATCCGCACTTCGTTCCTTCGCTCGCCGAAGCCGGCGAGGATTTCAGCGGCACGCAACTCCATTATTCTGTGGACACCGTGCGCTACTTCCGCCACGTCTACCACGGCCACGGCGATCGCCTTTTTTTCATCATCGGCGCCGACGCGTTCCTCGACATTCCCATGTGGAAAGAATATGAAACGCTTCTCGGGCTTTGCGATTTCATCATCGCCAACCGCCCGGGCATCCGCCCGGAAGCCCTGCGCCTCGTCATTCCACCGGACCTGATCGCGCGGCCGGACACGAAAAAAGAAACCGAGCATCCTTCGCAGGTCGTCGCAGTGCTCCACAAGACCACGGTCTATCTGCTCGAAAACGTCTCCAGCGATGTTTCCGCCACCGACGTGCGGCGCCACGCGCAACGCGGCCAGTCCATCCACGGGCTTGTTTCCGCGCGCGTCGAGGAATACATTCTCAAACAGGGTCTATACCATTGAAAGTCGAATCCTTGCCGCAGGGCGTCCGTCTCGCCGTCGAAGCCGCGCAAGAAAAGAAAGCCGCGGGCATCACCGTGCTCGACCTTACGGCCGCTGCCGCCTTCACCGATTATTTTGTGATCTGCACGGGCTTCAGCACCCCGCAGGTGCAGGCCATCTGCACCGAAGTCGAGGCGCAGCTCTACAAGAATCTCAGCCGCTCGCCTGAACATCGCGAGGGACAGCGCTCTGCTGAATGGGCGCTACTCGATTTCGGCGGATTTGTCGTGCACGTGTTCAGCGAGCAGGCCCGCCGCTACTACGATCTTGAGCGCCTCTGGCGCATGGCGCCCAAGCTCGATCTTCCTGACGAGCCTGACGGGCCTTCTTCCGGACGAAACATATCTGAGTCGCCCTTCGGGCACGAACACTTTTCCGGCGAAGCCGCTTCCCGCAGGCCGCACGGCGGCCGTTCGCGGCCATGACCGCGGAACGATTGCCGTGGATCTCCGCGGATCCTGCATCGCTCCGCCTCTTTGAACTCGCCGAGAAAGTCGCGGTCGCTCCAGCCACTCTCTTAATCACCGGTGAAAGCGGCAGTGGCAAGGACCATCTCGCTCGCCTGGTTCATGAACTCGGCCCGCGCCGCGACGCCCCGTTCCTGAAAATCGATTGCGCCAGCCTTCCCCCGCAGCTCGTCGAAAGCGAACTCTTCGGCCATGAGCGCGGCGCTTTTACGGGTGCGGTCGAACGCAAACTCGGGCGCTTCGAACTGGGCGGCAGCGGCACCATCGTTCTCGATGAAATCGCCGCGCTCTCGCCCGCGGCGCAGGGCAAGCTCCTCCGCATTTTGCAGGAGCGTACCTTCGAACGCCTCGGCGGCACGGAAACCTTGCGCATCGAAGCGCGCCTGATTGCCCTTACCAACGTCGATCTTCCTGCCGCCGTGAGGTCAGGCGCCTTCCGCGAGGATCTTTTTTTCCGGCTCAATGTTCTAACCCTTGCAGTTCCGCCGCTTCGCGAGCGCCGCGCCGATATTCTGCCTCTCGCCGATCATCTTCTGGCAACCATTCGCTCCATTCATGCCCGCCCCAATGTGCAATTGAGCGACTCGGCGCGTCGCATGCTTGCGGCCTACGCTTGGCCGGGCAACGTGCGGGAACTTCGCAACGCCCTCGAGCGCGCCGTGGTTTTCTCTCATCCCAGCCGCAGCACGGCGGCCGCAAAGAATGACCTTCTCGAACCGGGAAACTTTCCGGACAACGTGCGACCTGACGCGCTCGGCGCCGCCAGCCCGTTCGCCGGTCTCCGCTCCCTCGAGGAAGTGGAGCGCGAAGTCATCGCCGCCACGCTCGAAGCTACGCACTACCAGATCAGCCGATCCGCCGAAGCCCTCGGCATCAGCCGAAAGACTTTGCTGGAAAAGCGCAAGAAGTATGGGTTGAAGTGAAACTCCGGCTGCTCATGCTCGGAAAAACGCGTCGCCCTGAGATGCGCGTGACACTCGACGATTACATCAAACGCGTCGGCCGGTCGTGCCCGATCGAAATCACTGAAGTTCGCGATGGTGCCGCCGCCCTTAAAAGACTCGACGCTGACCGCGCCGCCACTCTCGTCCTTCTCGACGCTGCCGGAAAGAATCTCGATTCGAATGCTCTCGCCAAATGGCTCGGCGAACTCCGTGACCGCGGCACCCGCGAACTAATCTTCCTTTGCGGCGATGCCGAGGGCTTCCCAGACTCACTACGCCAGCGCGCCCAGCACAAACTCTCTCTCAGCCACATGACCTTCTCCCACGAACTCGCCCGCGTCATGCTCGCCGAGCAGCTCTACCGCGCCTTCGCCATCCTCTCCGGCAGCCCCTATCCGAAATAGCCCTCGTGGTGCAAACTAGGAGCATCATGTCCGTGCACATTACTCCTGATGCAAATCGGCCCTCCGCTACCATCGAAATCCCTCTTGAGAATCCTCTTCCCGACTACGATCTTCTCCAACTCGAGCAGCCTACGCCCCGCGATGTGGACGCTGTCCTCGTCTCGCAGGGTTTCCGCGACCTCGTTGATGACGCCCGCGGCGTCCTAATGGATCTCCTCGCCCATCCTCCCTACCAGGCGAACTCCCCGGAGCACGCCAATCTCGATTTCACGCACTCGGCTCCGCTGCCTTTCGAATTGACGCAACTCACCGGCGCCATTTGCCCCGGTGGTGACGAAAGCTACCGCCCTGGCTTGTGGATCGTTCTCCGAGATCCGCACGCCAAGCCAGGAACCACTCTTCCCCAGGCGACTCAGGAGCGCATCGCGTCAATCGCCTCCGAACTCGTTAAACGCCTCCAGCTCGCATGACCGCTCCGCTCGCAAGCCATCAGTCACGGACCGCCTTCCGCATGAACTTGACCTTTTCCGCCCGACTCCGCAAACTCTAGTCTTTTCGCCGCGCCTTGAAAGGGTCCACCGAGTCGCAAGACTATGCCGGAAGAAAAAGGACTGCTCATCGTTTACACCGGGCCGGGCAAGGGCAAGACTACCTGCGCGCTCGGTACCGCCTTTCGCGCGGTAGGCCAGGGCCTCAAAGTGCTTATGGTCCAGTTCATCAAAGGCTCCTGGCACTACGGCGAGCTGGACGCCGCCAAAATGCTCGGCGACGACAAATTCGAAATCCGCCCCATGGGCCGCGGCTTCGTCAAAATCGGCGGCGCCGAAACCGATCCCGCCGACATCAAGCTCGCGCAAGAGTGCTGGCAAGCCGGCCGCGACGCCATCTACAGTGGCAAATACGACCTCGTCGTCCTCGACGAGATCAACTACACCATCAGCTACAAAATGCTCGATCCCGCGGAGGTCGTCGAAGCCCTGAAAAACCGCCCCGAGCGCGTCCACGTCATCTGCACCGGCCGCAACGCCCATCCCCAGCTCGTCGAGCTCGCCGACCTCGTCACCGAGATGCGCGAGGTGAAACACCC